>JAEEGL013821715.1_pt1 | contig 19942 bp, 9 predicted proteins | sample 9134231 | NCBI WGS metagenome assembly JAEEGL01 (sample SAMN16246548, study PRJNA631951) | gut metagenome | biome: gut microbiome; feature: rumen; material: fiber-attached | host: Bos | place: Iran: Karaj | collected 2018-10 | reverse complement strand
GTTGAAGGTGTAAGCCATCGTCATCATCACGGCGTTGTCCTGGGGATTCAGGCAGTAGAGTATGGTCTTCGCAAGCTTTCCTTCCAGGGTGAGCCGGTCGAAGAAACGGTGGCCGGCGGAAGCGATGTCCAGGTCGTGGATGGCATCGTATCCGGTATCGGCACCTACCTCGGCGAACATCTTGGTGTTGTTGTTGCGGATGGCGCCGATATGGTATTGCTGCGCCCAGCCGGCCTCGGCGTCCATGACGGCCTGGTCGTGCAGGAAGGCGCTGCGGAATTTCTCCACTTCTTCGAGCGTAGGAGCTATGCCGATGAGCACTTTCTGGAAAATCAATTTAATCTCAGCATCCGTATATTGGGCCGAATAGAAGTTCTCCAGACCATGGTCACTGAGTTTGCAGCCATTGGCGGCAAAGAAGTCGTGACGCTTCTGCAAGGCATCCTGGAGGTCCCTGTAGGATTTGATTTCCATACCGGCGGCCTCTCCCAGCTGCTGGAGGTATTCCTTGTAAGTGGAGCTCTCGATGGCCATGGCCCGGTCCGGACGCCAGGCGGGAATCACCTTCACGCCGAAGGGATGCTCGGCAATCATCTTGTGCCAGCGAAGGTCGTCGGCAGGGTCGTCGGTGGTGCACACCACTTCCACATGGAACTTCTTGATGAGGGCCTGGCCGCGGAATTCGGGCGTAGCCAGCTTGGCGTTGCACTCGTCAAAGATTTCACGAGCCGTGGCCGGGCAGAGCAGCTTGTCAATGCCAAACACACGGCTCAGCTCCAGGTGCGTCCAGTGATACAGCGGGTTGCGCATGGTGTAAGGGACGGTTTCGGCCCATTTCTCGAAGGTTTCCCAGGACGATTTGGTGCCGCCGGTGAGGTACTCCTCGCTAACGCCGTTGGCTCGCATGGCGCGCCATTTATAATGGTCTCCGTAGTGCTTGTCCACCAGCCAGAGCTGTGTGATGTCGCGGAACTGGATGTTCTCCGCAATCCACTGCGGAACCAGGTGGCAATGGTAGTCAATAATGGGCATCTTCTCTGCGTGCTGGTGGTACAGCATCTTAGCAGTCTCCGTCTGGAGCATGAAATCGGGATGAATGAAGGTCATATGTTTTGTGTTTTAAAAATCGTGGAAGAGAGTCGGGGTATCACCCCCGGCTCCCTTTATGAATTCACTATTTCTTCTTAGCGCTGTAGAAAGGAGAAGCGGAGTTCCAGCGAGGGTCGCCCACGTCGGCCTTCTTGAGGTTTTCGTCGACGAGCTTCAGGTTGAACTCGGCCGATCCGGCGCAAGGATCCTCGGTGAGGACGCCGCCATTGTTACCGGTGGCCACTTCCTGGCTGATGGCGCCGCCGAAGAAGCCTTCGGCCACGTTGAAGAACCAGTTGTCGCCCATGACCGGCACGGTGGCACCGCTCTTGGCCAGCAGGGAACTGCCGCCGATGTTCAGGAACAGGTTCTTGGCCACCACGTACTTGGACGGGTCATCGGCCAGGGAACGGATCCAGAGCAGACCGTTACCGGCATCCACGGAACAGGCCGCGAAGGTGTTGTTGGTAATGGCGATGCTGGAGGCGATGGACTTGTCGATGCGGACGAAATCACGGCCGCCGTCATAGAAGGAATTCTTGGAGATGTTCACCACCCCATAAATACCCTTGCGGACATCGATCATGCCCTGACCGGTACCGAAACCGTGTACCAGGTTCTTCTGGAAGTCGAAGAGGGCTACATCGGAGTCGGTTCCGTTGCCGTAGAAGATGCTCTTGTTGTAGTTAAAGATCTCGCAGTCCTCAATCTGGATCTTGCCCAGCACGGTGGCCTCGGCTATCTCGAAGGTATTGCCCAGGGCCTTTTCGGCGCCGTTGAAGCGGATGCCCTTGGCCACGAAGGTGGTGGTACCCACACCCAGTTTGAAGCCGCCTATGATTTCCACGGGACCGTTGCCTTCCAGGCTCACCGGAGCGATGAGGGTGAGCACACCGCCTTCGGAAGCCTCCCGGAGGTCGTAGGTACCGGCCTTCAGGGTGATGCCTTCCTTGCCGGCATCCAGGGCGTTGACCAGCTCGGCCACGGAGGAGACGGTGATATCACTGCTCACTACGCCGGCGTTGGGATTCCAGCGGGCAGGGCCCACGTTGGAGGCCAGGGCCAGGGCGTCTACCAGGGTGTAGTCGCCATTGGCCGCATCCTTCACGGGATTGTTGGCCAGGATGACGCCACCATTGGCCAGGGCCACTTCCTGGTTGATGAGGCCGGTCCACCACTTCTCTGCGGTGCAGTTGTAGAAGAAGTTGGAAACCATCTGGGTAGGAACCGTAATGCCGGAAGCCTTGGACAGCAGGTTGTTCTCGCCATTCTCATTCAGGAACAGGTTGTTCTTGACCACATAGCTCTCGGGCGTGGAGCGCACATAGAGCACGCCGTTGCCGTTGTTCAGGGTCACGCCGTCGAAGACGTTGTTGACGATCTTCACCATACCGGTCACCTTGCCGGCATCGGCACGGATGAAGTCACGTCCGCCCACGATGGTGTTGTTGGCGATGGTGACGGCCGTGTAGGAACCCTTGCGGATATCGAACGTGCCCTGACCGCCGCCCAGGCCGGTGATGATGTTGTTGGAGAACAACAGCGTAGTGAACTTGGACTCATCGGCATTTCCGTAGAAGATGCTCTTGCCGGTGCCCGTGATGACGCAGTTCGTCACGGCCAGGCTGTTCACCACGGAGGCTGCGCCCACGCTGATGAAGTTATTGGCACTTGCGGTGAAGTTGATGTCCTCGATGTAGAGGTTGCCCAGTTCACCTTCGGCCAGGACGAACTGGCTCACGGTGACGTTGGTACCGGGCTCGCCCTTGAGGTGCATACCGGCACTCAGGGTGATGTCGGCGGCCGACAGGTCGTAGTCGCCGGCGGCAAGGAGGATGTCGGTCTTGCCGGCATCCAGGGCAGCCTGGAACTCATCGGCCGTGGTTACCTTGATGAAGTCGCCGGAAGTGGCCGGTACGGTAGCGGGGTTCCACTTGGAAGCACCGGCACCCAGGCTCATCACCACTGCATTGGTGAGGGTGTAGTCACCGTTGGCGGCATCCGCGAACGGATCTGCGCTCAGCACTATGCCATGGCCGTCCACAGCCAGATCGGCCGTGATGCAACCGGTGTAGAACACGTCGGCGATGTTGTACCAGACGTTCCCCTTGAGCTTGGGAACCATGGCGGCCGTACGGCCGGAGATGGAGTTCTCGATATTGGCGACGATATTGTTGCTCACCTCATAGAGGCTGGGCGTTGCCCGCACGCAGAAGATACCGCCGGCATTGCCGCTGGCATTCAGGTTGTTGAGCGTGTTGTTCTTCACCAGCACGGAGTAGATGGAGCAAGGAGCGTCGATGCGAAGGAAGTCGCGGCCTCCGGTAACGGTGCTCTCCTGAAGGGTGAAGCTCTGGTACTTACCGTTGCGCAGGTCGAAGACACCCTGGCCGGAGCCCTGGTTCTTCACCTCCACGCCGGAGAAGACGATGTTGGACACATCGAACTTGTCGGCCGTGTTGGAGGCATAGATGACACTCTTGGTGAAGCCGTCGATCACGGTATTCTTGATGGTCACTTCCTCGGCCACCACGCCTTCTGCGTTGTCCAGGTTGAGGAAGATATCCAGGCCGTTGGCCTCCACGGTGAGGTTCTCGGTGGAGAACTTGCCCACGGCTGCGCCGCTGAGCTTGAAACCACCCTTCACCACGGCACCGTCCTGACCCTTGAGGGCAAGCGGGGCGATGACGGTGAGGGCGCCGCCCAGGTCGTATTCGCCGGGGGCCAGGGTGATCGCTTCCTTACCGGCGGAGATAGCGGCCAGCAGGGCGTCCACCGTGGTCACGACCAGTTCGGTGTCACCGCCTTCACCGCCCTTGGGCAGCACTGCGAAGGCAGCCACGCCGGCGGCCGATTCGGTGTTGTAGATGTCGTCGGCATCCGGGTTGGCGTACACGTTCACGGTGTAGGAACCGGCATCCAGCATACCCGTAGTGGTACCGCCGATGGTGTATTCCAGGCCGTCCACGTCGAAGGTCTTGCCGTTGAACACCACGGAATAGCCGCCGGCATTCTCCACGGGCTCCCAGGAAATCACGACATCGGTGGCGTCACCGGCGGTGATGGTGGAGGGAGTAGCCTTCGGCTGAGGCGTAGGCAGGGCGGTGTTCACCGGCGTCACATCGGCCGTCCAGGAGAGCTGGCTCAGGGAAACGGGACCGGAAGGATAGATGTAGATGACGGATTCCTCGGTGATGGAGGTGATGAGGATCTTGGTGGCATTCCCCTGCTCTGCCAGGGCGGAGACACCACCCTTGATGGCGATGGAAGAACCGTCCACAGGGCCCACGCCCACCACCAGGTGGCTGGTGTAGTCACTGGTATTGTCGGCCTTGATTACCAGGGAACCGGGCACATCCGTGTGGAAAGCCACATAGTTGTGCTGGGGCACGCCCTGGCGGTTCACGATCACGGGCTCCAGGAAGTTGAGCTTGCCGTCAGCCGCTACGATAGGAAGGGCTTCGCTGCCGGCCAGGAAGAGATAGTCGCGTACCATCTGCTTCTTGATGTTGCCGGAGAAGTAACGGGCATTGCCCAGGTTCCAGGTGTGGGGAACGGGAACGGTGACCATGGTGAGGTCTTCCGGTTCCTCCACATAAGGAGTCCACCACTTGGAGGCGCCGATCTTCTTGCCGGCGATCTCGGAAGTGTTGAGGATGTTGAAGTAACCGCCGGCTGCATTGTAGCAGGGGGCCTCGTCCAGAATCACACCGGCAGCCTGCGCCAGGGTAAAGTTGTCCGTGAAATAGGTTACACTACCATCATCCCCAACAGGAAGGCTCCAGAAGTAGTTGTTGGCGGCCGATACGGACATGTCCGAGGCGCTCTTGTACTTGACGTTGGCGCTTTCCAGGGTGGCCTTGCCGGTCATATCCAGGAAGAGGTTGTTCTTGAAGTTGAACTCGCCGGGGACTACCTGCAAACCGAAGATACCCGCGTTGTTGGCGTTGTCGACAAAGCACAGGTTGTACAGCGTGTTGTTGTTGAAGTTCAGGGCTCCCAGGGAACCGGCATCCTGGCGGATAAAGGTACGCATACCCTGGGCGATGGTGTTGTGCTCAAAGGTAAGGGAGCCGATGGTGGTAGCCTGGCGGAGGTCAAACACATCACCGCCTACGGTACCGTCCACATTGATGTTGGTAATGTCGCAGTGGGAGTAGGTTATATCACCCAGCACCATGTCGTTGCCCCATTCGTAGATGAGACCCTTGGTGTAGTTGGTAATGACGCAGTTGAGATAGGTGATGTTTCCGATGTTCTTACCCTTTACGGTACCGCCGTTCTTGTTCTGGAGGGCGAAGCCGAATCCGGAAGGGGCCAGGGCGGTGGGACCACCGTCGAAGGTCACGTTCTCGAAGTACAGGCCGTCGCCGTTCCAGTTGTCGGCGATGTGCAGTTCACCGGTGAGGACAGGCATTTCGCCATCGACGCTCAGCTGGCCGGTGATGGAGAAACCGGTGGAGATATCCAGGGCCTCGATGTCGTAAGGAGAGCCCAGGAGCTTGAGGTAGATGTTCACACCCGGAGTGAGGATAGCATTCTTGAGGCCTTCCAGGCTTTCCACTTCCGTCATACCTTCGGTGGAAGCCAGCGTCCAGGCATTGATCTGGCCGCGGGAAGCACTCTTGTAATAAAGGATGAACTCATACTCCTGACCGGCCTGCAGGCCCTCGATGAGGGCGAAGCCCGATTCAATTTCGGCCTCTGTGAGCGTGTGAGTGGACTCGGTCGCCTCGTCGCCGGGACGGCGGTAAACCACCCGGTCAACGTCGGTATAATCGGCCACCTCCGTGCTCCAGCCCACAGTGATGTTCCGATCGCTGCGGTCCAGGAGTTTCATGAACAGGTTGTCCTTCACGGCGTAGGTCTTGATGGCGCTGTCATAGGCAGCCACCTTGGAATCCTTCTTGGCCTCGTTCTGGGCTACGACGGTGAAGTAGTAAGTGGCATCGGCGTCCAGTTTCATGGTGTAAGGCACCTCGTTCGGGGCCAGGGTCTCGCTGGTGTAAACGTTGGAAAGCGCCTTGTCCGTGTAAATGGTGAGCAGATACACTTCTGCATCCTTGGCCACATCCCAGGAGAACGTAACCACATCTCCCAGATTGGCATTCACCCGGGCATCCAGGTTCATGGGAGTGAGGCAGCGGGCCAGGTTCATCTCGGTCACTTCGTCAAACGGCGCCTGAACGCAGGAAGCGGCAGTGACAGCGAGGAAGGCTGCAGCGACAAATTTCAATATTTTATTGTATTTCATGGCTATTGAGGATTATCGTAGTGGTAATCGTTCTTGATGACACCCTGGCTGTTGGTAATGGTATCGTAGAAGATGGGCCAATACATGTACTCGTCGGGATTGTTGTAGTAGATGCCGTTGATGCGGTTCGTGTAGAAACCGGAAGCCTTGGCATCGTCATACTTGGTCATATAACCGGTGGTAACCTGATAACCGGCCGGAATCTCTTCGCCGATGGTCGGGAAAATGACATCCATGGACTTGCCGTCATCGGAGATGGAATAGGCCACATCACCGGTGAAGGTCATATACCCGCTCTCCAGATTCCGAAGGGCGAACATTTCTTCCTTGGCATAGTCCATGCTGCTCTTCAGGCGGTTCCAGCGGATAAGGTCGGCCTTGCGGAGGAACTCGCCGCAGAATTCCAGGGCGCGCTCCTGGGCCACGGCCTCGAAGAACACTTCCTTGCTGTTGAGTTTGGCCACATACTCTTCCGCCTCATCCAGGCCGGTGGCACGGGCACGGACTTCCTCCAGATACTTCTTGGCACCGGACGGGCCGTTCAGCTCGTTTTCAATCTCGGCCGCCATCAGGAGGATATCGGCGTAGCGCATGACCACGGGCTTGATGCCGTCGTCGTTGCCGCCGCTGTAAGGCTGGGCGTCCATCCATTCATAACGGTATTTGCCGAAGTACCACTTGCCAATGCCGGCAAGCTCAGGGTCTCCGTTCTTGGTCCACTTGTAGTTCACGCAAGTCACGTCACGACGGCTGTCATTGGCACCGTACATGAAATACACGGTGGGAACCGGACCGGCATCACCGCCACGGGAAGTACCGTTGGACCAGTGGGAACCTTCGGAATTGATGGCAAAAGTGTAGTTCCAGCGGCCGCGACCGGCGCCGAAAGGAATCACGTACAGGGTCTCGTGATCGGGACCGGCCGTGAGGTTATCCATGTTGTTCACATTATACCAGTAGGTCTCGTAGTCGGGCTCCAGGGAGGCTTTGCCGACCGCATCCTTCAGGTAATTCAGGGCCTTGGGGTAAAGGGCAGCCTGGGAGAGTTCGGGGTCGGAGCTCAGGCGGACGGAACCCAGGTCGCCGGTACCGACGGCACCGTCGGCCGGACGCAGGGCATAACCGGAAGCCGTGAGGGCGATGCGGGCGTACAGACCTTCGGCGAACACCTTGTTCACGCGGTCCGTACGGGAAGTGGCAGCCGTAACACCGGGATTCGGCAGGTACGGGATGGCTTCTTCCAGATCGGCCAGGATCTGCTTGAAGATCACGTCACGGTTTTCCTTGGGCATGTAGATGGTTTCCGCGTTCACCGGAGCGAAACGGGCGGGAACATCGCCCCAGGCCTTGATGAGGTCGTAATAGATCATGGCACGCAGGGTGAGGGCTTCGCCCAGGAGATAGGCCATATCGGCATTCTCTTCCGGCTTGCCATATTCGCGGATACCTTCGATCACCAGGTTGGCGCGCTCAATTCCCGTGTACATGAGCGGGAAAGGACCGTTGCTCAGGTTCAGCTGGGCATTGTTGGGCTGGCAGTCGTAGGCGGCGATGTCGGATCTTCCGTCGCCGGGCTTGTAAGTGTTATACCACTCAATATCGGTGTTGAAACCATACCAGGGCAGGAAACGGCCGCGGTAGGAGTTCACTTCGCAGAAGGCCTCGGTAATGCCGAAGATGGTCCCTTCCGTCAAGGAGTAGTTGGAATAAACGGATGCCGAGTCGAAGGCCGAAGGGGAATCCGAATCCAGGAATTTCTCGCAGGAAACCGCCAGAGCGGCGATCAGAACCGCAGAAAGGATATATGCAATCTTTTTCATGTCTTCAGCGGATTAGAAGGTGAGATTGAGACCAGCGACGAAGCCGATGCTCTTGGGATAAGCGGAATAATCAACGCCCGGGGTAAGCGGGGTGGAACGGCGGGTGTCCACTTCCGGATCGTAGCCGGAGTACTTGGTGAGACAGAACAGGTTGGTTCCGGTCACATAGATGCGGACACGGCGGAGATAAACCTTCTTTGTGAGTTCCTCCGGCAGGGTGTAGCCGATGGTCACGCTCTGCAGGCGCAGGAAGGAAGCATCCTCAACGGCCCAGTCGGAGAAGACGGCGCTGCTCACGGCAGGGTTCCACATGGTCTTGCCGGCGTTCACGGACTTGAGGGTGGCGGCATCGGTGATGAGTTCACCGGTATTCCAGTCGATATTGGTCCAGCGCTTGTCCACTTCCATGCTGTTGAGCAGGTTGCGGTTGTAGTACTTACGGGAACTGGTGAATTCAACCTTGTTGGCGTTGTACACCTGGTTGCCGACCATATAGTTGAAGTTGGCGCTGAAATCAATTCCCTTGATGTAACCGGACAGGTTGAAACCGCCGGTAATGTCCGGGCTGGCGTTGCCAATCACGGTACGGTCGGCCACGGTGACCTTGCCGTCGCCGTTCAGATCCTTGAGTTTCATGGCGCCGGGGATCATATAGCTGGAGCCGATGACGGCGGAATTGTCCACTACACCCTCATTCAGCACCCATTTGCTGCCGCTCCAGGTAAAGTCGTCCGGAGAGTACATGCCGTCGCTAACATAGCCGTACATGTTACCCAGGGGCTGGCCCACTTCCACCACATAGTCGTCGCCGATTTCGGTGGAAGCCCAATATGACTGGGCCGTGATCTTGTCCAGGCCGCCCAGGTCCATGACCCGGTTGCGGTTGTAGGCAATGTTGCCGCCGATGTTCAGGGAATAGTCCTTCTTGGAGAGGATGGGGGCGTTGAACGTGAACTCCACACCGCGGTTGCGGGTGGAACCCAGGTTGCGGTACTGGCTGTCATAACCCGATCCGGGGATGGGGAAATTGATCAGCAGGTTCTTGATATCGTTCTGATATACCTCCACGCTACCGCTCAGACGGCTCTGGAAGAAGGAGAAGTCCAAACCCACATTGTGCGTAAGGGTGGTTTCCCAGGTGAGGTCCGGATTGTTCATGATCTTACCGGCCATCCAGTAGTTGCTGCTCTGGCTCAGCCAGGCGGTGGTAGTGGCGCTGTACTGCTTCAGGATCTGTCCGGAAGGGATGTTGTTATTACCGGCGGTACCGAAGCTGTAACGGAGCTTGAGCTGGTCCAGCCAGCTGTGGGAGGCATCCATCCAGGGCTCGTTGGAGATGGTCCAGGAAACGGCCGCGGACGGGAAGATGCCCCAGCGGTGACCGCGGGCGAACTTGGAGCTGCCGTCGGCACGGAGCGTGGCGCCCACGGAGTAACGGTGCTTGAAGTCGTAGTTCACGCGGCCGAAGAAGGACAGGAGCTTGTCATCCGGATTCACATAGTTGTTGGTGGAAGACGGATTGGAAGCGGCCGACATGAAGTTCCAGGCAGCCTCGGCGCCGTAGCTGGGATCGAAGCCGTCCACCATCATGGTGAGCAGGTTGCTCTTGGTGATGGTGAGCTCCTGCCCCAGGAGGGCGGTAAGGCTGTGGTCGTCGTTGTTGAACACCTTGGCAAAGTCGTAGTTCAAGGTGTTGGTATTGCGGTAACGGGTGCGGAAAGCCTCCTTGTGCTGGTTGGACGGCGTATTCTTCACGGTAGAGTTGTTGGCCACATAATAGGTGGTCATTCCGTAATAGCGGTCATCGCTCTGGTTGTATTTCTCCAGACCGCCTTCCAGCTTAAGGTTCAGGTTCTCGACGATCTTCCAGTTGAAGGCAGCGTTGGCATTCCATGTGGTGCGGATACGGCGGGAGTCGTTATCGGCCACGGACTGGAGCGGCGGGGCGTTGTCACCATAGTCCTGCTCCTCGTCCACGCCTACCGTTGTGGCAGACAGGGGAATGGGAGTATAGGAAATGGCGTGTTTGAGACGGCCGTTACCGGAAGTGGTACCGGTATCGTTGATGCCGTTGGCGCCGCCACCCCGCACGTTCACGCGGGAATAACGCACGTTGGCGTCGATGGAGGTGGTGGCCGATGTCTTGAAATTGGCCTTGAAATTGAGGTTGTCACGGGTGTAGTTGGAACCCACCATGATGGCCGCGTCACCCATGTGGGCGTAACCCAGGGTCCAGTTCACGGAGTCGGAGCTGCCGCTCACGGAGAAATCGGCCGAGAACGTGGTACCGGTACGGCCGAAGACGGCGTCCACCCAGTTGTTGCCCTGGAGTCCCTTGTACAGGTCGATATCCTCAAACGTGCCGAAGAAAGGTTCGTAATTGGAGCTCAGATTGTCGCGGATGGTGCCCAATTCATATTGGAACTTGACAAAGTTGTCCACATCCATGGCCTGGATGGCATCCTTGTTGGCCATGGTCTTCATGCCCCAGTAAGTATTGAACTTCACGGATACCCTCTGGCCTTTCTCCGCGCTCTTGGTGGTCACGATCACAACGCCGTTGGCGCCGCGGGAACCGTAGATGGCGGTGGAGAAAGCGTCCTTCAACACGTCGATGCTCTGGATCTCAGAGGAAGGGATGTCGTTGATGGACTCCACCGGGAAGCCGTCCACGATGTAAAGGGGGGCGCTGTCCTGGGTGATGGAGCCGCCGCCGCGAACGCGGATCTTGATGTCGGCATCCGGGTCGCCTTCCGTGGTAACCACGGATACGCCCGCCATCTTACCGGAAAGGGCCTGGGATACGGTGGTCACCGGCTGCTCCGTGAGCTTGTCGGAGCCCACGGACGAAACGGAGCCCAGCAGGTCGCGGCGCTTGACCACCGCATAACCCACCACCACGACTTCGTCCAGGAAGGTCTGGTCGGCCTTCAGGACCACGTTGATCTCCGTCTGTCCGGCAATGGCGACCGTCTTGTCGGCCAGGCCGATGAAGGAGAACACCAGATTCACTGCATCCTCGGGAACGGTGAGCTGATAGTCACCATCGATGCCCGTGATAGTGCCGATGGTGGTTCCTTCCACCATGACGCCGGCGCCAATCAGAGGCTCGCCCGTTTCATCGGTCACGATACCTTTCACGGTATGCTGTGCCCAGGCGAACGGGACCGTTCCCAAGCAAAGTGCGAGCGAAAGAAGGAGTTTCTTTGTCAAACTTTTCATTGGAATTGGATTTTGGTTAATTATTAATTATTGAATTAGAATTTTGTATAATGTCCATTCTTGTTACCGCCGTTCACGATATCCTTCACCAGGTAGTGCAGGTACATTTCCAGGTTGGTGTAGCGCTCCTGCGGATCCAGGGTATAGGCGTTGGGATCCCCCACCCAGTCGGGGAAAGTGGAAACGGTACTGCCCTTGTATTCCGGCCAGCCGCCCACGTCGCCCTGGGTGTCGATCAAGCCCTTGTCGCCGCCGTTGGAGCCCTTGTAAGTGAACGTTCCCTCCCGGGTTTCCCTGGTTACCCGCTCATCGACGGCATCCCGCTTCAGGGAAGCGCCAGCATAAGAAAGCACGGAATAGAAAGCGTTGTCGGCCGATTCCAGGGAAAGCCATGAAGCCTTTTCAGGATAGGTGAAAGGAGTATTCGCCTTGATGGTTTCTATGAGGCTGACACTGGCCGTAGTGGCCTTTCCCGACCAGTTATCGGCCGTATAATCGTCGTTGTTCTGCATCACATTGCCCGTCAGGTAGAAATGACCGGGAACCACCTGGTCCGGATGCGCCGAATCGCAGTTTTTGCAACTGACGGTAGGATCCAGGAAGCGGCCCTTTCCGGACGGGGTGGCCGGACCGGGCTTGTAATAGTTATTGACAATGTTAAACTTCTTGAATTCGCTCCCCGGCTTACTTTCGCCGCCATAGGTGCTGTTGTCGCCCCAGTTGTAGATGACGTTGTTCAGCAGGCTCACCGGGCCCTTGAGCGTGGACACATAGTCGTGGTCCAGGCGGGGATTGCGGCTGTAATGGTGGGCCAGCAGGTTGTGGTGGTAGGTGGCGTTGGTACCGCCCCAGATACCTCCATAGCCGTGTTTTCCCTTGTTGTGAATGGAATTCAGCAGGCTTTCGGAGAGCACGCACCACTGGAGGGTGAAATTGGTCATACCGTAGAAGGTGCCGCATTCATCCGTACTCCAACTCAGGGAGCAATGGTCGATGATGACATCCTGCAAATCATTGTCATTGGTATACAGGTTCATGGCATCGTCCTCGGTTTTCTTCTCGTCTCCCATGCGGCAGCGGATGAAGCGCACGATTACATTGTTGGCATGGATGCGGATATTGTAGTTTTTCAGGCAAATACCGTCGCCGGGAGCCGTCTGGCCGGCAATCGTCAGATCTCCATGGGTGATTTTGAGGGCCGATTGCAGCTCGATGATGCCGGCCACGTCAAACACGATGGTCCGCGCGCCCTTTTCCTCAATGGCGGCGCGGAGCGAACCCGTCCCCTTGTCATTCAGATTGGTCACATGGATTACCTTGCCGCCGCGGCCGCCGGTGGTCCACATCCCGCCGCCTTCCGCACCCGGGAAAGCGCGGGCCAGGCCGTCTTCCTCGGCTGCCGGGATGGCGAATTCCTCATACGCCTTGGCGGGTGCAGGTCCCGGTACGGGATCCGGGGAACCGGCCGTAGTAGCCTCGATCCAGGTTAAGGCCGATGTGCCGGCGCTGTTGGTAGCCTGCACGCCGAAGCGGTAGGCGGTAGCCTTGGTCAGATTCTTGACGCTCACGTTTCGCGTGGTGGCCTTGCCTTCCTCCACCAGAGTGCCGTCCTGGGTGAGTTGCCACAGATAAGTAGCACCGGCCACAGCGTCCCACTGGAACGTGAGGGTGGTTTCCGTAGCGCTGTGCAACACCAGGTTGCCCGGCACGGCAGGTGCCTTCTGCTCCGGGGTATCCGGCGTGGGTTCCTTGGCACCGCCACAGGCGCTCACCAAGGCAAATAAAATGACTAGCAGCGATGTATTCTTCATAGCATTTCGTATTCCAGCGCCGCCCAGATGAGAGGACCGATGCCCTTGGGATCATTGGAGCGCACTCTTTCGTTGATGTAATAGTCGTAGTCTCCCCTGCGGTTTTCCTTGCCGCCCAGGCCGGCCACTTCGCAGCACTGATTCAAGTTCACCAGGCCGTCTTCCTCCGTCACGAAGGTCTTGAGCAGGGACTCGTAGCTTTGCACAGCCCCCTCCCGGTTGCCCAGGAAACCCAGCCGGCAGCCCTTGAGCCAGGCATAGGTAAACATGGCACTGCAGGTAGCTTCCAGATAATTGCCCTCGCGGTAAGGCTGGTCCAGCACCTGGAACCACATGCCGGTTCCGGCATCGGCGTACAGGGGCAAAACATTGTAAAGCGTATTCAGGATGTTCACCAGGCTGTCTTTCCCTTCCCCGTCCGGAAGGATCGCGGCCACCTCCACCAGGGCCATGCAGTACCAGCCCATGGCGCGGCCCCAGGCGTGGTCGCTCTGGCCGGTTTCGGGGTTGCACCAGAACATCTCATGGCTGGAATCCCAGGCGTGGCGCAGCAGGCCGGTTTCCGAATCCAGCGTTTGGTCGTAGATGAGGGTGAACTGATGGACGATATCGGCATAGTTCGCCGCCCGCTGCAGGCTGTCCGTCACATAACGGGCGGTGTATTCGGCATAGAAGGGTTCCGCCATATACAGGCCGTCCAGCCACATCTGCTGGGGATAGACCTGCTTGTGCCAGAAGCCGCCTTCCGGGGTACGGGGCTGGCTCCGGAGCTGGCTGTACAGCGAATCCATGGCCACGCGGTATTTCTCCTTGCCCGTCAGGTCGTACAGGCTGAACAGCGTGCGTCCGGGGCAGATATGGTCCTGGGAATAATTGCTTTTCTTGTACTTGTAAATGACTCCGGCGCTGTCAATGATGGCATCGTACCAGGCATCCACATATTCCAATGCATCGGGGGATGCGTCCAGGATGGCCTTGAGTTCCAGGCCGGTGGTATAGTTCCATTTGAGCTTGCCTTCCAGGCCGTCGATGTAGGATGCTTCCGGGCAACGGGCCATTTCCGAGCGGACTACCTCGACCGACAGCGGAGCCTTGGCCGTACAGGCGGCCAAGGCTAGCAAATATATAACACCAACTAACTTTTTCATTTGTTATCGTATGGATTCCAGACAATACCGTCCTCCTGCTGGTACATCACTTTTTCAAAAGTATACTGCGGGAGGTCTTTCACTTTAAGGGTGTGGGACCATTTTACGCGGGGTCCCTGCGCGCCGGGGCCATAATTGCCGTATTCTGCATAGAAGGAATTCTTCTTGGTATTGGGCTTTCCTTCCTTTTCCCAGTCGTGCCAGCCTTCCGCCAGAATATGGCTTCCCAGTTCGCAATGGATGAAAACCGTCTTGGCATAGGCTCCCCAGGGACGGCCCAGGTAGCACTTGGTCACTTCAGGGTCGGCCGTCAGTTTGCAGTTCACGAAGACATACCCGTACTTCTGGCCCTCAAAAGTGGAAGCGGCCGTCACATAACTGTTCTTCTTGCTATGGAGGGTGCAGTTCTCAAAGAATGCGATGCTGGGGCCGAAGATAAAGTCCGTGGTGCCTTCAATGTAGCAGTCTTTGAAATAGTTGCGCTTCACGCCGCCAAACTTTCCGTATCGGCCATAAGTATAGAGGGTGTCCTGGTTGCCCAGGAAACGGCAGCGGTTGAAGAAGAGGAAATCCCCGTCCGTGAACACGGCCACGGCCTGGGCGATCTCCTTGCCCTCGCCCGAAGAATTCTCAAAGGTGATGTCCTCGAAGGTAATGTAGCTGGCGTGAATGTAGATGCTGGCGCTGCCGCTGGTGCCCATGGGGAAATCCCGTCCGGGCCACAGCTTCTTGGCGTATTTGTCGTAGGTCAGGAGCGTACCCTCGGCACTTTCTCCCTTGAAGTGAACGCGGAACTTGGTGTGGGGGATGGTAATCTCTTCTTTGTAAACGCCGTTGCGGATAAGCACTTCCGTGATTTCCTGGTGGCTGTAGTCCGGGATGGCGTTCACGGCTTCCTGTACGGTCTGATAATCGCCGTGTCCATCGGCCGATACTACAATATGATAATAGACCAGGTACTTTGCCAGATCCGGCAGCTGCGCCCGGATAGCTTCGCAGACCAGCTCCGTCACCTTACGGGCGCCGCTGGGCACCAGGTGGGTGTTGTCGTCCTTTCCGGTGGAAATCATGAAATGGGCCTTTGAGGCTTTGTCCCCCAGCGATTCGATCCAGTCCAGCGTGGGGGTGGTCATATCGATGCAGACCACGCCTTTCTCGGCCGCTACCGCCTGCATGGCGGCGGGATAGTCTCCGTGGCAGTTCCGGTCCAGTTCCCCGCCTTTGAACCAACGGCGGGCGATGGGCGTAAGCAGCACCGGAATGCCGCCTTTTTCACGCACCCCGTCCACAAAGCGGCGCAGGTTGTCCTGATAGGCCCCCCATGGAGCGGCGTAACGCGAAGGATCGCTCTCCTTGGCATCGTTGTGACCGAACTGGATGAACACGTAATCTCCGGGCTGTACCGCCCCATAGACCTTGTCCCAAAGACCCAGGTCGATGAAACTCTTGGTACTGCGGCCGTTCTGGGCGTAATTGATGACCGTTGCCTCCGAAGGGTCCAGGAAGTTCTGCAGCATCATCCCCCAGCCGCGTTCCAGCCCCGCCTTGGGCAGGTCTTTTTCGGCCATGGTACTGTCCCCCATCAGATGGACGGTAGTAAAAGAACTGGCTGTCAGCCAAATGGACATGAGGAAAAGAATACGTTTCATTAGAGAGCCTTGCCGTTTACGATTACATTGTCAAAGGTAATGGGTTGGGCATTGTGCACTTCCACGCCTTTCTTGGCGGTGAAAAGGCAGTCCCGGAAAGAGACTCCGGCAAGCGGCAGTTCCGGCAGGCCGTTCACGTAGATGGCCTGCTTGGCGCCGGAGCACACGATATCGGAGAAGTGGAAATCCCGGAATTCCGGCGTAGTCTCATCTACGGCAGGCAAGGATAAATCCGTATCGGCCTCCGCCCTTTCCGTGGCGGCTACGCCCGCGTAATATAGATTAAAGGTTATGGCCTCCGCCACAATGTCTTTCATATAGATGTGGTCGCACCAGATGCCCTGCACCAGGCCTCCGCGGCCGCGGGTGCTCTTGAAACGCAGGCCCACGTCCGTACCCAGGAAACGGCAGCCGCTCACCCACATATTCTCCACCCCTCCGCTCATTTCGCTGCCAATCACGAAGCCGCCATGACCGTGATAAACAGTGCAGTCCTTGATGATCACATTCTTGCAGGGAATCCCGTGGCGCCGGCCGTCGGCATCCTTGCCGGACTTGATGCAGATGGCATCGTCCCCTACGTCAAAGGAAGAGCCGGTGACCAGGACATTCTCGCAGGCCTCGATGTCAATGCCGTCCCCATTGGTGGAATAGTGCGGATTCCGCACCGTGATATCCTTCACCGTCAGGTGCTTGCACCAGAGCGGATGCAGGTTCCAGCAGGGAGAATTCTGGAAAGTGACGCCCTCCAGCAGGACCCTTTCGCAATTACGGAAGCTCAGCAGCACGGGGCGCAGGAAGGTTTTCACAAATTGCTCGTCCAGGCTCTGGTCCTGGTAATTGAGGCTGCCGGCCGTGGCGCGCGCCATTTTATAGCCCTCATCCGGATACCAGACCGATCCGTCATCGGCCAGGACACCTCCGCGCTTGAGGATGGTTTTCCAAAGGTCATCTCCCACCTTGCGGCGTTTGACTTCACGCCAGGCATCGCCGTTTCCGTCAATTACGCCCATCCCGGTGATGGCGATGTCCGTGGCTCCTTCCGCGTGCAGCGGCGAGAGACACCGGCGCACATCCAAGCCCTCGAAGTTGGTGTCGATGATGGGATACAGGTCCTGGTCCGTGGAGAACACGATGACGGCATCCTTGTCCAGGTTGAGTTCGATATGGCTTTCCAGGCCGATGGGTCCGGTGAACCAAATGCCGGCCGGAACCACCAGGGTGCCACCGCCCAGACTGGACAACTGGCCGATAGCCTTTGCGAAGGCCTCCGTATTGAGCGTGACTCCGTCCCCCACGGCTCCAAAGTCTGTCAGGACCACGCTGCGGGCGGGAATAGAGGGGCTTTCTACACGGGGCATATCGAAGGGCAGACCGGAATAAGGGTCTTCGGATGAGGCTTGCTTTCCACAGGAAACAGCCAGAAGAGCGGCGCAAGCCAAGAGGGATAATCTATGTACTTCCATGAGGTTATCAGTCGTGTGCGGACAAATATAAGGGTTATTTTTTGAATTTCCGTTACCGTACACGGAAATTTTTCCACTATTTTTCAAAATCGGCATTCTACGGCCCTGTATGGCATCCGTGCACGGTAACGAAAACTATTAAAATTTACCCTTGAATTCTTATAATTTTTGCCTATCTTTGTCACATGGAAAAAATCACCATCAACGATATCGCCCGCCTCACCGGCCTGTCCAAAGGCACGGTAGACCGCGTGCTGCACAATCGTGGTGAGGTATCCCCAAAAAGCTACCAGAAAGTGATGGATGTCATCAGGGAACTGGGCTACGAGCCCAACCTCTATGCCTCCCTGCTAGCCCGCGCAGAGCAGCGCACCATCGCCCTCCTGCTCCCTACCCATGAGCCCGGGACCTACTGGGAACTGGCCGCCAAGGGGGAGACCAAGGCACAGGCCGGCCTCAAGCCTCTTTCCATGGTTACCCGGCAGTTCAACTACAACCAGTACAGTGCCGACAGTTTCCGCGAAGCCTGCGCACGGGTCCTGGAAAGCCATCCGGCCGGGGTTGTCATGGCTCCCATGTTCCAGTACGAGACCCAGGTCTTCGCCCGGGAGTTGCAGGCCCAAGGCATCCCCTACACCTTGGTAGACACCAAACTGGAAACGCCGGGTTACCTGAGTTTCTACGGCATCCCTGCCTATAAGAGCGGCTATCTTTGCGCCGCCATGCTCACCTCCGGAGAGCCCGTGAAGGAAGTGCTCATCGTACGCATCATGCGGGACAAGGGACGGCAGTCGGACCCGACCGTCATGCGCCGCTCCGGTTTCATGGACTATATGCTGGAGCATAATCCCGGCTGCACCATCCGGAGCCTCTGCATCAATCCGGAGGACCCTGCGGCCACCGACGATGCCCTGGATGCCTTTTTCAAGGAGTTTCCGGGCGTCAGGCACATCGCCATGCTCAACTCCCGCATCCACCTCATCGTACCGTTCCTGGAACGGCATCCGGCCGACCGGCGTGTGATGGGTTTTGACAACTTGTCCGCCAATGTGGACGCCCTCAAGCGCGGAACGGTATCGGCCCTCATCGCCCAGCGACCGGAAGAACAGGTCCGCAAGGCCATCCAGGCGCTGGCCGACCGCATCGTCTTCCAGCGTCTCCCGGAGAAAACGGACAATTATCAGCACATGGATATCCTCATCCGCTACAATGCGGACGACTATTAGCCTTCCTTAAGGGAGCTTTTTCAGGGCCTCTTCTACGGCTTCATACTCATAGCCGCGGGAGAGGCCGAATTTGATCAGTTTCAGGCGGAACTGGGAATCTCCCTGCAGCGTGCGGGCCTTGGCGGCCAGCAGCCGCTCCAGCTTGTCGGCCGCGCGATCTGGCTCAACTTCTTCCAGAGCCGCGGCAATCACCTGGTCCGAAACACCTTTGGCCCGCAGTTGAAAGCGGATTTTGACAGGTCCCCAGCCTTGCAGGCCGGCCTTTTCGCGGGCGAAGGCCGATGCATACCTCGCATCGTCCACATACTTATCCGCCACCAGTTGTTCCACTACCTTGCCGGCAGCCTCCGCGTCCCCTTCCAGGTCCTTGAGGGCCTTGCGGTAGACATCGGCCCTGCAATACTCCGCCTTGGAGCAGAGTTTCTGCAGACGGCTCAGGCAGCGGGCGGCATCCATGGCTAGAAGGTGTAACCGAACGACACATAGATGCCCACTCTCTTGGAGAGATTGGACCAGAACAGCTGAGCCTTCAAAGGACCGGCGATGGTGTTGAAGCCATATCCTGCGCCCACACCGTATAACCATCGGCCCTGACCGATGTCCTTAATTTCGTCAAAGTCGTAAGTGGCATTTCCCATCAGCGAAAGATAATGGTTGCGAGCCACCTGCAGACGGGCTACCAGACGAGCCAGGCCCATATAATCCTGCAAAATGGCTGTGCCATTGATGCCGATGAAAGGAACCTGCTGCTCAATATACCGACCATATATGTCACTGCCCATGATGTTGGAATAGAGCAAGGGAACGTCTTTGCCTATCACGACACGCGCGTACAGGCTGGGAATGAGCGAGAAACTGCCAAAGGTAATGGGAACGGTAACGTCTCCCGAAACAATCCCCAGCATTTGGGATTGGGGATTCTCGTCAAACACGCGGAAAACCAGGTCTCCCCGGAAACCGGCCGAAACGCCCTTCTTGGGGAAATAACTGTTGTCCAGGGTTTCTACGCGGGCGTTCAGGAAAGCACTGGGATAATCGACGAAGCGTTTGACATCGTTACTGCTCTCCTGCGAGCCTTCACTCAGGAGGTCGAAGATGCGGAAGTACTGGTTGCGGACACCCAGGTTCACGTCAAAGAAAGACCAGCGGATGTTGGAGAAATAAAGCTCGGTGGTATTCAGGAGGAACGAGGCATCGTAACGGTCCCCGTCCTGGAGCAGTTTCATGCGGTCCGTATAGCGCATCATGTTGCGAACG
>JAEEGL017269809.1_pt1 | contig 19943 bp, 33 predicted proteins | sample 9134231 | NCBI WGS metagenome assembly JAEEGL01 (sample SAMN16246548, study PRJNA631951) | gut metagenome | biome: gut microbiome; feature: rumen; material: fiber-attached | host: Bos | place: Iran: Karaj | collected 2018-10 | reverse complement strand
TAAAAATTTTAATTGTGATTTAAGTGAATGGGATATGAGCAGTGCAACTCATATAAATCATATGTTTTTTGAATGTGAAAAATTTAATTGTGATCTTGAACCATGGGGTAAAACTATTAATTTTGATAAAATAGTTACTATGAATGATCCATTTTATGGTTGTAAATCACTTAAAAAAATTCCTACTTGGTGGAAAGAAGACGAAGATCCTTGGAAGAAATAATATGAAAACGTTAGATAATTACATAATAGAAAAACTTAAATTAAATAAAAATACTGTGGGGGAATTAGATATACCTAGTATTATGAGTCAATATAAAGTAGGGGATATCTGTTTGGATATAATTATGTATATAGATAAAAAAACACCGCAGAAAATATTATTAAATTTGTGTAAAATAACAAAAGTAGACGGAGACGTATTAGCTGCTAAAGGTATTAAAATAAATAAAAATGATGGCGATGATTTAATAATAAGATTAACCGTTAATCAATATCATAAATCTAAAAATTTTAAATATGTAAATACTGCTGGGAAAGGCGGCGCAACTTTAGTACTTCCACATGATGAATCTTTAAAAATATTAAATGAAATTAAAGCAAATAAAGAATTAAATTTTTATAAATTAGTTTATACTGATTATAATGAATGGGAAGAAACGCCAATAATGGAAAGACAATATAATAGTAAAGGATATTATATAGGATGTAGTAAAATTTCTGATGAAACTTTAAAAATAATAGAAGATAAATTAAAAGGAGTGAATTAATTCACTCCTTTATTCATCATAAGCTAATGTATCTGGATAACCATAATTTGGTGCACATTGCATCAATTCAAGTTTAAACCTATTCTTTACATATCGGTTATCAATTTCAATCTTTTTCTTAGGTTCAGGAAGAATACCATCACGAATATACTGATCAAGTTCTGCATAAGTAAACCCAAGATTATCTTCATCAGATTTACCACAAAGTCCGTCAGCAGGGGTCTTATCTACAAGCTCTGTAGGAAGACCAAGATAATGTCCAATTTGTCGTACCTCGGTAACGGTATAATTACTGAGAGGACTGAAATCGCCGACGCTATCGCCATAACGAGTAGAATAACCTACCCAGTCTTCAGAAAGATTACATGTATTACATACACGTCCATTTACAGACTGTGATACTGCATAGAGTGTGCTCATTCTAAGGCGAGGCGGAAGATTCTCTCTTGTCTGCTTAGTAACCTTTCCAGTTAAATCATTATGAAATTCCATATATTTAAGGATAGATTCATATGCTTCCTGGATATTAATAGTATAATATTTAATACCAAGAAAATCTACAATCTTATGTGAATCTGAAATATCAGCTTGCTCTCCATTAGGCATAAGAACACCGATAACACGATCTTTTCCAAGAGCCTTTACAAGAAGTCCTGCACATACACTTGAATCTTTACCACCGGAAATACCGATTACTGCATTGCATCCTTTACCATTCTTTTCGAACCATTTCTGAATCCATTTTACAAGCCGTTCAGTAGCTTCTTCAACATTAAATTTCATAGTTTTAAATTATTTTTTTAACAATTATAATATATACACATAAATTTTTTAAACCCATAATAAGGAAATAATAAATACCCATAGTAAGAATCTTCATATTCTGTTCTTTGCCAACATGCATAATTATCTGCATGATACCATTCAAAAGTACATTTTATTGTTTCTTCTTTACCATAACCTCTGATATTGGGAACATTTGCTTCAATATAAAGTTTATTATTTACAACTTTAAGTGTACCTTCAACATCATCTAATACTTCAAATTCATCAGCATTTACAAGAGCTTCAATAATAGATCTTACATCACCGGAATAATCATCAGCTAAAAAATGAAGTATTTTTTTAAATCCTTTTACTTGTTTTTTGGAATGCTCATAATCATCTTTATTAAAAGCATCCCATAATTCTTGCTCTTCTTCAGGAGTAGGATTCATTACTTCTGACATTGCAATTTCATCAAATTCTTGATCAGTCATAATATTATCTATATTTAAAATTATCCCAAACTTTATAATAATCAGTAGATTTAGCAATCATTCCACCATTAATAAATCTATTACATAAATCAATAACTCTCATTTTAACATTTTCAATTAAACTTTGAGTTGCTTGTTCAAACATAAATGTATCAAGTAAATCATATAATTCTTTTTCAAATTGATATACATCTTTAAATGTAAAAACTTTACAATGATTAGGATCTTCAAAATAATAATTCATTATTGTTTCTATCCAATCAACTTCGGCATCATATATCTTTTGAAAATCATTACTTAAAATTACTTTAAAATGTCCATCTTCATAATCTTTTATTATAGGTTCTAAATTAATCATTTTTTAATCCAAGCTTTATAATTGTATCATATAATCTTTTTGAAAATCCATCATAACAATATTTATAAATGTTAGGATATTTCTGTTTAAATGTTTCTTTATACATTAAAATTTTATATTCATCAAATGCTAAATATGGGCATTCACTTTTTGTAAAATGGGAACATTCCCAATCAATAATCATACCTTCATAGTCTATCTTATTTAAAAGATTACCTACTATCCAATTATATCTAGGTGGTAAATTAACCAATTGGTTTTCTAACCATTCTGGGTGGTGTTTATTATGTTTTCTATGAATCTTTTGTACCTTTTCATAAGGTAAGAATAACTTTAAAAATGGCTTTTCAATATCATGAAACAGATACTTAAATTTCCATGCTTTACAATTAAGTGCTGTCATATTATAAGCACAATAATGTGCAAACCAATAAGGAAAACTACTTCTTTCAGCTTTTGAAAACATATTATAAAATTTTAATTATTTATTATTTTCAATCAATTTAAGTAATTCTTCAAGAATATATACAGAGCTTTCAAGTCCTGCTTTATCATCAAGTAAAAGACTGAAATGGGGTTTTACGGCACCTGGTGACATAGGTGACCAATTAATATAATCAGGATTAATTCCCCATACTTTACATAAATTAGTTTTAATTATTTCATCTTCTTCTTTAGGACATGAAGTCCAAAGAATAAGTTTTAACCCACATGCTTTAGCCCGTTTAAGAAGATCAACAATATCCCAATAAACTGCATCATAGATATTTGCATAATTTGTTTTATATGCATCAAAATCCCAAATAGTATTATCAAAATCAAAAGCTATATAAAGGGTACCATATTTCAGATATCCTTTATACAGTCTTTCAATCATTCCACTATTTGAACACCTATGATTAAAATTTGCCATTATTCAATCTCTGCCTAATAGTATCAAGTGATTCATCACGAAGAAGTTTACCGTCCTTAAATACAGGTTTAAGTTCCTGATAAATGTTTCCACTTGCTTTAAGCCAATCACACTCATCTACATATTTATATTCACCGTCTTCTTTATAAACAATGCAACATCCTTTCTGACTCTTCTTAAAACCATCGCCAGTATCTCTATCGGTCTTAGGATCTTTATAAACATTCATTGGAATAATATGGCCTTCTTCATCAGTAAACTCTGCATAAACGGCCTTGATTGCACAAGAGAAAGTATCACGAGTAAACGGCTTCAACTGGCCATTTTCCTCAATACAATGCATACTAAATGAACCTACACCCAAACTTACATTGCTTGCAGCAAAACCGTTTTTCTCAAGAATAGAGAAAATCTTGTCAGCACGTTCAACAGTAATTGAATCACCATAAAGTGCCTTTACATGAGGATTAAGAACTTTATAACCTTTACTGTTTACAGTACCACCGAAAATGTCCCAAAGTTTAAATACGGTCTTAGTGACAACCTCAACGCAATCACCGGAGTCACCGCGAATAAGCATGCATCCATTATGTGCAAGAATTTCATCCTTAAGAGTAGGAAGAATATTCTCAACTACATTCCAATAATCATAACTATCGGAAACACAGCTGAACGAAGTATTAGGATAAAGTTCAGTAAGAAGTTTCTTGATAAAGATTCTTTCACGATGGGGATCAATATCAGCATATTCATAATCCGGATTCATAATAGTATCATAAGCACTATTAGAACACATTACAAAATGTTCTGTAGAAACAGCACCGAATCCTACTTCTTCTTTTTCACAGTTACAATTATACATTTTTTCCATCCAAGGAATTGCAGGTACCGTAGCAGTATTGACAAAACTAAGTAGCCAACCGCCGGCTGCTTTAAGACTTGCATCTACACCCATATCACCACGGAAATCAAAATTTCCAAGAGCACGACGATGAGGAATATTATCATCAACAGTCAACTTATACCACTTATCGACAATCTTACGATAAGTATGACCAACTGTTGCAGTAATCATAGGGTACCAAAGTTCTGCTGAAATAAGAGATTCAAGAGCCTGTCCAAGCCATGCAAAATCTGGATGAGTATTGGTAATACCAAAAATAGGAACATGCATAGGAACCTCAACCCCTTCCGGAAGAGCAAAAATCTCAATTGGCAAATAACCTAACTGATGAAGTTCCTTAATCCTCTCAAGCCCATAATTTTCCTTTACCATAGTATTTTCACAAATCCTACGATATTCATTCACAACTTCCTTTTCAGGACGATTAAAGAAAGTGCGATTGAAATTATCAATCAGCCATTCCTTGATAAAAGCCTGCAACCCAAAGTTAACAACTTTAGGCCACATATCAATACGACTTTTACGAGGAGTAAAATAAGAGACAGATTTCGTCATATTAGAAGGACACATGGTAAGATGTACCATTTTGTAAAAATCCTTCAAAAGCATTGCGTTAATATCCATATCTTTTAATTTATTAGCACTATAATATAGTAAAATTAGTTCAATTTTTCAATATTTAATACATAAACATAATTTCCACTTTCATAATTATAAAGTGAATTAGTAGTATAAAGAATAGTAACAATTTGTTCATTTTCATTACCATCTTTATCTGTAAATCCCATAGCTTTTCTAAATGTTCCTTTTTCAACATTCCAAAAAGATTTTGTTTCTACATGAGTAGCATAAGCTGAAATTCTATCAGCCCCAAGTTCATTCAGCTTAACTGCGGAATAATAAAGAGTACCACCATAAGAAATGATATCATCAATCATAAAAATATGCTTCCCCTTAAGTGCATCATTATGAAGTTTTTCACCATTTTCATCAACAATATTAAGACCAAGAATCTTACCGGTATTCCAATCCCTAATTTTACTGCCGTAAATTTTACGGTAGTTTTTTAAACAATCAAGATCTTTATATCTTTTATATGCACCCGCATCAGGGAAGAAAATAATAAATTCTTTATTCCACCTATCAGCAATAATATATTCATCATTTACGGGACGTTTAATAACATCATTTATATCAATAATACTAACTCTATTAATAAGGGCCACTGATACATCTGAATGAGGATCAAGAACAGAAACTTTATTAAATTCAAGTCCATTAATAAAGTTTGCAAAGAACTTTAATGTAAAAATTTCATCATTATTTTTTGTCCTGTCCATCCTTGCATTAGGAATATAAGGCATATAAAGATTAATTTCTACATTTTTATATCCATTACGAATATAATTTACAATATACATGAGAGTAATAAGCTCTTCATCATTTTCATATCTCCAAAAAATATTAAATTTATTATTAACATCTGGAGTAATATTTACATGCATCAAACATTGTGTACCATCTGGAAAATAATCAACTCTAAATGGTATTTCATTAACCTTAATCATACTTATTTCTTTTTATTTTCATCTAAATGTTGCATATCAGAAAAAACACTTTCAATCCAAGGCAAACTGATATCTGATAATTCTTTTCTACGTAACAAATTATCTTTATACCAATCGCCGAAAACAAGTTCCGTATTATTAATTACGGCTACCCCTTGTACGCATACATCTTCCACACATATTGGATATGTATTCCAATATATGATAGAATTAATAGAAGTCTTGTGACCATGTTCAAGAACATATGTCACAAGATCTTTCTCTAATTTTTCTCTTAATTGTTTTTTAGTAAGTTTTTTCATAATCAGATACCGTATGTTTCACGGTAATGACGCAGTTCATTCTTTGCATTTCCCCTGCTCATATAAGCAAAATCCTCAAAATCATCATCTTCATCATAATGCTTCTTAGCAAAATGCTTCTTACCAGAATTATGCTTATTAAACTTCTTAGTGAACTTGTCATTAGTAAGATCCGGATTGACCTTAAAATTCTTATCAGAATGTGCCATGTAAAAATTTAATTAAAAATTAGAATATTTTTTATCATCACAAATTTCTTCACTTGGAGATATAATCATATTAAGAATATCATCCCATTTAATAACATCACTAAAAATATGAAGTCCCTCATCATCAGCAGTCAATTTTCTTAATGTAGCAACAAATTGACTTTCTGCACCCTTATAAAGATATTTACAACGGATATAATAAAAATCAGAAAATTGTTCTTTCTTTTGATTTTCAAAATATTCTCGGAACTTATTCATAATTTGTTTTATTAATTACACTATTAATATAGTATAATTTCTAAAAAATTCAAATTAAATAACATTAATCTGACACATCTTCATAGTAAGCAATGCCGCTTCATGTGATTCAGGAGTAACACCTGCACAACATGAAGAATCAACAGTAATATTAGCATCTTCATAAAGAGCTTCCTTTACAAGAAGTACATTAGATACCACACAAATATCAGTACAGAATCCTACAAATGTGATCTGAAGATCATCTGTCTTAAAATACTTAAAATCTTCAGTAATTATATCTCTAAGCGTCTTAGAACCAAAAGTAGGTTTATGTACATAAACTACATTAATATTTCTATTAAACTTAGCATCTTTAATAGCCCTATCAATATCTTCATTAATCTTCCAACCATCAGTATATTTTATACAATGAACAACCGGAAGATTCTTACCTTCTCTTGTTTCAAGGTAATTATCTTCATGTGTATCTTGCGTTACAATAATTTCATCCCAATCATTATCAGTAATCTTCTTGACGATATTAGGAACTTTTTTAATAGCTTCCTCATTCCTGAGAGAACCAGTGATAAAATCATTCTGGCAATCAATTACTACGAGTATTTTCTTTCCCATAATTTTAAATTTATTTTATATAATTAATATAGATATTTATTACATATATTCTCCGATATCATATCGGTATGCCATTTTGAAAATCTCACCATTTTTTCTTTTATGATTTTCAAAATTCAATCCTTCAACTCTAATATAAGAATCGGTACAAGGACACCATTTTCCATATTTAGCAGATTCATTTAATTCATCAGCATTAAAATGAACACCATAAAAATCTGTAAGATTATTCTTATTGATATAATCAATACAGGTCTGTACAAGTATTTCTTGTAATTCTTTAATATGATCTATTTTGGTAATCCCAGGAATAGGATCATTTTCAAGTTTTTCAATAATAGGATTTTCTTCCCATTCTTTTCTTACCTCTTCATAAAATTTATCAAGATTTTCAGATTTAACTCTTTTTCTTTTTTCTTCACTCATGCTTCATCTTCTTTATTTTCATTTTCAATCCATTTAACAAAATGTTCTACAGTCCAAATAATTCCTCTAAGTAAACCGGCAAAAGTTGCAATATACAATATTACAGTCCCGCTATATAAAAGAATTTTTGGAAGTTCAATATTACCCAAACATATCCATAATGCCATAAGCAATATAGATATGATAAATACTAATGTAAGATATGCTATAAGTTTTCGGTTAATCTTCATCACCTAATTTTTTCTTAATTTCTTCCCAGTTAGCACAGCTTCTCGCTTTATAATATAGATACATATCGAATTCATCTTCATCAGCAATCCAAGTACCGATAGTACAATGAAAACAAAATTTCTTACCGCAAATAGGACATTCAAATACTCCCATTTTACCGATATTCGTTTCACACCATCCTACAAGATTTGGTTTTTCATGCTTAGGACCCCAATTATAATCATAAAAACCAGACTTACCGCATTCAGGACATTCAAAATCCGGCGCATAAGGAAAATCATCATATTGCGGAAACTTAGGAAGTATATCTATAAGTCTACTCATTTTGTTTTCTAATTTGATCAAACATTTCATCAGTAATCAAATGTTCTGCAACAGTAAGATCACTAAAAAGATGTTCTCTATATTTTTCACCTTCATAAAATTTATTAGTAAGAAAATTGGTAAGTTCATTAAACATTTCTTTAAATTCCTTATAATCAACTTTCTCTAAATCACCATAACAATCAAGTTCAAGAGGATCAACATTAGTGGAAAAATAGCCATTTATTTTAAATGAAAATGGAATTCTACCATCAAATTTAATAAGGAAATAAATATCCCTATTCATCATATCTTTGCCTTTGACAAATCCACCAAATTCTTTATATATTGTTTGTGAAATATCCCACATTTTTGCAAGATATTCTCTTCGTATTTCCCATAAAGGATGCGTAATATCCGTACTTTTCATTTTATTTTAATTTAAATAATTCTTCCCAATCAGTTGCACCATATTTTGGACCATTCCATGCATACCAAGATTTTGAATGATCTGCATTAAGACCTATTTCCCTAAGATACTGAATAAGTTCCCAAGCATCTTCAGTATCTGGAATCCTAAATGAACTATCATTATGATTCCAGCTTTGAGGTGTCCAACCAAGATGATATTCATAATATTCATTTGGTCCTACTGGTTTACATTCATCGCCGGACATATCATAAATAGTAAATGGAAATTTATTATCAAACAGTAAAACCCATTCATATTTGGTTTTACCATCAGTTTCTTTTTTCTTTAATAAATTTTCAGGTTTAATACCTAATTTACGAATAATTTCATTCTTAGTACCTTTAATAACCCAAGAATGATATGAAGAACCATACACTTTATGATGATCTTCAAGTATAGTAATTCGATTCTGCATAATTAAATATTATTTACTTCTTTGTCAATTTCAATAAGATATTCATAGTGCATTGTCCAAAAAGGAATCAATACAGAAGAAAATGTATCAGGTTCGAATTCCTGATAATATAAAAGACAACCAGGTTCTTTATCTTTAAGAACTTTAATGGCCATATTAAGAGTCTCCTTGGTAGTAAAAACACCAAGAAGCATTCTAGATTTATTTACAAGTATATACATTATTTTAATTATTAATTAATTTCCCATTGCATCAGGAGTATAATTACTATATGCTGAAGAAGTTCTAGCATGATCAATTCCGGAAAGAATATTACTGAATGCTTCAAATACATTCTGATATGAATACTTACTCATATCAATATTAGCATTATCCTTTCTTTTCAACCACAAATCATATGTAAACTTATTAGTATACCAAAAATTATCATAAGGAATCATTCCTTCTTTAATATATAAAGAATACAATTTATATTCCTCAGAATATCTATCAGTTCTAACTTTCTTTAGAAACTCTTTAGCTTTAGTGTAAGATAGCGGTTTCATAATGTTTAATCATTTACACTATTAATATAGTATAAAAAACTAAAAATTCAAATAAAAAAGGAATGAATTAATTCATTCCTTCTAATTTTTCATATATTGGAAATATATTATTATATTCTTGTTTTAAATTTTTTCCATAATAAAAGAAAAATTCCCAATCATATTTATTTAAAATTAATTCAATTTTCTTACATCCAATATCATTATTCCAATCATATTCAATATATCCTGGATAAAATTTATTATCTTTAATTTCTTTATATTGTAAAATATTTAATTTTACATTATATCGATTAAATAAATTTTCTAATTCTTTTTTAACAAGAATTTTATCTTGATTACATTTTTTAAATAAACTATATTTCATTTTTTAAAAGTTTTATATCATCTTTAACCTTTGAATCACTAGAATATGTTTGATATATTTTTTTAATATCATGTGTAGGCATTTTACCTTTCATTACAGTTGTAATATATAATTTAATATAGTTTGATTTTTTATCATCTTTTGTAATATCACATATAATATTAAATTCTTTACCTCTTGATTTATCAATAATTTGAATTCTATCTTTTATATTAATATCATTTGTATTTATATCATCTTTAATTTCTTTTGCTACTTTAGCTACACTATAAATAATTTCTTTTTTAGAAATATAATCTTTATTATGCCTTGTTTCTCTTTCTTCAGCATGTGGTATAATATCTATAGTAAATTTAAAATCATCAATAAATCCAATAACTCTTTCTAATATTAATTCTTCATTTATAATTTCAACTAATTGTTTCATATTATTTATAATAAAATTACAATTTAATATAGTAATATATATTTCTTAAATTCAAATAAAAAAAAGGAATGAATTAATTCATTCCTTCTAATTTCTTTTTCCATTGTTCAAGACGTTTCTTGGCAGTTTCTTGATAAGTTTCAGATGTCCTTATTGCTATCGCTGTATGCGGCTTTGGATATACAATCCTGAAATAAGTTCCTGGAAAATCTCTTTGCATTCTTTTTGCAAACAAATCAGCAAATTCATGTAATTTTTTATTATCTTTATCAGTATCTGTATCTACTAATGCAATTTGACTACCTATTGGTTTATTGAATAATTCTTCAATAGCCGTATTGATAGCACGATATGTTTTACCTGTTTGTCTGCCGCCTGCAATAGCTGTCTCAAGCTCTTTAATTCTTTCTTGAATTAACTCTTTATCTGTCTTTTTAATTTCTTCTGCCATAATTAAAATTGATATCTATATATAAAAATAAAAATTTAGTTATATAAAATTTTAAATACTTCTATAATTGATGTTAAACAATTTATCCAAAGATTTTGCATAAAATTATCTTTATTTAAATAAAAATCATCGGCATATTTATATAATTTTGTTGCATAATCATTATCAAATAATTCACCAAACTTATTAATAAATAAATCTTTATTTTGTGTAAATACTTCATAAGCAACATCATATCCATATTGTTTATCATATTTATTTTCTTTATCTTTATATAACTTATCTAAATCAATTAATTCTAAATTTTCATCTATAAAATTAAATTTATATTTATTTGATAATTCAATTGCTTTTTGCTTTGTCTTTTCAGAAAAATGAGAATTATTTGTAAATGGTATATTAAAAATTTTTGGGCAAGTTTTATATATAATAATTGCAAATATCAAGTTTTTATCATATTCATCTGGAACATATAATTTTAATAATTCCTTATCATTAAATGGACTTAATGTAAAAATATTTGCAATATATGAATTAAATATTGATAACCCAAAATGACTTCTACATTGTGTAGTTAAAAAAAATTCCGTTAACGCGGCAAATTTTGAAATATTATTTTTTTCAAGTAATGAAATATCTTTATAAAAGTTATTAATTATACTAAGATCATTTTTTATAGGAGATCTTGTTAATCTATTTTTTATTGTTTTTTCATCAAGATTAGGAAGAGATCCTCTGATAACTTCTCCATTTAATCCTCCAAAATGAAATTTAGGATAATTATACTTAGCTACACAATTATATCCAGATTTATGGAGACCAAAAAATGTATATTTTAATAAATCATATTGTTCAAACTTTGAATAATAGTTTGCTTTTGATATTGGTTTTAATTGATTATTTAAATTAAATCCAAGAGTATTTGTTATTTTTTCTGCTATATCATAATCATCCATTAAATGATCAATCATTCCTTTATTTTGGCCAATCTTTGAATAAATTTTAATATTTTCATTATTAAGATTTATTCCCGTTGCATAATTAAGGCAAAATGTTATTCTACTATCATATCCACCTGATAAATCAATTTCAATATTACTTTTTGATAATTGAATAGCTTTAATTATGTTTATCCATTTATTTAACCAAGTATTTATTATATTTATTCCTTCTTTAGAACAAATACTAATTGTTTGTAATTTAATATTTTTATCAATAAATTCAATTTTATTATTTGAAATCTTAATATTCTTTCCAAATGGAAGTATTTTGATTTCATTTATCATTGTTCCATATAATGAATGTGAATGTAATGGAGATTGAATATATTGTAAAATAAATTCTTTATTAATAGATATCTCTTTATTATTTTTTTTTAAATTTTCTAAAAGAATATAAAAAGAATTACTTAATGCAAAGAAATTATCTTTTATATAATAAAAAATATATAAGGATGAAAAATCATCAGTTGTTATTAAAATATCTTTATTATTCTTTTTTACATTTATATAACAGCCATTAATCTCTTCATTTTCATTATTTATTAATGATATTTTATTATCTTTTCTGGTTACACAAAACCCATATAATTTAGAATTAACTTTATCTAAATTTAATGAATCTATATAGAAAAAATTTTCATTAATATACTCTTTCATTATTCTGTAAATATCATATTTTTTAATGCATTTGCTAATGCACCTCCATTTAATTCCATTATATCTTTTGGGCAATAAATAATTTTAATATTATTTGGAATTTCTTTTTCTATATTTATTCCTTCATGTACTAAAATTATAAGTTTTTTATTTTTTATTTCTAATAATTTATTTAAAACAATTGAATATGTATGATATTCAATAGGCATATAATTAAATGAATAAAGAAATACAGGTTCCTCAGAACTTCTATTTAATCTATTAAACCATTTATATTTTGCATAAGTTAAAATATCTTTATATAAAATATTTGTATTATCTTCTTTAACTGGAATTTCCTTTGATTCATCTTGAATATAGTGAATATAATGTAATTTAATATCATTATATAATGTTATTAAAATACTTTGATATTTATTTTCTTTATAATATTCTAACTCAATTTTAGGATTATTAAAATCTATATTTTCATATTCATTTATTAATTTAATAAAATCATCATCAAATATAGACATCCACATAAATGGGTTTGGAAACTGTTGTTTGGTAACTTCATATAATCTAGCACCTACACAATTATTACAAATTATATTCATAAGCTAATAAAATATTTATTTACCCAGTCAGTTTGAACCGAGTCATTTTTTTTATATAAATTATATACAGTATCTACAATTTTATTATCTTTTCTTTCAATAACATCACCAGTGCTATGTTTTATTACATAAAGTTTTTTACCATTTTTTCTAAGAGTATAACTTACTGTAATATCATCCATAGATACATCTGGAGCATTATTATATAAATCCTTCCACTGTTTATAAGTAATCCAATCTCTTTTAAATAATGATACACCATTTCCGATTATATCCACTTCTTTAGTTTCTCTAACTTCTTTATTAAATGAAAATGATTTTCTATCTGGATAATAATGTTCTATTGGTAATGGTTTTTTAAGAATAGCACCATGATATGATACAACAGAATCTAATAATTCACATTCAGAAATCATTTTTCTAAAATATCCATCAAAATAAATTAAATCATCATCACAAAAAGCAACATATTTTGTACTTCTATCATTATTAACAAATCGTAATTTTTCAAATGATAATTTTTCATTATTTGTTCTATGTATAATTAATTTTGTTGAATTAATTTCTGATAAAACTTTATTATATTGTTCATCTGTATAATTATTTGCTGATAATATTAACGATTTAACTTGTGGTTGTTTTATAATAGATTTTATAGATTCAATAACATGACCATCTTTATAAATAGAAGCCATATATACATTTACTGAATTATTTGAATTAATAAAAATATCTATATATCTTTCTTTTTCTTCAGTTATTTTATTATATTCAAAATATTGATTTTTTAAAAAATCAATATTAAAATTTCTTTTATTATTTATACCTGTTACAGCAGATGGTTTATTATATTTTCTTTTAAAAAATTCTTCAGTAGATTTAGAATAAAAATGATTTAAATATACTGGTAAATTACTATATGCTTTACTATCCATATAAACATTTTTAACAGGTTCTTTTAATAAATTTACAAAATTAAATTTTTTATTAAAAACACCATGTGCACAAAAATATAAATCTTCATCAAATATTTTATTACAATTTAAAATTTGTTTTACATGTTTATCATATGAAGCATTTGATTCTACTTTAAATCTTTTATATAATTTATCATTTGAAAAATATAATTGATTATTATCACCATACATTTTCCATTGAACCCTTATACCGTCATATTCTTTAAAATCATTTAAGAAATCATATATATTATCATATATATCATAAATTTCTAAATATTCATCTATATCAAAGAAACACATCCAATCAAATTCTTCATAATGTGTATAAAAACAATTTTGAAATGATAATCCTTGTAATGTTTGTCCATCTTTATCAGTTGAAACTGTTTTTACTATACCTCTTCTATCTATAATTTCAACAAAATTATCTTCAATATAATCATTAATTTCATCTTCAAATATTTCACCATCAATATCATTATTATCATATAAGAAAATTTTAGAAACTCCTAATTTTTTATACCATTCTACCCATTCACGAATATAAAGATTTTCATTTTTTGCAATGGCACATAATGCAATATTTAATTTTTTATTAGATACTTTTATATTTTTTTTAGAATTATGTACTTTTATATTTTTTTCTTTAACTAATTTTATATATTCTTTCTTTTCTAAATTAGCATTAAATAATCCATTTAAATTTTCTTTAAATTCATCAAAATTTATATAATCATCATTATCATTTATGCAGATAATAGGAGTTTCTTTTTTATTAACAGCATCAATAATTTTATCAGTTAACCCACATGATTCAATATATGTATAATTAGGATATTGATTTACATAATTTAATGACATATAATCATAATCATTAAATATGGTAGCATTAAAATTCTTAGAATGTCTTGTTCTTGTTAATGAAGAAATTAATTTAAAATTTAATTTATTAAATACTTTCTCACAAGTAGATTTTAAAAATGGCCTACATGAATGAACCATTTTTATATATTTACCATCAAATTTTTTTTCAGATCTTAAAAGTTTAGATATTTCTTTTGTCGAATTGAAAAGATTTGTTTTATATATTTCAGTTTCATTATATGAATAATCCTTAATTTCAAACTGTAAACAAGGTTTACCATCTTTAAAGAAATATTCTTTATTTATATAATTTATAACAAATATATCATCATTAAAATATATAAATTCTTCATCTAATCCAGGAATCCTGTACATAAACATTTCTATAGTACATGAGTTAAAACATGGAAGATACTTCTCCGGTATTATATCTTTATGATAAATTATTTTACAAGAATTTAAATCAAGATTTTCAGGAACTTGACTTTCATCAGATACTATAACAAAAATGTTATTTACATATGGCATATATTTTCTTATCATTTTTATTTGTAAGTTTAATACGCCATATGATCTGAATCTTTTCTCGTTTAAATCTTGTTTTACATATTTAGAAAAATCTTGTCTGAATTTATCATTTATATCAACATAAGTTATAACAACATCCATGTCTACAGGAAGAATCAATATTTATTAATTAAAAATAAAAATAAAGAAGCAGCAAAAAATCAATTCTTTGCTGCTTCTTTCTAGTTATAACTAACTTTTTTACTATTTATGATAGGAAATACTCTTTATAAATTTAAACTCGTTTATGGGCGTTTATTTCCAATTTATTTCATCATATTCATGTCCTAACCAATGTTGAGCATATTCATCAGGACCCCTTTCTATGTCTGCATCAGTAACGGGTTTAATATATACTATACTTCCTTGACCATTATAAAGAATTACTTTCCAATTGTCAAATACAAATTTTGAATCATAACCAGGGCCTACCTCTTCAGATAATGCTCTCCAGCATTTACCATACTTATAAGCATAATCAAAAATCCAAAAATATAATTCTTCTTCAGGAAAACATCCTTTATTATACCATCTATCTTTATAAGATTTAGAACTATATTTATCAATTACTTTTTGAATATAATGACTTCTTCTTTCTGGTCCTATTGAGTCAAACCACGCCAGCTTTTTTTCTTTCCATTTGTCAAGCCAAGCATAATATCTTCTCGTCTCTTCAATGTACTTTTGACCTTCTGGTGATTCAAGAAATTTAGTAAATTTATTTACTTCTTCCATACTTCGATATTTTTACATAAATGGTTATGAATTTTTTCTGCAAGTTCTGGATGTTTTGCTTCAATTTCATCAAGCATATATTCTAAATCTACGTCTCTCATATCATCAAGAACATTTGCTTGATCTTCAGAATCTATTTCTATAAATAAATCTTTAGCATGATCAGAAGCACGCCAACTATGAGCAAGATAATTAATGATAGTATAATCATCCATCTCATCCATTACTTCATCTTCAAGATCATTATTAAATATTTCTTTAACAAGATCTAACTCATCATATTTTACATAACCAGAGCCTTCAATGAAATATTTTTCAATTTCATACCAGCTCATTTCATTTTCGGCAAGTTGTTTAATTATTTCACCTTTTTCCCAAGGTAAAAGTTCATTAAAAGCATCCAATATTGCTTTTCCTTCTGGTCTATAAATAACATTATTCATTTTATATACTATTAAAAAAAGTTTTTATATGATCCACCAAACATACCCATAAAATTTCCTAATATACTACCCATAGTATCTTGAAAATATACAAATAAATATACTTTTTCAAGAGGGTCATAATATGAACATAAATATGAAAATCCTACTGGTATATCTATTTCTACATCAGCTTCTTTAAATTTTTGTATAGTAATAACTAATTCAGCATGTTCAAGTTCTTTTTCGTCATAACTATGATATTCAAAAAATAATACATTACTCATATTAGTTACATACCTACTATATTTAGGTAATGTAATTTTATAATTATTTTCACCTTCTTTTACTTGCTGAGGTAAATTAGCTTTAAATAATTTAGTTTGTTTCATAATTTAATTTATATTTTAATGATTCAATTATATATGGGGATATTAAATTAATAAATTTTTCTCTATCTTTAAACATTAATCTTAATCTAATATTATTTTCATGTTTATTTTTCTTAAAATGAATATCAAATTTCTCAATACAAGCATTTATTAAATTATCACAAGATTGTTCATCAAAAGCATCAGTACATAAAAACATTGTATTATGACTTACATATCCATCATCCATAAATAAATAACATAAAGAAATACCTGTAAAATTTTCTAAAAATTCTTTAGTTATACATTTTTTCCCATTAATATATAATTTATTATATATTTCAATATATTCTAAATTTGTTTTAGTAGTAATTATAAAATTTTTATAAATTTTATTAGTACGTTTATCAAATCTATTTCGTTCTTTACAAATTGCATTTAAATTATCAGCTAATAAAAATGCATAATCTTTTTGCTTTTCTGAATGTTCACAATAAAATACTGGTGTTAATGATTTTTTACTTGGATATATTAAACTTGAATCACCTAATAATGTACCACATAAAATTTCTTTTTGTAATTTAGTTAATAATATATCTTTACAAAATCTTCTATTTAAAGAAAAATAATTTGATTTAAGATTATATTTTTTCCTTATTCTAATTACAGAACTAACTGAGCAATTAACTAATTCACTTATTTTATTATCTGTTAAATTATTTTTATGGTGTTTAATAATTTCATTAATAACAGTATCATTTAATTTTTTCATTTATTAATTAAAATAATTTTTTATAAGCACAATTGGTGTTGCTCTCATTCCAGAACCAGTTGTTAAATCCATTAATGATGCTAATAAATCTCTATATAATCTAGGTGTTGTACCTTCACTTGTCATTAGCCCCTTTAAATCTTTACCTTTATGAGCATCAATTTCTTTTTGAATTGCATCATTAAGTTCTTTACCATTTAATTCTGAATATTTATTATCTGCTAAATATTTAATTTTAATTTCATTTGGAGTTGTTTCAAATATTTCAGGATTTGTATATGCTGGCATAGCAACAGGATCAGCAAATTCCCAAATACCGCCAACTGGATCTTTAAAACAACCATCTCCATATACACAAACAAAAATTTTCTTATTAGTTTTTTTCATCATTTCTCTCTGAATATTATCAACAAGAGTCTGTGCTGATTTTTTACTTGGGAATAATTTTAATTTTTCTTCATTTGCTTTATTAGAACCAAGAAGTCCATATTCACATTTATCAGAACAAATATCAGCCAATGTTATATGAGTATTATCACCATAATCAGATTTCCATTGATTATAATCATGGAGACCACAATAAATAGTAACATCTTTACTCATCCTATTGAAAATATTCATCCATTCTCCTTCATGAATAATACATTTCTTTCCTTCCGCTTCAACTAATTCTGTGTAATAATCTTTCATATTTACACCAGTAAATTGATTTACCCCAGATGGATTACCAACTTCATCAGCATCCGGCATATAAATAATTACAGATTCTTTTGCCGCCCTTGCAATAGCTTTAAGAATCATACTAAAACGGTTACGGCTATAAATAGGATTTACAAGAATATAATTATCTACATCTTTAAATTTATTTTTTAATTCATTTGCTATTTCATCAATGGTTACATAGTTACCAACACTTCTTGCTACAACAGATTCTGTAATACCTATAATATCACCATCATTGATATCATATATATTATTTTTTTCAGTTTTTGTCCCTGATTTAGTTCCTAAATCTTCTACATTTTCATATTTTGTTTCAATAAATGTTGTATCAAGAACTGCATTTACAACAATTTTGGCAAGATCATCACCCTCTCGAATAATCGGGGCCTTGATACCCATTGAAATAACACCTACATTTTTCATAAGTTTTATTAGATTTTTTTATAAACATTTCACAATTTAATATAGAAAAACCGATGAAGTGTATTCACCGGTTTATTTATGTTTAGTAAGTTTTTCAATTTTATTACTCATAATATTAATCTATATAATTTACATCTAATACAATCGGTTCATGTTTATGTGTCATTATTTTTCTCCAAATAGCAGGTACATGTCTTATTGCAAGTCTTTTACCATAATCTACTTCTCCTGATGGCATTCTTACATACCAAGTTCCAGGAGGAATAGGAGGTTCATCAGGAACCCATTCATGAGTTTGCATATCATAATCTATATCAGATGGCCAAGTATCTGTTCTTTCATAATGACCTCTCGCTTCATTAGGACCAGCAAACTTTGGTTCATAATATGAATTATATATAAAATATCTAAATTCTTTTCGTTTATTTCGTATTACCCAAATTTTCATTATTTATATTCTTTATATGTTCCTACTATAGTTTGATATTTACATATTTGACAATTACCGTCACAATGCATACTTCCATCTTTTACATACGGATTAGAACAACCATAAATAGTATGTACTTTTGGTTGTTTAACCATTATTTTATAATCTTTTTTCTTTCTGCTCATTTACCCCATTTATTTATCATTCCATTAACAAATAATTCTTTATATTCTTCATCAGTAAGCCAGTCAATCTTATCTGGTTTCTGAAGATACTTAATATCAATACCAGCAAATTTCATTACTTGATATGGTGTCCATTTCATTTTTTCACAATCCATATGATGCTGATAACAAACAGGAGCACAATTAGAAAGATAATATCCACTATCACTCCAAAGTTTTCTATCCATTATATGATGGGCATCATCTGCTTGTTCCCTACAACCAGGAATACAACACCTGCCCTTAGTTCTTAGGAAACCAAGTTGCTTAAACTTTTCTCTTGTGAGCAGAGTATTATATTCAAAATGATCTTTCATATATTTATTTCTTTCAATAACTCTGGAATGGGCGTTGAAAACAATTTTGATTTTGTATAAAAATTCTTAACGTCTTTTTTAATTTTTTC
>JAEEGL015197371.1_pt1 | contig 19944 bp, 34 predicted proteins | sample 9134231 | NCBI WGS metagenome assembly JAEEGL01 (sample SAMN16246548, study PRJNA631951) | gut metagenome | biome: gut microbiome; feature: rumen; material: fiber-attached | host: Bos | place: Iran: Karaj | collected 2018-10 | reverse complement strand
TTGCGGGCCTGTTTTAGCAGGCCCGATAGAGGTAAAAGGTGGGGAGGCTCAGGCCTCCCAGTTGAATACTGTGACAGGACGCACCACGTAACTGTAGTACTTGTAGCCGTTGTACGTGATACCATTGTAGAAGTACACGGTCCTCGCGATGTAACGGTTGTACTCAGTACAACTCCAGTAACATTCATCCATATCAAACGGCTCGCCGCCTACATACTCCAGCGCCTCGTTGATCTTCTTTACCCAGGCGCGCATAAGCACAAGCATCGGCAACGAAGGCATATACTCGCCTTCGGCCAGCGGGATGTCCGTGCCGACCTCCTGGATATGCCTCGTACGCTCTATGAACTCCCAGTCGACAAGGGCCTCACACTCCGTCTCGCAGTAGAGCGGGTGCTCTTCCGGACAGTTGTCGATATCCCTCACAAGCTGGTACCTGCCGAGATCCTTCAGGACGATGGCGAACGCATGGCCGTCATAGCTGATTCCGATACTCTTCACGTTGCTCTTGGAGTTTATCCCGGTGAAGGGCTCAAAGGATCCGTCATCGTAGATAACGTAGACGCCTTCTTTCAGACAGTCTTGCTTCTCCTGCAGCTGTCTGCCTGCCGTGCCGTTCACGAACTCCAGCACTTTCTTTGCCATCTCCAAGTCCTTCGTCTCCTTGAAAATGTCAAGTCTCAATTTCTGTTCGTTTGTCATTTCTTTATCTTTTAATAGTTATAAACTTGTAAGGAGGGAATCGTCGAACTCCCATAGTCCGAGCTTCCCCTTCACGTTCAGGATCGGTCTGTCGAACAGCACGACGTCCTTCAATACCCAGTGCCATACACCTTCTTCTGCCCATACGGAGGGATGGTTCTGCACACAGTCCGCAAGCGTCGCCTTGCCGATGATGGCAGAGACGGGCAGCTTCTTTGAATCGTTGACGGTACCGAAGGGACATATGAGCCGTCTGGCGGCCTTGTACTGCTCCGTGGTCAGCGCGGCCCAGCCTTCCTTGAGGTGCTTTGCCGACGCGTGGATGAGGAACTCGCCGCGGTAGTTCGTGCGCCATGTCCTGTTCTCTACGTCCTTGATGCCGGTGGCGATGAGGCTCGCCCACGGTTGGATGATACTCAGTGCTTTCATCTTTTTCCTATCTTTTGCGCTTTGCTGCACGGCGGCCGTAATAATAGACGGCCACGATCTCCGCGATGACGGTTAGGACCACTCCGCACAGGAATGAGATTACATACATCATAGTCTTATCTGTTAAATGGGTTATACGTTGAACTCACCGATGCCGGAGAGTCGAGGAACTTCCTTGCGAAGACCTTGTTACGGATGCTTTCCTTCCAGTACACCTTCTTCTTCGCGTCAAGGATGATGTTGGAGGCTCTGGCCATGAACTGCTCAAGGCTGACGAAGTCGTCACCGTCATCCAGCTTCTTGTCGTAGTAGTCCTTCGGCACCCCGGAACGGAGGCCGATCTTGAAGAGGTCGCAGAACGGCGCCGCCTGTTCTATCATCAGAAGCGAGGCCTTCGTGTCGATGACGGGCTCTATGGAGGCGAAGGTGTGGATGCCGAAGCCTTTAAGGTACGCCATCGCCTTGATGCGTGCCAGGTTGCTCGACGCTCCCGGCTCCATGCTGTCGTGGCCTGTCAGCGTGAAGCCGACGGCCAGTATGCCGCGGTTCACCACGGGGCTGAAGATATCCCTATCGTCCCTGTCGCCGAACAGCTCCTCCTCCACGTCGCCGCCGCAGTTCCCTCCGACCCAGCAGGCGCTCTTGGTGAGGATCGTCACGGGCACGTCACAGTCGAAGCACAGCAGGGCGGCACGGCGCGTGAGCCAGAACGTGTCACGGTCGCACGGATCGGTACTGAAGGAGAAGAACACGCCGCCCTCGGCACGGACGCGCAGGCGGTTGTCGAGGAGCCCCTTCTTGAACACCTCATAGGCGTCCCGCTCGTCCTTGAAGCACTTCTTCAGATGCGGCACCGTGTCCCATGTCGCGGCCAGGCTGCCCCGCTTGAGGTAGCAGTAGTCGCAGTTATGGCGGCAACCAGTGTAGAAGTTAGCCGCCCAGCGGTTATACTCTGCAGCCTTTCCCTCCGGCTGGTAAAGAGCTTTTCCTTTTGCCATACTAAAAGAGTTTTGGTTGGTTATCCTTCCGAGCCCTCCGCTTCTCCTCCGCCTTCTCCTTACGGATGACGGCCATCGCCGACGAGGCGGTCCTGTATCCCTGGCTGATGAGGCTCCTGGCCCTCTCTACGCCGGCGGCCTTGACCACTCCCACCCAGTCGCTGCGGACAAGACACCCGGAGGCATCGTCGACGAAGTACTCCCTGCCGTTGATGCGGATGCTTCCGTAATGGGCGGCGATACTCAGCTGACTGTACCTCCAGATGTCCGGCTCGATGATGACATTCATACTACTCCTTCGGGAATGTTACACGTACGACGGTGGTCGAGGTCTTTGCCGGACGGCTGATGCTGCACACCTCGCCTGTCTCCTTGTCGACGATGGTGGTGCCCTCATTCGGCAGGCCCATGAGGAACTTCTGGCGCTCCTTGATCTTCTCGTCCAGCTCCTTCTTCTGGGCGGCGAGGTCGTTATACACGGAGTCGCCGCACCCGTCGAAGTCATACTTCACGCCTCCCTCGCTGACGGCGACGATGGCACCGTGGAACACGGGTGTTTCCTTACCCCACTTCATACGCTCAGTAAGGACGCTGTCGACGAGCGACGGATCCTTGAGTGCCGCCGTCAGGGCGTCGGCGATGCCCTTGATCTGCACGTAGGCGTTGATGGGCGGCACGTTACCGTCGAGGACTTTCTTGACAAGGGCCTCGGCCACTTCCTTCTGCTTGGTCTTGGTGATGACCACCTCGCTGCCGAATATCGGCTGCAATACATTCTGATTCTCCATAATAGTAACTATTTCTTATCGTTCAACAACATCGGCATTGACAGTACGACAACGTCAACACCCTCCTTCTGCTCAGCAGGGACGATGAGGGCTGCACGTGACGGGTCCGTAAGCTGGATGAGCACTTCCTTGCTTGCCAGGCTTGACAGGATCTCCACGAAGGTGGTGGACTTGAAGCCTATGCTCATCAGCTCGCCGTTATACTCCATGGCGACCGTCTCCGTGGCCGTCTTCGAGAAGTCGTAGTCCTCGGCGTCCAGCTGGAGTTTTTCTCCGTCGAAGGTGAAGCAGACGAGATAGCTCGCAGCGTTCGAGAAGTTCTGCACACGCTTCAGCGCGGCCAGCAGGCACGCACGGTCCACACGTGCCTCGCAGGCGCAGGACTGCGGGATGACGGAATCGTAGTTCGGGTAGCGGCCTTCGATGAGGCGGAAGGTGAGTATCGTCGTGTCATAGTCGATCCTGGCGTTCCTCTCGTCGAAGTGTACAGACACCTCTCCGGCCTCCTTGCTGAAGGTGCCTCGGAGCACGGCCACCACCTTCTTCGGCATAATGAAGGATCCGACGGTCTCGCTCTTGTACTCCGTTAGCTTATTGCGGTAGAGCTTGTGGCCGTCAGTAGAGACGATGGCGAGGTACTCTCCCTTGAAGTCGAAGTAGACGCCGTTCATGACCGGCCGCAGCTCATTGTCTGCACATCCGGACTGTGCGCGGGTGATACACTCGTTGAGTAGCGCCTTGTCGACCTGCTTGTGGACGTCGCCCTTGATCTCCGCAGGCTTCGGGAACTCTGCAGAATCCTCCACCGGCAGGGAGAACTGGCCGGTGCTGTGGATGATCCTGACGGTATGCTTCTCCATGTCCAGGTCGAAGGTGAGAGGCTGCTCTGCCAGCCCCTTGACCGCCTCAATGATGTCATGGGCGCCGATGGCGAAGGACATCTCGCCGTCGGACTCCGTCAGCTCCATGCCCGTCTGCATCCACATCTCGCTGTCAGAAGCGGTGAGGCTGAGCTCCCCTCCCTTGACATCGAACACGATATCCCCGAGGATAGGGAGCGCGTTCATTTTGTTGATAACTTTCCCGAGGGCGATGAGCTTCGCACCGAGGGAAGAACTTGTTGCTGTAAACTTCATAATCCGTATTTTTAGGGGTTAATAATTTTCTGAAAGGTCCGTCCGTGAACCTCACGGCGGGCGGACGGCAAATCAAGCATTACTTCTTTTTATAATCACTCTTATGCCGGTTGGCATATATCTTGAGGGCCGTCTTACGGTTCTTGGCCGTGATGACCTCGCCGTGGATGACGAACTCATGCTCCGTAAGGTCTACCTTATAAAGCTTCCTGGCCCTTGTATTGTCCCTTGGCTTCACTTCCACAGGCCTGCGGCGGGCAAAGATGCCGTCCGTATCGGCCATTGCGGTCATTGCCAGTGCCATCATGAAGGCACCTCTCATTCGCTTACTCATGAATCACCTCCTTTCCACGTGAACAGCCAGTTCACGTACTGTACGTTCCACACCATCTGCTGGACGTCTCCCATCGGGTCGTGCTGCAGGAACGGCTTCTCGGGCTTTGGTATCAGCTCGAAGGGGTTCTCCGTCTCCCCGTGTGCCAGCCTTAATCCTTCGATGACGAAGGTGCGGGCGTCACGGAGCTGGCGGTAGTGCCAGGGTACTGCCTTGCGTCCCTTCTCGGGAAACATGCGGCGCAGGGCGTTCCTCAGGATGGCGCCGTCGAAGTCCGTGCCTTCCATCCAGATCGCCACGTCGTCGCACTCATGGTTCGACTTCAGCATGTCGATCCAGTCCACGAAGGAGCCGAGGGCGGAGGCGATGTGCATGGACGGGAAGGACGGGTTGAGGATGTTCCTCTTCACGGCCTCCTCCCTCTCGTTCCACCAGCTGCAGGTCTCCTCCTCCACATGGAATCCGTTGACGATACATGACATGGGATTGATGTTCGCACGGAACTCCTCCCCTTCACACTCCTGCTCCGGCTTGGCACCAGGATCCAGCCGGAACACCTTGGCGGCGATCGCTATGATGGCCGCGGTCGGAAACGTCGACAGAGTCTCGAGGTCGACGCCGACATTGATCACTTTCTTTTTCTTACAGTTCATATGTCTCCTTGATTATCGATGCAACCTTCAGCATCCTGTCCGGCCTTCCCTTGCACCCTTCCATGACGATACGGGTGAACATGTCGAAAAGCATGTCGAAGTCACCCTCGCCGTTTCCGGTGCTGATACTGGAGCCAATGGCCCTGGCGAGGTCGTCGAGCCGTCCGTCGGGCGCCTCGACCATGGCGATGGCATGCTTCGATGACGGGTCGAAGACCATCTGGACGCCTACGAAACCGGCGTTTTTTACCTCGCTACTGAACAGGATAGACATCAGTGATAAATCCATTTTTACTTTGCTTTTTATTGTTATTCCCAGCGTGTCTTCTCCACCCACGCCTTGACGGTCTTGATAAAGTCCTCCAGCGAGCGGCAGACGACATATTGGAAGCCCAGCGCCTTCACTTTCTGCTCGAAGGCCTTCTGGTGGTCGGTCTGCTTGCCGATCCTTGTCTTCATCTCGACAAAGAGCACCTTTCCGTTGTCTCCGCAGATGGTTAGGTCTGCGGCTCCTGGGAGGATACCCTCCCGGAGCATCCAGATCATCTCCTTCTTGTCACGGGTGCCGCCGTTGGGGACGGCGAAGATGACATATCTCGGGTACTGCATCTTGAACCACTTCACGCAGGAGATCTGTATGTCGCTCTCCTGATGGCCCTGCAGCTTCACCTTTGCGGACTTTTTCCTCTCCTTCGCAAGGAGCTCGTCGAATGTCTGAGCGGATTTCTTCATGCCTGTTTGTATAGTGCTGACATTTTCTCGGATATGGCGTTGAGCATCGACAGCTCCGCAAACTGGCAGTAACAGTCGTAGATGATCTCATCGCCCTTGTATATGCGGATGCCGGTGAGAACCCTTGAGCCGGGCACGGCCTTTATGAGCTCGTCGAAGCTGGCTGCTACCAGCTGCTCACGGAACTGTCTTACCTCCTCGCCGCTTTTCGGCCAGTTGCGCTCGACCACCTTCCTGTGCTCCTGAAAGTCGTAGTACTCCCATTCCGCGACGTAGGCAGGCTGCGTGACCTTTCCGGCAGTCCTGACTTTCGAGCCTTTCATTGGTCCCCCTCCTCTTTCTTGTAAGCCCAGTGGAGCCCGTAGGCCATGGCGACGAACATGAGGTTGTGCCAGGTGCCGCTCCTGTAGCTGATGACGGCTGCGAGGACTGTCATGAGGATGAATGCCAGACGGAGGAACCAGTCTCCCTTGTGGCAGGTTGTGCGTGAACCGGACTCAGCCTCGGGCTGGATCCTGCGGGCTCCGATGGAGCGTCTGTCGGATGATTTTTCCATTTTGATTGAACGTTTAAGAGTGATTATTATCTTATTTGCTACGACAAAGGTACAAAGAAATTATCAAATATGCAAGTTTTTACGATACTTTTTTAAAATCGTTTTCGTTAAACTTAGTTAATCATATTTGCGAGCCAGCGAAAGCAAAGGGCTGCACTGCCCTCCCGGGTAGCGCAGCCACAGCAGAAAAGTCTGTCAGTGAAAGACAAACCGTTATTTCGTTCCTGTAATCCGAATCGGGTTCATCTGCATGGTGGAGAGGTTGAGGAACGCTCCCTGCATGTCGAGGTAGCCGACTGAGAACATCTTCCAGAGCAAGGCCATGCCTGCATTGGCGATGGCGGAGTTAACGAACAGGTCCTGTCTGGAGAGAGCTTCGGCCAGCGAGCAGCTCGGCCCCTGGTCTTTCTCCTTGACATTACGCAGGTCGAAGACCTTCGTCACGTCAGGCAGCGTGCTCACGCAGTCATTGCGCTTCTTCGGCTGGACCACGTTACGCAACGGAGCAGTACCCAGCACCACCTGCCCCCTGTCGGCGAGGTTTCCCATGTCGAGCCAGTAGTATGTCGCATGCTCGTCGGTCGTGTTTGTCGGGTGCATGAAGCTGTCGCAGATCTCGAGGCGTGCCTTGGCCGTGTCGACGCACGATACCGTTATGTTTGCCATCGGGCTCCCCTCCTTGTAGTGCTCGCTGACACTCTCCCATTTCGTGCCGAAGAAGAAGTTGAGCTTGGTGACAAGGGCGGAGGCCTTGTTGCTTCCTATCTCCTGTTCCGAGAACAGCTGGCGGCCGCAGTTGGCTGCCGTCACGATGTCCGCATCGAAGGCGGTGACATGCAGCCCGGGATGTCCCAGCTTCTTCAGCGCATAGTTCATCCTGCCGAGGGCAGTCATTACCTGCGATCCCGTGCCTCCGCAGCCGATGACGTTGACAGTCAGCTCATGGTAGGGATCCAGTATGTAGTTGTGGACGTAGTGCCTCATGAAGCGCGGGGCGTCCTTGGTATCTTTTTCCTTTTTCATAATATCGGGTTCTTGAGTAATGTGGAAAGGGTAATCTTGTGCCTCTTCAGCACCTCCGTCGGGAACTGGCACCCCTCGCTGATACATTTCTTGGTGATGACGGCCAGGTTGCCGTTGACGGGGTTGTCGCCGTAGATATGGGAGAACTCCGAGCGCCAGAACATTTCCTCCCAGTAGTTGATCCATGCCTCGTAGGTGTCCTCCCTCGGCTTACGCACCTTTGCAGAGCCGAGGCAGACGGAACCGTTGTTGACATTGAAGAATGGCGCGTGATAGAGCACGTTCTTCGGTCTGAAGCCCTTGAAGGCATAGACCCTAAGCGTGCTGCCGGCGGCGAAATACACCAGTCCCGGCACCCACATCTCGCCGTTTGGGATGCCTGCTCTCTTGGCGAAGTACACCCTGCGCTTCTCGGATGGCCGGAACCATATGAGGCGCTTGCTCGTGAGGTCGCTGGAGGCATAGAGCAGGTTCTTGGGGATGATGCCGTGAAGGGCGGTCCTACCTGCATCCTCCTTGGCGTACTTGCTGACGGTGGCCACCAGCTTGGAGAAGTCCTCGACGGTCAGCGGGTGCGCCGCCTCCATATTCCCGTTCCTTATCTTCCTGTGCTCCACATAGCATCCGTCGCCGTGGAGGTTGACGTCCGGCTTGTAGAATATCAGGGCGTCTGTGGGCTTGATGTTAGCCCTCATCAGATCTCTCAGTGTTGTCATACTCATTTGTGTCAAACTTTTCTGCTGCTTCGTAAAAATCCCTCAGCCAGTCCCGGAACTTCGGGACATAGCCGATACATGACTCGAAATACTCCAAACGCTCGTCGAAGTTCTTGTCCCGTGTGATAGTGAGCATGCTGCACCAGCCGAGCATCTCGTCGCAGCCGTTGTTGACTGCATCGAGGACGGACTCGCCGAAGGTGTCGTGCTCACTGTAGAAGATGAAATTGAGCAGGCTCGTGGCCGAATAGTAGTTGTCGTCATCGTCGCTGACGCCGTCGCTGTCCGGGTTCCACGTCCAGTCGTAGATATTGATGTGACGGGCGATTTCGATCCCGCCGTAGAGGACTTCCATCAGCCGCCACTCATCGAACTTCTCCACGGCACCCTTGTACTTCTCCAGATATCTGCGGAGGTCGGAGGCCAGCACATCGCCGTCGACCCGCAGGCTGCCTATCTCGTCGAAGAGCGCCTTGTACCTGCCTGTCTTGTAGTCCGTGATGACCTGCTTTCTGAATAGTGCGTCCTTCTTCTCGTCCTCATCGAGGTTATCGAAGTCCGCATACTCACCGTACTCGTCATAGAAATAGTCGGCCTGCATCTCCAGGAAGAAGCTGTCGCTGTCAAGCCCGAGGCCGATGTTCGTCTCCTTGGAGAAGAACGACATGAAGCGCTTGAACAGCATCGCCTCCTCTGCCGGCAGCGTGTCGGCCGGCCTCACGTACAGTTCGCCGATGATGTAGTCCATGGCATCGCTGTAGGCATAGACGCAACACTCCAGGATGGGCTCGTACTCATTCTTCCGGAGCATGCAGTGGAACCCCATCGGCTCCAGCAGGGACTCGAAGCTGTCGACGAGCTTGTCGAGACGCTTCACCTTGTCCTCGTTCTTCCTCGGCCTGTAAGTGATCCGCAGGTCATGGGCTGCCAGGAAGCGGCTCATGGCCGTACGGATGACCTTGTAGCTGCCGGCGAAGTCGATATCATACTTGTCGAGGTGGCCGGAGATGGGGATATCCTTCAGCCCTTCGCTCAGAAAAGCAAAGGCGTTGCCTTCTTTGGAAGGAGGACGGGGCGACTGTTGTCGTCGTCCCCGTCGTCCATCCTGCGAAGGAAGCTTTTCCCGATGCCTTCGACAGCGTTGCACAGCGAGCAGTGGAAATCGTTCAGTTGCCGTGGTTCGCATTTCTTCTTCATCCCTTTGTTCCTACAGTCGTCTTGAACTCATAAACGGCCTTGTCGCCCTCGATCTTCGGACCGTGGACGTTGCTGGTCGTCAGTTCCGGATAGGTGCCTGCGTAGAACTGCATCACCTCGTCAGGGGACATCGTTTTGTCTGGATCCTTGAGTGTCTTGGAGCCGTGCTTGAACACGCGCTGCAGACCTGTAACGTTTAGTGCTGCCATAGTTATTCCTCCTCACTGTTTGATTCATCCTCCTGTTCGTCCTCGCTCTTCTCGGCAGGTGCCTTGCCCTTGCCGGGACTCAGCTTCTTGCCGTCGCTCTTGTCCTCGGGGCCACCGAAGATACCGCCCTCGCCGCTCTTCTCGTCAACCTCCTTCTTGAGCTTCTTACATGCGTCCTTGTCTGCACCAGGCAGGGTCTCCGCCTTGGCGATGACCGTTCGGGCATCCTTGAACTTGTTCTCACGGAGCAGATCCTTTGCGAGTGCAAGGTGGTCGATAAACACCTGCTTCTGGTCGGATTCCTCCTTCTTCTTCTTGGATTCCATTTCAGACTGCTTGCGGGCCTCTTCCACTTTCTTCTCGAAGTCGTTCACTTCGCTCAGCAGGGAGAAAGCCTTCTCCACAGGTGCCATAGCCTGCTCAAACTGCTCCTCGAACTCCTGGGGAGTGCCGTTCATCACTAACGGTTCCAGACTGGAGACCGCCTTGTCCTTGACTCCAGATGTGTCGGGCAACATACTCAGAACGAGCTTTTCGCCGTTCTTGCGGATGGTCATGTTTAGCTGCTGGCCATCCTGCATCTTCGATGCGATTAAATTAAAAAATTCCATAATAAATATATTTAAAAAGGGTTTATAAATCACTGCTTTCTCAGAATGACCGCCGGCCTGGTCTCCCATGTGCCGTTCTTACGGTCGATCCACCTCTTGTGGTAGACGGGGATTATCTCAAGGCCTGTGACCATCCAGCCGCGGTTCTGGAACTCCAGCATATTCTCCATCAGCGCCGTGCTGGTGTTGGTTATGGCTACCTCCGTGACGCCTGCCTTGTCGAGGAAACTGCACATCGGGTCGATTTCATTCTCACGGAAGAAGTCATTGAACGAGATATACGGTGACTCGCAGGCCTTTGCATGGCAGTAGGCATCAAAGAGCCGTCCGAGGTTCCAGTTCTCGCTGATAATCTTCAGCTGGTCGTCGATTTCCGTGCCGCTCTTCTTGCACTCCTCGATCATCTTCTCAAAAAATTCGATTGTCTTCATAACTTTTCTGCTTTTTTATTCGGTTTGTATATCTTTGTCCTTTAAAAGCCCCGCCCCCGGAGGGGCTGAGGGCAACGGAACAATTCTTTTCTCAGTTCTTCAGCTGCTTCTCAAGGTCAGCGTGGATGCGCCACATGATTTCGGAGTTGATATCCTCCCAGAACACTTCTCCTGGAGTGGCCATGTATACCTCGACGAGGTTGTCGTCGAACACCTGCACGGCTTCGATGGAGTCGTTGAACCAGTCGATGCGGATGGGCGACTGGAGGTTGATGATATCCTCGTAGCGTCCGCTGTCCTTTACCAGGTTGATGATGGCCGTTGTGGCCTCCTGCTGCTGCTTGTTGAATGCGATTGTATTCATAACTGTTCTTTTTTAAGAGTGATTATTATCTTATTTGCTGATACAAAGATACAAAGAAATAATCAAATATGCAAGTTTTTACGTGAAAAGTTTTGTTAATCTTAGTTAATCAAATATGCAATGCCGCCCGCCGCCGCACCATCAGCAGGAAGAAGGCGCGCTGGCACTCGATCGGCAGGCAGCTGAGCGCCATGCGGGCGTTGACACCCTTCCCGGTGCAGCGGTCGTCGTGCCATCCGGCCATGACGGCCTGCGCGTCGTCTTTCGGGATCTCAAGCTCGGTGACCACGCGCCATGCGCCGTCATAGAAGAAGCGGGGCGCCTCACTCTCGGTGAACCTGTACTTCTCACCCTTACGGCCAGTGAGCCTGATGGCCTCATTCATCTTTCTAACCGTTTCGTCGATACGGAAGGCGAAGTCTCCGTACTTGCGCTGGTAGTACTCCTGCTTCACGGCCTCATGGATCTTCAGCTGCTCCTTCAGTGTGAACTCCTTCCATACAGGCCTGCGGGCCGTCACAACGACGAGGTCTCTTTCATTATGGTAGAGTCTGACGACTCCCTCCTTTGCCTCTACGCCCGATATCGGGAAGAAGACATTCTCTTTCTCCCGGGTAATGTCGCAGCGCTCATGGAAAAAGATGGTGTTGTGATCACTGTTCCAGAGCATGACGCTGAGGCTGTGCTCGATTTCTGATGTTGTAGTCGGATTGTTCATTTTTTCTTGTCTTTTAAAGTTACCTTTTTCACTATGCTTCCGTAGATCCCGCTCCCGGACTTCAGGAGCCTCTCGAGTGTCGGGAACTCCCCGGGGTTCTCGCCTACCAGCCTCGTAGGGTCGATGCCCTTCGTCGCAGCGTCACGGGTCATCAGCCTGCGGTGTTCTTCCTCCTGCCTGCGGACGAGATCAGTGCGCCTGTCCTCCATGAAGGCGTCGAGGCTGATGAGGATCTTCTGTCCGTCGACGGCGCCGTACCACTTCTCGTACCTGCCCCTGCGGAGCCTGCCGCAGAAGAGTATGAACTCCAGCAGGCTGATATCGGGGTACAGTGAGAAAATCTGCTCGCCTATGGCCATCAGCTGCTCGGTGGTGAGCCTCTGCTGCACGTTGGCGAAGTCGTTGACCACCTCCAGTTGCGTCTTGAGCCAGTCCACGGCCACGCCCTGGTTCCTGTATGCGGATGAGATATCACAGAGAGTCGGTATGTCCGTCCGCTCCGCGATGAGGGAAATGTCGCGCACACGCCCGTCGAGGATGCCCTGCAGGTCAGGCGAGTACTGCTTGTATAGCTGCGACGGCGGCATGCTATGAGCCAGCGCCTTCGCCAGCTCCGTGTTCCCGCTGCCACTGCTCGTCGTAGGAAGCGACGTTAGAAGCGATCTCAGCCCTTCTTGCGAGAGAGGCCTGGTCAGCTGATGTCTTTCGTCCATTTGTCCTGTTCTTTATTTCGGAAATTATCTCGTTGTAGTGTGATGCAATCATGGACACGGAGAAGTTGTTGCTTATCCAGTCCTTGTTGATGGAGAGGAGGAACTTCCTCAGCGCCTCCGCCAGGCTGTCGTCGTCCACCGGAAGCGGCACGGCCCTCTTCTCACGGGAGAAGCGGATCTTGTTCAGCAGCTGCGTCATCTGGCCGGCATCCTTGGCAGACCAGTAGTACTCGCTATGGTACAGGCTCCTGAACGTCTCCTCGAAGACGATTCTTGCCCTCTGGTTCAACGGCGGCGGGCCGGCAGGCCCAGTCGCCAACCGTCCGTTAGGACATTCTGTTTCTTTGTTATTTTCTATATAGGGGGTAAGGGGGGAAATTTCTTTTTTTATTTCTTTATCTTTCTTTTGGGCGGTATTTGGGCTGGATATTGGAGAGCCGTCACCTTCAACACCATCTGAACCCTCTGATTTACTGACAGTTACGTCGCCGTTTGATTGGGCGGTATTTGGGCGGGATTTGGGAGAGGAACCCTTCTTTTTACCTTTGCATTGGGCGGTATTTTGGCGGGGATCGTCCATGACGCACACGTAATCGCCTGTAAATCCGACAGTTGTGCCCACTTTCCTTTGGGCGGTAATTTGGCGGACGATTCCATTGGATACCAGAAGTTCGAAAGCCGTCCTCACGGCCCACTCGGACTCCCCGAGGTCAGCTGCGGCCTCGCGTCTGCTGTAGACGGCGGTGGCCATGCCGCGCATCATGGCGTTGCGGACGAGGTAAAGGAGCAGCTTGACGGTACAGCCCTTCTGCCACCATGAGCCGTCGAATACTGTTTCGTTCAGTGCAATCATCTGAGGTAGGCGTTTATCTCACGGACAAAATCGTCTACGGTACGGCAGACGACATACTTCTGGCCTACGGACATGACGGCCTTCATCCACGCTTTCTGCGATGCACGCTGCACGCCGAGCGGCGTCTTGAGCTCGATGCACAGACAGCCGTAGCCGTGCCTGGGGATGAGCAGGATGAGGTCGGCCACGCCGTTGCACACGCCGTTGGCCTTGATCTGAGGCGCCGTCATCGTCGCCCCGGCTGTCTCGTTGGGGACATGGAACAGCAGGCCCTGTGCGGCCAGCTCGGGATAGAGCCGCCGGAACTCAGCCACGCAGACGAACTGCAGCTGTTTCTCGCTTATCGGCAGGTGCTTGAGGTCACCGACACGGACTGTGCCGCCCGTCAGCATCTTATGAATGTCTTTCGGCACGGGCTTGCGCTCCGGCCTCTTGGGTTTCTTTTCCATCAGAAGAAGATATTTGTCAGTTGGGTCCATACACCGCCTACATACCCTTTCACGGCCCACTCGCCGGCGGTCGGGCAGGTGAGCCACAGGTGTTCGACGCGTCCGAAGCGGCGGACGTTCCCGCAGAGGTCGATAAACCACGGCTCCTTCCCGGGGAACGGGCGCAGCAGGCGTCCGACGATCTGGTAGTACATGGCCAGCGACATCGTCGGCCGCTCCATGACCACGGTGTCGAGGGCCGGGAAGTCGAAGCCGGTGGTGAGGACGCCGACGTTGGCCACCACACGGATCCTGCCTGCCTTGAACTCCTGGAGGATGCGGTCTCGCTCCTTCTGGTTCGTGTCGCCGGAGACGAACGCACATCCGCTGATGGCGCATGTCAGCGCCTCCGCCTCCGCGAGCGAGTGGCAGAACACCAGTACGTGCCGCCTCCCTGCGTTGAGCAGCCTGCGGAGGATGCTCACGAGGTAGGAGTACATCCCGCAGTGGTTGAAGCTGCGCTGCACGCTCCCCGTGTCGTAGTCCATGCCCGTCGTGTTGCGCTGCAGGCTGTCACGCGAGGCGAGGAAGTCCTGCGGCGTCACGTCATAGTACTTCACCTCGGAGAGGAACCCCAGCTGGAGGAGGTCCCACACCTGGCAGTGGTATATCACGTCCCGGAACACTTTCGGCTTCATGCGCGTCAGGAAGCGCAGGATCGCCCCCCGCTGCATCTCCACGTCGCCGTAGAGGTTCTTCTGCACCTTGCCGTCCGGGCCCTTCAGGGGCACCGTCGCCGAGCCGAGGATATACGGCGTGGCCGTCAGCCCCAGCACCTTGCGCTTGGTCCTCTTGATGAAGTCCACGTACTGCCCCTCCTTGGGGTTGACACGGTGACACTCGTCGATGATGATATTGCGGAAGTGGTCGAAAGAGCCGACGTCGTTCGTGACACTCTGGATGGTGGCGAAGGTGATCTTGCTGATGTCCTTCCTGTTCATCGAGGCAGAGAACACGCTGCACTCTGCGCCGTAGGAGCACATCTTGTCGTAGTTCTGCTGCAGTATCTCCTTCGACGGCTGCAGGACGAGTGTGTCGCCGTCGAGCCTGTTGGCGATGTCTGCCACCACCAGGGACTTGCCGCTGCCCGTGGGAAGCACCTCCATGGCGTGATAGTCGCCCTTCGTGGAGAAGAAGCGCACCCCGGCATCCGCAGCCTGCTGCTGGTATGGTCTTAGGATATATGCCATGATCGATTTTCTATGAATGGGAAAGAGGCGGAGCCGTCGTCCAGCTCCGCCATAGTCTCACGTAGCGGCCGTTACTCAGTAGCAGCCTCCTCTTCATCAACCTCGCCGGCCTGCTCCTGTACCTCATCGGCAGGAGCTTCCTCGTGGGGTTCCTCTCCCTTCCTGTACACGTCTGTAACGACGCCGTCCTCCACCTCGATGACGTAATCGGTGGGAAGGGTGTGACGGCCGTTCTTCTTGAACTTGTCGCCGACCTGCGGCTCCCACTTCGTCGAGGCGCTGCGGTCAACCTCCGCAATCTTACGGTTCTTCACGACGATGAGCGACTCCTCGTCCATGATGTACTCGCCGTCCTCGTTGCTGGTGTCGTCGCCGACCTCGGGGAAGCCGCCGTGACGGGAGACGATGAGCTCCACCTTCGCACCTTCCTCGTCGGTCACGTTATAGACGGTCTCGAAGGGGAACGACTGCTCGAGGTCGTCGCCAGTGATGTTGCGCTGGAACACGCAGCGGCCGTCGCCCTGTGCGAAGAAGAAAACCTTGTGGCCCTTGAGGTCGAGCACCTTCACGCAGGGCTCGTACACCTCCTTGGTGCCCTTCTTGATGTCGTTGGTGACGGCGTTCATCTGCGTCTGCAGGGACTTGATCTGGTCGCCGAGGGACTTCACGATGTCTGCCTTCTCCTGCGTCTTGGCCATCAGGTCGAGGTTCAGCTCATAGAGATCGTTCTTCAGCGAGTTCTCCTCCTCTTCCGTGAGCTCACGGTCGAAATAGCGCTTCATCACGCCCTTGCCGTGCTCCTCGAAGAAGTTCTGGCGGTCTTCCTCGCTCATGTCCTCCAGCATCTCGGGGAAGTACTCGATCTCTTCCTGCTGCTGTTCCTGGTTCTCCACCTGCTGCTCCTCGGCAGCCTTCTGTTCCTCACTCTGCAGTTTCTGCTCCTGCTCCTGGTTCTTCTGTTCTTCCATTTTCTTTCTCCTGTTTTTGTTTGTTGTTGTAATGGGTTAAAAGCAATTCACGCACGGTCTCGTTCTTGTCGAGCAAGTGCACGAGGCCCTTGATGATGTCCGCCTCCTGGCCGGCGACGCCGAAGGACAGGTCCTTGCCGTTGCTGGCTATGAAGAGGAAAGAGTTCGGGCTCTTCTCCGTCACGCGGGGGCGCACCTCACGGACGGCCCTGGCCACACAGTTCAGGAACGGCTCGTTGCCGTTCACCTTCGGTCTGTCGAAAATCGGGATTCCGTCTACGTATTTTACCATAATTGAAAATGAGTTTATGCCGGAGGCTGTTAGTCCTCCGGCTGGTTAAAGATCTTCTTGTCCGTTATGAACTCCCTGTTGCCCTCCAGCCACTCTATGAAGCTCTCCAGCATGTAGGTGAGCTTCGCCACACACTCGTCGTGGTCGTAGTTGTAGAACTCAGGGAAGTAGTCGAAGCCGTATACGTCCACGGAGGTACACTGTGGCATCTGCTCCAGGAACTCCTCCCTCTTCCGTCCTGCGGCCTCCATCTTGGCGATGTCCACCGGCCGCTTCGTCGCCGGGTCGAAGTACACGGGCTGCACGTCCACCCAGTCCCACATGTCGCTGTCCTGCAGGATGGCGGGAGACTTGCGCTTCGTCCACTTCAGCACGGAGTACTCGAAGGCAAGGATGTCCTTCATCTGGCCGGACGATATGAGACAGTAGGGATAGACGTACCGCTGCCAGTGATCCTCGAACTTGCCGAAGGTGTAGTAGGATCCGGTCGTCTTGAGGTCGTACACCACGTCGCGCTTCAGCTCGTCGATATATCCGTAGAGCTCCACGTTGCCGTAGACGGTAGGCAGCACGCCCCTTACGAACAGCTGGCAGCAGCTGCCCTTGAAGAAGTCGGCGATGTTCCTTGAACTGGCGAGGTCGTAGTAGAACAGCTCGTCAGGCATGCCCTCCTGCCGGAAGCGGGCGGCGATGAGGCCGTACTCCCTGAAAGTCTTGAACGTGATATCGTCACGGAACGACTTACGGCCACGGTGCAGACAGTCCACGAGCTCGTTGAACACCGTGCCGTTGTCGGCGGCCAGCGAGTGGAACGGGACGCGGTTGATGCCGTTGAGCAGGCTCTGCCGCGCCTCGTCCTCGATCTGGGCGAGCGACTTCTTGTACTCGCCCGTCTCGCGGTCAATGTTCCAGGGTGCCTCCAAGTCCTTCTCCGCATTGAGCAAGGTCTGGTACTTGTCAAGCAGGGAAGGATATATCCTGTATGCTAACCTCTGGTCGTTCATGCTGCAGACACGTATTTGCCGGAGAGCTTGTCGAATTTCAGGCCGAGGGAGGTGCACTTCTCATGGAGCACCTGCTTCCAGTAGAGCTCGCTGTCGAAGATGACCTCGAGATTTGACAGCTCGTTGCGCATGTCGTTGGCGCCGTCGGCATCCTTGACGGTGGCCACCTTGTCGTCGATGACCTCCTTGAGGGTGTCGTACTGCGCGAGCTGGGCGTTGCGCTCGGACTGCGTCATCGTGTACATGCGGATGATGTCGGTGAGGAACGTGTTGCGGATGACGTGCCCCTTGTCGTTCTTCGCCATGTTGCCCTTCTCGTCGAGGATGACGGGCACCTTCAGCTTCGGCGGCAGGTTGCAGGCGTTCTTCGCATAGTAGCGCTCGTTCGGCGTGAAACTGATGACACGGTCGTTACCGATGATCTCCAGATAGCCGACGAGGTCGAGCTCCTTGATGAGGTCGCCTGCGGATGAGCCGCCGATCTCCGGGCGGATCTTCTTGATCTCACCGTCCTTCTCCTCACGGTCGTGGGCGATGAACACGAGGTTCTTTCCCATCGTGAGCACCTGCTGGACGAAGTTGTTGAACATCGTCTTGCGGACTCCGTACTCGTTGAGCGTCAGCGCGCGCGTCAGGTTGCGGTCACGGCTGCCGGCGATGATGAACTTGTCCATGAAGGAGAGCATCTTGCCGGCCGTGTCGATGACGATGGTCTTGAACTCAGCAATCTCCTCACTGGAGAGCGCCTGCCCCACCTCTGTCCAGTCCTTTACGACGAGGATCTCCACGTCTGCGAGGTGCGAGGCGTTCACGCGCTGGATGCCGCCATCGAAGTCGAATACTGCCACGGGCCCGGGGGCGCTTACGGCGATTGTGGACTTGCCTGCGCCAGGCTGTCCGTACACGAGGATGCTGATAGTTTTCTTCTCCGTCAGCTCGGAGGCTTTCTTAAATAGTCCCATAACTTAAAAAATTAATTAAGAGTAATACAATTCCCATTTGCGGTGCAAAGATAAGAATATATTCCGATATACAATAGTAAAAACTTGTATATTTTACAAATTCATATCGTATATTTTACGAGAGCGTAGAGGCGGCAATTTTGTGCATCCGATGGCAAAAACCAGTCCGATGCAGATATTTTTTCAGGATTCCTCAGAGAAATTTCCTGTCCGGCTTGACGTACGCCACGACCTCTGCGGCGTTGAACCTCCACATGGTGTTCTGCGCGCCCGCCCGCTTGGTGGCATGAATCTTGCCCTTCTCCAGCAGGCTCCTCAGCCGCTTCTCGCCCCCGAGCAGCTTCACGGAGAGCGACCATGAGAACTCGACGCCGTGGAGCCTGACGAGCAGGCTCTTGAAGCGTATCTCGCTCTCCGACCTCCCGAAGCGGTCTAATCCCACCGCCTCGTCCGTTCTCCCTGTCCCGTACGCACACGTGCCCTCACCGACGTGTTCGCCCGTCTGGCCGACCTCATCTGACGCTCCGGACTGTTCCCCAAGAGGGTAGTGAAGAGTATCAGCAGGCACAGGAACGCACCCAGCCCCCGCAGGCGCAGCTCCCGCAGGTTCCATTCCTTCCCCAGGGCCTTGCACACCATGTAGAGCACCAGCTCGTGCGTGGTGGAGATGCCAAGCTTCTGGTAGATGTGCCGCTTGTGGTTCCTTACAGTCCATACCGGCTTCCGTACCTGTTCAGAGATTTCCTTGTCGATCAGCCCGTGGCAGTACAGCTCCGCTATCCGGGACTCCGTCGGGCTGAGGGACGTCTTCATTTCACACGCTTCACAGACACCGTGAAGGCATCGGTGTCCGTGGTCATCTCAGCATCCCATCCGATGCGCATGTTCTCCGTCCGCATCCTCTGAAGGAGGACGACGACGCTGGAGCGCTGCTCGATGGGGAACTCACACTCGCCGCCCACGTCCAGCTTGCGCAGGGTGGGCATGATCGGCAGTTTCTTGACTTCCAGATTCTCCATAGATTTTACCATTTTGTTCCGCCTCAATACCGGGCAGGGCCGAGTATATCAGCAAATTTGTTACTTTTTGCTATATTACTTATTTGCAATTCTCAACTAAATTGATTACCTTTGCGGTTGTAATCGTTGTTGTTATAGTGCAAAGGTAATCATTTTTGCGAACATACGCAAGTAAAATATAATCAAATATTGTAATTTTAACGTAATTTATCAAATATGCAAATTCTCAATTTTCAACTAAATAAAAATTTTGCGGATTATGGAAACGAACAAGAGAAAAGTAGCGAACGCCTCCGAGGCCATCGAGGCTTTGCTGAAGGAGGTCGGGCTTAACGCCCCGACATTCGCCAAGGAGATCGGGCTGAACTACCAGCGCATCTACGACATCCAGAGCGGCCGTGTCAAGAAGATCAACGAGGCCGTCGCGCGCAGTATAAGGGAGAGGTACCCGCGCGTGAACCCCAACTTCCTCTTCACCTACGAGTACCCTATCATGCTGGAGCCGGGCCAGCACCCCCGTCCCCAGACGGAGAACGTCCGGGAGATGGTGGATGAGGCCGTCAGCCGCATCATGGAGACGGAGGACTTCAGGACCCGGACGCAGAACGTCGCGGAGCGGGAACAGAACGTGCTGAAGCGCGAGGAGCGCATGGCGGCGATCCAGGAGACGCTTGCGAAGCAGATGGCCGACCTCGGCGAGCGGGAGAAGCTGCTGCGCGCCAAGGAGGAGCAGCTGCTGCACCTGGAGCGCTCCATCATGAACAGGGAGATGAACCTGCTCAAGCGCGAACAGTTCCTCGAGCCGGAACAGTTAAAAAAAAAGGGCTCTCCAACCCCCGACGTATGAGATCACCGGCT
>JAEEGL010484778.1_pt1 | contig 19944 bp, 15 predicted proteins | sample 9134231 | NCBI WGS metagenome assembly JAEEGL01 (sample SAMN16246548, study PRJNA631951) | gut metagenome | biome: gut microbiome; feature: rumen; material: fiber-attached | host: Bos | place: Iran: Karaj | collected 2018-10 | reverse complement strand
TCGGCGACGAAGTGGAAGCTGTTGTGCTCACCCTCGACCGCGAAGGTCAGAAGATGTCCCTCGGCATCAAACAACTCATCCCCGATCCGTGGGCTGACATCCTCGAGAAATATCCTGTCGGCTCCCGTCACACCGCCACCGTTCGCAACTTCACCACCTTCGGCATCTTCGTCGAACTGGAAGAGGGCGTTGACGGCCTGATCCACATCTCCGACCTCTCCTGGAACAAGAAGATCAAACATCCGGCTGAGTTCACGAAAGTGGGCGAATCCATCGAAGTGGTTGTCCTCGAAGTGGATACCGAGAACCGTCGTCTCAGCTTGGGCCACAAGCAGCTCGAAGAGAATCCTTGGGATGTGTATGAAACCATCTTCACCGTCGGTTCCGTTCACGAAGGCACTGTTGCCAGCATGAACGACAAGGGCGCCACCATCACCCTGCCTCACAACATCGAAGGCTTCGCATTCAACCGCCACCTCCTCAAGGAGGACAAAACCACTGCCAAGGAAGGCGAAACCCTCCCGTTCATGGTGGTTGACTTCTCCAAGGACGCCAAGAAAATCCACCTTTCCCACACCAAGACCTGGCAACCCGACAGAGATTCTGAAGAGAGAACCAAGAACGATGAGGAAAGACAGAAAGAGCGCGACATTCAGAAAGTGAACGAGAGCAACGTGGAAAAAGCCACTCTCGGCGACCTGAACATCCTGCAATCCCTGAAGGAAGATCTTGAAAAAGAAGGTAAATAATCCCGAACTTCTTAATACAGAAAAGGCGGTCGATCGACCGCCTTTTTTTTATGTTTTGCAGAGACGCGGAGCGCATCAATGTAGAGACGCGCCATGGCACGTCTCTACTTACGGGTCATGATGTCCAACACGAGGTTGTCGGTCGTGGCCATGCCGAGGAGACCGATGTTGGCCATGTTCTGCACGCATTTATCGACATCCTCGTCGATGATGCCTTCGGCAGGCGTCACCACCTCGTCATCAATAGCCAACATGGAGGAGAGCACCGCGGTGGAGACACCCGTGGCCACCTTCAGCGAGCAGCTTGGTTTCGCGCCGTCGCAAATCATGCCCGTGATGTTGGCGATCATGTTCTTCACCGCATAAACGATTTGGTCGTAGGTGCCGCCCAACAGGTAGGTGAGTCCGCACGCGGAGCCCGTGGCAGCCACCACGCAACCGCACAGCGGCGAGAGCCGTCCGAAGCTCTGCTTGATGTAGATCACCGTCAAGTGGCTGAGCATCAAAGCTCTGGTTAATTCCTCCTCCGATTTGAGGCGTTCTTTGGCGAAGACCCACACAGGCAGCGTGGCGGCAATGCCCTGATTGCCGCTGCCGGAATTGCTCATCACCGGGACCTTCACGCCCGCCATACGCGCGTCGCAGGCAGCGGAAGTGTAGGATAAAATCTTGGAATAGACGCCGTTACCGAAGAACTGCGCCTTGGGTTCCATGAAGATGGTGCGGCCCAATCCGTGACCGTAGTGCTTGGCAAGCGACATCTCCGCGGCCTTCTTGTTCAGCTCGGCGGTCTCCAGGATGAAGTGGATTTCCGACAGCGGGGCGGTCATCGCGAAGTCATAGACGGTGCGCATGTCGAGCTTCGGGTCCTCCGATTCCGTTTTCGCCTCGGCCTTCATGCGGTCGTCGAGCAGCACTTCCCCGTTCTTGGCGATATAGCTGAAATGGGTGTGCATGCCGGTGATGATGACGTTCACGTTGTCGTCGCCGTTGTGACATTCGATTTCGATATAGAGTTTCTCGCTCGTATCCTTCTTCTGGCGGATTTTGATGCGGTTCTGGGCGATATACTCCCTGCCCTGCTCCACCAGTTCCGGGGTGATATCTTTCAGCACTTCAAGCTGGTACTCCGACTTTCCGGCCAGCGCGCCGAGGGCGATGGCGATGGGAAGGCCCACCATGCCGGTGCCGGGGATGCCAACGCCCATGGCGTTTTTGAGCATGTTGGCACTCAGCCACACGGAAATCTGTTTGGGCACGCCGCCCAGCACCTCCTTGGCTTTGGCCACCGCCAGCGCGACGGCCATCGGCTCGGTGCAGCCAATCGCGGGCACCACCTCGCGTTTCACTAATGCAATAATTCGGTTTCTCTCTTCGGTAGTCATCGGGAAAAAATTGGGGTTCTACTCACATTTTTTGAAACGGCAAAGGTACAAAATTTCAGATATAGACCAACAAAATAAAAATGTTCATGTGCAAACATTTTACTTTTTATTTTATCCGTCTCATACGCCATTTATTGGTTATAAATTTCTTAATTTCAACGAGTAAAAATCGTAGAACAAAAAAAGACGCATCCCGTTCGGGGCGCATCTTTTTTTTTGCCAAGGGGCTATGTGACAAATGTTTAGTAGCTCAAAATCGTTTTGTAGCGCATGTCGCCGGTAATGACTGCGTTGATGGGCATGCCCAGGATGGTGGTGGAGGCACTGCCGCTTGCGATGCTGGTCCATTCCATAACCCCGTTCACGGGCGGTTGGATGGTGGGATGGGTCATGCTGACACCGACACTGAAGTTGACGGGGGTGTTCACGATAGTAGTGTCGATGACGAAAGTGACCGTGTCGTTCTGAAGATGGAGTCCGGCGGAATCGACAATACCGCGCAGATAAAGAGCGTCGTTGTTGCTGATGATGATGCCGTTCTCGACAGTGGGGTCTCTTTTGACGGTGACCGTTTCCACATCAAGGTCTTTGTCGAGCGGGAAAGAGAACATGCCGAGCACGTCAATGGAGAGTTCGGTATGGCGGCTCATCAGGTACTTGCCCAGATAGGGGGTGATATCGACGGAGGGGGCGACGGAGGGGTCGTCGGAGCCGTTATTGCCGCCGGGGTTGTCGGGGGTTTTCTCGCAGCCGCACATCACGAGGGCCACAATTGTGATAATGGTGAGAATGCTCTTTTTCATAACGAATTGAATTTTTGGTTTGTACAATTTTATCTTATCTTACGATCAGGTGCCACACCTCAGCTCCCGCGAGATGCGTCAAACATAATCTGAGGCCATAACGTGGAAAGACACCATTTATTGTGACAATATTTCAGGGCGGGCCCTTGTTGACCTTGACCCTCAAAAAAACTTTGCAACCCCGTTTATCAAAAAAAATATTACCTTTGCGCGGCAATTAAAAAGAATGACTTCAATATTCATCAAATTAATATCAAAACAATGAATCAAGAACTTTTGACACTGTATCCCAAAGGATTATGGGACATTTTCGGACACATTTGCGACGCTCCGCACCCTTCCAAACACGAAACGGCCGTCCTTAAATGGTATAAGGAATGGGCCGCCGAGAACAAAATCAACGTGGTGCAGGACGAGACCGGCAACCTGCTCTTCTCCGTTCCCGCCACGCCCGGCTTCGAGAACCGCACCCCCGTGGTGCTGCAAGCGCACTGCGACATGGTGCCGCAAGCCGACAGCGACAAGAAACACGACTTCCTCACCGACCCCATCGAGCCCATCATCGACAACGGCTGGGTGCGCGCCAACAAGACCACTCTGGGCGCTGACGACGGCATCGGCGTGGCTGCCGCTTTGGCCGCCATCACCGACCCCAACTGCCAACACGGTCCCATCGAGGTGCTCGTCACCATCGACGAAGAGACCGGCATGACCGGCGCTTTCGGTTTGAAACCCGGCTTCGTGAAGGGCAAAATCCTCATCAACCTCGACTCTGAAACCGAGGGCGAGATGTATGTGGGTTGCGCCGGCGGCATGGACGCCAACTTCAGCCGCAAATACACCACCGTGGCCACTCCTTCCGGCATGAAGGGCTACAAACTCTTCGTCACGGGTCTCCACGGCGGTCACTCCGGCATGGACATCAACCTCGGCCGCGCCAACGCCAACAAGATTGCCACCCGCTTCCTGCAGAAGGCTGTCCGCAACTTCGGCGCCTGCGTCGCCTGCATCAATGGCGGCGGTCTGCGCAACGCCATCCCGCGCGAGGCAACGGCCATCCTGACCGTCCCCGCCGCGAAAGCCGCTGATTTCGAAGTATTTGCCAAAGAGTTCGAAGCTATGGTGAAGAACGAGTTCGCCCTCACCGAGGAAGGTCTCAGCCTCACCGTGACGGCTGCCGACGCACCCGCCCAAGTCATCGAGCCCAAGGCGTTGAACCAGTTCCTGAACATGATTTTCGCCATCCCGAACGGCGTGCAGCGCATGAGCGACTCCATGCCCGGCTTGGTGGAGACCTCCAACAACCTGGCCAACTTCATCGCTGAGAACGGCGAAATGAGCGCCAAGTGCTTGATGCGCAGCAGCGTGAACAGCGCCAAGGAAGCTTTGGGAGAGAAGATGGTCGCCATCGCCGAACTCGCCGACTGCGGCATCGAGCTCACCGGCGCTTATCCCGGCTGGAACCCGAACCTGAAATCCCCGATCATGAACACCTGCATGAAGGTCTATAAGGAGAAATTCGGCAACGACCCCAAGGTGATGGCCATCCACGCAGGTCTGGAATGCGGCCTCTTCGGCGTCTGCTATCCCGACTGGGACATGGTCTCCTTCGGCCCGACCATCGAGCACCCGCACTCCCCCGTCGAACGCGTGAACATCGCCAGCGTCGGCAAATTCTACGATTTCCTCGTGGAAGTGCTGAAAAACGTGCAATAATCTTGTCTTTTTCGACCTCAAATCCTAAAGAGCCGTCCCCAAAACGGCTCTTTTTTTTTCCCAAAAAAATCACACTATCTAAACCTGTAAGCGTGTAAACCTGTAAACCATTTAAAAAAAATGTATCTTTGCAGTTTAATTTTTCGGCTATGGAAGAGGTTATTGAAAAATGTGTTTCACTGTTGAGGGATGGAAAAGTGATTTTGTATCCCACTGATACAGTGTGGGGTATCGGCTGCGACGCCACCTGCGAGGAGGCGTTGATGCGCATCTACCGCATCAAGCAGCGCAACGAGAAAAAGAGCATGATTATCCTTCTGGATTCCATGCAGCGACTGCCTATGTATGTGCAGAAGATTCCCCTGATCGCGTGGGACCTGCTCTCCCACGTCACGCGACCCACCACTTTCATCTACCCCGCCGCCTACAACCTGCCGCAGAAGCTCATCCACGAAGACGGCACCATCGCCATACGCATCGTGCAGCACGAATTCTGCCGCCAGCTGATCCGCGCCCTCGGGCATCCGCTCATCTCCACTTCCGCCAACATCGCCGGCGAGCCCACCCCGCAGACCTACGACCATATCTCACAAGCGGTGATCTCGCAGATGGACTACGTGGTTTCCCCCGACCTGGCCACCTCCACGGACTTCAAACCTTCGCGGGTCATCAAGTTCCTCGACGACTACAATTTCACCATCATCCGCGACTGACCATGGAAAGGACCGCCGTTTTCGCTGGATCGTTCTGCCCTTTCACCAAAGGGCATGAAGACATTGTGCAACAGGCACTTCCGCTTTTCGACAAGATCTTCATCGCCATCGGGCACAATATCAACAAGAAAGACACGTTCAGCTTGGAACAGCGCATGCAGTGGATCCAAGAGCTGTATGCCGACTGTCCCAAGGTGGAGGTGGTTGCCTACACCGGCCTGACCGCCGATTTCTGCCGGAAAGCGAACGCCCGGTACCTTATACGCGGCGTGCGCAACGGACAAGATTTCGCCAACGAGCAGACCATGGCCGAGATCAACCGAAAACTTAACCCCGACGTGGAGACGGTGCTCTTCCTCGCTTCGCAGCAATGGCTGATTGTCTCCTCCTCGTTGGTGCGCGAACTTTGGTCGCTCGGTGCCGACTACTCCCCCTTTCTCTCTTACCAACTTCCTGAACACCAACGATAAATGCACAAAAAGCTTCGCCATATCATCCTCGTGATTTGTCTGTGTTTGCTGTCGGATGCGCACGCACAGACGCCCGTCACCATCACCGGCACCGCCACCTTCGCCGCCGGAGAGGAGATACGGCTGCTGGTTTACCACGACCTGCTGAACGGCATCGCCGAGGTCGCCACCACCGACATCATCGACAAGCACGGACGCTTCACCCTGAAATACAACTCCACCGACATCCAATTAGCGCAACTCGCCATCCGCACCTCCAAGGCCGAATTCTTCATCGTGCCTGCCAACAGCTACCATTTCACCATCAGCGTCGATACCGTCCTGTATAAGCTGGTCAACCCCGAAAAATACGGCGGGTTCCTCCAGATCGAGAACGCCAAAAAGGACACCGACGACCTGAATTTCAAAATCAACCGCTTTTCCAGCTACTTCAGCCGCGTGAACGACGAATACGCCTTCCGGATGATCTACGGCCGCGATGCCGGCATCTTCGACACCGTGCGCGCCATCATCGGAGAACACTTTGATTTCCAATACAACCCCACCAATTTCTACCAGTCATACGGATACTACACCTTGGGCGGCATCGACATGCTTCAATACAACAAAAAGCCCCTTTTCCTCTACCAGAAATACTTCGACAACGACTATATCCTCTACAACAACCCGGCCTACATGTCGCTCTTCAACCAGTTTTACGAAGGTTATCTCTACTACTCGCCCTATATCCCCAAAGATTTGCTCAACCGCACCATCAACGAGAATCCCGACTATCCGACACTGTTCAACGAGGCGGGGCGCGACCCTAAGCTGACCAACGCCCGTCTGCGCGAACTGGTGATCATCAAGAACTTGATCGAGTTTCTGGACAACGAGGAGTTCGACCGGGGCAACGTGCTCAAGGTGCTGGACTACATCCGCCAAAACTCCTCATTCGAGAAACACGTGGAGCTGGTCAACAGCAAGCTGAACCAGATTCAGCAGCACGACAAAGCGCTGGAAGAGGTCACCTTCCTGGATGAGAAAGGGCACAAAGTCCGCCTTAAACAATATGAGGGCACGCCTGTCTATTTGCATATATTTCAGACAGACTGCATTAATTGTGTCAGGGAAATGATGATCATCAACGAATTACAGAAGAAATACGAAGGCAGGGTGCAATTTGTGAGCTTGTGCATCGACCCCGACAAGCGCACCTGCCAATCCTTCGTGAAGCAATACGGGAAACAGTTCTCCTGGCCGATCCTATACTTCGACGAGCAGTACGACTGGCTTGCGCAGCAGGGCGTGGAGACCCTCCCCGAGCATATCTTCTTCAAGGCGGACGGCACGTTGCTGATGCGCTACCCGCCGGCACCGGAAACCGGTCTGCCCGAATACCTGCTCCTCAACTTCCCGGAAGAGAAAGAGAACAACCAGAACCCCTTGTTTCAAAATCGAAATAAACAATAAAAATCCAAGAATATGAAAAAGAACATCATCGTTATCATTTGCATGATACTCAGCATCCATGTTTTTGCTCAAGAAGCAAAAGACAAGCACCTCGCCAAGCTGCCCGCCGTGGAGATTCAGGACCTGAACGGCAACCCCTTCAACACGGCAGACATCCAGAACGACGGCAAACCCGTGATTATCAGTCTGTGGGCCACCTGGTGCAAGCCCTGCATCGCCGAACTTCTGGCCATTGCCGACGAATATGAGGACTGGGTGGAAGAGACCGGCGTGAAGTTATTTGCCGTCTCCATCGACGATGCGAAGACCAGCGCGCGCGTCGCCCCGTTCGTGAACGGCAAGAACTGGGACTACACCGTGCTGCTGGATGTCAATTCCGACTTCAAACGCGCCATGAACGTCAACGACGTGCCCTATATGTGCATCCTGAACGGCGACGGCGAGATTGTGTGGCAGCACACCTCCTATGCCCCCGGCAGCGAGGAGGAGGTCTATGAAGTCATCAAGTCTTTAGTCAAGAAGTAAGTCTCACCATAATTCAACTATATGAATTTCAAATCTATACAGCGGGTTCTGCTCGCCGCTTTCCTCTTTTTGTGCTGCTGGGGCGCGAATGCCCAGCACCAGTTTGGCAACAGCCGTGTCAGCGGCGACTTCGGTTTCAACGGCATGTACTACATCCCCGACTCCCTCATCGGAGCGGAGCCGGTAGATTCGAAAGTGCGCGGCAACGCCTTCCTCAACCTATTGTACACCAACGGTGGATTTTCCGCCGGCGCCCGCTACGAGTTCTACATGTTCCCGCTCATCGACTTCGAGAAAATCGGTTACCGGGGGCAGGGCATCAAGTACTTTTTCGCCGACTACACCAACAAGTTCATCTCCGTGACGGCGGGTAATTTCTACGAGCAATTCGGCAACGGCCTGACGCTCAGAGCCTACGAAGACCGCCAGTTAGGCATCGACAACAGTCTGCTCGGCGCGCGCGTCAAAGCCACCCCCTACAAGGGCATTTACCTCAAAGGGGTATGGGGGATCGAACGCGACAACTTCGAGCCTTATTTAGGCCGCCAAGACTACGTGCGCGGCGCGGATGTGGAGTTCTCCTTCGGCGAAATGTTCCCCAAAATCCAGGAAAAGGGCTTTACCGCACGCGTGGGGGCCAGCTTCGTGAGCAAGTTCGAAAAATCGAAAGACGACCTCTATTTCACCGTCAATGACAGTGCCGGCGGCATCTCCGAGGCCTGCATTCCCGCCGACAAGTTGCCTGAAAATGTGGCCAACTGGGCTGTCCGAGGCACCTTCGGCTATGAAGGCTTCCGCTTCGACGCCGAATACGCCCGCAAGATGAACGACCCGAACATTTCCAACGGGTTCATCTACAAGCCCGGTGAAGCGCTCTTCATGTCAGCCACTTACGCCATGAAGGGCTTCGGTATCGCCGCTTCGTTCATCCGTGCCGACAACATGGAGTACCGCTCCCAACGCTGGATGAACCTCAATTCCGAGCTGATGATCAACTGCATCCCCGCCATCAACCGCCAGTACTCCTACCAGTTGATTGGCGACTACAGCTACGCCAGCCAACCCAACAGCCAGATCGGCGCCCAACTGCAGGTCAACTACCAGATTCCCAAGAAGAGCGCGCTCGGCGGCAAGTACGGCACCGACATCACCTTCAACTACTCCCGTTTCCACAACACCGACCAAGTGCCGGTGCAGGAGGCCATCGACAACGGAAGCCCCTGCGGCACCATGGGCTATACCTCTTCCTTCTTCAAGTTCGGCCCCGACCTGCTGTATCAGGACATCGGACTGGAAATCAGCCACCGTTTCAATGACAAAAGATGGAAATGGATTCTGGCCTACAACTACATCACCTACAACCTGGAAATCCTGCAGGGCCATGCCGGCATGATGCGCGGTCACTTGGTCGCCTCCGACCTCTCCTACAAAATCACCCCGAAGCACGCTCTGCGCCTGGAACTGCAGCATCTCTACACGAAAGACGACGAAGGCAGCTGCGCCTACGCCATGCTGGAGTACTCCTTCAGCCCGAGCTGGTTTGTATCCATCGGTGACGAGTGGAACTACGGCAACCCGATCGAGAGCCACAAGATCCACTACTACAACATCTCCTGCGCCTACGTGTGGAACACCACCCGCATCGCCGTCAACTTCGGCAAGACCAAGGAGGGTATCCTCTGCGTCGGCGGTGTCTGCCGCGCCGTGCCCGCCTCGTTCGGTTGCGGTTTGTCGGTGACGACTTCGTTCTAATAACGGTTAAACGGTTAAACGGTTAGACGGATAATGGTTAATTGTCAACGGTCAACGGTCTGCTATATTGTTTTCCTCTTCGTACTCCTCGCAGGGGCGGTGCACGCACAACCCATCGACAAGGAGATGTATGCCAAGGTGGTGGGGATGAACAAGAAGCGGAACTGTCCGTTCAGGGAAGAGGGACTGGTGGTCAAAAACCTGTCATACAATGCCGGATATCTCCATTTCACCATTGACATGGAAGATGTCCGCATGTTTGGGCGCGACACCGCCGAGCTGAAGGAATTCTGTGCCGACCGTCTCCGCTACCGTCTGGAACCTGCTGAATTCCAATATCTTTACGAAAAGTTGGACGACATCCGCGGTGGCTTCGTCTATGACATCACTCTGGACACCAGCCGACGACAGTTCTCCCTCCGCTACACCCCCGAGGAGACACGGAAGATTTTGTCCGACCGGAAAAAGCCTGAATACCAAAACAGCGAGCAATGGGAAGCCAAATATCATATCTTCGTCGAGAGCTACTTGGACAACCTCTACAACTTTTCGGAAAGGGTGAGCGACGAGGAGCCTGTCAACATCGACTCCTCCCGTATCAAGGGAGAGACCCTCACCTATTACATTTCCACCTCAAACCAGCTATATTCCGCGTATTATGAAAACCGTGACAGCTGGCGTGATTTTTTCCGAAAGATGCTCTACTTCGACTTTCCCGATGTATTGGAGGCGCTCGCCACTGCCGGCTACCACTTTCTGGCCATCTACGAAAACGTCGCCCGCACTGACAGTTTCCATATCAGCTTCCCTAACGACACGCTGGTGAAGATGAACGAGCTGTACGACCATTTCGAGGAAGCTGACGACGAACAAGTTGACGCCTACCTGCAAGAAGCAGCCCGAAAGGCTTCCGAAGAATGGAAAGAAATCATCGGAGAGTCTTCTGAATCGTACACCTCGTTGGATGTCGATTACATTGACGGTTTTCTCCAGTTCACGCTGACGGTGAAAGAGGGGATGATGAATCCCAATTCCACCCCAAAAGACCTCGAACTCCTTCGAAATGCCTTGGCTTCCTCGCTGAAAAACTCCCTCGAATCATCTTTGGAAACACCCGACATCATCTACGACACCGTCATCATCAGCCTTGGCAGCATCTATCGGCGTCTGAAAGGGTTCCAAATCATCTACATGGAAGAGAACACTCGCAAGACCTTGGATTTCACGTTCTACTCGACTGAAATCCAAAACGCCAAATTGCCTGCCGCGGCAGCGGACGAGCAGACGCAGGAAAAAATCCAAGAGCAGCTGCTGGCCGATCGCTTTGCCAACGAGCTGGCCCAATTCAGCCGTAACCTTTGCCCCCGCAAATCGGGCGAAGTATGGATCGACAGTCTGGTGTATGATTACAAAAACATGCACTATTACGGCCGCACAGCCCCCGACTATACGTGGGACAACGATTTGGCGGAGATGAAGGCGACGTTGAGGACGCAGTTCGCTTTCGCCAGCACGGAATCCAACCTGTTCACCACCCTGATTAAACTCCATGGTGGCCTGATCGTACATTATGCTATACCTCGCTCGGACACAGTGGTCTCCATCTTCTTCTCATACGAAGAATTGACCGAAATGCTGAATGCCGGTGACAACCTTTCCGAGCGCGAACGGGCACTGGAGGCACTGAACAACATCATCACCAACACCAACAAACAACTGCCCGCTTTGATTGACTTCATGACCCGTCTGGACTCCATGTACATTGACGGCAGCCAACTTGTCTATCACTACACCGTCCTGAGCCAATTTGAGAATGCGAAGGAAAACCTTCCCACCATGAGATGGCTGCTGGACTCGCAGTTTTCCTCAGATGATGCCGGCGTACAGTATCTCATCACGCTCTGCGTGCGCTGCGGCTACGGCATCTGCTACCGCTACGAGCCCCTGCCGAAAGACAAAAAGTCGAAGAAGAAATCCAAGAAACAGAAGGGCAACGACCGGTTAGACATCTGTTTTTCAGTAGAAGAGCTGGAAGGGTACGTCAAGTAACAGGGAACGTCCAGTTAGTAGTTAGTAGTTGGGCGGGAATGAACTGGATACGGCCACTCTAGCACGCAGTCCGTAGATCTGCAGGATTCGGTGGTGATGGCTGTGCACGGCCGAGGACGCAGTTGGCTCCTACGTGTAGATACGCGAGATTGGAAAAAAGGAAAAATGTCCCAAATTCAATGTTGGAAAAATGGATAATTTTAGTATTTTTGCCGTTGAAAAAACGGAAAAGATATGATTAAAAGAAAGATTGACAGGTATTTAGAAGAATATTACGCTTCAACAAAGAAAGCTCTTTTGATTACAGGAGCCCGACAAACTGGCAAAACCTACTCCATACGCCATTTTGGGAAATCTCATTTCGAAAGCATGGTGGAAATCAACTTTGTTGAAATGAGTGATGCAGTGCCTGTCATCGCAACCGCTAAGAACAGCCGCGATTTGCTGCTGCGAATCTCGTCACTGACCACACAACCGCTTATCAAGGGGAAGACATTGATTTTTTTCGACGAAGTACAGGAATGCCCTGAAATAGTGACTGCCATCAAGTTTCTGGTTGATGAAGGAAACTACAGATACATCATGAGCGGCTCTCTTTTAGGGGTGGAGCTCAAAGACCTACGCTCAGAACCAGTGGGTTACATGGATGTCAAGGAAATGTTTCCTTTGGACATGGAAGAATTCTTCGCGGCTGTCGGTTTGAGTCAAATGGCCATGGACGAACTTAGGGATGCTTGGGAGAACAAACGCCCTGTGGATGAATTTGTCCATACCAAACTAATGGAACTGTTCCGTCTATACCTCATCGTGGGCGGAATGCCGGCAGCTGTGCAAAAATATCTGGATTCAAACAATCTTCAAGAAGTTCTTGCCGAGCAACAGGCGATTCTCCGGCTTTACAAGCGCGACATCGCCAAATACGACAAGAAAAACAAACTTTATTTAGAAGAGATCTTCGACTTGATTCCATCCGAGCTCAATGCGAAAAACAAGAGGTTTATCCTGAAGAATTTGAACGAAAACGCAAAATTCTCACATTTTGAAAACAGCTTCATCTGGCTGAAGGAGGCGGGTGTGGCACTGCCTGTCTATAATGTGGAAGAGCCTGCCATCCCGTTGAAGTTGTCACGTTCCCGAAACTTGTTCAAGCTATTCCAGAACGATGTCGGTCTTTTGGCCAGCCAGTACGCCGACGGCATTCAGCTGCGATTGCTCACTGATGCCAAAAGCATCAATTTCGGTTCTGTTTACGAGAACGCCATCGCACAGGAACTGTCCGCCCATGGGTTTGACCTCTATTATTTTAACAGCAAGAAACAGGGCGAGTTGGATTTTGTGATTGAAAAGAACGGCACCGTCGTTCCCATAGAGGTGAAATCCGGCAAGGATTATCACCGACATAATGCCTTGTCCAATGTGATGTCCAACCAAAGCTATCAAATACCCGAGGCTATCGTTTTCAGCAATGAGAATCTCCCTCATTCCGACAAGGTGATGTATCTCCCTGTCTATATGGCAATGTTCATAGAGAAGCAAACACCTGTGGACATCACCTACAAGGTGGATCTGTCGGGATTGTAATCGGGACAAAATCAACTGCATCGTGTTCTTTTTTTTGTATTTTTGCCGTTTTGTTAAAAATCGTTAAAACCATTTTATCCTACTGATTATCAGAAAAAAATGACCAAACATCTTTTTGAATATTACAACGAGATTTTTCCGAAATACTGGAACGAGCCGGCGCTGACCGACTACAACGGCACCGACGACTACACCTTCCGGCAGGTGGCCGAAGAGGTGGCGCGTCTGCGTGAATTCTTCAAAGAGATGGGGATCCGGCAGGGCGACAAAATCGCGCTTTGCGGCCGGAACTGCGCCAAGTGGGCCATCTCCTACCTCGCCATCGCCTCCTACGGCGCGGTCATCGTCTCGGTGTTGCACGAGTTTTCCGGCGAGGACATCGAGGCGCTCATCAACCACTCCGAAGCGCGGATGCTGATTGTGGGCCCGTATGTCTGGAAGAACATGGACGCCGGGCAGATGCCGAACTTAGAGGCCATCGTCTCGCTCACCGACTTCTCCGTCATCGCTTCGAAACGCGAAGGGGCGGCTGTTTCGCGGGAGCCCGTGACGGTTCCGAGGAACAACCACATCTTCACCGTGCGCGGTCTCGACGACCTGCTGCTCATCAACTACACATCCGGCTCCACCGGCGACCCGAAAGGGGTAATGCTCTCCTACCGGAGTCTCTCCTCTAACATCGAAACGGGCTTGCATTTCCTGCCCCCGGGAGGCCGTCAGAACGTCGTGTCCATGCTGCCGTTGGCGCACATGTACGGGCAACTGGCGGAATTCCTCTACCCGCTGGCCGACGGCTGCCACATTCACTTCCTGACCAAGTCCCCCACCCCGACACTGCTGATGAAGGCCTTCGCCGACGTGAAGCCCTACATCATCGTCACGGTGCCGCTGGTCATCGAGAAAATCTGCAAGCGCGCGGTGATGCCGGTGTTGGAGAAACCGGCCGTGAAGCGACTCACCAAGATCCCTGTGATTCGGAAATTTGTGGTCAACACCATCAACAGGAAACTGATGAAGGCGTTCGGAGGCCAGCTCAAATACTTCATCGTGGGCGGCGCGGCCATCAACCCCGACGTGGAAAAACTGCTCCTGGATGTCAAATTCCCGCTCATCGTCGGCTACGGCATGACCGAGTGCGGCCCGCTGATCGGCGGCTGCCACGTGCATGAGTTCGTGCCCCGTTCCGCCGGCCACATCCTCCCCCGCAACGAAATCCGCATCGACTCGAAAGACCCCTACAACGAGGTCGGCGAGATTCTCGTGCGCGGCGAGCACATCATGTTGGGGTATTACAAAAACGACGAGGCCACCCGCGCCACCTTCACCGACGACGGCTGGATGCGCACCGGCGACCTCGGCCTCATCGACAAGAAGCAGAACATCTTCATCAAGGGCCGCAACAAGACCATGATCCTCGGCGCCTCCGGACAGAACATCTACCCCGAGGAGATCGAAGGCAAGCTCAACGACATGGATGGCGTGGTCGAATCCGTCGTGGTGGAGCGCGAAGGCAAGCTCATCGCCCTCGTCTTCCCCGACTACGAAGGCGAGCTCCGCTTCCGCCAGACCCTCCCCGAACTGATGAAAGAGAACCTCCGGAAACTCAACGAGAAACTCCCCAAATACGCCCAGATCTTCAACATCGAACTCAAAAAGGACGAATTCGAGAAAACCCCGAAACGCTCGATCAAGCGCTTTCTATACAAATAAACATTCCTTGAGTAGCCTCGAAGAGGCAACACGCGCGAAGCGCAGGTAACCCCACACAAGCGAAGCGCAGTGTGGGGACACACACACAAGCTCAGCGCAGTATGAGGGTCACCCCAGCAAAGTATGACGGACAAAAACAAGACAATATGACCAAGCAAGAACAATACCAATCCCTCCTCCCGCAAATACAAGCGGTGATGGATGAAAACGTCGATCTCATCGCCAACATGGCGAACATGGCGGCCATGCTGCACGAGACCTTCGGGTTCTGGTGGACAGGGTTCTACCGCGTCACCGGCAACGAACTGGTACTGGGACCGTTCCAGGGGCCGTTGGCCTGCACGCGCATCCCGTTCGGACGCGGCGTGTGCGGCAGCGCATGGAAAGAACGCAGGACCCTCGTGGTGCCCGACGTGGAGCAATTCCCCGGACACATCGCCTGCTCTTCCGCCTCCCGCAGCGAAATCGTCGTCCCCGTCTTCCACGGCGACGAAATCATCGCCGTCCTCGACATCGACAGCGACCGACTGGGGACATTTGACGGAACCGACGCCGAATATCTCGAACAACTGGTTAAAAGTTTAAGGTTTAAGGTTTAAGGTTTACTGGCTTAGAAGCTTAGGAGCTTAGGAGCTTAAACCTGTAAACCTGTAAGCCTGTAAACCAAAAAAAATTCCGAAGGTATCAAAAAATTTTGTACTTTTGCAGCCGATTTTAAAAACCCATAATTAATTAGTAAACAGTATGAAATCAGTATCTATTAGCGGTTCTCTGAGAGAGAACGTAGGGAAAAAAGATGCAAGAGCCCAACGCAGCCAGGGCATGATCCCGTGCGTGATTTACGGCGGAAAAGACCAGAAAATGTTCGTGGTGGACGAGAGACAGTTCAAAGACCTGCTCTACACCCCTGAGGTGAAATATGCAGAGGTGAACATCAACGGCGACGTCCGCAAGGCCATCGTCCAAGAGACTCAGTTCCACGCCATCACCGATAAGTTGATGCATGTCGATTTCCTCGAAGTGGTCGATGGCAAGCCCATCACCATCGAGATCCCGTTGAAGATTTCCGGCACTTCTCCCGGCGTCCTGAAGGGCGGTATGCTCAAAAAGCGCGTCCGCAAACTGAAAGTGCGCGGTCTGCTCGAAAACATCCCCGAAGAGATTGTTTCCGACATCTCCAATTTGGAAATCAACGACATGACCAAGATCGGCGACGTCCACATCGACAATCTGGAGATCGTTGACAACCCCAACAAGGTGATCATCCAAGTGGTTCCGACCCGCGGTTCCGCCACTGCCGCCACCGAAGAAGGTGCGGAAGAAGAGGCATAATCTTCAAACTTGCAATAAAAAGAAAACCGGTTCGAACGAGCCGGTTTTTTTTATGCTTTTGTGTTTGGCGACTCGCCTACTCCACCGTCACCGACTTGGCCAGGTTACGCGGTTGATCGACGTTGCAGCCGCGCATCACGGCGATGTGGTAGGCGAAAATCTGCAACGGGACGGTGGCCAACAGCGGCGAGAAGATGGAAATGCAATCCGGGATCTCAATCACATGGTCGGCCATGCCGCGGGCGGTCACGTCCTTCTCGTTCACAATGGCGATAATCTTGCCGTCGCGCGATTTCACCTCCTGGATGTTGCTGAGCACCTTCTCGTAGGTGTTGCGGTTCGTGGCGATGAAGACCACCGGCATATCCTTGTCGATCAAGGCGATAGGACCGTGCTTCATCTCGGCGGCCGGATAGCCCTCGGCATGGATGTAGGAGATCTCCTTCAACTTCAGGGCGCCCTCGAGAGCCACGGGATAGTTCTGCAGACGTCCCATGTAAAGCATGTTGCGCACATCTTTGTATTTGGCGGCAATATCCTTCACATGACCGCTGTGGTCGAGCGTCCATTGGATTTTTTCAGGGATGCTGTCCAGCTCATGGATCAGTTCGGCGCGGTATTCGGGGGTGATTGAGCCTTTCAGTTCGGCCAGGCGCAGCGCCAGCATGAACATCACGGTCACCTGGGAGGTGAACGCCTTGGTGGAGGCCACACCGATTTCCGGACCGGCGTGGGTGTAGATGCCCGCATCCGTAGCCCTGGAGATGGAGGAGCCGATCACGTTGCAGATGCCCAGCACCACCGCCCCGTACTCCTTGGCCAGCTTGATGGCGGCCAGGGTGTCGGCGGTCTCGCCCGACTGCGAAACGGCAATCACCACATCGTGCGGGGTGATGACCGGATGACGGTAGCGGAACTCGGAGGCGTATTCCACCTTCACGCGGATCTTGGCGAGGAACTCGATAAGGTAGCTGCCCACCAGACTGGCATGCCACGACGTGCCGCACGCCACGAAGATAATATTGTCGGCATAGAGCAGCTGTTTCTCGTAATTCACAATGCCGCCGAGGCTCACCGTGTTCGTCTCGGGGTGCAGACGCCCGCGCATGGTGTCGCGCACAATACGGGGTTGCTCGTAAATCTCCTTCATCATGAAGTGGTCGAAACCGGCCTTTTCGATGGAATCGAGGTTCATCTCCAGCTTCTGCACGTAAGGGATGGCCTCCACGTCGTGGATCGTCCTGATATAGAGGTCTTCGCCCAACTTGACGCGCACCACCTGCTCGTCTTCGATATAGACGACCTTCTGGGTACGGCCCACGATCGGGGTCGCGTCGGAGGCGATGAAAAATTCGTCGTTGCCGATACCGATCACCATGGGACTGCCCTTGCGGGCGGCGATGATCTCATCGGGATGCCCCTTCTCCACGATGGCGATGGCGTATGCGCCCACCACATGGTTCAGGGCGATGCGGACGGCCTCGAACAGATCCACATGCTCGCTCTGCTGCACGTCCTCTATGAGGTTGATCAGCACCTCCGTGTCGGTGTCCGACCGGAAGGTGAATCCTCTCTTTTCCAACTCTTTGCGCAAGCTCATGTAGTTCTCGATGATGCCGTTGTGAATCAGGGCCATGTTGCCCGAATTGGAAAGATGAGGGTGGGCGTTGGTCTGGTTGGGCTCGCCATGGGTGGCCCAACGGGTGTGGGCAATACCGATGCGCCCACTGATGTCCTTGCCTGACACAGAAGCCTCCAGATCGGAGACCTTGCCCTTCGCTTTATAGACATTCAGCTCGTCATTGGCATTCAACAGCGCCACGCCCGCGCTGTCATAACCACGGTACTCCAATCTTTTCAATCCTTCGATGAGGATCGGATAGGCCTCTTGCTGGCCCACGTATGCTACTATTCCGCACATAATATCTTTGGTTTAAATTTGAATTTGCAAAAGTAAAAAATATATTTACTCCTTCACAAAATTAACATTTTTTAATAGCCCTCCGGGTTCTGCCGTTGCCAGTTCCAACTGTCGCGCACCATCTCGTCGATGCCGTATTTCGCCTCCCATCCCAGCTCTTCTTTGGCTTTGGAGGGGTTGCAGTAGCACGTGGCAATGTCGCCGGCGCGACGGGGTTTGATGCTGTAGGGGACATCGACGCCGTTCACGCGGACGAAGGCCTTCACCATGTCGAGGACGCTGTAGCCGTGACCCGTGCCTATATTATAGACTTGAGACTTGAGACTTGAGACTTTGGCGTCGGATCCTACGTCTTCCGTCTCAAGTCTTAAGTCTAACGTCTCACGTCTTACGTCACACGTCTCACGTCTAAAACACTGCAGGGCTGCAACGTGCGCTTTGGCTAAATCGACCACATGGATGTAGTCGCGGACTCCCGTGCCGTCGGGGGTGTCGTAGTCGTTGCCGAAGACGCCCAGTTCCTTGCGTTTGCCCACCGCCACCTGGGTGATATAGGGCATCAGGTTGTTGGGGATGCCGTTGGGGTTCTCCCCTATCCTGCCGCTCGGATGCGCCCCCACGGGGTTGAAGTAGCGCAGCAGCACCACATTCCACTCGGGGTCGGCCTTCTGGATGTCCGTCAGCACCTGTTCCAGCATGCTCTTGGTCCAGCCGTAAGGGTTGGTGCACTGTCCCTTGGGGCAATTCTCCGTGATGGGGATCTCCGCAGGGTCGCCATACACCGTGGCCGACGAGCTGAAGATGATGTTCTTGCAGCCGTGTTTGCGCATCACGTCCACCAGCACCAACGTCCCGGCGATATTGTTCTCGTAATACTCCCACGGTTTCTCCACGCTTTCCCCCACCGCCTTCAGTCCGGCAAAATGGATGCAGGCGTCGGGTTCATGCTCCGCAAAGACCTTTTCGAGTCCTTCCCGGTCGCGGATGTCCACCTGGCAAAAGGGGATCTTGACAGAAGGTTTGAAGGTTCCGACAATTTCCTCAACGCGTTGCAGCGCCACCGGATTGCTGTTGCTGAGGTTATCGACCACCACAGCGGTATGTCCCGCAGCATAAAGCTCTATCAAAGTATGGGTGCCGATAAACCCGGCACCGCCCGTCACAAGGATATTCATAATATACAGACTTTTACAATTACACTTGGCAGTTCAACTTGAACTTGCAAAGATACATTTTTTCATACAAAAACACGCATTCACGCAGAAAAAGTAAATTCATGTGACAATCTCAATCTTCGTTATTCTCCTCTCCCCCACCCTATCTCCACCAACCTCGGTTAATCCCGGCGGATTGACACGCAGGTTACAGGTTTTCAGGCTCAGGATCTTAGCGAAACCTGAATCCTGAAACCCCAAAAAAAACTCTGTCAATACGTCAAAGAACGCCCGAAACCATTTCGTGATTGATTTCGACGGCAAAAATACCACCCCGGGGACCCTGAAACCAAGAAAGAAACTTCGCCGCAACTTTCTTTCTGCTTTCACCCCCGCATATCAACAAATTACAACTCCGAAAAGAACGCAATTTCACCTGTCTGACCCCTGGAACTGCAGCAACAAAATGGACATCAAAATCGAAGTGGCCAATATCATCCACCGTCTTGACCGCTTCGATTTCTGTGAGGGGATTTATAATGCCGCCGCGTTCACATACGCTCTCGAAGCCGACAAAGACCACTCCATCCGCCGCGCCCTCGGCCAAGACCCGTCCAACGAAATAACAGACG
>JAEEGL010030533.1_pt1 | contig 19944 bp, 22 predicted proteins | sample 9134231 | NCBI WGS metagenome assembly JAEEGL01 (sample SAMN16246548, study PRJNA631951) | gut metagenome | biome: gut microbiome; feature: rumen; material: fiber-attached | host: Bos | place: Iran: Karaj | collected 2018-10 | reverse complement strand
CTCAAACTCTGGCATGTCAGCATTGCGCTTAATGATACGCCAATCATTCGAGTCACAATCTAAGAACAAAAGACCATCTTTTTTACCAAGGGCTATACATGCTTGGTCAAGTAGACCATTATTCAACCCAATATACTCTCGCTCAGCCTCAGATGCAATCTTCACCACTTCAAACGGCTGAAGAGTGATATCATTCGCCTTTGCAAACGCCATCACATACGCAATCAGTACAGCTGCTGAGGATGAGAGACCACCAACAGGCAGACTTCCTTGTATCACGCCTGTGATACCCTTTCGAAGTTCAAACCGCTTCCTCAGTGCATACTTAGCTCCACGAGCATAATCCCCCCAATGGCGCTCCCTCACCTGTGACGGCGCATCAATGTCAAAGTCCACCATTCCTTCAAACGTCCTCGACTCCAGATGCACATGGTTTTCCGGATAATTTTCAATTTTCAATTTTCCATTTTCAATTTGTGAACTTCCGTTCACATTAAACCACAGGTCAACGCCTTTATCGATAGCAAATCCTGTCACCAACCCGTGCTGGTGATCAACGTGTGCCCCCAATGGGCAAACCCTATACGGGCTAAAAATATGATATTGATACTTATCCATTGTACTATTTCTTATTTTTACCCCATTGAGGTACAAACAAGTAACTACAAAACATTCACAATCCTTTAACTATAGCCTTCACCCTTTCCATACTTCATCTTCTTCCAACGGATGGTAAGGTCCATCTTTTGCCTCAAAAAGGATGGTCCCGGATTCTAGGCACTTCAGGCTATGCCATTGACCAGCTTCAATATTTAGAATTGTACCTCCAGGAACCATATCAACAGTATCCGTCAGATTTCCGTTCTCATCATAGAAGTACTCTTCAAAATGCCCTCGGATACAGATGCAAGTTTCACTTGAGCCTTTATGCCTATGTATAGGCATTATTGTTCCGGGCTCCAATGTATTAAGCATCCTTTGCGACTGGTCTTCTGCAGAATTACGCAGATCCAAATTACAACGCAACCTTGGACTCTCCTTAGCTTTTGTTGTCAGATCATCAAGTACCTTTTTATCTAAAACCATTGTTAATCTCTTTTAATCCGTTCTCAATATCTGAAAGTGATACAGTTCCACCCCACATACGGTATACATACAATGGAGTAATGCACCCGAAATCCATTGAACATGAACGAGCTTCACCCACCAAAAACTCATGAAGCTTAGATATTATATTAAACATAGAATTATCAATCGTAATTATTCAAAGCAAAAGATATCTAACCTTATATAATGACTGTGCTCTGTAAAAATATGTCCTTTATAGCTTTCCTAATAGATATTCCTTTGTAATACTCCATTTCTCTAATAAAAAGACGACTATCCAGGATAGACTTATTCCAATTACAAAAGTGAAGAATACAATTAAAGTTCCACTTGTGAATATTCCACGTAAGAGATTCACGGTTGCTACAATAATTATTAAATGACAGGTATATATCCCTAAAGAATACATCCCTAAATTAACTAAAGAATCATTTATTTTAGATCTGCTGTCAAAAAACAGAGGCGCAATTGTGAATAATACATATATAGCTATTAATGCAGTGATAAACCTATAAGCATATTGAAGTATAGATACGGGGGCGGGAACACCTTGAAGGAAAAACGGCACATCATGCATCTTCCAGAACCATGAGAGCAGTAACCAGCAAATAAATAAAGAAACAATAGCCAATTTGCTCCTTACTACGATTATATTTTTATACTTACTTAGGTAATATCCTGCAGAATAAAAAAGAAAATAATAAGCAATCAGTTGAAAGCCAAAAACTCTAACATCAAATAGCACCATTACCATTGTTAATATGGCGCATAAAGATATAATAATTAGCTCTTGCTTTATTTTACATACTTCCGACACCCAACTACCAAGAACAAATAAAGAATTGATAATAAATAAAACCCATAAAAACCATAATCCGGATTCGGGCCTAACAAATATATTAGGCAAGCTTTGAAAGGTTAAATTATGCTGGACAGCCAATAAAATTACAGACCACAAAAGGAAAGGAATAACAAGCTGTCTTATTCTTCTACCAAGTATTCTAAATACTATTTTTATGTTTGAATATTTAAGATTTGCTCTATATGACACATAACCACTTACTGCCATAAAGGCAGGCATATGAAAGGAATAAATCATATTCCATATGTGATTGTTATCACAAGCCTCCTCTAATGTGTATTGCAAAGAATGGCCTAGAACAACTAAAAGAATGAGAATACCTTTTAGTGCGTCAACCCATATAATTCTTTCATTACTGTTCATCGTTCCAATAATAATCAATACAAGGACTTAATTCCGTCAAGGCTCATTCTTCTCCATACCCTAAAGGCATCTACAGGAAACAAGAATAATAATCGAAATGAATCTAGAGAATTCCTCCAATAAGTAATTGTTTTTCTAACCAATAATCTCGAATCCTTTTGATATACCAAATCGCGATTTTGGCCAAAATTCCCCAGCTTTATTATTCTGGTAGCAATCTGTTGTGCCATTCTATTCCATTTTTTAGATGGATCAAATAAAGGAATTGACGCTTCATTAATACCTAGATAATTAACAGCAAATGAAGCAAATGCCTTCCACTCAATGATTAATTTGGCTTGCTTCAACCTATCTTCAAGAAACGCTGCATCTACACTATCGCGATATACCCATAATAGTCTACGCCAATCACATAGTTGTCTAATTCCTATTCCACCTCTTAAAAAATGCTGTAAAATGTGAATAAAAATATAAAGCGCATCGTTATTAGGTGAAGGAAGGCTAATATTAGTCCCGGTATTTTTCCTTATTCTAATATTCTGTTTTGTTATTATATTGTACTGAATACTATCTAAGAAATCATCTATGGAATCCCAAAGATTAGCATGCAATGTTCCGTGTAATTCTATCTCCCATGATGATATCACCATACCCTGGTGCAGTATAATGGGATCTTCTTTCTCAACCAGATTCGCTTCTGAGATTAAAAGATTTTTTGCAAGATAATAATCAGCTTGGTTTAAAAGTATATCGATATCGCCACTTGAGCGCCACAGTGGTCTCTCATAGCATTGAGCAATACCTTGCCCCTTCACCAAAGTGGCATTTATACCTTCTGTTTGTAATCTTTCGAAAATAACCTTGATGAAATCATTCATCTCGGTATTTCTCTGTTCTATCTGTAACGTCTCTCCAACAAAAGTTAATAAAACCTCTTTCGGAATTATAATATCTACAACATGTTCAAGGCCTGCTGTTATTAGCCCAACAACTGACTGTTCATGTGCTAGTCGGTAAATATCATTGAAATCAATGGGCTCAAAAACAGATAGTTTGACATCCTGCTCCCAAAGGCCAGCTCTTAATAGCTCAAAGAATGCAGATGTATTGTTTGGTAACTTTCTCATTTTAACAACACCAAACCTTACTTAAGTATTTTTCCCCTCAACTTACCATTATAAAACCAATGAATAACCGAATTAGGCATTAACCTCAAAATATATCTTGCTATTGGGTAAATGCTCTTAATTGGAGAGAATCCAAAGAGTGTTTTAATTCCCTTAAGGTGTATTTTCAATTCCAAGCGGCTATCCACTTTGTTCTTGCGCCTCTGGTATACATTTGTTTCCCTTCTGAACTGCAAAACATACTCGTCAAGATTAGCCATCTGGTGCCCTGTAGCCAGGACATCAAACCATAGTGCCAAATCCTGTGTAGTTCTGTATTCTTCATTATAAAGCACTCCTTCATCGAAAAGTGACTTTCTAATCATTACCGCAGGATGCGCTAATGGAGAGGCTTTATGGATGTATTGTTTAATAGAGGCAGTATCTGCCGGGAAATGACGTTCCCCAATGATTCCGTCTTTATCATTAAACTCTTGAATAGATCCTCCTAACACACTTATTTCAGTATGTGAATCCATAAACTCCACTTGATGCAAGAATCTGTCAGGCAGTGAAATATCATCGCTATCCATACGAGCAATATACTCTCCTTTCGCTACCTTGATGCCCTTGTTTAATGATTTTGTCAACCCAAGGTTTGTTTCGTTTACTAATAAAACAAGGGCTTCACCAAGTTTATCTTTCCACTGCCCAATTACTGATGACAACTCATCTGCCACGGGGCCGTCCTGAACAAGAATAACCTCATCAGGTTTTCGCGTCTGGTCCTCCCAAACGCTTTGCAAAGAACGGTCAAGATATGTCGGTTTCTCAGACTTATAAACCGACATCAATACAGAGATCTTCATCTTAGTAAATAGCTGTCAACCAATCTTGATACTTAGCAAGCTTGCCCTGCACGCACTCTAAATACTTCAAATGAATCTTCTTTGTCCACTCGCCCTGATCACCAGTACCAATAGCATAGCGGTCAACCGTGTATATAGGAGTCACTTCCATTGCAGAACCGCAAAGGAAAGCTTCATCAGCCATATAAACCTCAGTACGGTCAATGGTGCGCTCAACGAACTTCATTCCAAGTTCCTCGGTTGCCAGCTTGATAACCGTATCGCGAGTAATGCTTTCCAGAACGCTGTCCGTCAGACGAGGTGTAATCAAGGTATCACCCTTCACCATAAAGAAGCAGCTGCCGGGGCCCTCTGCAATCTTGCCCACTTCATTCAGGAAGATGCAGGTATCAAAGCCATTGCGCAATGCTTCTCGCTGGCCAACACGGCTGTTGATATAGTTAGCACCACACTTGATACGAGGACTAAGGTTCTCATCGCTGATTCTACGCCATGAAGTAATGCAGCAGTTCAAACCTTTTTTGTTGTATTCAGCTGCGGTACGGCCACGAGGAATTGGAGCAACAAACATCTCAACCGGACCTTCACTGCCCCAGCTGCCAAAACCATCCACAAACAATGTCTGGCGAACGCTCAAATTCTCGTCATATTCATTGGCCTTAACGGTATCCACCAGGGCTTTCTGGTAGTCTTCCTTTGTAAACTTGCTATCCAACTGTATCAGTTTTGCAGAGCGAATCAGACGGTCATAGTGATCGCTTAAGCGGAAAGCATAGAGCTGCTTCTGCTCGTCATTCCAATAGCAAGGGATACCTTCAAAAACATTCAATCCAAACTGGGAGGTGGGTGAAAGCACGTTCACCATTGCCTCATTCACATTCATAATCTGACCTTTGAACCAGATCAGTCTGTTTGCAACATCAGTCTTTGCCATATTTCAATTCGTTTATTTGTTTCTTGTTTTATTCTTCATCAGGAAGATGGGCAATCCGCTTCACTTCCTCATCATCCATAGCGGCAGATTCCTCTGCACTCATACCCTCTCGCTGGTCTTCATTGATGTTCGCGCTCTGGAAAACCCTAAGCACTGACCACCAGAGGATCTTAATGTCAATCCAAATACCCTCTTTCTTAAATAGGTCAACATACTCGTTATCCAGCGTCACTTTCTCATCCCAGGAGTTTTCATTACGGCCTTTGCACTGAGCCAAACCTGTAATACCCCCTTTGACTTGGAAGCGTTTCTTGTACTTCTTGTTCAACGTATCAAAATCACCCAATTCGTAAGTCACGCAAGGCCTTGGGCCAACCACGGAGATGTCTCCTTTCAGCACATTAAAGAATTGCGGAAACTCATCAATACTGGTTTTACGCAGGAATGCACCCACTTTAGTCACACGAGGATCATTGTCATAAGAGAACAACCCGGTCCCGAGATTCTCAGCATTGACCACCATGGAGCGGAATTTCAACATTTGGAAAATCCTTCCATCTTTGGTTCTACGTCCCTGCTTAAAGAACACCGGGCCTTTGCTGTCCAGCTTGATGGCAATAGCCACAACAATCCAGACTGGTGTCAGCAGGATAACAGCTATCAAGCAGCTTATGAAGTCAAAGCAACGCTTGATAAACAGATTCAGTTTGTACATGCTTAGAAATTGAATGTGTGGAACAAATCATCAAAGTTCTCTTGGCGCTTAATCACCTCCGTCTTACCCTCGCTGATATCCAGCACAGGGAAATTTGGAAGGATGAAAGGCGGTTTCATTACCAGCGAATAGCTACCACAGTTGCTAATCACAATAGCGTCCTGATGAGCCAGTTTGCCAGAGTAGTTGTGATAGAGCACATCACCCTCAATGCAGGTAAAGCCTACAAAGTCCAGATCTTTGTATTCCTTCTGTTCTCCACCCATAGGAATCACTTCCATAGGAGGATTAATGCCAGTCATACTGATGTTCTTTTGGCTTCCCAAAACCGTGGCAATCCATTTACCACGAACGTTCTTGATGGTCTTAACAGTTCCCACAAACTTCATGCAGTCACCCACCACTGCACTACCGGGTTCAATCAGCAACTCAGGCTTTACATCCTTATCCTTAAAGTAATCAGCAACAATGGTTGCAGCAGCTTTTGCGTATGCCTGATAGTCAGGAATCTCACAACTGAACTGAGCTTTTAAAGAATCAGCCATTTTACCAAACAAGCCTCCACCAATATCAATACGCTCAGGAATAATACCCAAGCGTTCAATCAAGTCAACCATACCCTTTGCCCTTGCAGGCCAGTAGGCAATCTGGCGCTTAGCAAAGTGACACTGGAAATTGATGAACTTCACATTCGGGGTGGAGGTTGCAAACTTCACAGCCGCCATGAACTCCTCCCCTTCCGTATCAAAACCAAAGCGAGAGACAACACCATCGTTTACTTCATAATTACAACGGATACCTACATGAATCAGCTTGTCCTGATGGCGGTTATGAATATCCTTAATCTGTTCCAGTTCTTCCTTGCTATCAATATTCACGGTACCACCATCCAGCAGGAATTGCTCCATGATAGGTACATTCTTGATAGGGCCGTTCCAGATGATGCGGTCTGCCTTGCAGCCTACACGTTTGGCAATCTCCAACTCCATCTCACTCACCACCTCTGCATAGCCGCCAAGCTCGTTGACAATCTTACAGAGTTTGGGCGTATAGTTAGTCTTGTAGGAATAGGCAATATTCCAATTGGGGTATATGTCGTTGAAAGCAGCTTTTAACTCAGTGAAGTTCTTACGGAACTGGGCACTATCCAGCAGATAGAAAGCCTCTCCGTATTCAGAACGTAGTTGTTCAATAATCTGTTTATCCATAATTCAATAATCAATAATTCGTTCCCGCGATTTTGTTAACTGCAGTAACAACTGCCTTGCGGTTATCTTCAAAGTATTTAGCATCCGCCTGTGCGGCTTCTTTTTCCAAAGCACGCAAATCAGATATTCCTGTATCAAAGATGCGCTTAACCTCATTCAGGTCTGTCACAATATCCGTGTTACAGAAACTACGGCTTACAATGACCATACTTGAACCAAGCCTTACATGCTCTTTGAGAATCATAGAACCAGGGATCGCGCCACCATCTAATGTGGCAATACCACCAAAGCCAAATGGTATGCCTTTCGCTTTTATCTTTTTCCCCAGCTTTTCTACCGTACCGTTGGCTAACAACTCAAACATGAATTTCATACCCATCTCCAGATGCATATCATTCAGACCAAGATGGATCATATCTATTCCTGGTACTCCCAAGATTTCGTCCACAAGATCCGCAGCTTCAACTGTTTCCATCAATAGAAGCGTTTTGGCCCTACCATCCACCAGTTTGATAAAAGTCTTGACTTCCTCAACGGTTTTAAAGAACGGAAGCATCAGGATGTCAGCACCTGCTGCAATTGTAGCATCAATTTCATCCTTTGAAGATGGATAATCCGGCAAGGCTTCGTGGATTGGATTCACACGAACCAAAACCTTAGCTTTCTTGACAGCTGTTTTGATATTCTGCACATCTTTCACCGTATGGTGATTCTGCACGGTATCTAATCCACCTTGTCTGGCATCCTTGCCTATGAATTCCATATCAAGGAAAATCCAATCAACACCAGAAGCCTCCGCTATTCGCGCAACAGCCAAGTTATTAGTTATATACATCAAATGTAAAGACATATTCTCTGTTTTGCAATATTCTATTAATAATTACATCATCAACAACATACTAAGTGTACTAATCACCTATCTTGCAAATCATTTTATTTACAAAACTATTAACTCTTCTGATAAATAGAAAGACCAAAACATTTAACACCCAATACAATAAAGTTACAATTATATAGTTATATGTCTTTGGCAGGTAGTATATTACAATTACGTTTGACATATATTTCTAAAGAATAACTACCAACATATTTTAGACTTTTATCTAGAAAGCTTTCCTTAGGTAGATAACTTAATAGATAAGATACTAATGCAATAAAAACTGGCGCGACAACATATATAAGCGTATAAGTATGTACGTAACCTTTCAAGTATAAGTAAATTGTCGGACAAATCATAAGTGAGAAACAAAGCAGTCCCCACTTGAAGAATAGTTTATCCTTATAACATATAAAACCTAGGATAAATATAGTTATTCTACCTATAAGTGTTTCAAAATGCCAAGGAAGATTATTGATAGAAAATATGGTCAAAACACTGATGAGTAGTAACAATAATCCCCCCCCCATTTCCTTTCTTCCAGGAATCTTTGAAATTAAAACAAAGACTACAGGGAATATAAGGTATATAAGAAAAAGCGAAGACAAAAACCATTCAAAAACATCTCCACCTGCTCCATAATATGAGAGAGTTGTTAAATTACAGAATACATCCCACAATGTATAATGCTTTCCTTCTATATAAATAAGTGATAATGTACAAAATAAGGCTAAGACCAGATATAACGGAAGAATCCTTTTTATACGTCTCTTGTAATAATCATATAAAGAATACTTACTATATGAAAAACAGAGGCCATATCCAGAAAAGAACAAAAACACATCTACTCCTACAAATCCAGGGTAGAAATATACACCTTTAATTAAGCCTTCTTCTGGCTGGTGATATAATAATATCAATAGGATAGCTATCCTAAAGAACATTAACCTATTGTCAAATATGTTATTCGTTAATTCTTTTGTTGTCATTGATATAGCCTATATTAAAACCACTAATTAGTTTTAGTTGTACCGACGCTATAAAATTTAAATCCTAATAATGTCAAAAACTTCATTATTGGTGGTACCATGAAATTGGGAATACATTTCCTTACTATAGTCTGTATTTCATTTTTAAATTCAAACCAGAATGAGTTTACTGGTCTGTCCCCTTCGTAAATTCCCTTATTCTTTTTAAAATACTTTGCGGCATTACGAAGCAATTTTCCTTTTCGTACTACGTCTAAAAAATGATACTCGTCATTTAAACATACAAGGCACTTCGCATTGTAATCTAAAGCGGCCTTTGAAAGCCCTACTTCAAAATGCCATGCGGACTTCGGTTCATGAATACACGACTGAAAAAAATCCTTTCTCCAAATTCCAGGGTACAAACAAACGCTATACTCTACTTTGGTGTCAAGTTTATAAAAGCCTTTATGGTCAGGAAGTTCTTCTTTTATAGAGCTCGGTGCATTGCGGAATATCTTAATGAAATCAATATCATCCTTCTCCATAATATCAATCATTTCCTCGATGTGTGCATTATTCACAGGTTTTATTAAATAATAATCATCAAGCGTGACAAATACATATTTAGTTTTGACCTGTTTTAATGCATATGCCAATCTATCGGACCATTCAACGCCTTCACCCGCAGCAAGTACTTTTACATTTTCGAAAGAGGCTTCCGAAGGTTTGTCGGTCACTATAAAAGTCTCAAATTCACGATTTTGCCAGTTTGTATTATACAATTTTATATTACCAGACCATAAATCAGAGAACTTATCGCATGAAAAAACCAGAACTGTAATATTTTCCAACATATTTGTATCAATTTATTTACTTCATATTTAAAACACTCTCTATTATCGGTGCCATATCATAATATTTATACTCTGCCAGTCGCCCGCCGAATATAACACCTATTTCTTTCTTTGCTAGAGACCTATATTGAGCTGCCAGCTGATTGTTTTTCTCATCATTGACAGGATAATACTGCTCCATGCCCTCCTTATACTCTGTAGAATACTCTTCGCTTACCACCGTCTTCGGGCAATCATATACTGCTTGACCAAACATCTCAAAATGCTTGTGCTCAATAACGCGAGTATATGGCTGCTCATGGGAAGTGTAGTTCACAACCGCATTGCCTTGATAGTTAGGAGTTTCAAAAACCTTTGTTTTGAAACTAACTGTACGCCAATCAAGCTTGCCGTATTTAAAGCCAAAGTACTCATCTATCGGGCCAGTATATACCAACTGTTTAGCAAATTTGCGCCAGTCCCGGTACTCACTCTTGAAGAAATCGGTATTTGTTTTACACTCAACAGCTTTAAGTAACCCTTCTATGAGTTTGTTATAACCACCGATAGGTATACCCTGGTAGGCATCGTTGAAATAATTATTGTCAAACACCAGGCGTACAGGCAGACGTTTGATGATGAAGGCAGGAAGTTCACTGCATTTGCGACCCCACTGCTTCTCTGTGTACTCCTTAATCAACTTTTCAAAGATGTCTTTACCTACCAAGCAAAGGCCCTGCTCTTCAAGGTTGCGAGGTTCGGAGACTCCTTCCGCTTTCATCTTGGCCACCGCCTCAGCCTTCTGCTCCTCAATCTTAGCAATAGTTCCTTCAGGTGTAGTTACTCCCCACATCTGGTAGAAAGTGTTCATATTGAACGGGAGGTTGTAGAGTTTACCATGATAGTTGGCTACAGGGCTATTGGTGTACCTGTTGAAAGGTACGATGCTATTCACGAAGTCCCAGACCTCTTTGTTGTTAGTATGGAAGATGTGGGCACCATACTTATGGACGTTTATGCCTTCCACATTTTCGCAATAGATGTTGCCGCCCAGATGGGGGCGCTTGTCAACGACAAGGCATTTCTTTCCTTGCTTGGTCGCTTTGTAAGCAAAGGTGGCTCCAAAAAGGCCAGACCCAACTATTAAATAGTCAAATAACATAAGGTTAAATTTTTCCAGTTAATATGAACATTTTAAAAAACATATTCTGAATCAAACCATATTTCCCAAAATGACGAATCGTTATTAATTTTAAACGTTCCGAAAAGGATTTCTTTTCTTTTGACATCAAACTAATTACTATGCGATCAACGTCAGATAATTCAAGTTCATATTTATTAAGTAGATCTTGTGCTAATACACGATATCTATTCATTCCTTGAATAAAAAAATGAAACTCTCTTCTTAATTGTCTGAATTTGTCTTTTCTATTACCTGTCCAGCTTTTATTATGCTGGCGGTAGCTCATATGCGGTATATCATCATAAATACATTTTTTTAAATAATATGCTACGACGGTAATCCATGTATCATGACCGTAATAATCAGGAATTCCTTTTGCCTTTAAAAAGCAAAAGAAATCATTAGTAACTACGATTGTGCATCCCTGAGTTCCTGGAGATAATAAAGAACTTACAGAATTCATATAATGGTCTTGAAGTTTTTTATTTGCAGTGGTTCCTCCTAAATAATTCAACTTTGTATCAACCAGTCTGGATGCCGATGAATAGAAATCAGATTTTTCTTTGATCATCTGACTAATGGCGGTGATAAGTTTATCGGAATCCCACACATCGTCCTGATCTGAAAACGCGACAAAATCGGTATTCGTAATATTTTGCGCCATTAACTCGGCAAAACTCTTGTGAATACCAACATTTTCCCCTTTAATTATTCTAATGATATTTGGACAACTGGATTGAAAACATTTAATAATCTCTAAAGTATCATCAGTAGAACCATCATCTCTTATTATCAAATACACGTCAATCTCTTTCTGGTTAAGAATACTGTTAATTTGTTCTCTAACATATTCTGAGCCATTATAGGTTGACATTAGTACAACACATTTATATTTCATTTTAGTATTCTATTTTTAACGACATTCATTATTAACTCGCGAGTTAAAGACTCTTTCATGATGTATAAAACAATTACATATGTAAAAAAGAAGAATAAAGCAGAAACTATTGCTTTAACTAACGATAATAGCTGAAGATTCAAAATAAAATAAGACCCCACCACAGAAATAATACATGCGATAAGAATCTTTACAAAAGACACTTCTCCAAAACATTTCGCAAAACTGACTGGACTATAAAACATTTGAATTAGAAGCACGACCAATTCTGCAATGCAAGTAGCAAGAGCGGCACCTAATGCGCCCATAGATGGGATAAAAAGAATATTCAGTATGAAGTCACATACAGCACCTCCAAGAACAGAATAAAAGACAACTTTCTCTTTTCCTATCGGAATTAATATTTGCATGCCATACAAGTTTGTAATACCAATAAACAAGACTGTAGGCATTAATGAAATCAGAACAATAATTGAAGGCGCAAATTCTTTTCCTGATAAAACATAGATATAGTCCTTAGAGAATTCCGCAAAATACAACGCGAGAGGGAAGGCTAATAATAAGGTCATATTCATCGCCTTATTAGATAGTTTATTAAACTCTGACATCATTTTCTCTCCGGCATAGTACGAGGCTCTCGGTAATAATACAACTGCCAGAGATGCAATGACGGAAACTAATGCCGCCTTGATTTTTGTAGCAGCGACATAATAACCGACTTCCTCATTACCAGAGATAAAACCTAGCATTACATTATCTAGGTTAGTATATATAGTGGTTGCTATGCTTAGAAGAAAGAATATAATAATAGGCTTCATGTGCCTTTTTATCGATACGACTTTGGCATTGCCTAATTGAATGTATTTCTTTGCCTTAATTAAATTGCATATATTCGAACCAACACTAGCAAATACCAAAAGGAATCCATATATCAAGTAATCCTCAGTATGCCTAATTAAAAGGAACATCGCAATAAAGGCAATAAACTTGAATAGAATTGAGCGTTTTGTTATATATGCGTATTCTTCCAGACCTTTGTATAACCATTCCAACCCGATTGCATTCATGAAAACCGAGCAACTCATGATTAATATCAAAGTTCTTTCTTGCCATAAGCGGTCAATAAAGAATATAGAAAAAGCCAATAATATATAGACAATTAAACACGTCACCAGGTTAATAACAAGGATTTCCTTTACAAAAACTGACATTTTATATTTGTCGTCTCGTAACTTTGCAATCTCTCTAATTCCATATGTTGGTATACCTAATTGAGCTACCATCGTGAAATATGTAATTATCGAGAAAGCAAAGGAGACCCTCCCAATACCATCTGGGTTTAATACTCTTGCTACATAGGGAAAACTGATAAGAGGAAAAAGAATTGACGAAACCGTCAAAATCATATTCATTACATAATTGTAACGAACTGATTTCTGACCTATTTCTTTCTTTTCAACTGATTTCTCGCTATCGTTTCCCATTTCTTCTATCTTTTTTTTCTTTTCGCTTTGCTGCATGCTTTAACACATCTATACCTAAAACCTTATAATTAAAAGTATGGATTAACCTTATTCCCTCTCTAATAAAGGTTGTTTCTGTGTTTAACAGGGGGCATCTATATACACTTGGCTTATTATGTAGTATCCAAACATTAAACAGACGCTCTGACAAATATCCATAGATTCTCTTCTCCGCAACTGTATAACCTGTTAGATCTGTTCTTTTTTCTAATTCAAATAAAATATCAAAAAGCCAAGAACAATAATTATCTATTATCTTCTTTTTTCCTATATACATATTACATATAAAGATTGTGTCAGAATCTGTTATTCTCTGGAAATCATCCCAATACTCAGGGTACTTTTCCTTGAGAATTTCACCACATAATAGATAGTCCTTTTTATGTTGCCCTGTAGAATATTGTTGTAATGCTGTCCCATAAAGACAATACTCTTTAGGCAGAATCAAATCATATGACTTCATCAATTGTTCGATTCTATTTTCACTCAGAATATATTGGGGATTCTTAGTATATCTACGATCGCTTAAATATCTGCGGTAATGACATAACCCTGTAATGTCAGCTTTGCTGTTTTTCCATTGCCAATACAAAGCTGTTAACTCGCAGAAGGATTTGTTTTTATTTGAGATATTTTCTCCGCTATTATCTTTTAAATAGCCAAAGGTGTCATCCTCTATATGGAAATCAGCACCAACATATATTGGGCTATAACATTTATCTAGCTTGAAGCTTATTTGCTTCTGCGTAGCTACTAATACTTGTATTTTCATAACGTTTCTTATATTTAACATTTCTTCTTAATAAAAACATCAATACAATTGATAAAGCATATCCAACAGCGGTAAATGTAATATGTAAAAAGGATAGAGCAACATTTCCAACCACTATCATATACAAAAACAAAAAACTCAATTGTATTTGCTTGGAAGAACAAAACTTTTTATATAAATATTGACTCAAGAAGCCTAAAAAGAACGAAAACAAAAAAACGCAGAATAGCCCTCCATCGAAATAAAAATAACCAAACATAGTTACCTCCGAATTAAAGTCACGACCATTCAAATCAACGACATCATCAATCATCACACTTACTTTGTCGAGATTCTTCCAAGCCTCAGTTTTAGACAAAGACAATAAACTCGCTATAGGACTAATAAAACCCTGAAATGTTAGAAGGCCATATGTATAATGATAACTCGGCTGATCAAAAATTTCTTTATCAGCTTCAAAACACGAGATAGGGCCATAGAGATAGACATAAGTTGAATCAAGGCCATTACCACTACTTCGACTATCAGCCATCATGAACATCATTCCTATACCCAAAGAACCTGTTATCACTAAAGGTAGAAGACTCATTTTCTTTTTTCCCTTCCTTTCAGATTGTTTCCTATTTTCAAAAAAAGCAATAAATGAACATGTAACAGCATAAAAAATACCCATTCTACCGCCTGAAGTAAGAAGCTCCATAATCATCATTATAAAGCTTAAGAAAACAGACCATTTTATATAGCGCGAATAATTCTGTGAGGCTATTTGAGCACACGAATATGTAATCGAAAAGTACATTATTGGCACAGAGACATATGTTAATAATATCGCGTTAATACTATTTTTCAGTGTAACAAGTCTCAATGTGTAACGTATAAATGTCAAATCCTGGCCTGAAAGAACAGCGGCAACTCCAAAACTTCCCAAATAAATGGATACCACTGTTCCAATTATTTGAATTAGTAAAATTAGTTGTTTATTATGGAAATTGTCTATATATACTACCCCTTTCAGGTTTTTAATCTTTTTCAGCCTTACAAAATAAGAGCCCAAAATAAAGCTAACAATACCAACTAAAAACAAGAATAGTGTACTATCTTTTACAGAGGGAAGGTTACTCGGGTCCCCAATATATAAGATAAAAATAAACATCCATATCCCTGAAAAAATAGTCAATGGATTATATACATTCTTATATTTGATTATACTTGTTAATAAAACAGATAAACAAATAAAAACAATCAAGAACGCTATGCTCATACTATCTCATTCACGATTGATACTAAATATAGAAGAAGGTTACGCTTAACTAATAAGCGTTCAAACAAACGATATCCTCTAAACCAAGAAATCCATTATTCAATACTTCTATTACGACTAATTAAATAGCTTCAGATAAGATGGTATTAACTATTCTAACCGATTAATACTGTCAATTATTTCTATTGCGATACTCTCCGAGAACAATTTCGCGCCTTCATTATTAAGATGAGAGCCATCGTTATGAAATAGTTTTTTGTTTAAAAGATAACTCTTGTCATCAATATGATCAAGCAAAAGGATGTCTCTATTATGGCAGAAATCATTAATCCATTTATCATACTCTTTATTGTGACTAAACGAAGGTGCTCTTGCAAAAATGAGTTGGATATTATGCTCATTACACAAACTTACAATCCTTTCCAAATATGAGAATTCTTCGATATCTGGATTAAACTCATTACTATATGAAAAATCTCCGTCATATTCGCCATAAAGTGGCGAATAACCATCGTAATTGACTTCTGACCTTACACTAGTTCTTATAATTTGATATAAAAGACCATTATACACATATAAGTTACTTTTAAGCTTAATTTTATTTAATCTGTCGGTATCAAAGTCGAAATAATCTGATACTTCTTTATTTGTTTTATACCAAATATTCAGATTAGATAAACGATACTTCATTGACCCATCAAGGTATCTATAATACACATCTAAGACAATCACTTGGGGATCTGTCCTATTAATAATAGACTTTAAATAAATATAATTCTGTATAACGTCTATACCATCTTGGGCTGCATTATAACAAGAAAGACCCGTTTTCTCGGAAATAATTCTAGGATCATAGCCATGCTTAACGTGGCTAGCGCCCATCAAGACTATATCACTTTGACTTTCAAAGAAAACATATTTGTCAATCGCTAAAGGCGAGCCATTATTAGTTATACTTTTCAGATATTTCCCAGCGAAAATACCGACAGTAACATCTAATATATAAAGTGCACATAACACAAATGCACATTTTAAAATAAAACGCTTTCTCATTAGAATTGAAAGTATATAAATTGGCCCCCGTTTAATTCTCCCATTAGAAGAATATACACCACTAGAATGACAATAGAAACAAGTCTAATTAGAGTATTAGAAGAATGCAATAATTGGACTTTCAATTGATATTCATCCTTAAATTCCTTAAAAAACATAATAACTATAGATGGAAGCCCTAATACGACTATTTTTATTAAATCTGATTGGTAAAGAGTACCAAACCCTCTCGTGATTTGCACTAACGTTTCGCAAAAGTCGCTCACAGAGTTAGAACGCCATAATACAGCACCAATAGCGCATAATGCAAAAGTAATAAAACGTCGACTCCACTTATAAAACTCGTTGTTTTTAAGACCATGCTTCTTTTCGAACTTCTTACGCTTTTTATCCAATGCAAGAACAAGAACTAGCAATAATCCATGATAAACACCAAACAACACAAAAGTCCAATTGGCACCATGCCACGCTCCAATAATCACAAAATTGATTAGTGTAGCGAGGTATAGCCCCCATTTATTCCAGTCTCTAAAAGAAACTGTCAAAGGTTTAAAAATATAATCTGTACACCATTGAGTAAGCGATATGTGCCAATTGCGCCAATACTCAGCAATATTCTGAGCGAAGAACGGGCGCTTGAAGTTTTCCATAACCCTAATACCCATTACACGTGACACACCTATTGCCATATCACTATAACCGGCAAAATCCGCATACATCTGAATTAGATATAATACCGATGCGACAATAATTGATGTCGCATTGTGGTGGGTATAATTGTTAAAGACCGCATCTGTCCATGGCGAGAGTCGATCAGCAATGCACATCTTAAGAAACATACCCCAAAGTACGCGCTTCAGTCCTTCTGACAAATCATCCGGATTAATTTTCCGTGATTTGTCTAATTGAGGCATGAACACATTCGGACGGTCAATAGGGCCACTTAAAATAGTCGGGAAGAAAGCAATATATGTTCCGAACTTAACAATATCACGCTCTGCCTTCATGGTGCCCAGATTGACCTCGAGAACATAACTCATAAGTTTAAAAGTGAAGAAAGAAATACCTATTGGCATAATAATACTAAAGGTACTCTCTCCTACATTCAAACCCCATGATCTGAAAAGTGCAGCAAACTCGTTGACAAAAAAGCCAAGGTATTTGAAATAGAACAACACTCCAACACCCAGAACAATACCCAACACTTTCAATTGTGATGCTTTCTTAGGGTTACTCTCAATGTTCTTCTCAATGCCTATTCCCAGCCCATAGAAAATGAGTGTTGTTACCGCTAGCAATGGCAGCATTCGCCAATCAGCCCAGCCGTAAAAAAAATAACTGGCTAATAGCAGCCATACATTCTGCCATTTACTTCCCGCCTTATAAAGCAAGAAGTATGGCAATAATACAGCTGCAAAGAATAGCCAAAAGTTTATCGAATTAACTACCATTGCTAATTATCTATGTGTTATACGTGAGCCTGAATAGAATCAACCATTTGACCAACATTCTGCCATTTCATAATTTCGGCAGAGGTAAACTTAACCTTAAACGCTTTTTCTACAGCAACAACTAACTGAACATGAGAAAGGCTGTCCCATTCCTCAATATCATTTGCTGACGTCTCATTCCTTAAACTAGGAGTCTCATCCAAATCAAGGACATCTTTAAACACTTCGTTCAGTTTCTCAAAAATATCTTGTCTTTCCATAATTGCTAAAATTTTATTTGTTATTAACTAATTCTATGTATCCTACTTCCTGCTTAAAAAAGTAGCAAATCTTTCTATTACCAAGAGCGGGAGCCTCGACCGGTTTAAAAAGTGGTAACCAGTCTGCTGCCATCATCTCCTCATATGATGCATCTATATCGTCTACACCATAACAAAGATGATACGGGCCATTCCCATGTTTTGACAGCATACGTTGCATCGTACGATTATCCTCATAGGGTTCCACCAGCTCGATAGGCGTTTCACCGGCTTTTTCAATGAAACACAACTTTGTTCGCTGAGTATCATCATTAACGACATCCCCTACTTGACGGAAGCCAAGGGGGGAAAAGACCTTAATAGTCTCTTCAATATTATCGGTCAAATAACCTATATGCTCAATCTTAAACATCTTTCTTGCTTATATAACATTCTCTTGGTTGATATGCCTCAACATCAAGTTCAAACTGTGCAGTATCAGATTCTTCAATCTTTGAGAACCCAAGTCCAGAATAATGCTCTTCCACCATCTTGTTCTTAGGTGTAGGCAAGTACTCACCAATAATTATTTTATAGCCAGCGGCTTTGGCTTTTTCCACCATGGTATTGAGTGTGAAGTTTTCCATCCCTCGTTTCAAAACACGGCAACTCATAAACCAGGTATCAACAAACAGGGTTACTTTATCCAGAGGCTTCATAATAACAACTGCAATTAGTCCGTTGTCACCAGACTTATCCTCTAAGGTGAAACTTAGGTCAATCACACTTGAATCATTCGCCAAAGCCTCAATATCAGCATCAGTATAACGCACTGTACGCAAGTTGAACTGATTGCTTCGTTGACTCAACTGTGCAACACGTGGAGTATTGAACTTAGTGAAACCACTAACCACTGAAATCATATTGAGAGACTTCAAGAAGTCTGCTTCATTGGTGAATGTCTTGCTAAGTGACACTCGTTGTGCCTCTACCTGATACTGCTTAGTTCGGTCTTTATCAAGATTGCTGTAAGAAGCCGTTTCAAACAGATTCAAAGAGTAGAGATACTCCAAATATTCAGCAGGATCTTCTGGCAATTCAGGAACAGTTATAGCGGGGATATTCTCTCTTACAATATTACGTTCAAACGGATTGTCATCCAGGAATACCATACTGTCGAATCCTATGTTGAGGATTTGCTGGATAGAGCGGATATTATCCACCTTGGTTTCCCAATTGGCTTGAAAGACTGCAATGTCATCCAGTTTAAGCACCATGTCCGGATGCTTCACAAAAGGTTCCTTGGCTGTGTCTTCGTTGTTCTTGGATGCCACACAGATGATAATTCCCCGTTGTTTGAGCTTCTTCACCCACATCTGGAACTCGGTGAAAGCCTTACCAATACCCAAACCATGACCAAGTTGGATACCTTCCAGACCGTCATCACCAATCACTCCCCCCCAAACTGTGTTATCAAGGTCAAGGATCAAGCATTTCTTGAACTGACCTTTGATAGCACAGACAATATCCATAACGCGAGAAGCAACATATGGTAAGGCCTCAATGCTCAAGACCATTTCGGATCACCTGCATAACTACGTGGAATCAATTATACTAAAATCATGATATTTCCGTTTTAATAGGAAACGCGATATCACAATGAATCCACAATACGAAACACTTGCCAAATGCTTGTTGCCTGAACACATGCTGGAATGG
>JAEEGL011614801.1_pt1 | contig 19945 bp, 18 predicted proteins | sample 9134231 | NCBI WGS metagenome assembly JAEEGL01 (sample SAMN16246548, study PRJNA631951) | gut metagenome | biome: gut microbiome; feature: rumen; material: fiber-attached | host: Bos | place: Iran: Karaj | collected 2018-10 | reverse complement strand
CGGAAGATCCGGAAGATCCGGAAAATCCGGCGCATTTGCGGCCGTAGCCACGGCGTCTCGCCGTGGCGGACCGCCGAGCAAACCAGCACCCGTTTCCGGAAAATCCGGAAGATCCGGAAGATCCGGAAGATCCGGAAGATCCGGAAGATCCGGAAGATCCGGAAAAGCCGGAAAAGCCGGAAAAGCCGGAAAAGCCGGCGCATTTGCGGCCGTAGCCACGGCGTCTCGCCGTGGCGGACCGCCGAGCAAACCAGCACCCGTTTCCGGAAGATCCGGAAGATCCGGAAAAGCCAATCCGTTCCGCGCTGGCGGCGGTGCCGCCGAAATCCCCCCTCCGTTCCCCCTGCTTCCCCCATGTCCGACCGCTCCCCATCCGATTTCCAGCCCGACCGCTATCCTCGGCTCGCCTTTCCCGATGCCGACTGGGAGTGGTTTTGCGGCGCCTGCGCCGCCCTTGGCATCCACGATCCCGCGCCCAAACGCGCCACGCTGGAGGCGATCTACAGCCACCTGGTCGGCGTCAACGCCTGGCTCAACCTCACGCGCCTCACCGCCCCCGCCGACTACCTCAAGTTCCAGCTGCTCGACTCGCTCTCCATCCTCCCCGTCATCGCGCCGATGCTGGAGGAGCGCGACGTCGTCGCCGACCTGGGCTCTGGCGGCGGCTATCCCGCCCTCCCCCTGATGACCTGGCTCGACACCCAGCATTTCATCCTCGTCGACTCCCGCCAGAAAAAGGTCGACTTCCTCAATGCGGCCATCCCGCTCGTCCCGCGCCGCGGACGCGCCGTCGCCGTCGCCGCGCGCGGTCGCGAGATCGGCCGCGCACGCGCCGACTTCGTCCACCACGCCGCCATCCTCACCGCGCGCGCCGTCGGACGCGGCGCCGACCTCCTCCCCGACGCCGCCGAACTGCTCGCCACAGGCGGCGTCTTCGTACTCATGAAGGGCCCCAGCTGGCCCGCCGAGGAGGCCCCCGAGTTCGCCGCCGCCTGCCCCGCCTACGGCTTCGAGCAGGTCGACGACGTCGTCCTCACCCTCGTGCCAGGCGACCCCGAGCACCATATCATCCTCGCCGTCAAAAAGGACCGCGGCGACCTGCGCGCCCAGCGCAAACTCCAGCGCCGCCACCCATGAGCGACTGCCTCTCCTTCCCGCCCGTCTGGCGCCCCGACGCCCGCGTCCTCATCCTCGGCTCCATGCCTGGCGAGGAATCCCTGCGCCAGCAGCAGTACTACGCCTACAGGCACAACGCCTTCTGGCGCATCCTCGGCGAACTCTGCGGCTTCGCCCCCGCCCTCCCTTATCCCGAACGTCTCGCCGCCCTCCAGGAACACCGCATCGCCCTCTGGGACGTCCTCCGCTCCTGCCGACGCGACGGCAGCCTTGATTCGGACATCCGCGACGCCCTCCCCAACGACATCCAGGGCCTCGCCGCCCGCACCCCCGAACTGCGCCTCATCCTCTGCAACGGCGGCGCCTCCGCCCAATACTATCGGCGGCACTTCGGGAAGACCATCGCCATCCCGATGCGCCGCCTCCCCTCGACCTCCCCCGCCGCCGCCGCCATCCCCTACGCGGCCAAGCTCCACGCATGGCGCGAGGCGCTCGCCGCCGTCCACGCGTAGCCGTTCCGTGGCGGGCCGTTTTCGGCCCGCGTCCTGCCTATCCCTGCTTGCGCACCGAATACCCGAAGTGCCCCAGGCATTCGCCGAGCGAATAGTAGTTGCCGTGCGCGTAGGCGAGAAGATTGGCGCGCGCCAGGTCGAGATGCCCTTTCGCGTCGATGAGCGCGCTGGTCACCTGCACCGCCTCCACCTGCCCCAGGAAGAGCACATGGCTGCCGAGGTCGACGCTCCTGATGACGCGGCACTCCAGCGACAGCGGGCATTCCGCGACGACGGGCGCGGTCACCTTCGAGGCGGGCAGCGCCGTGAGATGGCGCACCGCGAACTTGTCGGTGTCCCGCCCTGAGACGACGCCGCAGTAGTCCACCGTCTCCGCCATGTCGGCGCTCGGAAGGTTGACCGTGAACGCGCCCAGTTTCTCCAGCTGCCCGAAGGAGAACCGCGAACGCCGCACGCCGATGCCCACGACTGGCGGGGCGGAGGCGAGCGTCCCCGCCCACGCGACCGTCAGCACATTCCACGGGTGCAGCCGCCCGTCGCCAGTCCCGACCAGCACTGCGGGCACTGGCGCCAGCTGCGTGCTGCCCGCCCAGATGGTCTTCGCGGGCGCGCCCATCAGCAATCCCACCCGCACTCGCGCATCAGCCGCGTGAACCTGCGACCGTATTCGACGTACATCTTGTGGCGCGCCGCGATCTTCGCCGCGTCGTCGTCCCCCTGCTTGGGATCGTGGAAAATCGGCCCCAGGTGCGGCTCCATCGAGAAGCCGCCGTCATAGCCCCGCGCCAAGAGGTCCTTCATGATCGCGCGGATGTCGCCGTTCCCCTCGCCAGGCCACTGGTACTTGTTCTCCGTCACAGGCGCGCAGTCCTCGCGCGGGATCGCCGTCGAGTCCTTGATGTGCACGTAGGTGACGTGGTCGCGCACCTGCCGATAGAACTCCCACGACGACTGCAGCGGCCACGGCCGCGGCCCCAGCCGACGGTAGTTGAAGCAGGGGTTGCCGGTGTCGAAGATCAGCGTCAGCGCGGGGCTGTCGACCGCCTCCAGCAGCCGCAGCGTGTGCTTCCAGCTCATGCCGCCGATGTTCTGGCAGTTCTCATGCCCGTAGACCAGCCCGTTGTCCGCGCAGATCTGCACCAGTTCCCGCACCTTGCCGAAGGCCACCTTCTCCAGCCCCTCCGAGCCTTCCGGCTCGTCCTCAGGCACCTTGAAGCTCATCCCGCGAACCAATTTCACGCCCAGCTTGTGCAGCCGCGGAATCGCCGTCAGCAACTCCTTGCGGCTCTTCTCGAAGTCCGCGTCGCTGCGCGGATGGCACGACCAGTTCGCGATGCCGCTGCCGTAGCAGTTGACCGCGAGACCCGCCGCCGCCAAGGCCTCCTCCACCGCCGCAAACTCCGCGTCGCTCATCGTCCCCAGCATTTTGCCGCCGACGTTGCGCATCTCGATATACTTCCACCCCAATTCCTTGGTGACCTCAATCTGACCAGCCAGCGCCGGATCGGCCTCGTCTGCGAATCCCGTGAAGAACATTGCGAAAAATCTCCTCTTGGCTACAATGGTGTCGGTTGCGAAAAACAACGCGCTAAATATAATCCCCCGCCGCCATGCTGGCGGCAGGGGCGGAATAGTCAGTTTCTGTCGGCAGGGGCGGCATGTCGGCCCAGTTTCTTCCGCGCCACGTTCGCCCGAATCTCGACGGCGGTGTATGGTAGAGGCCATGCCCTACACCTTCGAGCCAATTGGAACTTTCCACGCCGACGCGCAATACGCCTACGACGTCCCGCGCCAGGGTGCCCTCGCCGCCAACACTGGACGCATCGAACTGGTGCCAGGGCGCGGCTTCGAGCAGGCCACCGCCGAACTCGCGGGCTTCTCCCGCATCTGGGTGCTCTATGTCTTCGACCGCAACGCGGGGCACTGGCGCCCGCGCGTCCTCCCCCCGCGCCACAGCACTCGCCGCGTCGGACTCTTCGCGACCCGCTCCCCCTACCGCCCCAACCCCATCGGGCTCTCCTGCGTCGAACTCGTCGCCGTGAACGGCCTCGCCATCACCGTGCGCGGACACGACCTCCTCGACGGCACCCCCGTCCTCGACCTCAAGCCATACCTCCCCTACGCCGATGCCTTCCCAGACGCCGCCATCGGCTGGGCCGCCGCCCCCGACGACGCATACGCAGTCTCCTTCGCCCCCGCCGCCGAGGCCGACCTCGCCTGGCTGGAGCGGCACGGCGTCCCATGCCTGCGCGGCTTCATCCTCGACCACCTCGCCACCACCCCGCTCGACCGACGCCGCCACCGCCTCGTCTCCCTCCCCGACGGCGCCACCGCCCTCGCCTACCGCACCTGGCGCGCCCCCTTCACCTGCGACGAAGCCGCACGCACCGTCACAGTCCAAGCCATCCGCTCCGCATATGCCCCCTGCGACCTCGTCCCCGACGCCCCCGACCCCTACCGCGACAAGGAGCTCCACCGCCAGTTCCTCCACCGCCCCTCTCCCGATCAGTAAAGCCCGCTCCCACGCCCAGATCCACCCGACAGGCTCGTTCATTGGACATGCCCATGGATCGCCGCCGTTCCCCAATATGCAAAAGGCGCTGTTCCCCAAGAGGGTAGGCGATTGCCCAGTCAAAGCCCCGAAAAAGGTAGCCACGGCGTCCCGCCGTGGTCCCCCCGGCAAGCTACGCAGCGAACGATTTCGCCGCCCCATTGCAAACCCTGTGTGGCTCACCCGCCTGCCACGGCGGACGCCGTGGCTACGTCCGCTTCGTCAATCGCGCCCGCCCCACAGGCTTCTGGCGTGTCTGCATTATGAGGGGTTGTTACCGACCCTCTTGGGGAACATAGCAATGCAAAAAAGCCGCCGGCGCATGCAAGCGCCGACGGCTTCAAGGTTGGCATCTCCAAGGAGAATTGAACTCCTGTTACCAGGATGAAAACCTGGTGTCCTAGGCCACTAGACGATGGAGACCCCTTGTTCGTTGGTTCGCATAAGATAATCCCTTTCAGCCAATTTGCAAGCGAAACCACGCATTTTCCCCGGCGCTTCGGGCTTTTGACAGAAGACCGCGAGTGAAATCGTATAATAAAGGGGCAAGTCCAGTCGCCCCCTCACCATTCACCCGAACTATCCCAATGACATGCCGTATTCCTCTCCCCAAAACGCAAATCTTCCGCGCGCCCTTCCGCCGCCGTCCGTAGCGGCAGACCGGGTTGGCGGCAACATCGTCAAGGCCCTCGTGAGCCAGCCTGAACTCGCCCCGCGCTTCGACCTGCATTTGCTCACGGGCAGGCAATGGACGGAACTGCTGCTTGTCCACCCGCAACTGGCGCCGCATTGCCACTGGTCGTTCAAACTCAGCGGAAGCGACTGGGCGACGCTTCTGCAGACGCACCCGCAGCTCTCAGCCCGTTGCGATGCCTGGGTCAAGTTCTCAGGGAACGACTGGGTCTCCCTGCTTCTCGTGCAGCCAGACTTCGCGAAGTTCTGCCGATGGCGCAACCTCAATGCCGACAACTGGGTCGCGCTGCTTGACAAGTGGCCGCATTTCATCATCCACTGTCTGCGCTGCACCCCCAGCATCCTCCACGGCGGAGCCTGGGCCGCGCTGCTTTCCAAGCATCCAGTGCTGGCGCCGCACTGTGACTGGAGCCGACTCTCCGCAAAGAACTGGGGGATGCTGCTGCTCACGCAACCGCAGTTCGAGGGACACTGCAATTGCTGGGAACGATTCACCGACGAGGAATGGGGGCCGCTCCTCTCCGAACATCCCCAGTTCGGCACGAACCCCGCCTGGCTCGCGCTCATCCAGACCCCGAAGTCATCGTCCTCCATGCAGCAGCATTCCTACGCAGGCCGCTGGATACAGAGACTGTCCCGCTGGCCGAAACTCCTCCCGTACTACGATGGGCGCTCCCTGCCCTGGCACCTCACCATGGCAGTCCTGGCGGTCGCGCTGAACATCTCCACCGAGCAGTGGGACGCCTGCACCGGGAGGTCTTCCGCCACCGCCATTCAGAAGGAACTGAAATGGCTGGCCAGCCTCAAGATGCTCTCCCCGGCCCCCCTCCGACACCCGCCATCCGACTGGTCTGGCAAGCCGTTTTCCGCGAAGGACGTGCCGCGCTTCGCGATCCAATGCACCATCGGCCAGGTGGCTGATCCCGTCGACGTCCTCACGACCCAGATCCTCAAGGGCCGCTGGCCGTTTCTGTCCGCGCTCCTCAAACAAGCGCCCGAATGGATCCTGGCGGAAGACGGCGCCGTGCTGCCGCTTATCTGGATGTTCGCGCCCCCCGACTTTCTGAAGGCCATCAGGCAGGCAGTCCCCCAGGACACCATCCTCGGGCATCGCGATCAGGAAGGCAACACGCTGCTCCACTACGCCCTCGCGCGCATCCTGAGCGCCAATCCCTGCTACTTGTCCCTCCCCCGCGGGGCGGAGGAGCGGCGCCTTTACGACGACCTGCTCGACTTCGGCCTGGATCCCGACACCCCCAACGCAGGCGGCTTCTCCTGCAATCAAATCATCGGCATCATCCAGGCGCGCCTCGCCAAGTCGCGCCCCCCCGTGGAAGACTGCGAGAACCTGATCTAGAACTGCGGATGCTCGCGCAGATAGGCGAGATGGCGGTCGAGGGACGCGCACATCGCCTGGACCATCGTCTCGGCGAGGTGCGCGCCCTTCTCCCGCGTCGCATATTGCGGATAGCCCGCGATGCCGTCGGGGTTGATATGGCCCATCCCGAAGGTGTTGAGTTCCTCGCGCCGCATGCCGGAGCACTGCCCCGAGGCGGGCGGATAGTCGCGTGGCGCGATGTGCATCAAGAGGGAAGTCTCCGCCTCCCCCGCATGCAGATCCATGAGGCCCTGGCGGCGCGTCTCCATCTGCGAGAAGTCCGCCAGTTCGAAGGGATGCAGCAGCAGGATCTTCAGCGGGCCGTTGCGGCGGTTGAGGTCGCGCGTCACTGGCCCCAGCGAGAAGTTCCCGCCATGGCCGTTGATGATCACCATGACGCGGAAACCCTGCCGCTCCGCCTCGGCGGCGAGATCGCGGACGACCTGCATCAGCGTCTCAGGGCGCAGCGAGAACGTCCCACGGAAGGCGCTGTGCTCCAGGCTCGTTGCAATCGGCAGCACGGGCAGCAGCGCCGCGTCCAGATGCTCGGCCGCCTTTCGCGCCAGGAACTCCGCGATGCGGATGTCCGTGTTCAGCGAGAGATGCGGGCCGTGCTGTTCGAAAGCGCCCACGGGCAGCACCACGATGTCCGTCGGGTGCCGCCGCCATTCAGGGGAGGTGTTGTCGCCGTCCAGCATATCCGTCTATTCCCCGGCGCGCGCGGCGCAGGCGTCGATGAGCGCGGTCAGCGCGAGCGTGTCCTCGGGCGGATTGATGAGCGCGGCGCCCGCGGTCAAGGCCGCGTGCAGATTCTTGTAGTAGGTCTCGCCTGGATTCGGCACGGGCGCCCCCGTGTAGGTCTCCTCGCGGAAGGGATAGGTCTGGCGCGGATAGGCGCGGCCCACCGCCTTCAGCCCTTCCTGCAGCTCCACCTTCGGCGCCTCCGCGGGGTCGTAGTAGCGCAGGCGCCACTCGCCGCCCTCTGAGCCCATGAGCATCGCCGCCCCGTATTCCCCGTAGAGCAGATAATTGTAGGGCGGGAAGGCCGCGGCCTGGTTGATGTCCACGTCGACCTCGACGCCGCCGATCTCCAGCAGCACCTTCACCACGTCGTCCGCGTCCCCCAGCGACAGGATGCGGCGAGCGGAGGCGGCCAGCAGTTTCGCGTCGCGCCCCAGCACCGCCAGGGCCTGGTCGAGATAGTGCGAGCCGTAGTTGAAGAGCATGCCGCCGCCGTTGCGCTTCCAGGACTGCCAGTCGTTGCGGCGCACGTAGTTCGAGGCGAAGATGCGCATCTGGAAGAGGCGCCCGAGGCGCCCGCCCGCGATCAGCGCGCGCAGATCCGAGGCGACCTGGTTGATGCGGCGCGGCTGGTAGATCTCCAGCACGCGGCCATTGCGCCGCGCCGCCTCCAGCATGTTCCGATAGGCGCCGTGGCTCATCGCCGCAGGCTTGTCGCAGAAGACATGGCAGCCCGCGTCCAGCGCCATCACCGCGTGCTCCTCGTGGAAACGCGTCGGCGAACACACCACCACCAGATCCAGTTTTTCGGCGACCAGCATCTCCGCCAGCCCAGGGTAGCCTTGCGGCACGCCGAAGGCCTCCATCGCCTCCGCGCGCGCCGACTCCAGCGGGTCGGCCACCGCCGCCAGTTCAAAGCCAGGATGCTTCTTCAGATTCGGCAGATGGCAGCTCCACGCAATCCGCCCCAGCCCCACGACCGCGGCACGCAACACTTTCTCGCTCATTTCACACCTCCTGTTGTTCACGGAAATTTGCTTTACTGTAATCCCTGAACAGCACCCCGTCCCGCGACGCCGCAACTGCGGCGGAAGCCGCCCCCCCTGGAAGCGGGTTCCAGCCATCAGTCCAAACAATACAGGCTATATTCTTTCTGCAGACCGTGGCTCGAATCCACGGGATGCCCCAATGCGTCGGCAGGAAGAAATGGACCATGAAGCGATTTGACATGCATTGCCATGCGGACAGCGGCTCGGCCAAGGACTGGGACGCGCTGGCCGCCGCGGCACGGGAGAGCGAGACGGTGGTGGCGGTCGTCGGCGGCCTGCGCTACGGCGAACGGGACTTCCTGCCGAACGACGAGGTCCTTGCGCATTGCAGGCGCTATCCTGACTGCCTCGTCCCCTTCGCCAAACTGGACCTCTGGGACAAGGCGCACCCAGACGAGGTATACCGCTTCGCGGAGCAGGGCTTCCGCGGCCTCAAGGGCATCTACCCATACTACGAGTACGACCACGATCTGTACATGCCGCTCTATGAGGCGGCCGAGAAGTGCGGACTGCCGATTTTCTTCCACACGGGCAACTACCGTCCCTGCCCGATGGACGCCGTCTACCGCCGCCCCATGCTGAGGAACATGCATCCCATCACCCTGGACCGCATCTGCAGGGCGTTCCCCCGCCTCCATGTCGTTATGGCGCACATGGGGACCAGGATCTTCCAGGCCGAGGCGTCACAGTATCTGCAGATGCTTCCGAACCTGTATGCCGACCTGGGTGGATGCGGGCAGTATGTGCGGATGCAGGCCGCCGACCTGGCCGCGATGATGGCCCCCGACATGCGGGTCGTCGACGTCGAGATGAACGGCTTCCGCAAACTGGTCCTGGGCTCGGACGGCTATGTGACGTGGCCCCATCTCATCGGCAGGGCGCAGCATTACTACCACGAACTGTTCGACCGCATCGGCGTGCCAAGGCCCGTCGTCGCCCAGATCATGGGCAGGACCGCCGCATCCTGGATCGGCATCGAACTCGAAGACGAAAACTGAACTCCACACCCCCTCCTTTCCCATGGAAACCAAGACCTATCCTCATGGCGACCTCGCCTGGTGGCAGCACGACCGCTTCGGCATGTTCATCCACTGGGGCGTCTACAGCGTCCCCGCCCGCGGCGAATGGGTGCGGACCATCGAGAAGATCCCCCAGGAGACCTACGACCGCTACATCGAATACTTCCATCCCGACCAGTTCGACCCGAAGGGCTGGGCGCGCCTCGCCAGGGCCGCAGGCATGAAATACGTCGTCTTCACCGCCAAGCACCACGACGGCTTCTGCATGTGGGATTCCAAGTTCACCGACTACAAGGCCGACCGCGACTATGTCCGCGAAGTCCTCGACGCCTTCCGCGCCGAGGGCCTCCGCACGGGGCTCTACTACTCCCTCCTCGACTGGCACCACCCGCTCTACCGCATCGACGACAACCACCCCCTGCGCGACGGCGGCTTCGACGAGCAGAACCGCGGCCGCGACCAGCACCGCTACTGCCAGTACATGCGCGACCAGGTGACCGAACTCCTCACCCAATATGGCCCGATCGACATCATCTGGTTCGACTTCACCTTCCCCCGCCCCAACGGCAAATGCGCCCAGGACTGGGAGGCGGAGGAACTCCTCGCCCTCGTCCGACGGCTCAATCCGTCCATCCTCATCGACGACCGCCTCGGACTCCCTGGCGCGGGCGACTTCAAGAGCCCCGAGCAATACGTCCCCGACCACGGAATGCGCGACGAAGACGGCCGCCTGCTCCCCTGGGAGGGCTGCCAGACCTTCTCAGGCTCCTGGGGATACCATCGCGACGAATCGACGTGGAAAACCCCTGAGCAGCTCATCACCATGCTCATCCAGCATGTCGCGCGCGGCGGGAACCTCCTGCTCAACGTCGGCCCAGACGCCCGCGGGCGCATCGACCGCCGCGCCCAGACCGCGCTGGGCGCCATCGCCGAATGGATGGCCGAGCACTCCGCCTCCATCTACGGCTGCACCGTCGCGCCGGAAGAGTTCCCCGAGCCCAAGGACTGCCTCTACACCTGGAATCCCGACACCCGCAGGCTCTACCTGCACATTCTCGGGCACCCCACCAAGTTCATCCACCTGCCCAGGCTCAACGGCAAGGTCCGCTTCGCGCGCTTCCTCCACGACTGGTCCGAGGTGCGGATCGTCCCGCCGCCCGCCGCGCACAGCAGCATGACCCCCGTCTGCCCCCCCGACACCCTCGGGCTGCTGCTCCCCCCAGTCCCCGTCCGCGCCACCATCCCCGTCATCGAACTGTGCCTGGAGGGATGATGGCGCCCCTCCCCTACGGGCGGCCCGCGCTCAGCGGCGCCAGACGGGGAGATTCGGCCGCCTCAGCCATTCCCGCGCCACCTCCAGCGTACGGCACCATTCGGCGACGTCGATCTGCTCGTTGGAATGGTGTTCGTAGTTGTAGCCGATCGACAGGTTGACGCCGCACGCCTCACGGCAAAGCGTGCAGATGTCCGTGCGCGTCTGCCAGAGCGCCCGCGAAAAGCCCGTCTGCGCCTCGACATATTCCTCGAACTCCGGAGTCCCGACATTGTAGGTGGCGTAGATTCCCGCCTCCGCCTTGTCGAACTCGACCAGGAAGCCATATTTGCGGTTGATCTCCGCCGCCAGAGCGGGATGCTCATCCACCAGGAAATGCGCGCCCAAGCTCCCCTTTTCCTCGCCGGAAAGCACCAGCAGGCCATGCCCCGTCTCCCGCAGCGCCCACAGGATCGCGCAGCCCGCGCGGTCGTCCGCCCCCAGCACTTCCACCTCCTTCGAGGAATTGAACAGCAGCACGCCGTTCACGATCCGCAGCGACGCCGCCCCTGGCTGCTCGACCGCCACATCCGCATGCGCCACCAGCAGCACCGCACCGTCGGGGCGCGTCGCGGGGACATACACGAAGGCGTGGTCGCCATCCTGCCCGCGCCTGCTGACCGCCCCGTCCAGCTTCTCAAAGCGCTCCAGCACCGCCTGCGGCGTGTGCGGAAGCCTCAGGAAAGACACCAGCGTCTCCAAATCTTTTTCCCTTGAATCACAGTTTGCCATTGTTGCATCCTCCTGGTTGTTGATCTGTTCTTGCCCGACACCCCATCCCCGCCATCCCCTGCGGCGGACGTTTCCGCGGCGGGAATGGCGGCGGCCAGATTCAGCCATAGTAATAGAAGTTGTTGTAGTTGAACTCGGTCAGGGGGGAATGGACCAGTTCCTTCATTCGCGCGGGTATCTCCGCCAGCGGCAAGGTGTCCAGGAATCGCCGCAGATGCCGCGCCAGCGCCTCGTTCTCCCTGGTCACCTCCTCCTGGGGTATCCTGACGCCCATGCACAGCTCCGCCTCCGCGACCTCGGAGATGATCATGCCCGACCACAGCCCCTTCAGGCCATGCGTCTCCGCATACTGCTTCGCGTGGCACCAGATCCCGACCAGTTCCAAACGCCCCTTCAGTTCAGGCGCCGCCGCCGCGCCTACCACGCACTGCAGGGCGCTCCGTCCGCCGATGGAGAGCAGCCCGGCCGCACCGCCATGCCCCAGCATCATCAGGCGCTCTCCCGCAGGCGTCCGCCGCAGCGCCTTCACCACGCGCGACTCCTCGCCTGGCGCCAGCGCCATCAGCCGCTCCACCTCCATCCCCTCATACAGCGCCCCAAGAAAATCCGTGCTCACATCCTGCGGATGAATCACCAGCATCATCGTTCCTCCGTTCCACTTCCTGTCTTTGTTGCCTTCCGCCCCGCCCACCACAAGGCGAGGCCTGTACCCTGATATTACGTAACATTGCCCGCCCATCTGTCACGTTCCTCTTCGGCCGACCTTCCTCCAGTCACGCCGCGATGGATTACATTACGAGGAGTTTCCAAAACTTCCCCAGACTGAATTTAGGAGAAAAACAGATGTTCAAAGTCGGTTACGCGCAGGAAATCATCACCCCCCCCACTGGCGTCGGCCTGGCGGGCTACTTCAACAAGCGCCCCAACGAGGGGATGTACGATGACCTGATGGTCAAGGTCGCCCTCATCGAATCCAAGGGCACCCTGTTCGGCTTCATGGCCTTCGATCTGTGCAACATCAGCAAGGATCTCTTCGCCGCCATCTACGCGAAGATCGAGGCCGAGTTCGGAGCGGAAATGGTCGCGAACCTGATCGTCTCCGCCACCCACACCCACACTGGCCCCGAATTCCGCTCCAGAGACGGGCAGCCCCTCGAAGAGCGCGCCCAATACGCCTTCGATATGACCGTCGACGCCGCCATCCGCGCCCTCCGCCGCGCCAAGATGAACCTGCTCCCCGCCCAGCTCGAGGTCGGCGCCGTCTACAACAACCCATACGGCTTCGTCCGCCGCTACTGGATGAAGAACGGCACCATCGTCACCAACCCAGGCTGGGGCAACCCCGACATCGACAAGCCTGAAAGCGAATTCGACCGCACCATCAACATCCTGAAGGTCGTGCAGGGCGGCCGCCCCGCCGTGATCATCGCCAACATCGGCAACCACGGCGACACCATCGGCGGATCCGTCGTCTCCGCCGACTGGTACGGCCGCTTCACGCAGGAAATCCAGCACGAACTCAAGACCAGCCTGCCCGTGATCGTCGTCGACGACGCCTCCGGCGACATCAACCACTTCGACTTCCACCAGAAGATCAACCAGAGCAACTATGCCGAGGCCGTCCGCATCGGCCGCGGCTACGCCCGCATCGTCCTGGACGCGCTCGACAGCCTGGAGCCAGTCGAGGAGGCCGACGTCGAGGTCAAGAACACGACCGTCGTGATCCCGCATCGCATCCTGACCGACGAGGAATTCGCGGAGGCCAAGCACATCCTGGCGACCGTCCCCGACATCAAGAAGGAGGGCGACTTCGAGAGCCAGGACCTCGCCAACAAGGTGCCCGCCGCCCTGCGCTATTTCGCGCAGCGCGCCATCGACTGCCATGACAAGAGCGTGCCCTCCCACGAGGGCCGCCTGACCTCCATCAAGCTCGGACGGCAGATCGCCTTCGTCTCCCTCCCGGGCGAGCCCTTCAACGGCATCAGCCGCGCCATCCGCGCCAAGAGCCCCTGCAAATACACCTTCGTCATCGAACTGGCCCAGTCCGTCTCGGGATACGTTCCCATGCGCGAATGCTTCGCCCGCGGCGGATACGAGGTCCAGCCTGGCATCAACACTCCTGGCCAGGACGCCGCCGACGCCATCATCGACGCCTCCGTCCAGAACCTGTAGGGCACGGCGGCGCGCCAGTGCGGCGCCCCCCGATTCATGCCCGCCCGCTCAATGCGCTTGACAATCTCCGCGCCGTCCTCCTTGAGGCGGCGCGGAATCGCCGCGGCGGGCTGGTCACATACCCCCTCCGCCATCGGCCGCGACATGCGCCCCGCGCCGCCGTCGATGTGCGGGAGGAGCGCCGACGCATCAAAGCCTATTTCGCCCCCGAGCGCGGCTTCCGCAAGACCGCTGCAGAATCCCCCCCTATTCCCAAGCCCCCTGCCCCCAAGACGAGAACCATGATGAAGAACACGTTTTGCGCCATCCTCGCCATGCTCGCGCTGCCGCTCCTCGCGGCTGACCTCAAGGTCGAGGCCATTCCTGGCGGCCTGCGCCTCTCCAACGCCCGGCTTTCGGCCGTCGTCTCCGCCCAGGGCGGGCGTCTCGTCTCCCTCCAGGATCGCAAAACTGGATTCGACTACGGCTCAGGCTTCGACGCCAGACTGCTCGCCGAGGGGAAACTCAACCGCCACAGCGGCCTCTGCAAAAGCCGCATCTTCGAATCCCCTGGCGACACCAGCCTCTGCACCGCCCCCTTCGAACTCAAGGTCACCCGCCAGACCGACGCCGAAATCACCGTCGAGGCAACCTTCGAGCCGCTCAACGGCCTCTGCAAGGGCATGAACGTCCGACATATCTACACGCTGAAGGCCGACGAGGCGCGCCTCCGCTTCACCCAGCGCTTCCAGGCAGGCCCCGCCAAGGCCGCCTTCTCCCCGTGGGTGCACTGCGCCGTCCAGTCGCCCGTGACCATAGACGACAAGCAAACCGTGCGCCTCTACGCGCGCAGCCGCCGCGGCCGCATGAGCGCCCGCGTGCTCCCATCCGCGAATGTCCACAACATGCTCCAGGATCCGCAGGAACCCTGGTTCGGCGCCGCAGGCAAGGGCGGCTACGGCCTGTGCCTCGTCGCCGCCCCCAAGGCCGCCGCCCGCTTCTACAGCTGGCTCGGCGCCGAGCACCTCTTCACGATGGAGGTCATCTTCCCTAAGACCACCCTCTCCGACGACGGCGTCGCCTCCTTCACCACCTGGATCCTCCCGACCAGCCGCATCGACAACTACGCACTCGCCTCAGAGGACTATGCCGCAGGCCTCGCCGACGGCGCGCTCCGCCTCCAGCCCGCCGCCCCCGTCGCCGAACTCGAAGTCAAGTGCACGGTCGGCGGCAAGACCTACGCCAGACGCTTCGGGAATCTGCCCGCGGGCGCCGCCGCCGACCTCCCGCTGCCCAAGTGGCAGGGCTTCCAGGACGCCGCCGTCACCGTCATCGCCAACGGCAGGACGCGCACCCACTCCGCCCGCCTCAACTGGGACCGCGACGCCTCCGAGGCCGCCGCCGAGGCGACATTCAAGACCAGCAAGAGCAAGGCCTCGGCAGACAAGGCGTCCATGTACCACGCCACCCCCGCCCTCTATCTCGCCGACAACCTCACCGTCGCCGACTACTTCGGCCTCGCCACGCACTTCCCGGGCAAACCGGAACCCGTCGAACTCGTGCTGGAACTGCCGACCTCCGTCACCCTCCACGGCCCCTCCCCCGCCCTCGCCTCCGCCACCGACTTCCAGCAGGACGGGAAGCCCTTCAGGCGATATGTCTGGAAACTGAAGCGCAATGGCTACTACGCCGCCGTCAGCATGTTCCTCTCCACCACCCTCCCGCCTGGCGCCAAGGCCCAGGGGCGCTTCTACGCCAAATATCGGGGCGGCGAGCAGACGCCGCAGCCCCTCCCCATCGAATCCATCGCCTTCCGCCCCGTCAAGCGCCTCCCGAAGCGCCTCATCGCAGGCCTCGGATTCTACGGAATCAACGTCATCCAACGCTGGCCCGACATCGAGACGCACCTCAAGGCCTGCGGCATGAACACCCTCTCCCTCTCGGGCTTCGACACCAGCCCCGAGGCCATCCGCGCCACCGTCGCGCGCGCCAACCGCGCGGGCCTCTTCATCACAGGCAACACCTCCCCCACCCACAAGGTTCCTGGCCTCAAGCAGGAACAGGACGCGTGGGTCGCCGCCATCGACGGCAAGCGCGAGCCGATGCTCTGCCCCAGCTACCGCGGCCCCGCCTTCGAGGCCGAGAAGGCCCGCATCGCCCTCCACTCCCAGTGCGGCGCCCCCATCGCCTACTGGGACACCGAAAACTGGAACAAGCGCGAATACTGCTTCTGCCCGCGCTGCCTGAAACTCTTTGACGAGTTCGTCGCCAGGCACCACCCCGACCTCGACAAACTCTCGCCGCGCCAATTCGAACTCGCCCCCGCCCGCCATCCCAGGCACCACCAGGCCTGGGTGGAGTTCCGCCTCGGCCTCGGCACGCAACTCTTCCGCGCCTTCGCCGAGGAGTGCCGCAAGGGCTATGCCGCCGCCCCCGTCAAGGGGCTCATGCCCAAGGGCCTCTCCACCCTCATCGGCCTCTACGGCGTCCACCGCCGCACCGTCTACCACCAATTCATGCGCTACGAGGAACTCGCCGCCGCACGCGCCGTCGACGTCATCATGCCGAGCTACTATGTCTCAGGCGACGCTTGGCGCGTCGGCGCCGCCCTCGCCAAGCTGCGCGCCGAGCACGGCTCCTCCCGCATCATCCCGTGGATCTGCGGCGGCGCTGGCCCCGAATACGAGGCAGAGGGCATCCAGCAGAAATACATCCTCCTCGAAATCTTCCTGCACGGCTGCATGGGCTTCACCACCTGGCCCTGGATGGGATGGGACGCCCTCGACCTCAAATACGTCGCCGAGGTCATGAATCTGGTCACCCCCATCGAGGACATCATCGTCGACGGCATCCCCGACAAGACCGCCGCCACCGACCAGAGGCACATCCGCGTCGCCGCCCTCGCCCGCGGCGGCGAAAAGGCCATCCTCCTGAGCGACTACTTCCACGAGCACCTCGTCGCCTGCACCCTCGCCTTCGACAGCCCCGAAGACGCCGCGCTCTTCGACCTGGCCACTGGGCAGAAACTCGCCGACGTGAAACCAGGGCGCAACGCCGTCCGCCTCGCCCCCTGGGGCGAAAACGTCCGCCTGCTCTATCTGGGCAAGAGCGCCCCGCGCACCGACTTCATCCTCGGCGCGCCCGCCTTCAAGAAGGCCGCCGCGCCCGCCGCCGCGGCCTTCCCTGGCCTCCCGAACGACAAGGTCGCCGTCTCCACGCAGCCCAAGCCCAGGCGCATCCTCGTCGAGAACGGCTACTACCGCGTCGGCATCGAGCAGAAGACAGGGCACATCTCCCTCCTCGAATGGAAGCACTCCCGCAAGAAAATCGACTTCTTCTGGCTGAATCTCGACGCCTGCTCCCTCTCGGGGCAAGGCTTCTCCACCCGCATGAACAAGGCCCCCGCCAAATCCGTCAAGGTCACGGAGCAGACCCCGCGCCGCGTCGTCGTGAGCGTCGCGACCGACGGCGGCGCGCCCGACGCAAACTTCCCCGCCACCCTCGTCTATACCTTCACGGCGGGCTCCCCGATGATCCACGTCCGCATCCACGTCGACAACCCAGGCAAAAAGACCATCGGCTACCGCCGCCTCAACCAGTTCTCCTTCTCCAAGGCCGCCTGGACCCGCCTCCTCCTCAGCGCCCCCGAATCCAACATCGACCTCAAGAACGGCAAGGGAACCCGCAAAGTCGCCACTGGAAAGGACAAGTTCGGATGGGCCGCCCTCACCGACGGCACCAGCACCTTCGCGCTCGTCTCCCTCGGCGTCCAGCCCAAGCCCCTCGTCCACGTCTACGACGCCGACAAGCAGTATTGCGCGGGCGTCGCGGGACGCGCCTCCCATGACGGCCCCCTCGACCTGGAGCAGTTCATCTATCTCGGACCAGGCGCCGCAAAAGAACTCAACGTCTGGGCCGAATATTGCCGCAAGACCCAGCAATAGCGGCACCAAACGGCAAGGCCGATGCCCTTGCAAATTCTATCTGTCCAGGCCAGGACACGGCCTGGACACCGCGCAAACCAGGCGGGATCGCCCGACATGCCCCCTTGACAATCCCGCGACAACGCATTATATTTGCAAAAACTCCGAATAGTAAGACAATTTCATAAATCATACCGCGCAGATGGCAATCGACACGCTGGCAAAGCAGGTGCTCACGGAACTGTTCCGCGAGCAGGAAACGGGGGATGGATACATTTCCGAGGGCGCGCTGGCGCAGCGGCTGGGGCTGGGGCGTCCGCAGCTGCGGGAGATTGTGGAGCGGCTCAACGTCTTCGGGCGGATTGAGAAGAAGCAGAAATTCGGGATTCGTCTGCGCGAGGCGGATGCCGTGTCGCGCCGCACTCTCTTCGACCTGCGCGAGATGCTGGAGGGCTATGTGGCGGAGCATCTGGAGGGCAGGCTGAGCGGGGACGACTTCGCTACGCTGGAGTTCCACGCCCGAATGCACGAGCGCGCCCTGGAGAGCCACGACGGCGCGGCCATGGCCTCCCACGACTTCCAGTTCCACCAGATTCTGATCGAGCGGGCGGCGCTGCCGCTGATGAATCGGCTCTTCGAGCAGTTGAGCCTGCTGGAATTGTCGCTGTTCGGCTTCAAGGCCAGTGGCGGCGATGCTGGAATCCGCAACCCGATCCGCCACGCCGCCATCATCGCCGCCCTGCGCCGAAGCGTCCAGGAAGGCGCGGAGGTGCTGCGGCGCCACATCCGCTGGATTGCCGACACCGTCTGCAATCCAGCCCCCACAACCACCAGCCAGGAGGAATTGCCATAGCCATGCGCTACCGTGAAACAGGCCAGTTGCACCCGACCTTCCACGATTCGGTGCGCTTCGTGCTCGACTATCTGGCGGACCACTACGGCGAGGAAGGAATGGCCGCCGTGGTCAAGGCCAACGCCCTGGAGGTCCACCGCAGCCTAAAGGAACGCCTGGACCAGGGCGATCCGACCGAACTCGTCTCCCACTGGATCTACTACCTCGGCCGCGAAAAGGCCCCCTATCGGATCTCCGTGGAGCCCGACCGCATCGTCATCGAGGTGCTTGAATGCCCCGCCATCCGCTTCCTGCGCAAGGCAGGCCGCCCCGTCAGTCCCAACCTCTGCCGATGCACCCGCCTCACCAATGAATTCTGGTGCGAGGGCGGCCCCTTCGAGGCCACCCTTGAAATCCTGGAGGAGGGACACTGTCGGCAAGTCTTTGCCAGGAGGCCCGCGCCATGATCTTCTCCGACCTCTATGTCCGCTTCTACAGCGAGGCTTTCAAATTCGTCGACGCCCAGGGGCCAGGCGAACTCGAACGCTTCTTCGAGGCCATCGCCTCCAATGTCGCCCCGCGCGCCCTCGACCTCTTCATGCAGAAAGGCTTCCGCGGCATGGACGAATACTGGGGCAAGGTCTCCAGGGAGGAGAACTGCCGCGGCAGTTCCTGCTTTCGGGACGGCGTGCGCGAAGGGCACATGACCCGATGCCCCAGCCTCTCCAAGGTGATGGATTCCGACGCCGCGCCCTTCCCCAAATACTGCCTCCACTGCCCTGGGTGGGTGCGCCCGCTGATGACCAGGAGCGGTTTCTACTGCGTCTATTGCGTCGTCGCCCTCGACCGCCCCGAATGCCGCAGTTTCTTCACCGAATCCCGCGAGAAGGCCGAGGGCATCGCACGGAATCTGCTTGCCGAGGGCTACGACCCCGCCCTCGTCTTCACCAACCTCGACCACGCCGAGGAGGTCGAGGAGAACCAGCGCCGACGCAAGCAACTCTATCCCGCCTCCAGCACCGAATGAATCCCACCACCGCCCAAGGAGACTCCCGATGAAACTGCATCTCTTCACCCTCATCGAGTTGCTCGTCGTCATCGCGATCATCGCGATCCTGGCCTCGATGCTGCTCCCCGCGCTCGCCAGCGCGCGCAAGCGCGCCCGCGCCACCGCCTGCATGAACAACGAGCGCCAGATCTGGATGGCGCTGCGCTTCTACAACGAAGACAACCGAGACTACTTCCCGCCCGCCGAAGCCCAGGTGAAGGAAGGCGGCAGCATCCTGGCCTGGAGCGGCATCCTCAGCAGCCACAACTACCTGCCTTACCCATCGGGCTTGCGCAAGTCGGTCTCCTCCAAAATCCCCGGCCTCGCCAACAACGTCTTCCGATGCCCCGCGATGACCCAGACCTGGGACACCTCCCGCAACCAGTGGACCGACATCGGCATGAACGGACACTACTTCAAGCAGGTCGCCGCTCGCTCCCGCCAACCAGCCAACACGCCGCTCCTGATGGACGCCGCCCAGGATGCCAGCACGCCCGTCATCGCCTTCTGGGGCACTGCCGGATACATGGGCACCGATCCCGCCTACTACTACCGCATCGACTGGTTGCGCCACGGCAAGAAGACCAATGCCGCCTTCCTGGACGGCCATTCCGCCGCCGTCGGCTACGGCGACTGGCCAGGCATGAGTGTCACCCTGCCCTGACGGAGGCGCCGCACAAGGGGCATTTACCGCCCCAAAAATGGGGCGGCACAGAACGCTGGGACCCGAAGTCTCGGGTCTCCGATGGGTCTCGGGTCTGAAGTCTGGGGTCTCCGAAAGATGGGTCTGAAGTCTGAAGTCTGGGGTCTCAGAAAGATGGGTCTGAAGTCTGGGGTCTCCAAAGGGTCTGAAGTCTGGGGGCTGAGGTCTTTGGAAGATGGGTCTGG
>JAEEGL014128868.1_pt1 | contig 19946 bp, 13 predicted proteins | sample 9134231 | NCBI WGS metagenome assembly JAEEGL01 (sample SAMN16246548, study PRJNA631951) | gut metagenome | biome: gut microbiome; feature: rumen; material: fiber-attached | host: Bos | place: Iran: Karaj | collected 2018-10 | reverse complement strand
GGAACGAAGATGCAGCGAAGAACCAATAGAAGAGATTCATTACAGAGCTAAACATAGATACGGTGAAGCTATAATTACGCCTTGGTGCGCATTCTCGGTGAACAAAAGAACTGCGCAAGCGCCTGAAACTCGCGGCTATTTCGTATTCAACACGCCTGAAAATTTGGCAAAAGCGTTCCGGGCCTCAACGTCTGTTACAAAGCATCAAAGTAGAAATAATGAGTCTTCGGTTCTAACAATCTCTACTACTGGTACTTGCACTGGTAAAATACTGGATTACCTCAATCATACTGCTTACTCATTCATAAGCGATAACCTCAAACAGAAAAACGAGGTTGCTGAGAACACAATAAAGTTTATCAACGAACAACTTATATTCCTTGGCGATTCGCTCTATAGTATTGGTACTCAACTTACTTCTTATCGTGTGGAACATGGTTTGGAACAAGATGCACCAACAAAGAGCAAACAGATTTTTGATGATATAAAACGTTACGATAAGGAGATCGAAGAGCAAAAGATAATACTTGCCTACTACGACTACTTGGAGAAGTATTTCAATGACGACAGCGTGATGCACAACGTGATAGCGCCAGCATTCTACGACACCAAGAGCGCATCTATAATCACGCAACTCAACGAAATTATGAAGTTGAGCAACGAGCGTCATACTTATGAAGAGACATATGGCAGAGGCGAAAACCCTGTTGGTAAGCAACTTACTGCTAAACTGTACATTGCTCGCAACACGCTTCTAAATAGTATCAACAACCACCGAGCAATGATTAACAAGCATATTAGTGATTTGAATTATGAATACGAATATGCTACCAAAGAGTTGATGAAATTGCCTGAGGCAGAGCGTGTATTGCTGAATATCGACCGTCGTTATGCTCTCAATAATGACGTATTCAACTTCTTGATGAGAAAACGCAGTGAGGCACAGATACAGAAGGCTTCGAATACACCCGATCACAAGATTCTCGATAAAGCCAAAATTAACGGCATTATATCGCCTAAGGTCGGTTTCGACTTTGCTGTCGGCATTGTGGCAGCATTGGCTTTGCCTTTGGCGTTCTTAGTCCTTCGCCAATTGCTCGATAACAAAATCAGAAGTGAAGAGGATTTGGAGAAACTCACGCGCAACAAGATTATCGGTAGTGTGCCAAACAACACCAAAGGCGATATGTTGCTATTCAATGCTCCGCGCTCATACATAGCTGAATGCATTAGACGAATACGTAACAAGCTCTCGTTCTACACCAACGACGGAAAGATCTCCATTTTGGTGTCGTCGACATCGCCGGGCGAAGGCAAGACATTTACTTCGTTGAACATTGCTTCGGCGTTCGCTATCAGTGGCAAAAAGACCGTATTGCTTGGCTACGACCTTAGAAAGCCAGGCCTCAATAAAGTTGTTGGTATCAATGATCACTTAGGCCTAAGTAATTACATAATTGGCGATTGCGAGAAACGCGACATCATTATCAACGTGAAACCCGATTTTGACGTAATTCTTTCGGGTGATGTGCCGCCGAACCCAGCAGAACTTATAGCTCAGCAGCGCAGTCTTGACTTGATTACCGAACTTAAGCGCGAATACGACGTTGTGGTTATCGATACTCCGCCTCTTGGCGTGGTTGGTGATGCGCTTTCGCTCATTCCACTCGTCGATTCTATGGTGTTTGTGGTTCGTCAGGACTATACGATTAAGCACATGCTGACCGACACGTTGCAAATCTTGTGGGACGAGAAGATTCCTAATCTCTGCCTCATCCTAAATGATGTCGATAATAAAGATTCGCGCTATGGTTATAGATATGGTCATCGTTATGGCTATGGCTATGGATATGGCTACTATGGTGGACACAAGAAAGGTCGCCATCACAAAGGAGGATACTACTACGACCAAGACGGCCAAAATCACTACTACACAGATTGATAAACGTACGTCATAAATACACGAAAAAATCCTTGTAGAGCATCACTCTGCAAGGATTTTTATTTGATTATAAACAATGATTTAGGGCGACTATTTATGTTCGCCAATGAGCTTTTCCATCCAAACCATATCGTACCAGCGGTCGAATTTCTTGCCACACTTGTGGAAATGCGCAACCAATTTATATCCTAAATGCTCGTGAAAATGCACGCTATCGAGTGTTAGATATTCATCTTCGGGGTCGCAGTAGGCAATGCACGCATTCATATTCAGCACACCTTGACGCTTGAGCGCATCTTCCAGCGCATCGTGCAATAGTCGGCCAATTCCGCAGCGTTTTTTGTCGATGTCTACGTATATCGACGTCTCGACAGCCCACTGATAAGCCGCACGCTCTTTGAATGCGCTTGCATACGCATAACCAACAATACGTTCTCCATCGACTGCCACAAGCCACGGATATTTAGCTGTTACAGCTGCAATGCGTCCACGAAATTCGTCGACACTCGGCACGTCGTATTCAAAAGTTATTGCAGTTCTCTCGATGTAAGGCGTATATATTGCAAGTAACGCCTCGGCATCGTCTGCTTTTACTAATCTTATTTCCATAAATATAGGGTATTAATAGTGCCTCAAAATTCTTGATTTTTGTTGGATTTATACATCATAGTAGCTATTGCTATAAAAATAGTTTTGCACTATTTTCAGCCCTCATCAAACTTCAAATACTACAACAATGAAAGAGCAAGTATTACAATGTATGCGCGAGGCTGGTAAACCACTTTCGGCTGGTGATGTGGCAAAACTTCTAAATGCCGATCGCAAAGAAGTCGATAAGGCTTTTGCAGAATTGAAAAAAGAAGGTGCGATAGTGTCGCCCGTTCGTTGCAAATGGGCACCAGCGCAATAAATATTGTTTATGTAAGAAACTAAAGGCGGGTCACTTAGGCTCGCCTTTTTGGTGGATTAAGAATCCGTTCAATCTCTGCATCTCTGTTCCTAAATTCTTACCTCGTAATTCGTAACTAAAAACTAAATTTGCGCTTTATTTCAACAAAACGATAAATATGGATTTACAACAGCTTACTGCCATTTCGCCTATCGATGGTCGCTACCGTGGTAAAGTGGACGATTTGGCCAACTATTTTTCTGAATATGCACTTATCAAATATCGCGTTCGCGTTGAGGTCGAATATTTCATCGCGCTTTGCAAAATTCCAGTGCCAGCCCTCAAAAATGTAGGCTCCGATAAGTTCGAAAATCTTCGTAATATCTATAAAGAATTCTCTATCGACAACGCGCAGCGTATCAAAGAGATAGAGAGCGTTACCAACCACGATGTGAAGGCCGTAGAGTACTTCCTCAAAGAGCGTTTCGATGCGCTCGGCATGAGCGATGTGAAGGAGTATATTCACTTCGGTCTCACTTCGCAAGATATAAACAATACCTCTGTGCCTCTCTCGCTCAAGGAGGCCATCAACGAGGTATTCCTGCCGCAAGTTGATGGTTTGATTGCAGAACTTGCTCGCTACGCCGAGGAGTGGAAAGACATCTCTATGCTTGCCAAGACTCACGGTCAGCCAGCATCGCCTACGCGTCTCGGTAAAGAGATTCGCGTTTTCGTATCGCGTCTTCAGACGCAGGTGGCAGAGCTCCGCACTATGGTTCCGCCAGCTAAGTTCGGCGGCGCTACGGGTAACTTCAACGCTCACCACGTGGCATTCCCTGCTATCGACTGGGTGGCATTCGGTAACGACTTTGTAAATAATACTCTCGGTCTTGAGCGCGAACAGTACACCACGCAGATTTCCAACTACGACAATCTGTCGCGCATCTTCGACTCGCTCAAGCGCATCAACGTAATTATGATTGACCTCTGCCGCGACTTCTGGATGTATATAATGATGGAGTACTTCAAGCAGAAAATCAAAGCTGGCGAGGTTGGTAGTAGTGCCATGCCACACAAGGTTAATCCTATTGATTATGAGAATGCAGAAGGCAACCTCGGTATAGCTAATGCCATTCTTGAGCACCTTGCGGCTAAGTTGCCAGTTTCGCGTTTGCAGCGCGACTTGACCGACTCTACCGTGCTCCGCAACGTAGGTGTACCTATGGCTCACAGCGTAATATCTATAAAATCTATAATGAAGGGCCTCGGCAAATTGCTGCTCAACCCCGAAGCTATCGAGCGCGACCTCGAAAACAACTGGATGGTGGTGGCTGAAGGCATTCAGACCATCTTGCGCCGCGAGGGCTATCCAAACCCATACGAGACGCTCAAGGCTCTCACCCGCACCAACACCAAGGTGAACCACGAGACTATAGCAAAATTTATCGACGAACTCAACGTTTCCGAAAGCGTCAAGGCTGAGCTACGCGCCATCACTCCGCAGTCGTACACAGGTATTTATAAGTAAGTATTAACCCGAAAAAACTACATTTTGCGATACTTCTTTAGTTTCCTCAGACGCTACTTGCCGCCATATAAGTCGAAGGTCGTTGTTACATTTCTATGCAACATAGCTTCGGCTATATTCTCCGTGATGTCGGTGGCGTTGCTCATACCTATTCTCGAAATAATTTTCCAGCAAGATAGCGAAGTGACTACGCTCATGCCATTCTCTATTGACGGAGATATGAGCAAAGCGGCGGTGAACAACTTCTACTACTACGTAACGTATATAAAACTTACCTACGGAGCAGGATTTGCGTTGCTCTTCTCTGGCATATTTATGATAATAGCCACTATGCTGAAATGCGGTATGGCCTATGCTGCGTCGTATTCCAACGTAGGTTTGCGCAACAATATGGTTCGCGATATTCGCCGCGAGATTTTTGCCAAGATTGTATCGCTGCCTGTTGGTTTCTTCAGCAACGAACGCAAGGGCGACATCATGCAGCGCGCTACTGGCGATGTGGCCGAGGTGGAAGGCTCGGTAATGTCATCGTTGGATATGTTCTTGAAGAATCCTGTGCTCATAATTGTTTACATCGTGTCGATGGCCATTATGAGTCCGCAGCTAACCATTTTTGCGTTCATCTTGTTGCCAGTAGCAGGTTCGCTAATCGGACGTGTGGGTAAATCGCTCAAGCGCCAATCGCGCGAAGGACAAGAGAAGATGGGTGTTTTGCTAGGCATACTTGAAGAGACTATTGGCGGATTGCGCGTGGTGAAGGCTTTCAATGCCGAGAAACACATCGTAAGTCACTATAGCGACGAGACGCAGTCGTATTGTAATATAGCAAAACGTCTCAGCCGCCGTCGCGACTTGGCTCACCCAATGAGCGAGTTCCTTGGCACCATAGTAGTTATCATAGTGGTATGGTTTGGTGGAACGCTCATTCTCAATGGCGATGGTTCGCTCACTGTGGCTAAGTTCCTCGCTTTCTTGGGTATATTCTATCAGATTATAAACCCAGCCAAGAACTTCTCAACGGCATTCTACAACATTCAGAAAGGTATGGCGGCTATGGAGCGCATCGACAAGATTCTTCTGGCCGACGACCATATTTTCGAAAATGCTAACGGTAAGCCAATCAAGCAGTTGCAAAACTGCATTGAATATCGCAACGTGACATTCTCATACAATGGCGAGATTGATGTGCTCAAGAACGTCAGCCTCACTGTACCTAAAGGCAAGATGATCGCTCTCGTTGGTCAGAGTGGTAGTGGCAAATCTACCTTCGTCGACCTATTGCCGCGTTTTTGGGATATTACGCAAGGTGAGATTCTTATCGATGGCGTAAATATCAAAGATTACCGTCTGCACGACCTCCGCGGCTTGATGGGTAACGTGAACCAAGATGCACTGCTCTTCAACGATACTATTTATAATAATATCGCATTCGGTATAAGTAATGCCACGCAAGAGGATGTTGAGCGTGCGGCACGTATAGCCAACGCACACGAGTTTATCCTCGCTCAGCCCGAAGGCTATCAGACCAACGTTGGCGACCGCGGTTCGAAGCTCTCGGGCGGTCAACGTCAGCGCATATCTATTGCGCGCGCCGTACTCCGCAACCCCGAAATACTTATTCTCGACGAAGCCACCTCGGCACTCGACACCGAAAGTGAACGCCTTGTGCAAGACGCGCTCGAGAAACTGCTCGTGGGGCGTACGTCGCTCGTCATCGCGCACCGCCTATCTACCATTCGAAATGCCGATTTGATTTGCGTATTCCACGAAGGTCGAATTGTAGAGACTGGCACTCATGACGAACTTGTGGCGCTTGGCGGCTACTACAAGAAACTTCACGATATGCAAGCACTATAAATATTTACGAATATGTTTGAAGGTCTGCGACTTACACTCTCGTCAATATCCTATATACGCCAACATCGTTTGGGTGGTATTTATATTTATACCATACTTATAGGCATAGCGTTCACCATTCTCTGCAGTTTTCTGATGCGGTGGGGCGCGAATAGCATCTACGATTGGGTGTCGCAGTCGACCATAGCCGATGATATGCCCACGCTGCACACCGTGATTTCGTACAGTGCATACATACTCTCTTGGGTGCTGATGCTCTTGCCATACGTAGTTTTGGGTGCAACAATAATCTTAGTGATTATGGGCCCTACGCTGAGCATAATAGCACAAAAAACTATTGCAGTGGAGACGGGCGCAAAACCTTCGTCGCAAAGTTTGTGGCACAATATCGTGCGTACGGTGGTAGTTGTGGCAGTGAACTCCCTAATGCAGCTGTCGATACTTGTGTTGCTATTCATAATAGGCTTCTTCGTCGGTCCTCTAAAAATATTTATACTGCCGCTGACGTTGGCTGTGAACGCCTATTTCTACGCCATGTCGATGGGCGACTACGCTATGGAGTGGCTCAACATGACACCGTCGGAGAGCCGTCGCTACTGCCACAAGAATATGTTTCGCTACATAGGCCTCGGCTTGCCATTCGCGCTGCTTATGCTCATCCCGTTCGTAGGCTCGTTCTTGGCATTGCTCATAGCACCCGCTACTACAGTGGCTTGTGCGCGAAATTTCTATCAGAATAAAGACAATAATAATCAAGCATAATGGATCTTGTAATCATTCCCACTTACAACGAAAAGGAGAATATCAATGCAATCATCAGTGCAGTGTTTACGCTGCCTGTAGAGTACCACATACTTATAATCGATGACGGTTCGCCCGACGGCACTGCCGACATCGTTCGCGATTTGATGACGAAATATTCCGACCGCCTATTTATGATAGAACGCTCGGGCAAACTTGGCTTAGGAACGGCCTATTTACGCGGTTTCGAATGGGCTGTGGAGCATAAATATGACCTGATCTACGAAATGGATGCCGATTTTTCGCATCCACCCAAGGATTTGCTCAAACTCCACGAGGCATGCACCGACGGTGGCGCCGACCTCGCCATTGGTTCGCGCTATATCTCAGGCGTCAATGTGGTCAATTGGCCTATTGGTCGTGTGTTGATGTCGTATTTCGCTTCGGTATACGTACGCTTCGTAACTGGTATGAAGATTATGGACACCACAGCGGGCTTCAAATGCTACACGCGTAAGGTGCTCGAAACCATTCCGCTCGATAAAATTCAGCTCAAAGGCTACGGCTTTCAGATAGAGATGAAGTTTACCGCTTGGAAATACGGATTCAACATTGTGGAAGTGCCAATCATCTTTACTGACCGCAAACAAGGCTCTTCCAAGATGTCGGGCGGAATATTCAACGAAGCCGTTTGGGGCGTCATAGGTATGAAGATTCGCAGTTTGTTCCGTAGCTATAAACGTAAAGAGACTACTGCGGAGTAAAAACGTAAAACGTTGGGTATGAGAATACTTATAAAAGATGTACAACTCGTCAACGAAGGCGCAACGCGACGTGCTTCGGTGCTTATCGAAGATGAGTATATCAAAGCCATTTTGCCCGTCAGTGCGCAGGTAGATGCCGATGTGGTCATTCGCGAGAAGGATTGCCTTCTTCTGCCCGGCGCCATCGATGACCAAGTGCATTTTCGCGAACCTGGGTTGACGCACAAGGCTGATATTCAGAGTGAATCGCGTGCGGCAGTGGCTGGCGGCGTAACTACTTTTATGGATATGCCCAATACCGTGCCCAACACCACAACCGTTGAAGCGCTTGAGCAGAAATACGAACGCGCGGCGCAAACGTCGGTGGCTAATTACTCGTTCTACATAGGCGCTACCAACGACAACCTTGCCGAAGTTACTTCCGTCGACTATCGCAAAGTGTGTGGCATAAAGGTGTTTATGGGTTCGTCTACGGGCAATATGCTTGTGGATAACGACAAGGCGCTTGCCGCTCTCTTCGAGGCTCATCCGGCGCTCATAGCTACCCACTGCGAAGACGAGCAGACTATTCAGCGCAACCTTGCCGAGGCTAAAGCTAAGTATGCCGATAGCCCCAATATTCCTTGGCGACTTCATAGCCAGATTCGTTCGGCAGAGGCTTGTTTCCTCTCGTCGCAAAAGGCGGCGATGCTTGCTCGTAAGTATGGCGCGCGACTACATATTTTGCACCTCTCTACGGCTCAAGAAATTGCGCTCTTAGATACTGGTGCGCTTTCCGATCGCCACGTCACGGGTGAGGCCTGCGTGCATTATCTGCTCTTTAGCGACGCCGACTACGACACTCTTGGCGAACGCATAAAGTGGAATCCTGCCATCAAGACGGCTGCCGACCGCGATGCACTGCGCAAAGCAGTTGCCGAGGGCGTTATTCCTGTTGTAGCAACCGACCACGCACCTCACACATGCGGCGAGAAGTTCGGCAACGACTTCTTCAGCACACCTTCTGGCGGACCAATGGTGCAGCACTCATTGCCTATGATGCTCGACCTCGCTGCTGAAGGTCTGTGGTCGTACGAGACAGTGGCTCAGCGTATGGCGCACAATCCAGCGGAACTTTTCCAAATTGAGCGTCGTGGTTTTATACGCGAAGGCTATTTTGCCGATTTGGTTATGGTTCGCAAACAAGATTGGACTGTCACCGACGACAATGTACTATACAAATGCCAATGGTCGCCGCTCAACGGTCGCACTCTGCATCATCAGGTGGTGCGCACGTTTGTGAATGGCAAAATTGCCTATGAACATGGCTATGTAAATAATGATGTTCGTGGCAAACGCCTGACGTTCAATAGATAATAAATACGTACATACATATATGAAAGCATACGTATCAATATTTATAATGTCCGTAGCAATGTTGGCGTGCAGTTGTGGCGGCGAGCAAAATAAGCCAGCAGAGAACTCAGCACCAACCACTTCGGGCGGTTTCGTAACAAGTGATAATTATGCCGACGATGTCGACACCATTTCGCTGGTTCGCGTAGATACCATTCGTTACAACGTTTCGCTCATTCCAGAGGAGGACTACGAGAAGGATAATCTTCAGTATGTCAACCGTATGCAACTTGTTGATGCTATTTTCAACTCGATATATAGCGGTGCTGCGCGCGTATATAAATTTCGCGATGGTGCGCCAATAAGTATTGACGAAATACGCCAAACGGAGATTGAAGATCCGATGTTTCGCCGCAACCTTGTGTCGCTCTTGCAGTTCACTGAGGCGTGGGAATACGATGCCAAGCGCGTTGAGTTTCGCAAGCGCGTCATTTCGGTGCATGTGGCGTATGCAATATTCCGCGAGGGTAAGTATGTGGGCAATCGCGCTGGACTTATAGTAATGATGAATAACTAAGTAGATAGCAATGGTGAATGTGTTCCTCATAGTGTCGATGCTGATTTTCTCGGCATTCTTCTCGGCAGGCGAGATGGCATTCTTGTCGTCCAACAAGTTGATGCTTGAGATAAACCGCAAGCGCCACCCGCATTTTTCGCGCATCATAGATATTTTCAACGCCAACGCCTCCACGCTCATTGCCGTGATTTTGGTGGGCAACAACATAGCTATGGTAGTCTATGGCTTGGCTTTCGGTGAGGAATTTGCGCAATTCTGCAACTTCAGTAGCGATGCTCTGACGCTACTTGCGCAAACGCTCGTATCTACGTTCATAATTATAATCGTAGCCGAGTTTCTACCTAAGGCGCTCATACAGACCAATCCATCGGCAATGCTCAACGTGTTCTCCATGCCGTTGATGTTCTTCTACGTAGTTTTCTATCCTATCGGACGCTCGATGCAGTGGCTTGCCGATATGATAATCAAAGTTTTGCTACCTACACGCAAAACCGAAGATGTCGACAAACAAGTTGGTCGCTTCGACCTTGATAAACTTCTCCGCACTCAAAGCGACGACAGCCACGAGTCCAACTCGCCCATCAGCCAAGAAGCCAAACTTATGCGCAATACGCTCGATTTTGCTAAAATCAAAGTCCGCGACTGTGCCATTCCGCGCACCGAAATTGTTGCTGTCGACGTCAACGAACCTGTGTCGGAGCTACACAAGCAGTTCATAGAGACGGGCTTCTCCAAGATTCTTGTTTACGACGATACTATCGACAATATCATAGGTTTCGTGCACGTGTCGGCGGAGTTCCACCAAGCCAAGAGCATCCGCGCCATGATGTCGCCCATAGCTATTGTGCCCGAGACGATGGGCGCTAACAAACTGCTGAAGCTCTTCACGAGTCAGCATAAGAGTATTGCTCTCGTTGTAGACGAATTTGGCGGTACGGCAGGTATGATTACGCTCGAGGATGTGCTTGAAGAGATTTTCGGCGAGATAAACGACGAGCACGATGTGGCTGAATATGTAGAAAAACAACTCGGTGAAGGCGATTACATATTCTCTGGTCGCCTCGAGATTGACTATATCAACGACAAATACCACCTTGAACTCCCATCCGACGATGACTACGACACCATTGCCGGCTTGATACTCCATACCACTCAGTCGATCCCCGACAGCAACGACGAGATTGACATCGACAAATTCCACTTCCGCATACTTATGGCGTCGCACACCAAAATAGAAAAGGTGCGTCTGACGATTACGAAGTGATCGGAATCTGGTAATTCCACTTTACGCGATAAAACAAAGGGCTGATCCCCGAGACGGTCCTATATTCGTAATTTGTAACTCATAATTACTTTTTACTTTTGTGGCACGCAATAACATAATCAATGATGAATCGCATAATGATTGTAGCGGCTGCGTTGCTGGCGGCCGTAAACATAAACGCACAATACGCAACCAAGGACAGACGTGCTATCCGCGCATACGAGGAAGCCGCTAATTACTACGAGTTTAGTAAATGGTCGGCAGCTCTAAATAGCCTCGAAATAGCTAAGCGCTCCGACCCTAAATTCACTGAAGCATACATACTTAGCTCCGAAATCTATTATAATATAAAGGAATACGACCGTCATCTCGACGAGTTCTACAAAGCCATAAGCCTTGATAGTACGCGCTATGTGGCTGGCTATTTTCTTGCAGCTGAGAGCGCTTTTGAACTCGATCGTTTCGATACGGCGCTGTGGTTTTTGAGTAAATACAAACAGTTTTCCGCTGCCACAAAACGCAAGATGAGCTACGATGCTCAAGGCTTCGAGCGACGCATACGCTTTGTGCGCGACATCATCAACAATCCCGTGCCGTTCAATCCGCGTCCTGCGTGCAAAACTCTCGATAAACCTTACGACACGTACTTCCCAAGTCTCACACTCGATGGCAACGAGATGGTAGTTACGATGCTCTTGCCGCGCGACACCTCAGCCTTCAAACGCGACCCACTGATGATGAAGCAACGCGGCGGTACATTCTTCCAAGAGGATTTCTACGCCGTGAAGAAGGTCAATGGCGAATGGCAAGCACCAACGTCGCTCACGAGCATAAATACCGATAGCAACGAGGGCGCGCAAGCTCTCTCTGCCGATGGCAACTGGATGTTCTTCACTGCCTGCGGTCGCCCCGATTCCTATGGCAGCTGCGACCTCTATTTCTCTCGCCGCATTGCCTCGGGCTGGTCGAAACCAATAAATGTTGGTGCGCCTATAAATACGTCGGGTTGGGAGTCGCAGCCGTGCTTCTCTGCCGATGGACAGACGCTCTATTTCGTTAGCAGTCGTCCAGGTGGTAAAGGCGGACGCGACATCTGGTGTTCGCAAATAACGGGCTTCCGTACCGATGGCCTGCCTCGATTCAGTATGCCTAAAAATTTGGGCGACTCTATAAATACTCGTGGCAACGAATCGACGCCATTCTTGCACGCCGATGGCAGAACACTCTATTTCTCGAGCGATGGTCATCCGGGACTCGGCGGCGAGGATATTTTCTACTCGCAACTCAACGACTCGGGCGTCTGGTCGCGTCCGAAAAATATTGGATACCCAATAAATACTAAAGGAGACGACAATAGTCTGCGCGTGTCGGCCGATGGCAAGACGGGCTATTATGCTTCTGAAGTTAAGACTAAATATGGAATGACGCTCCGCGTGATGGAGTTTGATATGCCGCAGATTTCGCGTCCGAAGATGACGCCATTCGTGAAGGGACATGTGTTCAATGCCAAGACGCAGAAACCAATCGGTGCGGAACTTGAACTCATCGACCTCGCTACTGGCAAATTGCAGACACACGCATACTCGTCGGCGGCAAGTGGGGCATACATAGTTAACTTGCCTACAGGTCGCGATTATGCGCTGATAGTAAGCCACGAAGGTTACCTGTTCTTCTCGCAAAACTTCTCCACGGCTAACATCAGTGACCCATCTCAGACGATAATTCTCGACGTGCCGCTATCGCCAATAGTGAAGGACGAGAAAATTACGCTTCGTAACATCTTCTTCGATACCGATTCGGACGTACTGAAGGAGGAATCGTTCATTGAACTTGGGCGCATTGTGGAATTCATGAAAAAGAATCCGAAAATACATATAGAAATTGGCGGACACACCGACAATGTCGGCTCGGCTGAATATAACCTGAAACTCAGTCAAGCCCGCGCCACTTCTACGAAAAACTACATTGTAGAACATGGCATTGATGCCAATCGCATAACATGTAAAGGATATGGACTTACACAGCCTATAGCTAAAAACACTACCGAACAAGGCCGCGCACTCAACCGCCGTATCGAAGCTAAAGTGGTTAAGATTGTCGATAGCCACTAAACAGCATCGGAGGTTGCCTACGGCGCTTTGCAACGCGAAGATGCTTTTAGGTCTATGAATAGGAACGGTTAATAGCTCGGCAAAAACTGATTATGTCGGCTTAGTTCCGTGTAGTAATTATTATTATGAAAAACCTCAACGAAACCGCTCATTATCAGGCGATTTTATGTGTAATTATAAGTAATAGCAATATTACTGACACTAAACGAATTATTACTTTTGACAAGAAAACTGCATGCATTTACCACAATATCTCATGAAACAAATTATTCATCTACTAATTCTATGTTTTATTCTGACATCGTGCACATCTACAACAAAAAAAACTATTGTGGTGTCGCAATGTAGCATCGATGATTGGCGCAACCAAATGAACCAAGAGATATTGCGCGAAGCATTCTTCCATACCGACATGAATGTAGAAATACACTCAGCGAGCGACAATTCACAAGAGCAAATAGACATGATAGAGAGCTTCATCAGCAGACATGTCGACCTTATAATAGTTGCCCCCAACGAAGCTGAGCCGCTACGCCCCGTCATTGAGAAAGCCTTCGACGCGGGCATACCAATCATATTAGTCGATCGCAAAATAAATAGCAACAAATACACAGCTTTTATAGGAGGCGACAACGTAGAAGTGGGAAAAGCCGCTGGACTCTACATAGCCGAACTGCTGAATGGCAAAGGAAATATTATTGAGATTGAAGGATTGGATGGTTCATCGTCGTCGCAAGAGAGGCATAATGGGTTTCATGAGGTTATAGATAAATACAAAAACATAAAAGTTGTAGCAAATTTCGAAGCCGATTGGCTCAAGGATAAGGCCAAACAAATAATGGACACAATATCCATATCGCTCGATGATGTCGATTTGGTCTTTGCCTACAACGACCGCATGGCAATAGGAGCCAAAGAGGCAGCGCAGACACGTTATCCGCAGAGCAAACTTGCACAAATACCCTACATAGGCGTTGACGCACTTCGCAACGATAGCATTGGCATTGGGCGAATAGAAGACGGAATGCTCAGAGCCTCGTTTCTGTATCAGACGGGTGGCGCCAAAGCTATCGACATTGCCGACTGCATATTGAACAACAAGCCATACAATCGTAATAATATATTTCAGACCAGCATTGTAGATAAGTCGAACGTTCATCTGATGACCATTCAAACAAAGCATATCGACGAGCAAAACAATAAGATTGAGTTTTTGAATAATAAGCTAAACGATTTCTTTAGAGATTACGAAGCTCAACGCACCATTCTCATAGCCTTTGTTATAATTACCATTCTTACGTGCAGCTTACTGTGGGTATCGATAAAAGCCTACCGAAACTCTACACGCATGAACAACCAGTTGGCGCAGCAAAAAGAGCGATTGGAGCAACAGCGGGACCAACTTGAAGCCGAGCGCGACAAACTGATAGAGCTGCAAGCCACATCGGCAACGGAACCAGAAAGCAACACAATGGTTAACGAAGAGAATAATATGTTTATGGATAGGCTGAAAAAGGTTATCGACGAGAATATGAGCAACTCAGATTTGAGCGTTGAGATAATTGGCGCTGAAATGGGACTTAGCCGAGTGCAGCTATACAGACGAACAAAAGCTGCTTGCGGGTTGAGCCCTAATGAGACATTGCGCACGCAGCGACTCAATAAGGCCTATAAACTTCTGCACGAAACACAAAAAACTATAAGCGAAGTGGCTTACGAAGTAGGATTCTCTTCGCCATCATATTTTGCCAAATGCTATAAAGATTACTTTGGTAAGAACCCAACCGAATCTCTTCGGAACTGAAATATTTAGCATACATACATATATATATACATAGTCTTACAAATGAGCCATCAAGAAAAAACTATTGATGGCTCATTTTTTTGCATTATTCTACACTTACATATCAATTATGGTTCATTTTCTATCAAAAATGTTTCAGTGAAACATTTTTGTGACTCGCTGAAACAAATGTTTCATTCCTCGTTTAACGTTAGTTATAGTTTTGCCTCGAAATCAATTCAAAAAAACAACTAATATGAATAAATCAATTCCCACTATCATCGTATTGCTTTTTGGCATAGTAGCTACGGTTACTGGTCAAACAATAAAAGCAACAGGTATAGTTCGCTCACAATCAGATGGGCAACCACTGCCGGGTGCAACTGTTATAGAAACAGGCACCAGCAAATGTGTCATCACAGACATTAACGGACTATTCAACATCGACGTTGATGCCAATAGCACCATAACGGTATCGTTTGTTGGCTTTGAAAATCAGACACTTCAGCCATCAGCTAATATGGATATAGTATTGGTTGATGACATCGTGCTCGACGACATTGTAGTTACAGGTTATCAAGTGCAACGCAAAGCCGACTTGACAGGATCGGTAGGTGTGATGGACATGAAACAAGCACTTAGTGATGGCACGGCCAACATGCTAAATTCATTGCAAGGACGCATAGCAGGCGTAAACGTTGTTACCGACCCAGCACCAGGCGGAAGCGGCTCCACAATTCAAGTCAGAGGTATGAGCAACTTCAATGGCAACAACGCTCCACTTTATATTATTGATGGAGTGGCAACCAACGAGAATCTGAGTTCGCTCAATTTGGCCGACATAGAGTCGATGCAAGTGCTGAAAGATGCTAGTTCAGCCTCAATATATGGTTCGAGAGCCGCCAATGGCGTTGTGGTAATTACAACAAAATCTGGTAGAGGCGACAAGCAAAAAATCAACATCAGTTATACTGCAAGTATGCAAACCATAGACAACACATTCGACTTGCTCAATGCCAATGAATGGGGAACGGCCTACTACAGAGCCAAAAGCTACTCAAATCAATCGGCCTACAACGCTTGGTTTACCTACGACACTGATGGTAATGCTTATCTGAATCAGAACATTGGTGAATATCAGTTGCACGACACAGATTGGCAAGATGCCGTATATCGGACCGCACTCACACACAATATAAATGCCTCCATAAGCAACTCAACCGAAAAAGGCACGGCACTGCTATCGGGCAACTACATCAACCAAGAAGGCATTATGGAAGAGAGTAAATACGAACGATTCTCTGCTCGCGTCAACACTACATACGACTTTGGTAAATATGTTGGAGTAGGCGAAAATCTGATGCTGTCGAAGTGGCGTAGCAATATAGGAGCAACAGGTTCTGACAGTGGCATACCATTCAATGCAATGCGTCAGTTTCCGGGTATGCCTGTGCGTCAAGCCGATGGCTCATTTAGTTCGCCTCTGCAAATATTGGGAAGCGACATACTTAATCCAGTGCACGAACTCTACAATAGCCGCGACAATGAAAACGAATCGTGGCGCATATTCGGCAATGCCTATCTCGAAATAAAACCAATAAGCGAATTGGCAATAAAAACAAACATAGGTATTGACCACGTTCAGTTTGACAACACGACATATACACGCAAAATAGCGCAAAGCGACGAAGCAAGTTTGAGCCGCGCCTATGGCAAAGGCGATACTTGGACATGGACGAACACCGCCAACTATACTAAGACGTGGGCAAACAACACGCTCACTGCCCTATTAGGCTCTGAAGCCATTAGTTACAAATATGATGGCTTTTCGGCATGGAGAAATCAATACACATTTGAAGACAAAAACTACATGACACTTGGCACCGGCGAAGGCACACAAACCAACGACGGCAACAAGACAAGTTGGGGCCTATTTTCAATATTTGGCAAAATAGACTACAACTATGCCAACCGATATTTAGCAAGCGTAACAATGCGCCGAGACCAAAGTTCTCGCTTAGGCGCTACCAACAACGATGGAATATTCCCTGCAGTTAGCTTTGCTTGGCGACTCACCGAAGAGGGCTTTTGGAACGAAAATAACATACTCAACGATTTGAAACTGCGCGTAGCTTGGGGACAAAACGGAAACTCTGAAATAGGCAACTATGCTACATATAGTATGTATGCATTCAACAAAGGCAACGCCGCTTACGACCTCTACGGAACCGGCTCAACGACTGTAGCGGGTGTGGTTTTAGCTTCGAGTGGTAATACCAATATCAAATGGGAAACAACAAGCCAAACCAACATAGGTGTAGATGCTCAGCTGTTTGATAGAGCATTCGGACTAACCGCCGACTTCTTCATAAAGAAAACAACCGACATGCTCACTCAACCACCAGTGCTCTCTGTAGCTGGCGAAAATGCTGTGATGTGGCAAAACACAGGCGACATGCAAAACATCGGTTTTGAACTTAACCTCAATTATCGTTCGAAAGAGTATGGTGATTTCTCTTGGGAGGCTACAGCAAACTTGTCGCACTTCAAAAACAAGATTATCAAGCTCAACAACCAACAAAATAGCATCGGTGGCGACATTAGACTCATGAAAGACCAACCAATGGGCGTATACTACGGATATGTAGCCGACGGGCTATTCCAAAACCAAACCGAAGTATACAACCATGCCACACAACAAGGCGCTGCGCCTGGACGAATAAAATATCGCGACCTCAATGCCGATGGCGTTATCAACGAAGCTGACAGATGCATCATTGGCGACCCTAATACAGACCTCTCAGCAAGTCTTAACCTCGACTTTCACTACAAACAATGGACACTGTCATTGTTTTTCAATAGCGACTTAGGATTCGATATTTACAATGCTACAAAAAAGCAGCTCGAATTTTTCAGCTACGGAAATGCCACAACCAACAGAGGCAAATGCACTCTTGACGCTTGGACACCAACTAACACCTACGCCTCAATACCTGCACTGTCGGTAACCGACGACAATAACGAAATGCGCATGTCAACATATTACATTGAAGATGGATCATACCTAAAAATGAAATATGCCAAGATAGCCTATCAGTTGCCTCTGAACTATTGTCAGAAGATACACGCTTCTTCCCTTAGCATCTACGGACAAGTAGAGAATATCTTTACCATCACCAACTATTCTGGTCTTGACCCTGAAATAGCATTCGGCACCTATGGCTCGCGCATCGATAACGCTCCCTATCCGCGTAGTCGCACATTCTCTATCGGTATCAATGTAGCATTCTAAAACATTTCAATAACTATTATAATATCAGAATATTATGACAACAAAATATATAGCACTATCATTGCTTGCATTAGGGCTCACCGCCACAGCGTGCTCCGACTTGCTCGATCAATCGCCATACGGACAATTCACTGCCCAACAACTCAATGATGAAACTGCCGAAGGCTTGTTGGCCTCGGCCTACGCTGGACTCGAAGCTCACTATTTTGGCAACAACGAAGCCTTTGCTGGCCCATCGACAAACTGGATTTTCGACGTGCGCTCCGACGATGCGTATAAAGGTGGCGGAGCAACATCGATGGAGGCTAACATCCATCAATTGGAGATTGCCAACCTCACAAGCGACAATGTATCATGCCTAAATAAGTGGCAAAACAACTACTACGCCATATCGCGTGTTCATAAAGCAATGCTCGCTCTCGATGCATCGGATAAAGATTTCAGAACAGAAATGGGCGAACTAAAATTCTTGCGTGCCTATTACTATTTCGACCTCGTGCGTATATATAAATATTTGCCTTACCTAACTGAAAACTCAGACCCAAACACGGTAAGCAATACAGAATATAGCCAAGCCGACATTTACACGTTCATCACCAACGACCTCAAAGAGGCATTCGATCAAATGAGCGAAAAACCAGTATCGGCTGGCAGAGTGGGTAAATATGCTGCAGCGGCACTGCTTGCCAAAGTATTTGCCCAACAATGCAAATGGTCCGAAACTGAATATTGGGCAAAAGTGGTTATCGACTGCGGACAATATGAACTCTATGATAACTATCTCGATATGTCGAAAATAGATTTCAACAATCAAAAAGAATCGATACTTGCCATTCAATGCTCTACGGCCAATAACAATGCTCACATCAATTGGTCGAACCTGCTCAACACCACCTACTCCGATGGCGACCTCTTTGGCACGGGCGACGACTTCTTTCTCGGCAGTCAAAATTTAGTTGACGCTTTCCGCACCGACGAAAACGGACTCCCATATCTCAACAACGATGAACCTGCCGAACACATTAGCAATAGCTATAGTGGTAATGTGGATCCTCGACTCGACTTCACCGTTGGTCGTATAGGTATTCCCTTCAGAGGCTACACCTACACCCAAGGCTGGTGCCGCGCCTACGATATATATGGTGAATATTCGGGCAAAAAAGGACTCATCGACCCCAACGATAGCAGAGCTACTACGATTTGGCCTTGGGGCTGTTCAGAGCTTAATTTCTGCCTGCTTCGTTATGCCGACATTGTTCTGCTATACGCCGAAAGTCTCATTGAGCAAAACAAAGAGCTCGACACAGCACGAGAATGGATCAACAAAATCAGAACAAAGGCTTCTAATAGTGTCGACCCAAGCTATTCACCTATCGACATCGACCCAATAAATACGAACTATTATGTTGGTCAGTATTCAAGTAGCAATTGGGATCAGAGCTATGCACGCAAGGCACTTCGCACCGAGCGCCGACTTGAACTCGCTATGGAAGGTCATCGCTGGTTCGACCTTGTTAGATGGGGAGTAGCCGTTGAGACTATGAATAAATATTATCAGACAGAAAGTGCCATCAGACCCTATTTGCAAGGTGCTACATTGACCGACGAAGAGATATTCTTCCCAGTCCCATTAGATGAAATAACAAATTCAAACGGACTCTATACACAACCATAAAAAATCAATTAACCAATTAATCTATAAAAATAACTTATCATGAAAAAAGTAACATTATTATCAGTTTGTATATGCTTAGCACTCAGCTTACAATTAACATCTTGTGACGATACTGAGCTCGAAAACGCGCCCTATTCGTCGCCAGTTGCAGAGTTAACCTACTCAATAAGCGGACGTAACTTAACACT
>JAEEGL017299943.1_pt1 | contig 19948 bp, 20 predicted proteins | sample 9134231 | NCBI WGS metagenome assembly JAEEGL01 (sample SAMN16246548, study PRJNA631951) | gut metagenome | biome: gut microbiome; feature: rumen; material: fiber-attached | host: Bos | place: Iran: Karaj | collected 2018-10 | reverse complement strand
ATACTGGAAATACTGTTCATGCTTCATCAGGGCATCGAGCACACCACAGGTGAACACACCGCGCATACCTCCGCCCTCAAGCACCAGCCCTGTATCAACGCCAAGACGCTCCATTACTCTCTTTTCAAACAATGCGCAAATATAAAAAGATTTTACGACACGCACAAACGCATGAAACTATATTTCATAAAATTTGGAGGATATTAAGATAATTCATTTGGCCGTTCACGCTTTTTGCCGTAACTTTGCAACCACTAAAGAAGAAATAATGTTTATAAAGTCTTTTTTCCGTAAACTTGTATCCCCTGTAATGTGGGGTAACTGTCTGGTCATGGCAGCGGTACTGGTGCTGCTGATGGTTGGATTAATATGGTGGCTGGGCAGCTATACCCATCATGGCGAGGGCATCAGCGTGCCCGATTTCAGTGGATTGAACTACAATGAGAGCGTGAACCGTGGCGACGAGCTGGGACTCATCGTTATGATTGGCGACTCCACCTATAACAAGAAGATGCCCGCAGGATGCGTCGTGGCACAGAAGCCTGTGGCGGGAGCCAGCGTTAAGAGTGGACGCATCGTCTATGTGACTATCAACTCGCTCACGATGCCCCGCGTGGCCATCCCTGACCTCGTGGGAAACAGCAGTTACCGTCAGGCACAGGCCCGGCTTCAGGCCATGGAGTTTAAACTCACGGAGCCGAAGCTCATCGACGGCGACAAGGACTGGGTGTACGGACTGCAATGCGACGGACGTAACCTCGAAGCCGGCGACATGGTGGCCAAGGAGTCGACGCTGACGCTGGTCATCGGTAACGGACTCACCGAGGAAGACATGGAACTGGAGGAGGTAACTGAAGAGGAGGACTTCGACATCGATGACATACTTAACGGTGAAATAGATCTTGTAGACCCCTTCCAGGAAATCCCTGATGATTAGGGGGGGAGTTGTTATAGAGAAGATTGTAAATGGTAGAAGAACAGATATTTGATGACGAAGAACTGCTGCTTGACGAAAGTCTTGAAGAAGAGTCGGGCGAGGCAGACGGTCAGCTCTATGAGCATCTGCGGCTAGAGGTAGATCGCGGGCAGGAGCCGCTGCGCATTGACAAATACCTGACCGAGCACACACAGCACTCCTCTCGCAACCGCATACAACAGGCCGCCGAGGCCGGCTTCCTCCATGTGAACGGTCGTCCGGTGAAGAGCAACTACAAGGTGCGGGCAGGAGATGTCATCACCCTCATGCTCGACCGTCCACACTTTGACACCACCATCGTACCTGAGGAGCTGCCCCTTGACGTGCGCTATGAAGACGATGACCTCATGGTGGTTTACAAGCCTGCCGGCATGGTGGTTCATCCCGGTTGCGGCAATTTCCACGGAACGTTGGTACATGCCGTGGCTTGGCACCTTAGAAACCTCCCTTCTTACGACCCCAACGATCCGCAGGTGGGTCTCGTTCACCGTATTGACAAGGACACCAGCGGACTGCTCCTCGTGGCCAAGACGCCCGAGGCAAAGTCCATCCTGGGCAAACAGTTCTTCCACCATGAGACCAACCGCTCGTACGTTGCCCTCGTGTGGGGTAACTTCGTGGAGGATGAGGGGCGCATAGAAGGTAACATTGGTCGCGACCCGAAAGACCGACTTCGCATGGCGGTGTTTCCACCCGACTGTGAGATTGGCAAGCCAGCTGTCACGCATTGGCGCGTGCTGGAGCGCTACGGCTACACCACGCTCGTGGAGTGTCGACTAGAGACGGGGCGCACACATCAGATTCGCGCTCACATGAAGCATCTGGGACACCCGCTCTTTGCTGATGAGCGCTACGGAGGCACGGAGATTCTGCGTGGTGAGCGCACCTCATCGTACAAAGCCTTCATCCAGAACTGCTTCAAGCTCTGTCCCCGACAGGTGCTCCATGCCCAGACTCTCGGCTTCAGACATCCTACGACAGGCGAGCAGATGGATTTTACCTCGCCGCTGCCAGACGATATGCAGGCTGTGATAGAGAAGTGGCGCAAACGCCTCAGTCCCTCCCCAAAAGAAGCGTAATTTCCGTTCCTGCCCAGTTGACTAATAAATTAGAAAAACAAGCTATATTTTCCTTACTTCATCAAAAAACGGACCACCCGCAGAACCCTATGTCTGACCACTACCACATATAACTCACACAAACGGTAACGAAATAGGCTGAAATTCTATCAAATACCGACGGTATTTTAACGAATACCGACGGGATTTAAACAAATACCGACGGGATTTTAATGAATACCGACGGTATTTTAACTTTACCCCTAGGCTTCGGGCGAGACAGAACGGAGGTCAGTGACCTTTAGCACGTATTTCCGTCACAGTCATGACGTACCTGAATGTAAATAAGCCTGTGACAGTTGGAATATCGCATGTTTATATCGTAGGAAAATAAAAAACATAGTTTTTCTGCTGTCATGTCATAAAGATTTAGTAATTTTGCAGCCGAATTGCAAATACAACAGATAGCATGAAACAACAGAAACGAACTATAGCCATCGTCTGCGGTGGCGACAGCAGTGAGCACGACGTATCGCTGCGCTCTGCCCAGGGTCTCTATTCTTTCTTCGACAAGGAGCTATACAACGTCTATGTGGTAGAGATGAAGGGCACCGACTGGCATGTTGACTTGCCCGACGGAACCACTTCACGTGTGAAGATGCACGACTTTTCCTTCCGCGAGGGCAACCGTACCCGCCATTTCGACTATGCCTACATCACCATTCACGGCACGCCCGGCGAGAACGGCATCCTGCAGGGTTACTTCGAGCTGCTCAACATTCCCTACAGTACCAGCGGCGTGCTCGTCGAGGCCATGACCTTCAACAAGTTCGTGCTCAACCAGTACTTGAAAACCTACGGGGTGCGCGTGGCTGAGAGTGTGCTCATCCGTCGCGGGCAGGAGGAGAAGGTCAGCAAGCGTGAGATTATTGATGTCGTGGGCATGCCCTGCTTTGTGAAGCCCGCCAATGACGGTTCCAGCTTTGGAGTCAGCAAGGTGAAGAAGCCCGACCAGCTGGCTGCAGCCCTGCGCGTGGCCATGATGGAGAGCGACGAGGTGATGATTGAGTCGTTCCTCGAGGGGACGGAGATTACTGTAGGCTGCTACAAGACGAAGGACAAGAGCGTCGTGTTTCCTGTGACGGAGGTGGTTACGAAGAACGAGTTCTTCGACTACGACGCGAAGTACAACGGTCAGGTGGAGGAGATAACGCCCGCCCGTATTCCCGCCGAACAGGCCGAGCGGGCACAGCAGCTTACCTCGGCCATCTACGACATACTGCATTGCAACGGCATCATCCGAGTGGACTACATCATCTCGCCGCAGGGCGACATCACCATGCTGGAGATCAACACCACGCCGGGCATGACGCAGACCAGCTTCATACCCCAGCAAGTGCGGGCAGCAGGGCTGAGCATGACCGATGTGCTGACGGACATTGTGGAGAACCAGTTCTGAGAAAGTGAATGGTGATTAGTGAATAGTGTATAATTTGCTTCCGCTATGAATAAGGAGTTTGATGACATACGTCCATACGAGTCGGAGGAGATGAAGCAAGCCTTCGAGGACCTGATTAACGACCGTCAGTTCAACGTCATCATGAAGGGCTACGCACCTTGGCTGCCCAAGGGTTTGCGTAATGGGTTGTTGCGTCTGGCGTTCAAGGGCGTGAAGACCCCACTCGACTTCCAGATGCGCTTCATGAGGCCCATCGTGAACTATATCATCCGGAAGCACACCGATGGTTGTACCTTCGATGATGAGGCCCTGTATTCCTGGGATGCCAGGAATACCCGGAATATCCAAGACTCCCGCTACACCTTCATCTCCAACCACCGCGACATCGTCCTCGACTCGGCCTTCCTCGATGTAAAGCTCATCGAGGCTGGCCATCCCACGACGGTGGAGATAGGCATCGGCGACAACCTGCTCATCTATCCCTGGATAAAGCGCCTGGTGAGAATGAACAAGGCTTTCACCGTCCGACGAGGCCTCACACCGAAGGAAATGCTCGCCTCCAGCCAGCTTATGAGCCGCTATATACACTACGCAGTGACGCAGAAGCACGAAAATATCTGGCTGGCACAACGTGAAGGACGCGCCAAGGACAGCGACGACCGCACACACGATGCCGTGCTGAAGATGCTTGCTATGGGTGGGGACTTGAAAGAATTGAACATCGTGCCCCTGACCATCAGTTACGAGTACGACCCCTGCGACTACCTGAAGGCCGAGGAGATGCAGCAGAAGCGTGACAACCCTGCCTTCAAGAAGAGCAAGCAGGATGACCTGGACAACATGAAGACGGGAATCCTCGGCTACAAAGGCCGTGTACACTACCACTGTGGAACACCCGTGAACACTTGGATAGACGAGCTGAAAGACCTGCCGCGAAAGGATTTCTACCAAGAGCTATCCCATCGCATGGACTGCGAGATACATGCCGGCTACCGTATCTATCCCTCCAACTACGTGGCTCTTGACATGCTCAACGGCAACAGCAACCAGGCAGAACACTATACCGACCATGACCGGCATCGCTTCGAGAAGTACGTCGAAGGCCAGCTGGCGAAAATCACACTCCTTAACAAGGACGAACAGTTCCTCAAACAATGCATACTCACCATGTATGCCAACCCCCTGCGTAATAAACTGAACATCACAACGACTACCCTATGAAGCTCTTTCCTGTCAATAGTTTCGTATGCTGCGCTATCTGCGCAGCTCTCCTCGCCCTCTCCTCCTGTGCCAACGATGCCTACGACAAAGGCGAGGGTGATTACTCGCTCATGCAAGCCGAAATGGCCGAAATCCACATAAACAGCAACGTGCTGGTAGACTATTTCACTACCGATGATAACGAAAAATTCACGGTAGCTACTCCTTTCAAAAACAGCTGGATGAAGACTCCCGACTCCACTTACCGCGCCGTAGCCTACTTCAACAAGAAAGACGACGGCATGGCCGACGTAATTGGACTAAGCCGTGTTGGCGTCATCGCGCCGAAAAAGCTGAAGACCCTCAAGACCGACCCTGTCCGCTTTGAGAGTGTCTGGGTGAGTCCCAACAGGGCGTATCTCAATGCCGGCATCTACCTTCTCATGGGTTCTACTGACGACGAACAGGCTATCCATACCCTGGGATGCCACATAGACACGCTCTATCGCAATAATGACGGTACCAAGACGATGCAACTGACACTACACCATGACCAGGGTGGCGTGCCTGAATATTATTCCCAGCGTGCATACGTCAGCATACCCCTCAAAGAGGTCATCGCGGATTCCGTATGCATCACCATACATACCTACGACGGAATCGTCAGGAAAACGTTCAAGCGATGAAGATTGGAAACATTGACCTCGGCGAGCGGCCCGTCTTCCTTGCCCCAATGGAGGACGTGACGGACATTGGCTTTCGTCTGCTTTGCAAGCGTTTCGGCGCGTCGATGGTCTACACAGAGTTTGTGAGTGCCGAGGCTCTTGTACGTGATGTTGCCTCTACGGTACGTAAGTTACAAATAAGCGACGAGGAGCGTCCTGTTGGCATACAGATTTATGGTCGCACGGTGGACGCTATGGTTGAGGCAGCAAAGATAGTGGAAGAGGCTCGCCCCGACGTTATCGACCTCAACTTCGGCTGTCCTGTCAAGAAAGTTGCATCAAAGGGAGCCGGGGCCGGCATGTTGCAGAACATCCCCTTGCTGCTGGACATTACCCGTGAAGTGGTAAAAGCTGTGAAAGTACCCGTAACGGTAAAGACTCGGCTGGGCTGGAATCACGACCAGCTTATCATCACTACCCTTGCCGAACAGCTCCAAGACTGCGGCATACAAGCCCTGACTATTCACGGACGAACCCGCTCCCAGATGTATACTGGCGAGGCAGACTGGACGCTTATCGGTGAGGTGAAGCGCAATCCCCGCATCACGATTCCCATCATTGGCAACGGCGACATCACTTCACCCGAAAAGGCCTGTGAAGCCTTCTCCCATTATGGTGTGGATGCCATCATGGTAGGCCGCGCCACCTTCGGCTGTCCCTGGATATTCAAAGAAATACGCGATGCCCTAGTAGGCAACGCTTCCGAGCGTTGCAATCCCCTCACTACCGACGAGAAACTCGACATCCTGGAGGAGCTATTACGTATCAATGTGGAGCGCATCGACGAGCAGCGAGGTATTCTTCACACACGCCGTCACCTTGCCGCAACGCCCATCTTCAAAGGTATTCCCAACTTCCGTCCTACCCGCATCGCCATGCTCCGTGCCACACACATGGAAGAGCTATTGGCCATTCTCGAAGGAACACGTAATTGATTCGCAGTTTATCTGCTTCCGATGTAGAGGCACACCATTCCCAACAACACCAAGGCGAGGTCCACAGCCTTCGCCCGAAGGTTCTTCTCATGGAAGAACATGGCACCGCAAAGGAAGCTGACAATGACGCTGCCACGGCGAATCATCGACACGATGCTGATCATGGCTGTAGGCAGCGACAGGGAGTAGAAATACATAAAATCGGCGGTGGAGAGGAACAGGCTCACGCCGATGATGGCCCAGTCCCAGTGGAAAGGAGTTGTCTGTTTGTGCTTGGGCCACCACAACAGCATGAGCATGGCGAACATCATCCCGCACTGGTAGATATTGTACCACGACTGAACCATCATGCGGTCAAGTCCTACCCCTCCCTCGCTAACAGGTGCCATAAGGTATTTGTCGTAGAGTCCGCTGATAGCTCCCAAGGCGGCAGCCCCCACAATCATGTATATCCAGTGGTCATGCTTGAAGTCGATTCCCTCCTTCTTCCCGCTACGACTTAGCAGCAGGAAGGAAACAACAGCCAAGCTGACGCCCACCCACTGCCAAACATTAAGCCGCTCGCCAAAAACCAACAGAGCACCCACAAGCACCATGACAGGACGGGTAGCATTAATAGGGCCGACGATGGTCAGGGGGAGGTGCTTCATACCAAAATAGCCCAGCAGCCAACTGCTGAGCACAATAATGGCTTTCAGTACGATGTATTTGTGTACCTCCCATCCTCCACTGCCGACATGGAAAATACTTCCGTCGAGTATACTGCTCGTGCCGCTCACGATGATGAACGGCAAGAAGAGAAGCGACGAGAACAGCGTGTTGAGAAAGAGGATGGGGATGACGGCGTTGTCGCGCAGGGCCTTCTTCTTCAGGGAGTCATAAACGCCCAGGAAAGCAGCCGACAGGAAGGCAAGGATAAGCCACATCTTACTTCATCCTCCACTGACCAGAAGCATCGGTCACCATAGGTACGACGACCTCCTCCTGAGTGCCGTCACCATAGTCAAGCTGCATGAACACCTGCATGACTTGCGACGTGGAGTCCATCTCGGCACGGGCGGCGGTGAACTTCTTCACGCCCTTGTGCAGCTGCTCTTCCGTAGCCATATACATCTTGTAGGCATCGGCCAGCTGCGGCCGCATCTCCTCGGGGATTCTGTCGATGTCGTGGCGGAAGGCCAGGAATCCGTCATAGTCGCCCTCCAGCAGACGGTCGTAACAAGCTTGAGCCACAGCCATAGCCTCGGCCTGGGCTGCCTCTTCAGGTGAAGGATTGTTGTTGCAAGCTGCAATTGAAGTGATAAACAGCAGTACCAACGCTGCCTTTTTGATAATACGAATTGTCATATTAGGTTATTCTATAAATTACTTTTGTCTGATAAATACGTTTATCGGCGAGCCGGTGAGCGTCCAGTTCTCGCGAATCTTGTTCTCCAGGAACCGTCTGTAGGGTTCCTTCACATATTGCGGCAGGTTGGCGTAGAAGATGAAGGTAGGTATCTGCGTGTCGGGAACCTGGCTCACATATTTTATCTTAATGTACTTTCCCTTGATGCTGGGTGGCGGCGTAGCCTCGATGATGGGCAGCATCACCTCATTGAGCTTCGTAGTGCCAATACGGAGCTTACGGTTCAGGTAAACCTGCTTGGCCGTCTCCAGCACCTTGAAGATACGTTGCTTGGTGAGTGCCGAAGTGAAGATGATGGGGAAATCGCGGAAGGGAGCCATACGTTCACGGATGGCATTCTCAAAAGTGGAAATGGCTATCTGCGACTTGTCCTCCACGAGGTCCCACTTATTTACCGCCACCACCAGACTCTTGTTGTTCTTCTGAATGAGCTGGAAGATGTTCATGTCCTGTGCCTCGATGCCGCGTGTGGCATCAATCATCAGGATGCACACGTCGCTGTTCTCTATAGCTCGGATGCTACGCATGACGGAGTAAAACTCCAAGTCCTCGCTCACCTTGTTCTTACGGCGTATACCAGCGGTGTCAACGAGGTAGAAGTCGAAGCCGAACTTATCATAGCGGGTATAGATGCTGTCACGTGTTGTTCCGGCTATCTCGGTGACGATATGGCGGTCTTCACCAATGAAAGCATTGATGATACTCGACTTACCTACGTTGGGTCTTCCCACGACGGCAAAGCGGGGAATACCTTCCTCCAGTCCGTCATCCTTCTTCTCAGGCAGCATCTCCATGATCTTGTCCAGTAGGTCGCCGGTGCCACTACCCGTAGCAGCACTCACACACCAGGGGTCTCCCAAGCCCAGCTTGTAGAAGTCGTACTGGCCGTAAAGGTCTTTGCCGTCGTCGGCCTTGTTAAGCACAAGCAATGTGGGCAGCTTCGCCTTTCGAAGAATCTGTGCCACGTCCTGGTCAAGGTCGGTGACACCATTTTTGATGTCGCAAAGGAAAAGCACGAGATCGGCCTCCTCGGTGGCGATGATGACCTGCTTGCGAATCTCTTCCTCAAAGATGTCATCGCTGTTTACCACCCATCCGCCAGTATCGACTACGGAAAATTCACGCCCGCACCATTCGCACTTGCCATACTGGCGGTCACGTGTAGTACCGGCCTGATCGCTCACAATGGCCTGCCGGCTGTTTGTCAGTCTATTAAATAAGGTGGACTTGCCCACGTTGGGCCTTCCCACTATCGCTACTAGGTTTCCCATAATTATGAGTATTATAATTTCCTTCTATATAACTAACAGTTATTTCACCGCTTTGCAGTAGTAGGTCACGCTTCCCAGCGTGACGTCCTCTACAGAAGTCACGCTGGGAAGCGTGACCTACTACTTGGGTGCTGCAAAAGTACGAAGAAATCGTGAGATAGCCAAAGAAAAATTCATTTTTCTTTGTTTACTCCTGACGATACCCGAAATTGCCCAACTCGCGTTCGGAGGAGCGCCAGTCCTTGTCTACCTTGACGAAGATTTCGAGGTAGATGTTCTTGTCGAAGAACTTCTCCAGCGTCTTGCGGGCCTCAGTGGCGACTTTCTTCAATGCCACACCCTGATGACCGATGATAATGCCCTTCTGCGACTCGCGCTCCACGAAGATGATGGCGTTGATGTGTATCTTCTGCTCGTCCTCCTTGAATCGCTCCACGACCACCTCTACCGCGTAGGGTATCTCCTTGTCGTAGTAGAGGAGAATCTTCTCGCGGATGATTTCCGAGACGAAGAAGTGTGCAGGCTTGTCGGTCAGCTGGTCTTTGTCGAAGAACGCCGGACTCTCCGGCAACTGCTCTTCTATGCGACGGAGCAGCATGTCGGTGCCGAACTTGTTCTTCGCCGATATGGGCAGTATCTCCGCGTTAGGTAGCAGCGTGTGCCAGCGGGAGACCAAGTCGCCCAATAGTGCATCCATCCCATTGCCAGAGGATTGTTTCTGTAGCTCGTCAATCTTATTAATGAGCAGTATGACCGGTATGGTCATTTTCTGCACCTTCTCGAGGAAGTCCATGTTCTTCTCAGGGTTCTCCACCACGTCGGTGACGTAGAGCAGAATGTCGGCATCTGTCAGCGCCGACTCCGAGAAGGCGAGCATCGACTCCTGCAGTTTGTAGTTGGGCTTGAGCACACCCGGTGTGTCGCTGAACACTATCTGCATCTCAGGAGTGTTCACGATGCCCATGATGCGATGGCGCGTTGTCTGGGCCTTGAAAGTAGCTATCGATATACGCTCACCTACGAGCTGGTTCATCAGTGTCGACTTACCCACGTTGGGGTTTCCCACTATGTTTACGAATCCTGCCTTGTGACTCATGAGTTAGGAGTTAAGAGTTAGGAGTTAAGAGTTAAGGATGAGTTTCCAAATAATTCATTTCGCGTAGTATCTGCCGCTGTCGTTTCTTGATGTACTGGCTGGGCTGCTTGCTGCTGAATCGTCGCGGATTGGGCAGCGTAGCAGCTATCAATGCACACTGCTCTGCGGTAAGCTGGCGGGCACTGCATCCGAAGTACTCACGAGCCACAGCCTCAACGCCATAGATTCCCACGCCCATCTCTATCGAGTTGAGATAGACCTCCATGATGCGCTCCTTGCCCCAGAACAGCTCGATGAGGACGGTGAAGTAGGCCTCCAGACCTTTCCGAACCCACGACCGTCCAGGCCACAGGAACACATTCTTCGCCGTCTGCTGCGAGATGGTCGAGGCTCCCAGTCGGTTCTTCTCCGGATGCTTACGGTTGCGCTTCACCGCCTTGTCTATGGCTTCGAGGTCGAAGCCGTAGTGCTCGCGGAAGTGTGCATCCTCACCGCCCATGACGGCCAGCGGCATCTGCCTGGAAATTTCCGTCATCGGCACCCACTTATGCTCCAGCTTCATCCCGTCGTTCTCGAACAGGCGGATAAACATCAGCGGCGTATAGTAGACGGGCACGAACTTCAGCAGCACAACGGCAAGAACGGTGGACCCAAAGAACAGGCCCACCGTCCAGCGTAGAAACCGCAGAATACTGCGAAAGATTTTCCTCATTTACTGCAATGTGCCCTGCTCAGCAGCCTCAATCATAGCCTGACTAGCATACATGTAAACCTCCACACGGCGGTTCTGAGCCTTACCGGCAGCCGTTGAGTTGTCTGCAACGGGGTTAGACTCGCCATAGCCCATCGTGCTGCGAATCTGAGTGCTGGGCACACCAAGCGACAGCAGGTAATTGGTCACCGACTGTGCGCGCTGCTGCGAGAGGTTCAGGTTCTTCTGGGCGCTCTGCTCGGCGGTAGAGTTCTTCCATCCGGCGTTATCGGTATATCCCTGCACGGCCACGTCGCAGTCGGCATTGCTCTTCAGCACAGTAGAGAACTGTGTGAGCGAAGTCTTAGCCGTGCTGCTGAGCGTGGAGCTACCCGTAGTGAACAGGATGCCCGAGTCGAAGGTCACCTTCACGGCCTGCAGGCCGTTGGCGTCGGTGACGCTCTCCACCTGTGCGTTCTGCACAGCCTCGGCCTCCTTCTTGGCCTTGTCCATCTTCTTGCCAATCATTGCACCGGCACCGGCACCAACTGCACCACCGATAGCGGCACCAACAGCGGTGTTACCAGCAATATTACCAATGATGGCACCCAACACGGCTCCGCCGCCTGCTCCAATAGCAGTTCCCTTGGCCAGATTGCTGCAACTCAAAATCAAACCTGCGCAGAGCGCAATAGCAGTTACCTTAAATGCTTTCATAATTCTAGTGTTTAAATATCGTGTTTAAAATGGTTATTAATAATCGCTGCAAAGATAGCACTTTTATTGCAGTTACCGTATCATTTGAATCATAATTCTAACGTCATTTAACTCCCTTTAACTCCAACACCCATTTTGATTCGCATAAAATGCGTACCTTTGCAAACTGTTTTGGCACAATAGACAAATGGCAGAGAACGATAACGAACTGGTGCGCCGGATAGCGGAGCAGAAATATGAGTACGGCTTCACAACCGATGTGCATACCGATATTATAGAGAAAGGCCTTAACGAAGACGTGGTGAGGCTTATCTCCTCGAAGAAAGGCGAGCCGCAGTGGATGCTTGACTTTCGCCTGAAGGCCTTCCGTTACTGGAAGGAACAGCAGGAACCCACATGGGGCCACGTCCACGTCCCTCCCATAGACTACCAGGAAATCTCCTACTACGCCGACCCAACGGCAAAGAAGCCCGCCAAGAGTCCTGTAAACGGCGGTAGCACCGCCGTCATCGACCCTGAGCTGGAAAAGACCTTCGACAAACTAGGCATACCTCTCGAAGAGCGCCTGGCCCTGAGCGGCAACACTGCCGTCGATGCCATCATGGACTCTGTATCAGTAAAGACCACGTTCAAGGAGAAGCTGGCCGAGAAGGGCGTCATCTTCTGCAGCATTGGCGATGCCATCAAGGAGCACGGCGACCTGGTGCGTCAGTATCTCGGCTCCGTCGTACCCTACAAAGACAATTTCTATGCCGCCCTGAACTCTGCCGTGTTCAGCGACGGCTCTTTCGTTTATATCCCCAAGGGCGTGCGCTGCCCCATGGAACTGAGCAGCTACTTCCGCATCAACGCGAGGAACACCGGACAGTTTGAGCGCACGCTCATCATTGCCGATGACGACAGCTACGTCTCTTACCTCGAAGGATGCACGGCCCCCATGCGCGACGAAAACCAGCTGCACGCCGCTATCGTGGAGATTATAGTGATGAACCGTGCAGAGGTGAAATACTCCACCGTGCAGAACTGGTACCCTGGCGACGAGCATGGACGCGGCGGTGTGCTTAACCTTGTAACGAAACGTGGCGACTTGCGCGGCACAGGCTCCAAGCTCTCATGGACACAAGTGGAGACAGGAAGTGCCATCACGTGGAAATATCCGTCGTGCATCTTACGAGGCGACAACAGTGCCGCCGAATTCTATTCGGTAGCCGTGACGAACAACTACCAAGAGGCTGACACGGGTACAAAAATGATTCACATAGGACGTGACACGAAGTCAACCATCATCTCGAAGGGCATCAGTGCCGGACACTCGCAGAACTCCTACCGGGGACTGGTACGAGCTGCCGCTACGGCGGAAAATGCCCGAAACTATTCCTCGTGCGACTCCTTGCTGCTCGGCTCACAATGCGGCGCACACACTTTCCCCTACATGGATGTGCACAACCCTACTGCTATATTCGAACATGAGGCCACCACGTCGAAAATCTCCGAAGACCAGCTCTTTTACTGCCAGCAACGAGGCATCCCCACTGAGCAGGCCGTAGGACTCATCGTCAACGGCTACGCAAAGGAAGTGCTCAACAAACTACCTATGGAGTTCGCCGTAGAGGCACAGAAATTACTTAGCGTCTCACTAGAAGGGACGGTGGGATAGTTCATAATTCATAATTCAAAGTTCATAGTTAAGATGAAAAAGACAACAATATTTGCTCTCACGGCACTGGCCGTAGTGGCATGTACAGAGAAACCACAGTTCACCGTTGAGGGCGCCATCGAGGGTGCTCAGGACTCCACGCTCTATCTTTACAACCAGTCGCTCTCCGGCCCTGAGCTTATGGACTCCGTGAAGCTGGGCAGTGACGGGAAGTTCTCGTTCAAAGGCGATGCACCCGAAGCCCCCGACTTCTACGTCCTTGTCCTGCACAACCAGATTATCAACTTCTCCATCGACTCAACGGAGACCGTCACCATCAGTGCCAAGTACCCAGGCATGGGCAGGAACTACACGGTCACAGGCTCGGACAACTGCGAGAAGATACGCCAGCTAGCCCTTCTTCAGCAAGACCTTCAGCAGCGGGCCATTGCCTTGGAGCACAACGTAAGCCTGACGCAACAGCAGCGTCTCGACTCGTTGCGCACCATGGTGGACGAGTACAAGGACATCACCACACAACAATATATATATGTAGAGCCGCAGAAGGCCTACGCCTATTTCGCCCTCTTCCAGACGCTGGGCCAGTGGAACCTCTATGAACGCAGCAATCAGCAGGACATGAAAGCCTTCGGTGCCGTAGCGACCTGCTGGGAGACTTACTACCCAGAAGCACTGCGCACCGAGTATCTGCGCAACGTCGCACTGAAGGGAATGAACGAACAACGTGCCATCATGGCGCGGCAGAACACAGACGGTCTCGAAGGTAAGATTGTCAGCGCAGGACTCATCGAGCTACAGTTGCCCGACGCCAGCGGAAACATACGTACGCTGACGGAGCTTTTTGGCAAGGTGGTGCTGCTCGACTTCCACTCCTTCGGCCTGAAAGACTCGGCAGCCCGCATCCTCGAACTGCGCGAGCTCTATAACAAGTACCACGCTCAGGGCCTGGAGATTTACCAGGTGAGCTTTGACACCGACGAACACTTCTGGAAACAGCAGACAGAGCACTTGCCCTGGATCTGCGTCTTTGACCCCAACGCATCGTCGCTGCCCAGCTACAACGTGCAGGAGGTACCTGAGTTCTTCACCATCGACCGAGAAGGACAGCTACAGAAGCGCTCCGTGCAGATGACTGACGGTGTAGAGGCAGAAATACGCCGACTGCTATGAGAAGTGTAACCATACTTATCACTTATTACTTATCACTTATTACTTCTCTTCCTTCCTCTGCCCAGTTCACGCTGCGTCAGGAGCATGACAGCCTCTACTGGCTTAACGACTGGCGACTCCCCTACCCTGTCTATCGTTTCTGTACTGGCGACGTGGATGGCGACGGAATCGAGGATGCTCTTGTCGGTGTGGTGAAGTCTACACGCTATCACAAGGAGCAGGGCCGCCGAATCTTCATTTTCCACCTGGTGAAGGGTAAGGCCCGGCCACTATGGATGGGGTCGAAATTGGGTGGCATCCTTCAAGACTTCAAGTATGTCGACGGTATAATCCGTAGCCTGGAAACAACCAACGATGGACGTTACGTCGTGGCAGAATACCGTTGGAACGACTTCGGTCTGGCCTTTGAGCGTTTCCTTGTGAAGAATGTTGACCGAGATACTGCCCTACGTTATTTCTAGAATCCAGCAAAAATATGCGAGAACACCGTTGAGGCATTCCCGCATATTCATAACTATGAGAAGAATTTTTACTATTGCTTAGTCCTTGAAGAAGTCCTTTACGGCCTCATTGGGAACCATCTGCTCGTCGAAGATGAATGCACCCGTCTTGGGGCTGCGCACCATCTTGATAACCTTTGAGTAAGCGCGACCATCCTTCGAGCCTTCATGGAGGGTAGCGACGGTTTTCTTTGCCATACTATCTCAGTCGATTAAAATGCGTTTGTTACTTGATTTCCTTGTGAACGGTAACCTTCTTGAGAATGGGGTTGTACTTCTTCAGCTCCAGACGCTCTGAGGTGTTCTTACGGTTCTTCGTGGTGATGTAACGGCTTGTGCCGGGCAGACCACTGCTCTTCATCTCCGTGCACTCCAGTACTACCTGCACGCGGTTGCCTTTTGCTTTCTTGCTTGCCATGGTCTTAGTCTCCTATTACTTTTATGTCCTTCCAGTCCACATAGCCATTGGCAACAGCCTGTTTCAGTGCGGCGTCAAGACCTACCTTGTTAATCAAACGAAGACCAGCGGCGCTAATCTTCAACTGAATCCAACAGTCCTCCTCAACATAGAAGAACTTCTTGCTGAACAGGTTTACATCGAAAGTGCGCTTTGTGCGGTGCTTCGAGTGCGACACATTGTTACCAATCTGTGCCTTTTTTCCTGTAATTTGACAAACTTTAGACATTGCTATCTACTTTAATTTTGTTGCTTTTTTTGATACTTACTCCAAACAGGGTGCAAAGGTACACATTTTTTTGCTAACGAAGAATCCTGTGTTACAAATAAATGCAATAATTAGTTTTATTTAACATCAGTTCTCGTAGTCTATCTCATGGTCGAGCTTTGAGATGAAGTCATCGAACACCTCCTGCTCCACATCGCCCATGGAGAATTCCTTCTCGGCATCCTTGCGTATCTCGGCAATCCATGCACGGCGGGCCTTAACATAGTCCTCACGGATACGCTCACAGGCAGCCTCGTCAAGTTCGGTCAGGTGATAGTAGTCCAGGATAAGCTGATAACTCCACGCCCAGCGGTAGTCGCTGTAGTGGCTGTTGATGTCGTCAAAGCGGTCAAGCACCTGCTGAATATTCTCTATACGGCCTTCCTTGATGTCGTCAAGCAGCCTTTGCTCCTCGCTCTCCGGCAGCAGCAAGCCACTCAGGTCATTCCAAGAACCCTTTCCTATGTCGGTCTTTGGCTTGCCAAAGAATCCCTCTTTGGTGGCGCGCTTCATCACGGCACCCATGTAGATGCGCAGTGCTATATCGTAATATTTCAGTCCCTTGAGCAATGAGGATGCGTTGATAACGTATTCGTGGAAGTTGTAAGTGGTGACATTGTCGCCACTGGCTGAACGCAGGGCTTTCAGGATTTCCACACCCTGCAGAATCTCGCCAACGGTAAAGGGTGAGAGCCAGTCGAAATTGATAATCGACTTCTTCGACTGCTTGGAACGTTTGTCGCGCTTCGGCCATTTCTTAATGTCACGATAGAGACCGACGGTGGTGATGTTGCGTCCTGGTGACAAATACATCGTCTCTCCGTAGGCAATAAGATAGGAGAAGGGGAGGTTGCGTGTGTCGGGATGGTGCATCAGCTTGCCGAAACAGACTGAGAAGGCACCGATGGTGGCTGGCATAAGCACGTAGCTGCCCGATGCCGTTTTCGTTCCGCGCTCCAGCATGCCGTAGTGTAGCGGTCCCATCTTATAGGCATGGTTCGAGAAGTTGGTATTTGAACCGGCGTTGTAGAATGAGAATTGTCCGCCAATGAGCAGACTCGACTTGTGGTGTGAAGCCGAGAAGGGGCCGCAGAAGGCAGCACAGGCTTCACCGTTAGCCATGTACGAATTGGCAAAGAAGAGGCTGGCCTCAGCAGTAAATCCATTGGTAATCTGACAGGCCTCGCCCACGAAGCAGTCCTGCATCTTCACGGAGTTATTGATGGAGCAACCGTCGCAGATGATGGAGTTCTCGCAGATGACACCTGTGCCGATAAACACGCTGGCATCCTCTGAACTCAGAATAGTACACTCATTAAGCCGAGCGCAGCCGCTGATTTCGCAGTCACCCTTGATGACAGTGTTGGTGATGTCCTTGGTGTTGATAATCTTCACGCGATTGCCGATGATACCCCGCTCAGGCGTAGAGATGCGCACCTCGTCGTCAATGAGCTGGCGCAGACGGTTCATCAAAGCCTTGTCCTGGTGGTACTTTACCATAAAGGCGGCCAACTGGGAGTTCAGCTCACGGAAGAGCACCACGTTGCCGTCGCCCATCTCATTAAGTACCGAAATCATCGAACCAGCACCATAGTTGGCCCCTTCGGTGGTCTCCAGCGTCGAAATGTTTGAAATATAGCAGTCGTCGCCGATGGTGTAGTTGTTGATGAAGTTGCCAACTTTCTCTATGAGGCAGTCGTTGCCCACAGAGACGTTGCGAAGCGTGGCATCGTTGATACCCGAATGTTTGAAGAAGTCCTTGGCGACCTCAATCTTCTTCTCAAAATATCCCAGGCGTATGTCGCCGTAGAACATAACACGGTGGAAGTTGTAAGGCCGGAAGTCCGGATCCACCAATACTCTTGTCCAGTCCTCAGCCCAGCACACATTGTTCTCAAGCACCTGGATTTCGTCCTGTGTCAGTTGTCTGTATTCTCTCATAATAGATTATTGTGTATATATAAATAATGTATTTAACTTCCGCAAGCTCCGCAAAGACGGCCTGCGCTCGGCCCAAGGGGACGCTTGCGTAGAGCAACGGAGCAAGCGTCCCCTTGGGCCGAGCGCAGGCCGTTCCACGACAGGATTTTCATAGCTTGCGGAACTTGAATAATGTATATAATGGAATATGCACTAAACCAGATGTGCGATGTGCTCCTCTCGGTCTCCAGGCAGCATGTCCACCACGGGCAGCTCAATCATGGTGTAGCATCCGGGCTGTTGGCGCATCGATGCACGTGCCACGTTGACGAGGACCTGGCCGGTAAGTGCGGGGTTGTTGATGCTCATGTTGAACTCGAGGCGCTGATTCTGCGTCTTGCCGCTCACGCCCTTGCGCACCAGGTGTACGCCGTGACCCATATCGCGTACCTCGTCGACGCTCTCCACCTGGAATACATGGGTCTCGTCGTTGGCAAAGTAGGGGTCGGCCTTGATGTCGGCGGTCACCTGCTCCAGGCTTGCACCTGGCTCCAGCTCCACGTAGACCATGCGGCGGTGTATTCCCTCGCCCAAAGGAATGGTCATGGAGAGTGCATTCTTCACACCCTTCTTGGAACGCACGCAAACGGAGTGTCCCATCGACATGCCGGGACCGAAGTTTGTATAACTCAATCCCTTGGGTGCCAGGCTCTGCATTAAGGTACGCACGATGCTGTCGCTGCCCGGATCCCATCCGGCGGCAATGACGCTCACGGTTCCCGTCTGCTTGTTGATTTCCATGAGGTTCTTGCGGTAGTCGCTGATGAGCGTGTGGATGTCGAAGGAGTCCACGGTATTGATGCCCAGCGGCAGTATCTGACGGGCATATTCCTCGCACGAGCGGGTCGGCGTGGCCAGGATGGCTACGTCCACGTCCTTCAGTTCGCGGATGTCCTTCACCACATCGTAGCCAGCCAGTTCTGCAGGCTTGTCCTGTGCGCCATTGCGTCTTACGATACCTGCCACCTCAAAGTCAGGGGCTGCCTCAAGGGCCTGGAGGGCGTATTGCCCTATGTTGCCGTAACCTACTACGGCTGCTCTGATTTTCTTCATATTCCTTAATGCTTTGTTTGTGTTGTGTGTATTGTGAATAATGTTTTCTTATCGTTCTGAAAAAGCGATAAGTGGCCTTAGTTGGGGCCACTTATCCTGATTACGAATCTTGTTTCTGACCTTTACTGGTCGGGATGAGGCGACTCGAACGCCCGACCCCTACGTCCCGAACGTAGTGCGCTACCAACTGCGCTACATCCCGAATGCTAAACGGGGCGTTTCTCGTTAGCGGGTGCAAAGGTACATAGTTTTTTTCAAATACGTGCAACTTTTCTGACTTTTTTTTCTTTTGAGGAAGAAAAACGGGTCGTTTAGGGGTGGTAAGCATCCATTTCGTGTGGATAAGCCGGCTATTTCCATGGGTTAGGACGAACCAAACTCCAGGTTAGGACGAACCAAACTCCAGGTTAGAACGAACCAAACTCCAGGTTAGGACGAACCAAACCCTCATGCCTACCTACACGAAATCTTGCAGAACCCTATAGAAAATGCTAGGAAAAACAATCAAAAAATAAAATAATGCCTAAAAAATTTGGCAGAATAAAAGGAATTGTGTACTTTTGCCGCCGATTTGTAAGAATCAGCTGAACAATAGAAACAAAGAACATGAATAGTCTCGCCCTACTTAGCAACCTTATTATTATTCGACTGCATTGCGCGGCCGGAAGTGATTTGGGTGTGTATATACAGTAGATGCAGGGCAAAAATGAGAGCATCAACAAATACAAGAGCCTTTCTCACTTCCGGGTGCGAAAGGCTCTTTGCTATTTCCCAACATTAACACACAACAAACTTAACAAACCAATGAGCGAAAGACTTTACATTTTCGACACGACACTCCGCGACGGCGAACAGGTGCCAGGCTGCCAGCTGAACACCGTAGAGAAGATTCAGGTAGCCAAGGCGCTGGAGCAACTTGGCGTGGATGTCATTGAGGCGGGCTTCCCCATCTCTTCGCCTGGCGACTATCAGTCTGTGATAGAGATTTCCAAAGCTGTGACGTGGCCCGTCATCTGTGCTCTTACGCGGGCTGTGGAGCGCGACATCGACGTGGCTGCCGACGCCCTGCGCTATGCCAAGCACAAGCGCATACACACTGGCATAGGTACCAGCGACGAACACATCAAGTTCAAGTTCAATTCCACCCGTGAGGAGATTCTCGAAAGGGCCGTCCGCGCCGTGAAGTATGCCCGTCGGTTCGTCGACGACGTGGAGTTCTACGCCGAGGATGCCGGCCGCACGGACAACGAGTATCTGGCCCGTGTAATCGAGGCCGTCATCAAGGCCGGAGCCACGGTGGTCAATATCCCCGACACTACCGGCTACT
>JAEEGL011016877.1_pt1 | contig 19948 bp, 15 predicted proteins | sample 9134231 | NCBI WGS metagenome assembly JAEEGL01 (sample SAMN16246548, study PRJNA631951) | gut metagenome | biome: gut microbiome; feature: rumen; material: fiber-attached | host: Bos | place: Iran: Karaj | collected 2018-10 | reverse complement strand
GGGTTTAAGGCCGCGGGGGTTTCAGGGGGCTGCCCCCTGATAATAAAAAGTGCCGGGCACGAAGCCCGGCACAACCACATAAATAACCATTAATTTAGGTATCTCACGCTTCGCAGCGGGAGGAGTCCGGATGCCGCGCGGGCATCCTTATTGTTCATTGAAGTCCATCTGCATCTGGCGGGTGCGATTGCGGTTCTGTCCCGTACGGCCGCTCCGCTGCGGGCCTTCGCCCCGCTGGGGCCTTTCGGCGTTTCCGTCCCTCATCTGCTGCCCGTCCGGCTTTCCGTCCTTGTTCAGCCGTTTGATCTGCTGGTGGCGGAACTGTTCCTCGGCGACGAAGAGTTTGGCGACCTTTTCGACGGGAAGGACCTTTTTGTATTTCGCAACGGCCTCTTTGTCAATTTCTTCGCAATCTTCACGGGCGGCGAGGAAACTCTGGAGGAGCACTTCGACTTCCTTGCCGGTCTTGCCTTCCTGGATGGCGCCCTTGAGGGCATCCATCGCGGCGGCGACATCCTTGAATGCGTTCACCTTCTCTTTCTGTACCGCGTTGTAGACCGGCCAGAAGGCCTGGGATTCTTCAACGGTCAATTCCATGGCTGTGGTCAGGTAGGCGACCCTTTCGGCCTGCACCTTTTCCTTCCAGCCTTCCTTGTTCATTTTCTTATGCTCCGTCTGCTGTGCAAATGCTGCGAGCGACACCAACGCCGTAAGGGACATGCACAGGACGGACCTAACGATCCTCTTCATAACTTACGTAGTTTAGTTGTTCAACGGTCGTGCCTGCTGCGATCAGGTAGTCCACGATGTCTTCATCGGAGAGGAAGTCGACACGATTCTCTTCCTGGAAATAGTAGTCGAGGTCGTCGGTCCCGAGAACCTCCGCTACGAGCATGCTATCGTAGTCGCCCTGCACGTCGCGAACAGCAGTGCGTTGGAGGATCCAGTTTCCGACGGTCACGGCAAGAAGCATACTCGCAGCAATGGCGGCGTACGGCGCGAACCGCCGTACCCCGCGCGGGGCCTCGCCGGCCGCGCGCTGCGACGGAATGGCCGAGAGTCTCGTCTCGAGATCCCCGAAATAACCTTCCGGCACGAGTATGTCATTCTTTCTGATCATCGCACTCTTTGACACGGGGAAAAACGAAAGGTTTAATGCGCCGGAAAAAAATCAGCGTTCCTCTCCCAGGACCGCACGGACTTTCTCCTGGGCGATGTGGTAGGAGGCCTTGAGGGCGCCGACGGAAGTGCCTGTCACCTCGGCGATTTCTTCGTAGGACAGGTCCTCGTAGTAGCGCATGATGAAGACGATGCGCTGCTTCTCGGGGAGGCGTGCGATGGCTTTGGAGAGGGCGCGTTCCGCCGCGGAACCGTTGAAATACGGGTCGGCGTCGACCCGCTCCTCCAGGACGTCGTCCAGGCTGCGGAACTGCAGGGCCGCGCGGACTTTCTGGCGCCGGAGGAAGTTCAGGGTTTCGTTGGTGGCGATCCGGTAGACCCAGGTATAGAGCTGCGCCTCCCCCCGGAAGGAGGGAAGCGCAGTCCATATCTTCAGGAAGATGTCCTGCAGGAGGTCGTCGGTATCCTCGTGGGAGAGTACGAAGCGGCGGACATGCCAGTAAAGCCGCTCACTGTATGTCTTCACGATCTCATCGAATACCTTCTCCTGCTCGTTCATCTATTTCCTTGTAAGCACTTTCCGTGCCGCTTCGACAATATGGGCGGCATCCAGTCCGTAGGCCTTGAGGAGGGCGGAAGGGGTGCCGGTCTGGCCGAAGCGGTCGCCGCCGTTGATGAACTCGACGGGCGTCGGGAGGGCGCGGGCCAGGAGTCCGGCGACGGCTTCGCCGAGACCGCCGGCCATGTTATGCTCTTCGGCCACGACGACCGCCTTCGTCTTGAGGACGGAGGCGAGGATGGTTTCCTCGTCGAGCGGCTTGAGGGTCGTGATGTCGATAACGTCCGCGCAGACTCCTTCTGCCTCAAGCGCTTCCGCGGCCTGGAGCGATTCCCATACGAGGTGGCCGGTGGCGATGAGGGTGACATCCTTGCCCTCGTTCATGACAAGGGCCTTGCCGATCTCGAAGGGCTGGTCCTCCGGGGTGAAGTTCGGGACGCCGGGGCGGCCGAAGCGGAGGTAGACGGGACCGTCGTACTCCGCGGCGACGAGGGTCGCGGCCTTGGTCTGGTTGAAGTCGCAGGGGTTGAGGACGACCATGCCGGGGAGGGCGCGCATGAGGGCGATGTCTTCCATCGTCTGGTGCGTCGCACCGTCCTCGCCGAGCGTGACGCCCGCATGGGAGGAAGCGATCTTCACGTTGGTCTTGCCGTAGGCGACGGCCTGGCGGAGCTGGTCATAGACGCGGCCGGTCACGAATTCGGCGAAAGAGCCGATGAACGGGATCTTGCCGGCGATCGCGAGGCCGGCGGCCGCGCCGACCATGTTGGCTTCGGCGATGCCGCACTGGATGAAGCGGTCGGGGAATTCCGCCGCGAAGGCATCCATCTTCAGCGAGCCCTTGAGGTCGGCGGTGAGGGCGAGCACCTGCGGGTTCCTGCGGCCCGCTTCGAGGAGACCGGCACCGAATCCGCTGCGGGTGTCCTTCTTTCCGGTATCGATATACTTGGTCATGCTAAAAGTCTCCTAACGGGGTTTCACCTAACTGTTTCATCGCCTCGGCGCACTGTTCGGCGTTCGGGGCCTTGCCGTGCCCCTTGCAGGTGCCGGCCATGAAGTCGACGCCGTGGCCCATGTCGGTCTTGAAGAGGATCATGGTCGGCTTGCCGGACCCCCTGTTCGCCCGCGCGGCGGCGAATGCCTCCGCGATGGCCGCGAAATCGTGGCCGTCGGCGACGATGACGTTCCAGTCCCAGGCCTTCCACTTCGCCTCGAGGTCGCCTTCCCCGGCGACGGAAGCGACGGTGCAGTCGATCTGCTGGCCGTTCCAGTCGGTCATGGCGACGAGGTTGTCCAGTTTGTGGTGGACGGCGAACATGCCGGCCTCCCAGATCTGGCCTTCCTCGCTTTCGCCGTCGCCGCACATGACGAAGACGCGCTCATCCGCGCCGTCCAGTTTCTTCGCGAGGGCGAGGCCGGCGGCCACGGAAAGGCCCTGGCCGAGCGAGCCGGAGGCCTGGAACACGCCCGGAAGTCCCTTCTGGACAGACGGATGGCCCTGGAGCCGGGCGCCGAACTGGCGGAAGGTGGCGAGCTCCTCCACGGGGAAATAACCGCAGCGGGCGAGGAGCGAATAATAGACCGGAGTCACGTGGCCGGCGGAAAGGACGAACATGTCCTGTCCCTTTCCGTCGCGCGTCCACGTCGCCGGATCCTGTTTCATTTCGTTGAAATAGAGGGCCGTCAGGAAGTCGGCGCTCGACATCGAGCCGCCCGGGTGGCCGCAGCCGGCCAGGGTGACCATCCTGACGATGTCCCGGCGCACCTGCGTCGAGATCTGTCTGAGTTCTTCTATGCTCTTAGCCATGATGATAGGGAGTGTATGAATTATCGGGACTGCTCTTCCGCATCGATTTCAGCCATGACGCGCTCCGCCCGGTCGTAGCCGTTGGCGGGTGCGCCCCAGAGGGCGGCGAGGATGCCGGTCCCGATGAGGCCGAAGACGATGGCCACGATGAACACGTAGTTCCACCCGTATTCGGGACGGTCGGCGAGCCAGCCGAATCCGACGCCGGAGATGAAGGTCGCGGCGTAGCAGAAGATGCCGCAGAGGCCGTTGGCGGAGCCGCTGGCCCGGCGGGTGCCGTACTGCGAGCAACTGACGCCGAGGAGCGCCTGGGGGCCGTAGATGAAGAAGGCGGAAGCGACGATGAAAAGGGCGCACCAGAACCAGTGGGCGTCAGCCGGCAGCCGCCAGAAGGCGGTGAAGCAGAGCGTTGCGCCCAGGGTGCAGAGGGCGCTCGTCCGGAGGGTCTTGGACTTGAAGACCCGGTCGGTCATCCAGCCCCAGACGATGGTCCCGAGCACGCCGCCGAGGATCTCGGAGACGGCGACGATCGAGGCGGCGAGGGCGATGTCCAGGCCCTTGTACTGGGTCAGGAACGAGGTACCCCAGTCCAGGATGGTGAAGCGGATGACATAGACGCAGAAATCGGCGATGGAGATGCCCCAGATGATGGGGTTGCGGAAGACCATCCGGGAGATGAACTTCTTGTAGCGCGTTCCGGTCAGCTGCTCTTCCTTCCTGTCCACCTTCTTCTCCTCTTTCTGCTCCGTCTTCTCTTCGGGGGAGAGGACCGCGGCCGTTTCCCGCCGGGTTTCCCGCTCGAATTCGGTCACGGAGGGCAGGCCGCAGTCGGTCGGGTCGTCCTTCAGGGTCGTGAACATCACGATGGCACCGATGAAGGCGATCGCGGCCGGGATGATGAAGCAGAGGTTCCAGGCGCTGTATCCGAAGCGGGAGAGCAGCCAGCCGCAGAGGGCCAGCACCAGCCCCGCTCCGATCGAGTGGGAGGAGTTCCAGATGCTCTGCTTGGTGGCCAGTTCGGACGGACGGAACCAGTGGGCCATCATGGCCGCGGTGGGCGGGTAGCCCATGCCGTGGACATAGCCGTTCAGGACCCAGAGGGAGCCGATCAGGTAAACCAGGCCCATCGTGGCCTTCCCCTCCGCGTCCAACAGGTTCATGAAGCCGTTCATCTTCGGGGAGAAGCAGATCAGCAGGTTGATCACGCAGGAGAGGAGCAGTCCGAGGGACATCAGGTTCCGTTTGGAATACCGGTCGGCCAACAGGCCGTTGACCATCCGCGACAGGCCGTAGACGATGCCGTTGAGGGTCAGGAAGGTGCCGAGCTGGACCTTCGAAAGGCCGAGTTCGGCTTCCATCGCCGGGATGGCCGCACTGAAGTTCTTGCGGAGGAAATAATAGCAGGTGTAGCCGACGATCAGTACGATCAGCGTCTTCCACTGCAGTTTGATGTACTTTGTCTTTGTTGCAGCGTCCATGGGAGCCCGTTCATTGATTATCAAGCGAAGATACGAAAAAAAGCCGGAAATCCCATAAAACGGGCATCCCGGCTTTCATCTGCGCGGTTTCAGCGTTTCTCAAAGGATTTCAGGCCGTCGACGTAGGCCTTGATCCGCTCCGGATGGTCGGAGGAGACGTAGTCGATGCCGTGGAGGATGGCCCAGTCGACCACCTCGTAGTCGTTGACGATCCAGAGGGTCGTCTCCATGCCGAGTTCCTTCGCGCGGACGGCGTAACCGGGATGGTTCATGAAGCCGTTCATGTCATAGGAGACGGCATCATAGCCCTTGGCCTTGAGGTAGTCCGGGTCCTTGATGAAGACGCCGCTGTCGAGGAAGAGGACCTTGGCCTTCGGGTCGATCCGGTGGATCTCGTCGGCGCACCACTCGCTGAATGTCGTGTATTCGACCTGGTCTTCCATGCCCATCCGGCGGACCGTCGCGATGACCTGCTCGGCCGCGAGGGTCTCCCACTGCGGCTTCGGCTGTTTCTTGATTTCGCAGATGAGCTTGGTTTCCGGGTGTTTCCGCCCCTGCGTGAGATATTCTTCGAGGGTGGGCATGTGCGAGCCCCCCGGGAGGACGACGGCGCGGGCCTCGGCGAAGGTGATCTTATGGATATCCTTTCCGAGGCCGGGCACGACCGGGCCGTGGAAGACGATGATCTTCTCGTCGGCCGTCACCTGGACGTCGAATTCGGCGGCATAGATGCCGAGGGTCTGGCAGTACTGCAGCGCCGGGACCGTGTTCTCGAAGTAGGGGGTCTCCGGCTTGTCGGGGGTGTTGTGCCGGACGCCGCGGTGCCCGACGACCTTGATCTGCGCTCCCGCCGTGAAGGCAAGGAGCGCAAGGCAGGAAAGGAGGAGGATCCGTTTCATAGGCATCAATCGAAGCTGATTTCAAAGAACTTGACTTCCGACCAGCCCGTCTTGCTCATGACGGCGCTGCTGCCGTTGAGGCCGACGGCGCGCAGGCGGATGAAGATGGTGGCATTGGAGAGGGCGGAAGGCAGGGCCATCGTGTAGGCCGCGAAACCGGCATCGACGCCGGGGTCGCGCGAGTAGGTGTACCGGATGACCTTGTCCGTGCTGTGCGTATCCTCGAAGTGGTACTTGTACGTCTCGTCGCCGACCTCGATCGATTTGGCGTCAGGCGCTTCCGTCCAGGTATTCCCGTCCAGGGAGTACTCCATGATGAAATAACCCGCAGCGGCAGCGGCACCGCCCAGCGCGGACTCGACATGGACCTTGGTCCCGGCCGGGAGTGAAGTGACGGGGACGGTGAAAAGGTAATAGTCGTCCTTCTTGAGTCCCTGGATCTGGATGCTCGGGTTGAAAGTGTAACCGGCAACGCTGCTGACCGTGGCCGGGGCGGTCGTCGTACCTCCTGCGACGGACGTGGTCCCGACGGCCGACATCCGGGCTTTCTCCCAGCCGGCGAGGGTGCCGTCGGAAGGAAGGACGATATGGTCGGCGGCGTCGGTGGATTCGGTCTTGTTGATGGCCTCGCTGGTCCAGCTGTAGTCGAAGGCGCTGCCGCGGACCAGGCCGTAGTCGGCGCGGGTATAGCCGTAACCCCAGAAATTCCAGGTGACATAGGTCTTGTAGGGCGGGGTCTCGCCGACCCGTGCTTCCAGATTGGGTTCAATCGGCTTGCCGTCGGCGGTTACGGAGATGACGACCGAGCCGAGGGTGGTTGGCGTACCGGAAACGGGAATCCGGACTTTTCCGTCGCCGGCGGTGAAGCTGTGGGAGTATTCCGTCTTTTCGATGCCGGCCGAGCCGTTTCCGGAAACCGTCACGACAAAGGGGACGGAATCCGTTCCGAGGGCACCTGTGTACGGGATTTCGACGGCGGCCGTTCCGGTGGAGCCGGTCATCAGCTTTCCGTCGAAGGCCGGTGCGCCGAAGGCGAGTTTGCTCACGGCCGCCGCCTGGGAAACACTCACTTCGACGGGCGAAAGGGTTCCGCCCTTGACGCTGAATTTTCCGCTGCGTTCCGCGCCGGCGTTGGCGGAAACGGTAACGGAAATGCTTCCGTTGTTTTTGCCGGAGGCGGGCGTCACAGTGACCCAGTCGAGGGCGTTGGTGACGGTCCAGTCACAGTTGGCCGTCACCTGGATGGTGGCGGTGACCCCGTCCGCCTCGGCGGTGATGGAGGTCTTGTCGAGCTTGAGGGCGTCCTCCTGGGCGGGAGTGTCCGGTTTCGGATCCGGTTTCGGGTCCGTATTTTCCGGTTTCTGGCAACCGGCGAGGAGCAGGAGCGCTGCTATGGAAAGGAAATAGAACTTTTTCATGATTGTCGGGATTAAACGGTTTCATCAAAGGTAAAGGCCTCCCACGGGAGTTCCGCATCCTTGCCTTCGTCGAGGACGGCGGCGGCGTGGCGGAGCATCGGGAACCGCTTCAGGTCGGCGAGGCCGCGCCGGTCCTTCTCGACCATCGCCGCATAGACGCGGCGGGAGACGACGAGGCTCTCGAGCGTCACACCGGCGAGGATGTCCATGGCTTCCCGGTAGGTCTTTCCTTCACCCAGGAGGATGCCGACCTTGCGGGTGCGGCCGCCATAGACGGTGACGTAGAGGTCGCCGATGCCGATGTTCTCGCAGTCGCGGGATGCGCCCTGCATCTCGAGAAGATAGCGCATCTCCTTGACACCCTGGTAGAATGCGGCGGCCTGGGAGTTGAAATGGAGGCCGGCCTCGGGGCCGTGGTGGCGGTTCACCAGGCCGATGGTCATCGCGATGGCGAGGGCATAGCCGTTCTTCAGGGCGACGGCGCTCTCCAGCCCCTCGACGTCGTTGGTGAGGGAGATGTGGTAGTAGGAGGTCTGCATGGCCTCTTTCATCATCCGGATGGTCGCGGTGTCCTTGCCGCAGAACGCGACTTCGGTCTGGTCGTGGAAGACGAGCTCATAGCTCGTGCACGGGCCGCCGATGGCGCAGATCTCGCGGTGGATGCCCTTCTTCGCCAGTTCCCGCTTCCAGTATTCGGGATAGGAGATGAGGGTGCCGTCCTCCAGGTTGATGAGACCCTTGGTCACGCTGAGCACCGGGACCTTCGGATCCAGTTCGGAGAGGATGTTCCCGAGGAACCAGTCCACGCCGAAGGAGGAAACGCCGCCGATGATGAAGTCGGCGCCCGCCGCCGCTTCCTTCCACTGCTCATAATAATAGTATTTCATGCCCTTCGGAAAGGGATAGTCGAATTTCGGGTGCTGCCCCGTGGCCTTGCAGGCGTCGATGATTTCCTTGTCGAGCGGTGTGCCTACAAGGCGCACTTCATTGCCGTTTTCATAGGCCGGGAAGGCGAGGGCGGATCCCATCATGCCGGATCCGATGATTGTGATGATTTTGGACATAGTGTGGATTTAGTTAAAACTGATATCGATGAACTTGATGTCGCTCCAGCCCTTGCCGGTCTGGACCGCGCCGCTGCCGTTGATGCCGAGCGAGCGGAAACGGATGTACAGCGGGCCGTTGACGGCGGCCGGAAGGGTGGCATTGATGACATCATAGGCCGGGTCGGTCATGGGATCCCGCGCATACACGTACCGCATCGCACTGTTGGCCGCGATGTAACGGAAATGGTATTCGACGGGATTTCCGGCGACCTCCAGGGTCTTCGTGTTGCCGAAGGCCGTCCAGTTCGCGTTGTCGGTGGAGTATTCGACGAGGAAGACGCAGGAGGCCGCCGTGGCGCCGCCGAGGGAGGATTCCAGCGTGATCGTACCGCCTGCGGGGATGGAAACCTTCGGGATGTAGACGAAGACATAGTCCCCTTCGACCATCCCCTGGACCTGATAGCCCGGGTTGAACTGGTAACCGGCCAGTCCGGGCGGGGTGCCCGTCGGTCCGGCCGCCTGGCCGGCGGCGACGATCGGGTTGGCGCAGACCAGCGACAGGTAGGCGTCCTCGCAGCCGGGGATCGTCATGCCGGTCGGCAGCGCCTTGTGGTCGGTGCCGACGCCGGACTCGGTCTTGTTGATGGCCTCGCTGGTCCAGCTGTAGTCGTATTGGCTGCCGCGGAGCAGGTTGAAGTCGCTTCGCGTCCAGCCGATGGACCAGTTGTTCCAGTTGATGTATTGGGTATAGAGGATCCGTTCGATGACCCGCACGGTGACGGGCTGGAAGGCGTCGCCGTAGGCGTCGATGCTCACCGTGACGGGACCGAGCGCGGTCGGGGTGCCCTGGACGGGGATGTTCACGACGCCGTCACCCCGCTTGAAGTCGGTGCAGGTGTAGTTCTGGGGGGAGAATCCGGCCGCGCCGACACCGGTGAAGGTCATCGAGAACGGGACCGATTCCGTGCCTATTGCGTTGAAATAGGGCACCTGGATGATGAGACTGCCTTCCTTGTCCTTGACCGGAGACTGCTCGATGTAGGGCTGGCCAATGCGGATCTCGCTCTTGGGCGCTTCCTGCTTGATGAGGATGGCGATCGGGTCGTAACCGGCCGAGGACACCCACAGGGTGGCGTTCCGTTCCTCGGCCTCGTTCCGGGCGAAGGTGAGCAGGACGTCGTCGGTCCCATGGCCGGAGGTCTTGCTGTAGGTGATCCAGCCGTATTCCGTTTCCGGGGCCAGGCTCCAGTCCTTGTTGGTATTGACGACCACGGAGGCGGTCCCGCCTTCGGCATCGACGCTCAAGCGCGTCTGTTCGATGAGGAACCGGTCGTAGTCATAGGGATTCGGCTCCTGCCTGCAGGCAAGGGCGGCGAGGAAGACCGCCGCCGTCAGGAGTCGGAGTGCATGCTTTTTCATAACTGCTCGGTATCAAGTCCCGCGGCCTTGATCTTCTTGATCGCGGCCTGGGGATAATTAACAAACATTGCCTTGAAATTCTTGTTCTTGTAGTAGGGCAGCGCCTTCTGGATCAGTTCCGTGTCCTCGGTGGATGCGGAGCCGCAGCACCAGATGCTGAGCGGGACGCCGGCGGAGATGTAGTCGATGGGCGCATACTTGGCGGAATTCACGAAGATGGCGTTGTACTTGACCTGGTGCCACATGTTCCCTTCGAAGGTCTCGGGGTTGAGCAGGCCGTCCGGAGAGGAGGCCATGAAGCCGACCTTGCATCTGTTTTCCTTGAACAGGTCGGTTTCCCGGACCATCTTGAACAGCGAGTTGTTCTGGGGAATGATGAATTCGCAGAACTCATAGGCATTCCGGTCCTTGATGGCGTCGTAGGCGGCGTTGATCGCCGCGATCGTGTAGGAGAGGTTGCTCCACGCCTTGGTGTCGATCCAGACCTTCATCTTGCGCGGATTCTTCTCCGGGTTGCACAGGAAGTCCAGGAAATCCTCCATGATGGGAATGTCCTCATTGTTCTTGAGTTTTCCCGCCGCCCGGATCTCCGCGAGCGTCTTCTCGTAGGGGTAGAATCCGTTGACGCGGTTGTTGTCGTCGGGATGGCAGATGAGGGCCTTGCCGTCCTTCGTGGGGACGATGTCGCATTCGGCAGCATAGCAGCCGATGATCGAAGAGTAGGTCAGGCCCTGGACGCTGCACTGGGGTGCACCGCTTTCCAGATAGCCGCCCCGGTGGGAAACGACCTTGAAGGTGACGGCTTTCTTCTCCGGCGCGGGCGTCGGGTCATTCTGGTCCGGTTTGCATGCGAGGGGCAGCAACAGGGCCCCGATGAGCGGGATCCAGCCCGCTTTCAACAATCTTCCCATAGGCTTACTCATTGTGGACGAAATCCACTTCCAGCATCTTCAGGTCGGTCCATGTCGCCGTGCAGGCGACGGACATGTCGTAGCGGTACTTGAGCACGCGGAGCCGCAGGAACAGCGTACCGTCGTCGATCTTCAGGCCCGTCAGCGGGAACTCGTACTTGTGGTAGGTCTCCTGCGGGTTGCTCAGGTCGAAGGACTTGCGCGTGCCGGTCGGGGTGTTGACCGTGGAAGCCTGGTTGTTCCAGAAGTGGGCTTTCCAGGTCTCGGCGGTCTCCGTTTTCGTAAACTCGGTGGCGCCCGGCGCCTCGGTCCAGTTCTCGCCGTCGGCGGAGTATTCCAGGATGTAGAAGCCGGGGCCCTTCGCCTGCGTGGAAGTCGCCGCCTCCACGCTGATCTTCGTCTCCTCGGTGAAGTACATCACCGGGATGGCGGCGAGCCAGTAGTCGCCTTCCACCATGCTCAGCGCCTGGATGGCGGGATTGAAGGTATAGCGCTGCATCTTTCCGTTGAGTTCCACGGTCCCCGGTTTGGCGACGACCGCGGTGAGCCGGGCTTCGGAGTTGCCGCTGGTCGGGGACACATGCGGATCGGAATCGTCATAATCCCAATGCTCACCCTGCGGGGTCGAGAGCGGGCCGGTCCCGGTGAAGCCGGCGGCGAAGAAGTTCCAGCGGGCGGGCAGGCCGGCGGGATCGAGGACGACGACGGGCGCCACGTACTCCTCGACGTGGCACTTGCAGCCGCCGATGTTCTTCCCGTCGGCGAGGACCGTCACTTCGAAATCGCCCATGGCGGTCGGGGTCCCCTTGACCGGAAGGAAGAGGGATCCCTTCCCGGGGGAGAACTCGGAACTGGTCACCGGGTCGATGGTCAGGCCGGCGGCCGCCGCTCCGGAGAGTTTCGCCGACAGGCTGACCGTCTCGTCGCCGGCGGCGAATTCATAGAGGACGTTGATGCCCTCCGTGCTTTCCTTGTACTGGTAGAAAGAGCCGGAAGGCTCCACGCCGGTCAGGGCGAACTTGCAGCGGTTCTGGTGGACTGTGACGGGGCAGCGGACATCCCCCTGGCACACGTAGATGGTGTGCTCGCGGGAACCGCCCTTGTTGTAGTCCACGGTGATGGCGTATGTCTGGTAATGCATGCCGTCGCCGGCTCCCTTGTCCGGGGTGACCCGGATCCATTCGGCGCCGTTCAGGTCGATGTGCCACTCGCCACGGGCCCGGATGTTCTGCTCGACGGTCTGGGACAGGCAGTCGAGGCTCACCCTGCTTTCCTCCCGGGTGACGAAGTCCCGGTCCTTGGTGCAGGAGACGGCCGCGAGGGCGGCGATGAGGGCGATTGCTATGATTCTCGTTTTCATGATCTTCCTTGTTTTAGCCTGTTACCAACCGGGGTTCTGTTCGAGATTCTTGTTCTCCAGCCGGGCTTCCGCCGGGATGGGACGGAGGTACTTGTAATCTTCCCAGCTCCAGGTGGACGTGACCACCGTGCCGGTCTTGATGATGCCTTTCGTGCCTTCGCTCAGCTTGTTGCCGAGGTCCTTCGAGGCGGCGTCGATGGGCAGGACCTTGTAGCCGGTCTTCTCCGTGAACACCGCGGAAACGATGGTTTCGGGCGCGCCGTCGTTGTTGAGGTCGATCGGCGTCTCGATGGCGGGGATGTAGATGCCCTGCCGCTCGCGGACGAGCAGTTCGCCCTGGCGCCAGCGCATGAGGTCCTGGAAACGGAAGGCCTCCAGCGCGAGTTCGATGCCGCGCTCGCGGCGCACCTCGAGCACCTTGGGATCCGTCTCGCGGTTCTGGAAGTACGCCACGAGATACGGGTCGGCGGCCAGCGGGTAGATGCTGCGGACGCCGCTCCGTTCACGCAGCGGCTTGATGGTCTTGTTCCAGACGTCTTCCGAGCACTCGCCTAGCACGGCCTTCGCCTCGGCGTAGTTGAGGAGGATTTCCGCATAGCGGATGATCGGCACGTCGGTCGCCGTCGCCGCCTGGTTCGAATCCTTGGAGGCGTCGTCGAGGGTCCATTTCACCGGCTGGTAGCCGCTGAGCGAGAAGGTCAGGTCGGGGGCCAGGCTGCTGGCGCCCTGGTTGCGGGTGTAGCCGGGGGTCCGGATGGTCTGGGCCAGCCGGTAGTCCCGGTCCGTGCACTCCTTGACGAAGTCGACGTGTTCGTTGTCGGGATACTTGGTCGTGAAGGGGGTGCCGTCCGTCATCAGGTAGGTGTTGATGAACTGGCGGGTCATGCCGCAGCCCGCGCCGGAAGTGAAGCGCTTCGTGAAATAATTCTTGTCGTAGTTGTTCGTGACGTTGTTGGCCAGGTCGTAGTCGCGGGCCCAGATGATCTCGTTGATGTACTCGCTGCAGGCGTCTTCGCAGGTGAAGAGGTCATGGTACTGGGTCTTGCGCTTGGCCGGGACATCGGTCAGGCTGTACAGTCCGCATTCCATCAGCTGCTCGCACGCCTTGCAGCATTCGCGGAGATACATCCCGGCCTCATCCGCGATCCAGGCCTTGCCCGTGGAGGGATCCGCGGGATGGTAGGTGCGGTAGGTGCCCTCGAAGAGACAGAAGCGGGACTTGAAGGCGAGGGCGACATATTTGTTGATGTAGCCGGCGCGGTCCATGAACTCCTTGTCGGTCAGGCAGTGCTCGCAGGCGTAGTTCAGGTCATTCAGGATGTTGCGGCAGACTTCCTCCCGGTTCGTGCGCGGGGCGTAGATGTCGTCCGGGTTCTGCGGGTCGACGAGGTGGTCGTACCACGGGACCGCCCCGAAGAGCTGCACCTTGTCCAGGTAGAACATGGCGCGGAAGAAGCGGCCGACGCCCTCGTAGTGGTCGAGGATCTCCGGCGGCGCGTCCGCCTTGCGCAGGTTGTCGAGGAAGAAATTGATATTGCGGAGCTTGCTCCAGTGGCTGGTCCGCCAGTTGGAGGCGCTTTCCGCCGTGTAGGTGGACGTGTAATAGAGGTTGGTGCCCTCCTGGAACAGGATGTCCGTGCCGATGTCGTCGGTCGAGAACGCGAGGATGAGGGGGGCGAAGGAGCGGCAGAGGCCGTTCGAATAGATCTTGAGGCTCGCCTGGTTGGTGAAGTAGGTCTCGCTTTCGATCTTGTTCGGGTTTTCCCGGGTGAGGAAATCCTCGCAGGAACAGAGGGTGAGCGCCGCGGCGATGCCCAGGTATGCTGTGAATCGTTTCATATCCGTATCCTCCTATGTTAGAATGACAGGTTGACGCCGAGGGTGAAGGTCTTCATCACCGGGTACGTGTTGCCGTCCTGTTTGCCGGAGAAGTCCGAGTCGTAGCTGAGGCCTTCCGGGTCGAGGTTCGGGGCGTACTTGTGCATGGGCGTGTAGCAGAAGAGGTTCTCTCCGTTGAAGAAGATCCGGATGGTCTTGAAGGTCATCGCGTCGGTCCACTTCTTCGGGAGGGTGTAGTCGATCTGGAGGTTCTTCAGGCGCACGAACGACGCGTCCTGCATGTAGCGGTTGTTCGGCATCTCCAGCAGGTGGCCCCAGGTGTAGTTCGAGTTGGACTGCATGGTGGTCAGTTTCGGCCAGTAGGCCGTGTCGTAGTTGAGGCAGACGCTGTTGTCCTCGTTCATCTGCGCCACGTCCGGGCGGTCCATCGCATGGATCGAGGGGATGAAGGCGAAGTAGTGCCGTGCATATTTGCCCCAGAAATAGCCGCAGTCGGCACCCGGATACCACATGTGCTTGAAGCAGCCCTGGAAGAAGGCCGACAGGCCGATCCCGTTCCAGTTGAAGGAGAGGTTGAGGCCGTACATGTAGCGCATCGAGTTGTTGCCGACGATCGAAAGGTCGCCGGGGTTGTCGGCGGTGAACTCGCCGTAGTCGATGATGCCGCTCGTGTCCACGTCCTTGACCTTCAGCTGGCCCGGCCGCGCCACCTTGTCATAGGACTGGAGGAAGCCGGCCTGGATCGCATGGTTGTTGATGTCGTCCTGGTCGCGGAAGATGCCTTCGATGGTCCAGCCCCACATCTCGCCGAGTTCCATCCCGACATAATACTCGCTCGGGTTGCCGTGGCTCTGGAGGACATTGGACCAGGTGCCGAGCGACTTGCTGTCGTTTCCGGCATACTTGGTCACGAAGGAACGGCTGTCCCAGAGGGTCCCCTTCACGCTGTAGGAGAAGGGCCGTCCCGCGAGCATGAACTGGTCTTTCCACTGGAGGGCCACTTCCCAGCCGTTGGTCAGCAGCTCGGCGTTGTTGCCTTTCGGCGCCGTTGCGCCGTACACGGCGGGGATCGTGGCGCTCATCGTGTACATGTTCGTCGTCTTGCGGATGTAATAGTCGCCGGTGAAGGACAGGCGGTTCCCGAACAGGTCGAGGTCGAGCCCGGCGTCATACGTAGTGGCCGTCTCCCAGGTCAGGGACACGGGCACGATGCTGCCCGCCGTCGAATAGGAGGCCAGCGCGCCGCTGAGGACGTAGTCGTCGGCCAGCTTCACGGACATGTCGGAAGTATAGAGGTAGGGGGCCACGTTGCCGTTGCCGATCGAGCCGGCGGAGAGGCGGATCTTCGCATTGCTGACGACAGGGCTCGCCCACTTCATCCAAGGCTCGTCGGACAGGCGCCAGCCCACCGAAGCGGAGGGGAAGAAGCCCCATTTGGAATTCACGGGGAACTTGGACGACCCGTCGTAACGGGCGCTCGCCTCCAGCAGGTACCTTCCCTTGTAGGCATAGTTGAGACGGCCGAAGGCGCCGGCATAGGACCAGGCGTTGCCGCCCTGGGTGACGGAGGTGATGCCGTCCATGAGGTTGAAGGAGGTCTTTCCCTCGGTGGTGAAGCTCGTCCGGTTCACCAGCAGCGACTTGTAGTCCTGCCATTCGACGTTCCAGCCGGCGAGCAGGGTCAGCGAGTGGTTCTGCGCGATGTTCTTGAAGGGGGCCAGGGGGTGGAACGTGGCGTAGATGTTCGCCGCCTGGTAGACGGTGTCGTAGTTGGTCTCCTCCAGCTTGTCGCCGGCGGATGCGGATTCATACAGGATTTCGCCCGGACGCCGGGAGTAGGCCACCGGGTTCTGCACCTGGATCCGGTTCTTCATCGTATAGTTGACGGAATAATCTCCCTGGAGGATCAATACTTCCGGTACGATGTCGATGTCGGCGGAAATCTTCTCCCGGACATAGACGGCGTTGTCGGTCCGGTAGTTGTTGCCTTCGGCGAAGGCCGCCCAGCCGGAAATCGCCGCCGCGGTCGTCCAGGTGCCGTCGGGATTGTACGGACCGGACTGCGGATAGAAGGCGTGCTGCATCCAGCGCTGGACAATGACCTGGTCGCGCGGGGTCGTCGGCTGGTAGTAGTAGCTCGTCGAAAGGCTCATGTTGTTCGTGACGCGGAACCAGGGCCGGATCTTCAGGGAACCCTTGGCGCGGATGTCGATCTTGTGGTAGTTTTCGTTACCCACGCTGTACAGGCCGTCCTGGCCGAAGTACCGGCCGGAGATGTAATAGTTGGCCTTGTCCGTGCCGCCCGAGACGGAGAGATTGTGCTCCGTGGACCAGTGGACGGGTTTGTAGAACTTCCCGTACCAGTCGAAATTGTCGTAATACGCCCATCCGAAGGTGTTGTGCCCCAAGAGGGTGCCCGCCTTCGAGAGCGTGGGATCGGCGTTCCTTCGCTTGATCTCGTTGTAGATTTCCTGCGAATACGGGACCGTGCTGTCGACATTGTCGGGCAGGGTCTGCTGGCCCTGGTAGTACCCGTTGTAGCAGGTGACCCACCAGTCGAACCATTGGCAGGAATCGGTGATGTTGTCGAAGATGACGGTGCGGCGGTTGGCGGTCGTGGAGCCGGTGTAATTGATGGTGACCGAGCCCTTGTCGGGATTCTTCGTCGTGATGAGGATCACGCCGAACGCGCCCCGGGCGCCGTAGACGGCGGTCGACGAGGCGTCCTTGAGGACGGACACGCTCGCGACATCCTCGGGGTTGACGGAGTTCAGGTCGCCTTCCACCCCGTCGATGAGGATGAGGGAAGAGCCGCCCGCACCGATGGAGGTCGCGCCACGGATGTTGAGGGAACCGGCGCGCGAGGGTTTGCCGTCGGTGAATGTGACGTTGAGGCCGGCGATCTGGCCTTGCAGCGAGCGGCCGAGAGAGGTGGCGGGACGGTTGCTGATGGTCTTGCTGTCCACCTGGTCGACGGCGCCGACCAGATCCCGTCTCTTCATCGTCGCGTAGCCCACGACGACGGTTTCGTTCAGGAGGGTGGAGTCCTCGGTCAGCTGCGTGCCCACGAAGTCGGCGTCCCCGACCACGACCGTCTGGGACAGATAGCCCAGGCAGGCGATTTCGAGCACGTCGCCCTTGGCGGCGGTGAGCTGCCAGCTCCCGTCGGAGGCGGTCACGACGCCGGTGCTGGTTCCCTGGATCAGGACGCTGACCCCGGGGACCGGTTCACCGTTGGCATCCGTGACGACACCCCGGATCCGCGCCTGCTGGGCACCGAGTCCGGTGGCGAAGCAGAGCAGCGCGAGGAGGGTCAGATACAAACACTTTTTCAACATATCGCAGGATTGTTTAATGATGAATTTCTTTCCTATTCGACCTTCGTGACGACGGTCGGGTGCAGCACGGCCTGGTGGGCGGCCTTGCGGCAGAGGGTTGCGGTGGCCGCGTTCACGCCGGGCGGGCAGAACGCGTTGGTCGTGACGTCGACCCCCGTGAAGGTCTCGAACCAGGTGCAGGAAGCGGTGAACGCCCCGTACGTGGTATTGAGGTGGAGTTCGTCGCTGGGATTGAGGAAGGTGTCTCCCAGCGAGGTATTGCGGCCGTTCTGGATGGCGGTTCCCGTGGGCACGATGTAGTCCAGGGCGGACCGGGTCCGGAGGGCTTCGGCGCAGTCGACGCAGGCCTGGTACATCTTCAGCTGGTCCCGGTCGTAGAGGGAGAAGCGGTTGTTGGTGGAATGGGCCGACAGCGCCCAGGTCTGCTGGTAGCCGAACTTGCAGTTTTTGTTGGAGAGGTGGGTTTTCGCGTAGGCGATCAGGTTGTCCAGGTACGGGTAATGGGACTCGACGATGCCGTAGAGGCCTTGTCCCTGCTGGAGGATGATGATGTCCCAGGGCTCGTCTTCGACGCAGTACGCGATGGACTTGTCGGCGACGACGGTGCGGACGCCCTTGACGATCTTCCGGTAGGAATTGCTGTTGCGGGTGGTCTCGTTGGTGCTGGTTTCGTTCTCCCAGTGCGTCTGGAGGGTGCATCCGCCGATGTAGACGTTGCCCAGGATGGCGTTGTAGCCCGCTGCGTTGAAGATGTCATACAGGAAGTACTCGATCGCATCCCGGGTGAAACTGTTGCCGATGCCGAGGATGCGGACCGTGGGACGGGAATCGTCGGAGCCGCCCACGACCTTGCCCGTCGGGACGGGATAGCCGGCTTCGCCCGCCTCCCACGCGGCGGCCCCTTCGATCCCGGTGGCGAATCCGTTCATCATGGCCAGCAGCGTGCCGTCCAGGAAGGACGCCGTGGCGATGCCGACCGCGGGATTGGTGTTGTAGAAGGCGCCGTAGGAGTTGGCGGAATCGAAGACGCAGTTGGCGCCGATGTTGGCCGTGGAGGCCTTGTAGCCCACGATGGCGCCCTTGTAAGTGACGGTCTTGGGGATGATGATGTCGGAGAATTGCAGCTGGGAATAGCATCCGTAGATGCCGCCCGGGCTGTAGAGCGAACCGGCGATGCCGGCGATGGCGCTGACCGTTCCGTTCTTGCCGGTGGCGGTTGTCTTCAGGGTGATGCTGTAGGTGCAGCTGTTGAGGATGTTGAGGAAGGCGGTACTCGCCTTGGCAGTCCCGCCGAGGATGCCGCCGATGCGGGTGTAGGCGATGTTGGACGGATCCGAACCGCTGGTGCTGAGGACGCAGTTGCGGGTGGTGCAGTTCATCAGGGTTGCACCGCCGCCGCTGGAGGTCGCAAAACCGAGGATGCCGGCACAGTTGTACAGGGAAGAAACATTGCCGGTGTTGACGCAGCGGTCCATGGTCAAGGGTGCGGAGCCCGTAGCCGACAGGTTGGCCAGGATGCCGGCCGCCGTGTGGTCGGAGGCGGTTACGGTCGCTTCGGACCGGCAGGAGAGGACGGAGCAGAACGACGCCGGGGACGTTCCGATCCGTGCCATGCCGGCAATCCCGCCGACATGAGAAACGCCATGGATGCTTCCGGACGCCACGCAGTCGAGGAGGGTGCCGCCGCTGACCAGGGCGCAGATGCCTGCGACCCGTTTGCCGGAGGCCGTGACGGAACCCGAGAAGGTGCAGTGCTCTACGGAACCGCCGTCGATGGATCCGACGATGCCGCCGGCGACGGAGCAGCCTTGCTCGTTGTCGACAAGGACCTTTGCCGTGGATGTGACCGTTGCGTTGACGCTGCAGTTGACAATCTGTCCGTCGAGCAGCCGGCCGGCGAGGCCGCCGGCGCCGGGCTCGGACGAGGAGACCTCACCCGTGAAACGGCATCCGTCCACCACGCCGGCCTCGATTTGTCCTACCAGCGCTCCGCAGTCGGGACCGCTGAAGGAAAGCGGGTGGCCGGGTTCGAGGGAAATGCCTGAGAGCGTGGCGTTTTTGATGCTGGCAAAGAAACTTCCGGTCCCGTTTGCCGTATAATTCCTGATGGCATGTCCATCGCCGTCATAGGTCCCTGTAAAGGGCGTCCGGGTGCCGACGGACGTCAGCTCCGCGCCGCCCAGGTCGATGTCCGCGATCTGCCGGTAGGCCCTGGCGGAGAATTCCGCGGCGGATTCGGCGTCGTTGCATTTGTCGAGGAAGAGCGTCAGGTCTTTCTTGTTGGCGATGATGTAGGGTTTGGCCGCGGAGCCGTCGCCGCCGCTGAAAAGGGTCGGGACTTCCGGTTCCTCCGGCGTATCCGGCTTGTCGACAGGCGTTTCCTCCACTGGATCGGGGGTAACTTTGGAACATCCCGGCATGGAAAGGAAGAGTCCCGGGGCAAGCAGGAGCCAGGCGGCCAGGCAAGCGGCTTTTCGGTGAGCGGGAATCGATCGTGTCATTATTCTGCGGTTTTTAAAAATACATACCCATGCAAATCTAAAAAATATTTCATTATAAAAAAATATCGCAAAACAAGATTTTCAAAACAAAAACAATTCTTTCAAATACCGCTTTTTATGAAAATTTTTATCTTTGCAGTATGAACAAAGTGCAAGAACGCCGGCAGGCCATCTGCGACCTGCTCTCGACGGTGGAGTCCATCCCCGTGGAAACCCTCGCGGAACGCCTCCAGGTCACGGGTGCGACCATCCGG
>JAEEGL010849906.1_pt1 | contig 19948 bp, 12 predicted proteins | sample 9134231 | NCBI WGS metagenome assembly JAEEGL01 (sample SAMN16246548, study PRJNA631951) | gut metagenome | biome: gut microbiome; feature: rumen; material: fiber-attached | host: Bos | place: Iran: Karaj | collected 2018-10 | reverse complement strand
TCGTTTTCGAAGTAGTGGCGGAGGTCGTTGACCTGCCACTTGAGCATGGCGATGCGCTCGACGCCCATGCCGAAGGCGAAGCCGCTGTAGACTTTGGAGTCGATGCCGCTGGCTTCGAGGACGTTCGGGTCCACCATGCCGCAGCCCATGATTTCGAGCCAGCCGGTGCCTTTGCAGATGTTGCAGCCCTTGCCGTGGCAGATGTTGCAACTCACATCGACCTCCGCGGAAGGCTCGGTGAACGGGAAGTAGGACGGGCGCATCCGGATCTGCGTGTCCGGACCGAACATTTCGCGGGCGAACAGGAGGATGGCCTGCTTGAGGTCCGCGAAGGTGACGTTCTTGTCGATATAGAGGCCTTCCACCTGGTGGAAGATGCAGTGCGCGCGGGCGCTGATGGCTTCATTGCGGAACACGCGGCCCGGGCAGATCACGCGGATCGGGAGAGGCTGGGTTTCCATCGTGCGCACCTGGACGGAAGAGGTGTGGGTGCGGAGAAGGAGCGGATTGAGATGGCCGGAAGAGACAAAGAAGGTATCCTGCATCTCGCGGGCCGGGTGGTTCGGCGGGAAGTTGAGCGCCTCGAACACGTGCCAGTCGTCCTCGACCTCCGGACCTTCGGCCACGTCGTAGCCGAACTTGCGGAAGATGTCCACGATTTCCTGCCGGACGATGGAGACGGGATGGCGGGAACCCAGTTCGAAGGGGTCGCCGGGCATCGAGAGGTCCTGCTTGGGGGCCAGGCTCACGGCGGCCGCGGTGGCCTGTTCCTTGAGTTCGTCGATCTTGGCGGTGACGGCCTTCTTGAGCTCGTTGAGCTTCTGGCCGTATTCGCGCTTGAGTTCAGGGGCGACGCCGCGGAACTGTTCCATCAGCGCGGTGACGCATCCTTTCTTGCCCAGGAAACGTACGCGGGCCTCCTCCACTTCCTTCTGGGAGGTGGCTTTCAGTTCGGAAAGTTCCTTCTGTATCTGTTCAATCGCTTCTTTCATGGTATGTTCGCTTCTAATATCCCGCAAAGATAACTATTTTCCGTCGTTTTTGGCCCCGGTCGAGGCTTTTTCGGACTTGGCCTTCCGTTTGTCGCGGGCTTTCTGGGCCCGCTGGCCGGAGCTTTTCCAGTATTTTTTCCACTGGTCTTCCGTGAAGAAGCGCTGGTAGGACCGGTCGATCTGTTCCATCCATTTGTCCTGGACGGCCTGGTACAGGTCCACGTTGCTGACCTTCGCCTTCTGGAAGTCTTCCAGCTCCTCCTGCATCGCATGATAGTCGTGGGTGAGGGTGGAGTCCACGTAGAATTCCTGCCAATATTCCAGTTCAAGCTGCTCGGACAGGCGCTTGACTTCCTTGTCGATGAACTCAAGGAGCTGCTTTTCCCGCTGCTCGGGCGTCTGGGGGCCCTGGTTCTGGGCCGGGAGGGGGAAGGCGGACAGGCAGAGGGCCGCCGCCATCATCATCCATAAGTGTTTCATCCCTTGATAAAAATTCATAAATTTGCAGTTGCCTCAAGGCTGGGCAAAATTAACAATTATTGAACAAACCCCCAAATACCATGCATAAATCGCACCTGACCCTCCTGCTGTCCCTCTGCCTGTCCCTGGTACCGGCCCTGGAAGGGAACACCTGTACCAACGTCATCGTCACCAAGGGCGCCAGCAAGGACGGTTCCACCCTGGTCTCCTATGCTGCCGACTCGCATTATCTGTTCGGCGAGCTGTATTACCACCCGGCGGCCGACTGGAAAGCCGGGTCCCTGCTCAAGATATACGATTGGGACAGCGGCAAATACCTGGGCGAAATCGACCAGATTTCCCACACGCTCCAGACGGTGGGCAACATGAACGAGAAGCAGGTCATCATTACCGAGACCACGTGGGGTGGGCGCGAGGAACTGATGGACCGCCGGGGCCGGATCGATTATGGCTCCCTGATCTACGTGGCCCTGCAGCGGGCGTCGACCGCCCGGGAAGCCATCCGGATCATCGTGGACCTCGCGAACGAGTACGGGTATGCCTCCGAAGGCGAAACTTTCTCCATCGCCGACAAGAACGAGGCCTGGATCATGGAACTGATCGGCAAGGGAACGAACATCAAGAACGGGATCAATACGGACAAGGGTATCGTCTGGGTCGCCCTCCGCGTGCCGGACGGTGCCATCTGCGCCCACGCAAACCAGGCCCGCATCGGTGCTTTTCCCTTGAAAGATCCTGACAACTGCATGTATGCCAAGGACGTGATCTCCTTCGCTCGCCGCAAGGGTTATTTTGAGGGTGCCGACGAGGAATTCAGCTTCAAGAAGGCGTACGGCCCGGCCGATTTCGGCACCGTGCGCGGTTGTGACGCCCGTGTCTGGAGCGCTTTCAACATCCTCTCCGGCGGCTGGTTCTCCTATTATGACGCTGAAGGAAAGGCTGTGACCAAGGACGCCTCCGAATATCTGGACTATGCGATGGGGTACAACCTGGACGGGGACCTTCCGCTGTTCATCTATCCGCGCGATCCGGTAACCGTGAAAGCCGTGGCCGACGTGATGCGCGACCACTACGAGGGGACGCCGATGGACATGACCCAGGATATCGGTGCGGGCGGCAATGCCCTGCCGTACCGCTGGCGTCCGATGGAGTTCAAGGCCGAGGGCGGCACCTACCTGAACGAGCGCGCCATCGCCACCCAGCAGACCGGATTCTGGATGGTGGGCCAGGCCCGGGACTATGTCCCCGACGAGGTGGGCGGCATCCTGTGGTTCGGCACCGATGATGCGGCAACCTCTTATCTTACACCGATCTACACTTCCACGACCGAAGTGCCGGAATGCTTCCGGGAGGGGAACGGCGACCTGCTTCACTATTCTCCCACCGCCTCTTTCTGGATCAACAACCGGGTCTCCAACGCCTGTTACAAGATGTACAACATCATGGCTTCGCATGTCCGGAAGAAGATCGATGCATTCGAGATCGACCAGATGGAGCGCAAGACCCATTCGGTGGACAGCGCCGCTACCGTCCTGTACAACCAGGCCGTGGTGAGGCTGCAGGACAAGCTTTCTTCCAAGCGGTCGGTCATGGTGTCCCGCCGTCCCTTCGCCAAGGTGATCCGTTATGTCACGGATTACACGGTGCAGACGGCCCAGGACCAGTTCGCAACGTGGGTCTCCCTTGAGGAGGAGCTTCTCGTCAAGTTCATGGACGGCAACGTGAAGCCGCAGGCCGAGGACGGCTCGTTCAAGCATTCCGAGTACTCGGAAGGCCAGCCCGAGAAGGTCGAATGGCCGGGCTACACGGAGCTCTGGAAGGAGACCGTCGCCCGCGAGGCAGGCGAGGTCCTGAAGGTGAAGGAATGAGCGGCCTATTTGCTGCCCAGGTACATCATGATGCCGAATGACAGATAATGACCGGGAGCCCGGAGATCATCGTAATAATAAACGTCGTTGACCGAATCATACCTGCTGTAGTACTGGTCGGAGCCGGAGACAATGTAATGGTAGCCGACATAGAAATCGAACAGGGTCAGGCCAAAGCCGACTTTTCCGCCGACAGACAGGCAGGGCTTTGAAAAACCGGAATCTTCGGCATAGATGTCATAGGACACCTCCGGACCGAAATAGAGATAGCCGAGTGAATACTCGCCTCCCAGATTTTGCTTCTTGATGACGTTCACTTTCGGCGTGGCGGAGACGCGGAACTTGTAATATGGATTCGCCGGGCCGAAGAGTTCCGATTCCAGGGAATTGTACAGGGTTCCGGCCAGCTCGAGGTTGAAGCGGTTGCTGTGGCCCCCCAGGCTGAGCGCCGCTTTCATTCCGAAGTTGGGGATCATCCCGTCGCCAAGACTGTTCGTGAAAGTGGAGAACTCGTCGAAAACAGACTCGACGCCGACGCCCATCAGGGAGTGGAAGGCTTCCCGGCTGTTCTGCCGCTGAATTTTCCGGAGTTCCTTTTCATGTTCCTTCCGGACTTTTTCGTGCTGTTCGTCCACGTAGGATTTCGCCCTGGGCGAAACGGCATACGCGTACGCCGCCTGATAGTCCCTTTCCAGCGCCTGCCAGGCAAACCGGTCGGCCAGGGCCATAGCAATGGCGTCGGAAACTTCGGCGAAGTGCTTTCCGTCGGGGAAACTGGCGATGTATTTCTTGCCCTGCTCGACGGTCGGGTTCTGCTTGTACCGGGCATGGGCGGCCTCATCCTTCGCGTTGTAATAATCCACGCGGTCCTGGGGTTCCAGCGCGCCCAGCGCCTCGGCTTCGGCATAGGCTTCCACCAGCCTTTCCGGATCGCCCCCCGCAGCATTCAAAGCCCGGGCCTTTTTCACGCTGATCTGTTTGTTCGCCTCTTTTTCGTGCGCCTTGAGACGGCTCGTGCGCAAGTAATTCTGAAGACTTTCCACCGTATTGTACTTGACGGCTTCGGCCCAGAGTGCGTCATCTTCCGCCTGCCTTTCGGCCGCTTCGATCTCACTGATCCGTTTCCGGGCTTCGGAAGCATAGAGGTTCATCTTGGTTTCGTTCAGGTAGGCCCCGTAGGCTTCTTTGGTATCGGTCTTGCTGTATCTCTCCCACAGTTTCCGGTCATTGACGCGGTCCTGGCCTTTCCGGGCATCGGCGGTATGCCGTCCTTGGGGATATCTTGCCAGATAGTCCTTGTAGGCGGCCACCGTGGATGCACTTTCCGCTTCCTCCCAGGCGTTGTCATCCTCTTTCACGAGTGCCTCCTGATAGCGTCTGTCGGCTTCGCTCCGGTGGTAGCCCTGGGGAAACTGGGTGGAATAGCGCCTGAAGGCGGTCGAAGAGCCGGTACGGACCGCCTCTTCCCAGGCATTTTCGTCTTGCCTGCGGGCCTGATACTGTGCCAGTTGCGATTTGACCTCCGCCAGGTGTTTTCCCTCGGGGAAGTTCCGGATATACTCCTGCATCGAGGATTCAGTGGCATAAGAACGGATGGAGGCCCAGGCCTGGTTCTCCTGGATGGAGCGGATCGAGTCTTTCGCCGCCTGGCTGTATTTGCCGTTGGGATACTGGGAAAGGAAGTCGTCGTAGGCCTCGAGGGACCGGCGGTCGCGGTAGCGGACCCAGACCAGCAGCTCTTCCTGGCTTTCCCGGGCATCATTGATCTTCGCGGCGAGCCGGTCGCATTGGTCCTTCCTTCCCTTTGCGATCTTGTCCGTGGGAAAGCGCCGGACAATATTGTCGGCGTTGGCCCTGACCCTGCGGACTTTTTCGAGCAGTTCGTTCTTGATCCGGTCCATGTCCTCTTCGCTGACCGCCCTCTCGAAACGGGCAAGGATCCTGTCTTCGGAGAGGTCGGAGATGCCGTCCTTGACTGCCTTGTTCCAGGCGATGCAATCCTTCGCGTTGTTCAGTTTTTTCTGGACTTCCAGATACTCGACGGAGTTCGGATTCATCTTCTTCATTTTCATCATCGCCAGGGCACCGTCGTACTGCTTCACCGCTTCGACGTAGTCGCTCTTGGAGACGGCATGGTCGCCATTCTTCACAAAACTTTTATAGTCGGATTGGGCAGAGGCAGCGACGGGTCCGGCCAGGCATATCATGAACAAGAACAAAACGGAAAGGATCTTTTTCATATGCGTTGAATTTGGGGCAAAATTACAAAAATTATTTAGTATATTTGGCATTTGAAACAAAACCCGCTACAGTATGAATAAACTGATGAAGAACGGCCTTGTCCCGCTTCTGGTGATCTGTCTTTTCACGGGAGCCTGCTCGTCCAATTCCAAAGAGCAGAAAGCCATCAAGGCCATCCGTACCGCCATGGTGGACCAGCAGGTCAATGACGCGGAATTTGTGTCGGCCCTTGCCTTGGTACAGAAAGCCGGTATCGTGACGATCAATGATGCTGGTGTCCGTACACCCATCCATAACGAAGAGGAACTCGCCCTGTATTTTGTCGGCAAGGGTATTTCCGAGCCGGCAGCCGTGTTGAAGAAGTACGTCAAATACACGGTTCCGCTGGAGCGGCTGGTGGTCATGCTGGAGAATTCCATGAGCATGCAAGGCTATTTCAAGTCCGGTACCAGCACCTTTACCCGCCCGATCATCGCTTTATACAACGGCGTGACCAAGGACGTGTCCATTGAAACGGCCTATATCGGGGAGAATGCCAAGCACGCCCAGGTTCTGACCGCAGTTGCGAAGGACACCTTCGACAGCAATCTGGCGAACGGAAAGATCCTCGTCGGGCAAAGTTCCCCGCTGGACCAGATTTTCGCCACAGCCATCGCCATGGCGGCGGATAACGTCCAGACGGTTTCCTGTGTGATTACCGACGGAATCATCAGCGGTACCAGCCAGGAAACCAAACGGGATCCGGAATTCACGCTCAAGCATCTGCCTCTGATTGAACAGCGGATCAGGGATGCGGTCTCCTCTCAGGAGAAAGTCGATTTCCTGGTGTATCGTTTCGACGGTGAATTCTCCGGCGTTTATTATGACTATCACAACAAGACGCATAAGTTGAATGGCTCGCCCCGTCCTTTCTTTATCTTCCTGTTCGGAGCGGCCGACCATCTGACCGAGTTCGCCCAGAAAGTGGAAAAGGAACCCAATTTCCGTTTCACGGACCGTCTCGCTTCCTATGAGGCCGGCGGGTACAAGACCCTCACTAAGGGCCAGTTGATGGGTTCCCAGAACACTGAAAAGGTGAATATCGTCCCCGCCCAGAATTCGGTAATCATGCCGTCCCGGGTCCAGGCTCCGGTGAATTTCCGTCTGCGAATGAGCGTCCGTGACCTTCCTGCCTTTGTCAATGACGAGAACTACCTCCAGGCCAACCTGACGTTCCAATACAAGGATCCTGCTTCCGGCATTCCGCTTCCGGCAGACGGTTTCCTGCAGGGGTTGCATGCAGACAACCCTGCTCTCGGGACGTATATCCTGGATCTCCAGGTTTCTCCCGAACTGGCGGCCAAATTCGGACAGGACATGGACATCAACATCAGCTTGGGCGGTATCCTGGATGAATGGTATCTCCAGAAATCCTGTGCGGATGATACGGTAGGCGGAGGAAACGACGAGGACACCTTCTGCCTGGATGCTCTCATCCGCGCCATGCTGCTTGGGAAGGGAATACGGCCGGATAATCTCAATGCCGCCATTGACATCCCGGTCAAAATTATCAAGAAATAACTAATAATCAATATAATGGAAAAGATTTACTTTCTTCTGACAAGCGTTCTGCAGACATCGGGTGACATATGGATTCCCTGGTATGCAACATCCGGCGGCCTGACCCTTTCGTTCCTGATGACGCTGGGCATTTCACTGTTGTTTGTCATCCTGTTCTACTTCGTGCTGACCCTGATCAAGCCCGCGCTGACAAACGTCCATTATTATCTGACGATGTTCCTCAATGCGGTGGTGTGCTTTTTCGCGGTTTTCTTTGTCGCAAAGGGGATGATTGTCAAGTATATCATAGACAATGACCTGATCTCCATCGACCCGCTTGCGGAAACTACGGCCGCTTCCGGGACGCTGGACATGTGGCTCGTCGCTGCGAATTCCGCCATCTATGCGCTGGTTTTCTTCTTCCTTTTCTCGATCATCATCAAGCGTTGGGGCCCGCACGGAACCAATCTGATTCCTTTTGGCAAATAGCGCACTATGAGGACTTTCGTGTATTTCGTGGGGGGATCCGGAGCCCGTACGCTCCGCTCCCTGATTTTTCTGATGGCGTCTGGCGTGGACCTGGGGAAGGGCAACGAGATCGTGCCCATCCTGGTGGACTATGACATTGAGAACGGCGACCTGGTCCGGACCAAGGCGCTGATGGACCAGTATGTGCAGTTCAACAAGATCATCAAGGACATCCCCGGAGAGGAGAAGGACCATCTTTTCTTCAACGGCGCCCTGACGATGCTGGGAAACAATCCCGCCGATTCCTCCCTTTCCTTCGTGGAGATGGGCCGGGAGTACCCGAATGCGACTTTCGGCAATTATATCAACTATGACAACCTGAACCAGTCGGACGACGACCCGACCCAGGACTTCATCCGCAGCCTGTACAGCGCCTCGAAGGTCAAGAGCAAACAGGAACTGGAGCTTTCCCTGAAGCTGGGCTTCAAGGGAAACCCCAACATCGGCAGCGTCGTGTTCAACAAGTTCTTCGGGACGGAGACCTACAGGACGTTCTACAACAGTTTCTCGACGGATGAAACCACGCCGGACAAGGTGTTCATCGTCGGTTCCATTTTCGGCGGCACCGGGTCGACGGGTATTCCCCAGCTGGTGAAGAACCTCCGTTCCTGCGAGAAAAACGCCATCCGGAACTGCCGGATCGGCACTTGCATCATCCTCCCTTACTTCAATGTGGAAGGAAACGAGAAGAGCCAGATCAACTCCAACCTGAACGTGTCCAAGTCCAAGGCGGCCCTTTCCTATTACCAGAAGGAGGTCAACGACAAGCTGGACGAAATCTATTACATCGGCTGCAACGCCCGGAAAGGTACGTACAAGAATGTGGAAGGCGGCAGCGAGCAGCGGAACAAGGCGCACCTGGTGGAACTCCTGTCCGCCATGAGCATCGTCGAATTCGCCAAGCACCCCGGTACGCCGCATGCTCCGGGAATCCTCTCGGAATATGAATATGGCTCCGCCCAGGGGTTCGAGCCGGACGGCTGCATGCTGGACGTGCTCTCCGCCGTCAATGTGAGCAACGAGACGGGCACGAACGAGGTGTACAACCGGTATGTCCGTCCGATGAATGCGTTCGCCTTCTTCAAGAAGTATTGCGACGAGTATGTCTACACGCCCAAGAAAGACGACGGCGCCGGCGTGTTCAACTCCCCGCAAACCTATTATCGCCGGGTGGGCGGCGACATTTCCCGGTCCACCGATTTCGGCAAGCTGCTGGAGTCCTTCCAGGAGGCCTTCGCAGTGTGGTCAGACGAGATGGCGACGAACGAGCAGCTGACCTTCTCTCCGTATGATTTCTCGAAAGACCTGGACCATTTCGTGCTCTTCAATGCGGAACGGCCTTCGTCCAAGGACATCTACTCGACGATCCGGAAAAACGTCGCGCTCCAGTTCTCTCCGATTCCCCAGGAGGGGAGCGGAATGTCCAATACCCAGATTTTCATGAAGATATTCTCGCTGGGATTGTGGGAGCTCACCGCTAACAAGGAGTTGTTCAAGGTCAGAAAATAAAACAGGCAGATATGGCATCATATATCTTCAATCTTTTCAGCAGCGACGCTGAGCAGAGCCAGAATGGCTGGTACAAGCGTTCGCAGGTGACGGAAGCGACGATCAAGGACATTCCGGACACGCTTTCCAACATCGGCAACCTGAGCAAGGTGGGCACCTCCATCCCGACGCCCCTTGCCCGCATCTATCTGTTCAATGCCGCTTTCGAGTTCATGGCTTCGCACGTGAGTGCCCGGAACGAGGTCTACCAGGGACTGGTGAATGACGCCCTGGACCTCTTGCAGATGATCTTCGAAAACGGCGTGGATGAAGATTCGTCCCAGACTTCGAAACTGAAGGTGCTGGCCTGGAAGGGAGCGAGCGTGATCCGTTCCCTGAAGAATTCGGGCAGCGAGGAGAAGCGGCTGCTGGGCAAGTCCCTGGAGCTGGCTTTCGGTTCCGGCAGTGAATTCGGCCAGGACCAGCAGATCAACCTGATCTATTTCGACGGGATGCTGCTGGGCGGCACGTCTCCCTTCAACCTGGTCTATACCGGGGCGAATCTCCGGGACGAGGTGGAGGCCGAGCGGCAGAAAGACGGCCGGGCCGACTATCTGACGTCCAATTTCCGGATCGACCGGAAGGTGTACCGTTTCTTTGATGCGGCCGGCAAGTATGTACCTCTCCGTTCCCGTCCTGCCGATTTCAAGGAGTACCTGTACGGAATCTACCGGACAGCCCCCGAGGAGGTGACGGGAATGCGGTCTCCGCTATACAGTTTCTTCCAGTATGTGAGGCAGGAATGCGGGGACGTCGATTTCGCCGAAGCCGGTTTCGAAAAGAATTTCCATCCGGTCCGGAACCTGGAGGTCCCGGTCCAGACCAAGGACGGCAACCGGGCGAAGATCGTCCTCCGCTTCAACGCCAAACGTCCTCCGATTGCGGAAAAGAGCTATTTCACCATCCATCCGGACATGGATGTCTGTGGAAAGGACGTCCTTCCGCTGGTCCTTCCCTCCCGGGATACCGTCACGACGGGAATCAACCACTGGGCGTACATCAGCGAGGATGAGCCCTGGAGCATGGATACCGTCATCACGGAGATGTATCTGATGACGAACCCCGACCCGATGAAGCGCAGCCTTCCCCAGAACGGAGCGGCCGGGGAGATGACCAACATCAAGTACCCCTGGCTGACGGACATGGACCTGTTCGAGGACACCTTGGTCGACCTGGGATTCACGGTGGACGGCAACCGGTTCGTCATCCCGCAGGGTGAGGACAACTTCCGGTTCCTGCTGCCGGTCAAGAAGGCTTTCTTTGATTATTTCAAGCCGGAAACACTGCGGAAAAACCTCTCCGTCCGGTATACGGACAGCAACCGTTCCGGCATCCCGACGGCCGTGGTCTTCACGCTCACGATCCCGCTGAAGGCCGACCGTGCGCTTACCTTCCAGCGCAAGTACCAGCGTCCCCGCCCCGAGGACCGCAGCAAGGACAATTTCGGTCTTCCGAAGGGCGTTTATCCGATCCGCTACTTTGAAAGCGGTCTGGATGTGGGCATCTTCCCGTTCTACCAGTTGAACGAGAAGAATCCGGTGGGCGATTATTATACCAACGCCTATTCGGTATACCTGTTCTCCCACGTGGGAGAGACGGAGAAGAAGGAAGCATCCCTCTCGTTCTATTTCCAGAGCGACGAAGAAGGGAAGAAGGGCCTGTTCCCCGTGAATGTTCCGGAATTCTCCCGTACGGTCACGAACGGTCAGGGTATCTCCAAGGTATATAACCTGGAGAACCGGAACGAGTTCAATTCCTACGCCTGCAACAAGTTCTCTCTCCTGAGCGTGGACATTCCCCGCTCCGAAGCTTCCACCCGGGAGGACCATGGCCTGGTCATTCCCGTCTGGATGAAGGCCCTTCCGCAGGTTCTCCGTCAGAAACCGACGGTCCTTTCCGTGGACTTCGGTACGTCCAACACCCACGTCGCCTATCTGGACACGTCGGACGGCCGGTCCGAGTCGGTCGTTCCGTTCTCGATTCCGGATCAGGAGCGGCAGTTCGTGTTCCTGAACAAGCGGGATGCGTCCGATCCCGACTACCGGCACCGCGAGTCCTTCGGAGATGTCGGCGCCGAGCTCCAGTCCTTCTGGAAGGAGACGGTTCCCTCCGTCATCGGCCTGTCGGCCAACCGCGAAGACCGGTCTTCCGTGAAGTATCCGATCAAGACCGCCACCCTGGAATCCGCCAAGTTCCGCAATGCGACCGGATCCCGGAACCTGTTCGAGACCATCAATATCGGATACGACATCGACAACGAGTTCACCCGGCTGGACACGCAGCTTTTCAATTATCAGGAGGACCTGAAGTGGCAGGCGATGAAGCACCGCAGCGACGGGAACAATTCGGAGACCCAGCTGGACGAGGCCCGGATCCGCGCCTTCTGCAAGCAGACCCTCTGGATGCTCAAGAACATGGTCATCATCAAGAACATCGGCCTGGAGGGCAACCGGTTCGTCTACTTCTATCCGGGCAGTATGTCGGTGACCGACCAGAGGTCCTTCCAGCAGATTTGGAAAGAGGAGAGCGAGGAAGTATGGACGAAATTCAACTTCAAACTGACGGTTGAGCCGCCCATCATGGAGGCTATCGCTCCGTACTACTCCCTGATCGCCCTTCCCGGTGTGGGCCAGCAGATATTCACCCGCAATTCCGTGAACATCGATATCGGTGGCGGTACGACCGATATCTTCGTGCTGGACAAGGGTAGCCTGGGCTTCCAGGAGACCGGCCGGGCTTTCGAGTCCTCCATCCTGTTCGCCGGTAACCAGCTCTGGGGCATCGAGGATGACGCCCGCTCCCTGGAGGAGCGCCGCCGGAGCAAGAACGGGTTCGTCTCCTATATGATGAACCTGATCCAGTCCGGAAACTATCATTTCAAGGACGGCGAACTCAAGCGCGTGTACGAGACGAACTACAAGGATAAACCGGCGGACCAGCTGGTGAGTTTCTTCTTCAAGTACAACGAGTTCAATTTCGGCGGTAACGTGAAGATGAACCAGAACCTCCGGTTCGTGATGTTCCTGCACTATTCGTCCATCGTCTATTATCTGGCCGATTTCCTGAAATACATCCGCTTCAGGAACGAGAACTTCCGGATGCCCGAAATCCTCACCTTCACCGGAAAGGGTAGTGAGTATATCAAGCTGCTGGGCGACGAGGCCGAAATCGCGCGCCTGACCAGCGAGATGCTGAAAGCCTTCGGCATCGAGATCAGGCAGTTCTCCGTTTATTTCCCGGCCAATCCGAAGGAACTGACGGCGAACGGCGGTATCTACAGCATGAACCCGGATTGCCAGATTACCCTGAAAGCCGTGGATGAGGATGACTTTGATGTTTCAATCGGCGCATTGAGCGACTTGGGGAACACTTCGACCGTGCAGCGGGAGAAGTATATCCATTATGACTACAGCCAGGATATCCTGGGCTATAAGAAGGATGTGGTGGATGAGAAGGCAGGAAGCCTGCTCAATGAACAGGTCAGGAACGATGCGACGCGGGCCATGGTGATGGAGAAGGTCAAGGATTACGTCTCTTCCCTTTTCCGTGCCCGGAATTCTTCCAAGATCCTGAAGGAATACATGACCGGCATCATCGGAAATCCGGACGATGCGAACGCTTTCGCGTCGGAAAACGACATGACCCGCATCCTCCGTTTTGCCGAGGAAAGCTTCGATACCCAGAAGCAGCTGTTCAACAACCGCCATCAGGTTGACAGGAATGAAGACGCCAAGGAGAACCTGTTCTTCCTTGCCATGCGGAACCTCTTCATCAAGTTGTCCAATTTTTATGTCAAATGAGTTTGAGCCATGAATAATAGAATCATCCGTTGGGGCGTCGCCCTCCTCCTCCTGGTGACGATGTGTTGTGTCTCCTTTGCACAAGCCGACACGACACAGACCAATACTTCTGCCCAGGATTCAACGACAATGACGGCACAAGATTCTTCCAACATGAATAATGCTGCTGCGGAGGCTGATTCCGGCGCTGCCCAAGAAGACGAGCCGGTAGAAAAAACGCCCCTCAACATCCCTTGGGAACTTGTCCTTTCCTGCCTGGCGCTCGTTGCCGCCGTCGCGGTGTATTTGCTGGACCAGAAGGCTATCAAGGAAGCGAAGCACGCCTTGGACGAGCGGATCAACCAGCGCAAGACGGATTATTTCCAGTTGGAAGCCCGCCTGAACAGTCTTGAAAAAGCCCTTCCCGGTAAGGTGCAGGCTATCCTCCAGGACCAGCAGGACGCTTTTATGGCAGAGCAGGAGCGGAAGGTCCGGGCAATGCAGGATGAACTGGCTGCCAAGGAAGAGGATTTCCGTCGCCAGCGTGAAGCCGAAGAAGAGGCGGCCAGGCCCAAGACTTATTATGCCGCTTACAAGGAGAGTGTCAAGGGTTTCTCCGTCGAGTTCCTTTCCGAGGAAAGAAAGGCGAATTCCACGGCTGTCATCAACACGAAATCGAAGACGGAGGCGGAGTTCTCTCTGGTTCCGGACCTGAATCCCACGGCATTCCGCAGCATCATCGGCGCGTGCGAAGTGGTCAAGGGCTCTCCCGAGAATTATTCGAGCATCGAGATAGTCGAGCCCGGTCGCGTTGTGCGGGATGACGATGCCTGGGTGGTGGTCTCGAAGGTGAAAATCGCCTGCTTATGAGTTCTGTTGTGTTTGACGGACGGACGGTTGCCATACCGGAAGCGTTCGTCAAGTTCATTATCGAGCATTCCGTTTCTGACCTGGGGGTATATAAGGGGGCGGACCATACCTTTGCCGACCCCTATCTGAACCCGCGCTTCGGAACGGACTGGGATGCCATCTACACCATCGGCCAGACGGATTATCACTTTGACCGTGACCTGTGCAACCAGATGGTCGCCCAGGTGTGCAAGGAGCGGAACAGCGCGGCGCCAAAGCGGTCCGCAGTGGATTCCGTCTCCAATGCGGGCGATAACGGGTTAAAGCCGCTGCAGGAGCTTCAGATCGAAGAGGAAAACGGCTCCATCACGGTTCTGGTCTATGTGGGACGCCAGCGTTTCTATGTCCTGTCCACGAACCGGAGTACTCTCGCTCCCGGCGATATCCTGGAGTCGGTCTCCATGCCCATCGGCCGGGGTGAGGTGGAATTGTTCAACCTGTACCGCAACGGAAAACCATACAAGCCGAAAGAGGCCGAGATTGCCGATGTCTGCTATTTCAAGACCGGCATCCTCCGCTCGATTACGCTGGTCGATTCACCGGTCTTGCTGAAGATTGTCGACAACGACCCTTCCTACGGTGGTTCGCTGCGGACCGTGACGGACAAGAACGCCGAGGAATACCTGAGCGGCTTTATCCAGTTTGTCAAGTCGATGGTCGAACCGTTGGGCGCTCTCCCGGAGCGGGAGGAGTTCCCGGAGTACCGGACGATCCTGGAAGTGGCGATGGACAGCGGTGTGAGCACGTTCCTTTGCAATGAGATCATCAGTGCCGTGGAGCGCCGCAGTCCCTACGTGGATGCCTTCAACGAGGACGACTGGGACCTGCGTATCTCGGACAGGAAAAAAGCCGAGATCAATTACAAGGTGATCGCGCTGGCCTACCCGGCGTATTCCGAAGCGCAGAAAGCCCTGGAGAAAATCTGCAAGGACGTGCGTGCCCGCCGTTTCCTCCTCTTCTTCAAGAAGAGCGGCAGTTTCAACGAGGCAGACCGGGAACGGGCGGAGGAGCTGGCGCGGCAGATGGAAGAGAACGCGGGCAAGATCCAGGCGGCGCAGAAGGAGCTTCGGGAGATCCTGGCCCGGAACAACCGGATGGACAAGAAATTCGAGGTTGCGCTGGATCTGCATGTGGAGCCGGCTTACGGCAAGAGCATGATCCAGGACGCCCTGGAGAAATCCAAGGTCCCGCCCACGTACAATCTCAAGCAAGGGGCCAAGGTATTCTCGGTCCTGGCCGCCCTCATCGTGGTGCTTGTGCTGATCCGGATGACCACCGGCAGCGTCGACCGGTTCAACAAGGAGGCGGACAATCTGGCCCCCCTGCTGGAGCAGGCCGAATTCGGCCGGGCGGTCCAGCAACTGCGGCAGGCCCGGGATGATTTCCGTCCCGGCTTCATGCGTTTTCTGATCAACGGCCGGCTGCATCGTGCCAATGACGAAATCCAAGCGGCCATCGACCATGAGGTGGACGAGGGTATCGAACAACTGGAAACGCTGCTGCGCGCAACGCACGGCCGTTTTACTCCTGAGATGCTCGAACACCTGAGCAAGATGCTTCAGTGGCGTCCCGAAAACCCGCGCCTGCTGGAATTGAAGGAACAATACATGCGGAATTGATATGCGGCTTGAGCGATTGACCGCCGGAACACTTGCCCAGCAACTTCCGGATACATCCAACGTTAAGGAATTGGCCCTTTCCGGAGAGATCAACGGAGCGGATGTGACTTTGTTGCGGAGCATGTGCGGCTGCGAAGGATGCAAGGCTTGTCCTCATCCTCCCGTTTTGGAGCGCCTGGACCTTTCCGGGGTCCGGATTGTTCCCGGCGGTTTTGCCGAGGATGCCCGTGCGGTTACGGAACGGGATGAAATCGGCGGTTACATGTTCTCCAAGGCGCAGACGCTGAAGGCCATCGTGCTTCCAAAGGGTCTCCGGAGGGTGGACGGAAAGGCCTTTTTCGGCGCACGCCAGCTGGAGGAAGTCCGGGCGGCGGATCAGTTGGCTGAGATTGGGGAGATGGCGTTCATGAATTGCGTTTCCCTGGAGTCCGTATCCCTGGGCGCTTCGCCCTTGCAGATCGGCCGTTTTGCGTTCGGGAGCTGCCGTCGGCTGAAACGGATTTCCCTTCGGGCTGAAACGCCGCCCGAAGTGGATCCGACGGCCTTTTCCGGTCTTTCCGCTCCGGATTGCCAGGTCCTGGTTACCGTCGGTTCCCTGCCCGCTTACAGGGAAGATTCCGCATGGCAGGCTTTCAACCTGGTGACAAAAGACAAGCCGGTTTCTGCAAAACCGGCTACAGAAAAACCGGTCGCGGAAAAACCCGTGGCTCCGGCAGAACCGGAAGTCCCCGTGCCCCCCAAGACGCCCGAAATCGCCGACGTTCGCAAAAAGGAATTGGCCGCCCTTGTGTCCAGTGTGGAACAGCATTCCATCAAGAAGGAGACGCGTCCGGATGTCTGGGTTGAGACCATTTCGGTCCAGGACCGGTATTCCATTCAGAACGGAGGGTCGGTCGCCCTGCTGTTTTCTTGCGTGACCAAATTCCTGGAAGGGATTCCCGTCCGTGTCGAGGCCCGTTTGTTCCATAGCGACGGAAGTCCGTTGAAGGATATGAACAATGACTGCTGCCTGTCCGGCGGCCAGGTCGGCGTCTGGACCGAATTGAATCCGAAATTCGTCCAAAGCCGGTTCTCGCAGATTGTCCTGACCTTGCCCTACACGGAGTTCCATCTGGGCGGCAATCCGGAGAAGCTCGAGTGGCGAATATCCTTCTTTGCCAAAGGGAAACAAGTCGGAGAGGAAAAGAGCCACCCCTATTCCTGGACGGGTCCTTCCTGTATCCGTATCTCTTCTTTCCATCTGGAGAGCGGTTTGGGTTCGGCAGGGGCCTATCTGGATGGCGTCGTCTCTTTCAAGGCGAACAACTGCGCGGGGAAGAACGGGAGATGTGTCCTGTTCCTTTTCCACGAGAACGGCAAACCGGTCCAGGACAGGAACGGATCCTATTGCACGATAGACGGGCAGGTTTGTTCCAGCGCCGTCTTTTCGCCGAAATACGCGTCCTCCCAGTTCTCCGATTTCCGGATGCGCCTTCCTCTCAGCGAATTCCACCTGGACGGTGTAAAGACCCGGTTGAAATTGCTGGTCCAGATCTTTGTGGAAGACGTGCCTCTTGCTACGACGGATCCTGTCATCATCAAGTGGAATCTATAGTCTTATCCTCCCCGTCATGAAAAACAAAACCGTCGCCATCGTACTCGCCTTTTTCCTGGGCGGCCTGGGAATCCACCATTTTTATCTGGAGCATTGGGGGAGGGGCATTCTCTACCTGCTGTTCTGCTGGACAGGTATCCCTGCGGTCCTGGGTGTGATCGATGCCCTCTATTATCTGGTTGCAGGCGGAAAGAATTTCGAACCGGCTCCGTCCGTCGCGCCTTCGCCCGCTAAGCCTTCCGTGCGGGAAGCGCCCCGGCAGGATACGACCCCTGCCACGGCCAGTCAGCCCCAGAATACCGTCACTATCGTCGGGTCGGTTGTCGAAAAGCCGGAGGAAATCGAGCAGAAACAAGAGGAAGAGGTTTCTTTGTAATTGCATATGAGAATTTTTAAGGTCCTTGTTGTTTTGGCAATGCTGGTTGCAGCGGGTGCCTGTTCCCGCTACAGCGTTCCGCAGAAACTGAACATATTTGTAAACAGGACGGAGCAGCTCTGCGTCAATTATCAGGCAACGGACTGGCAACGGTCCATGAACCAGTTTGATAAGCTGGTGGAGGAGTACCATACCTCCGGAAAAAGATATACGAAAGCGGAAAGGGACCTGGCGGCCAAGTCCATCGGCCGTTATCACGCCCTCCTTCTCGAAAACGGGATCGAGCAGTCTGCGGCGTTCCTGGAAGAACTGAAGGAAGCCCTTCCTGCGTACTTGGAAGGTTTCACGGATGTCCTCGGGGAACATGCCGGGGAGTTCGAGGAATACCTGGAGAATCTGTTCAATACGGAAAAGCTGGAAGGCGCATTCTCAGAGTTGGAGAAGAAACTGGAAGAGATTTTCGGGGGGCTCGGGTATTGATGCGGCCATCTTTTGGATGATTCTCTTATCCATCCGGACTATTTTTACAAAATAATGTTCCGTTTTGCGTTATCTTTGGAAAAACGCTAAAACGAGAACCATCATGAAAGTCCGGCTTGTCATTCCTGTCGTCCTTTTTCTGCTCATCCCGGTCGTGGCCGTGTCCGCCCGCTCCGGTAAAAAGACGATGAAAACCATCCGCGAGGTGACTGCGGTGCAGGTGGATGCCCCAGAAGGGACCGCCCCGCGCCTTCCTTACCTGGTCTGGGTAACCTATGCCGACGGGACCGGTGCCTGGAGGCAGGTCAAATGGACCAATTCCCTCCGGGAGACCGAAGAGGAGGAGGCCTCCCTGCCGTCCGGCTCCGCTTATACGGTCCGGGGATACATCCTGGGAGACAATACGACGGACAATGGTTACCCGCTGGATGCGCAGGTAACCGTGGTCGCCGCTGCAGCCGCAGTCCCGGCTCCCACGCCCGTGGCCCGTCCGCTGCCGCTCGGCAGTGTCCGGCTCATCGGCGAGAACCGGCTCACTTCCAACCGCGACCTGGATGTCCGTAATCTCCTGTCCCTGGACATCACCCAGCAACTGTACAACTACCGGGACACCTACGGCCTTCCCACGGAAGGCTATACCCGGTCCGACGGCTGGGATTCCCCGACCACCAAGCTCAAGGGGCACGGTTCCGGCCATTATATGTCGGCCCTGGCCTTCGCTTTCGCCGGGACGGACGATCCGGCCCTGAAGGATGCCCTCCGGAAGAATATCCGCCGGATGGTGGACGAGCTCCGCACCTGCCAGGAAATGACGTTCGTCTGGGACGATGCCCTGGGCCGCTACCGGGAGGCCCGGGACCTGGTTCCGGAGGAGGAATTTGCCGCTTTGGAAGGGACCTGGAGCGCGTTCAACGAGTATAAGAAAGACTGCCGGAGCTACGGTTACGGCTATATCAACGCCATTCCGGCCCAGCATCCCGTGCTGATCGAGAAATACGCCCCCTACAATAATGAAAAAGGAGTCTGGGCGCCGTACTACTCCATCCACAAGCAGCTGGCGGGCCTTATCGACATCGCCGTGAACGTCGACGATCCCGAGTTGGCTGCCAAGGCCCTCCTCATTGCGAAGGACATGGGCCTGTGGGTGTGGAACCGCCTGCATTACAGGACTTACGTGAAGATGGACGGCGACAAGGCGGAGCGTCAGGCCCGGCCCGGCAACCGCTACGAGATGTGGAACATGTACATCGCCGGCGAGGTGGGCGGCATGCAGGAATCCCTTTCGCGCCTGTCCGCGATGGTCTCCGACCCGACGGAGAAAGCGCGTCTGCTGGAAGCGGCCGAGTGCTTTGTTTCCCCGGCTTTCTTCGACCCGCTTTCCAAGAACATCGACGATATCCGCACCCGCCATGCGAACCAGCACATCCCGATGATTGTCGGGTCGATCAATACCTACCGCGTGGACGGAGATCCTTATTACTACCGGATTGCCAGTAACTTCTGGGAGATGGTCCAGGGCCGCTACGCCTATGCGATGGGCGGCGTGGGCAACGGCGAGATGTTCCGCCAGCCCTATTCCCAGATGATGTCCATGAACACCAGCGTCCAGTCCGACCGGAACCGGAACCTGTTCCCGAACCCGGACATCAACGAGACCTGCTGTGCCTACAACCTGGCGAAACTCACCAAGGACCTGAACGGTTACAATCCGGACGATGCGCGCTATATGGACTATTACGAGCGGGTGCTGTACAACCAGCTCGTGGGGTCGGTGAATCCGCACGAGTATGGCGTGTGCTATCAATATGCCGTGGGCATGAATGCGACCAAGCCCTTCGGCAGCGAGACGCCCCAGTCTACCTGCTGCGGCGGCACCGGTGCGGAGAATCACGTGAAATACCAGGAGGCGGCTTATTTCGTGTCTGACAACACGTTATGGGTGGCCCTCTACCTGCCGACGACGGCCCGTTGGGACGAAAAGGACGTCGCCATCCG
>JAEEGL013160184.1_pt1 | contig 19949 bp, 15 predicted proteins | sample 9134231 | NCBI WGS metagenome assembly JAEEGL01 (sample SAMN16246548, study PRJNA631951) | gut metagenome | biome: gut microbiome; feature: rumen; material: fiber-attached | host: Bos | place: Iran: Karaj | collected 2018-10 | reverse complement strand
TGGAAGGGCTCGATGTCGCCCAGCTTTTCGCCGGTACCGGCGAACTTGATGGGCTTGCCCGTCACGGCCCGCACGGAGAGCGCCGCGCCGCCGCGGGTGTCGCTGTCCAGCTTGGTGATGATGACGCCGTCGATGCTCAGCTTTTCATCGAAGGTCTTGGCCACGTTCACGGCGTCCTGGCCGGTCATGGCGTCCACCACCAGCAGGATTTCCTGGGGATGCACGGTGGACTTGATCTTCTGCAGCTCCTCCATCAGGGTTTCGTCGATATGCAGGCGGCCGGCGGTGTCGATGATCAGCACGTCCTGGCCGTAATACCGGGCATATTCCACGGCTTCCCTGGCGGTTTTCACAGGGTCCTGGGTGCCCTTTTCAAACACGGGCACGCCCGCCTGCTGGCCCACCACCTGCAATTGCTTGATGGCGGCGGGGCGGTAAATATCGCAGGCGGCCAGCAGGGGCTTTTTGCCCTGCTTGGTCAGGTAACCGGCCAGCTTGGCGGCCATGGTGGTTTTGCCGGCGCCCTGCAGGCCGCAGAGCATATAGATCGTGGGCACGGCGGGGGACCAGGTGAGCTTGGCGTTGCTGCCGCCCATCAGGGCGGTCAGCTCCTCGTTCACGATCTTGATCACCTGCTGCCCGGCGTTCAGGTTGGCGAGTATCTCCGCGCCGACGCAGCGTTCGGTGACCTTTTTGATGAAATCCTTCACCACCAGGTAGTTCACGTCGGCTTCCAGCAGGGCCATGCGGACCTCGCGCATGGCGTCCTTGATGTTCTGCTCGGTCAGCTTGCCTTTCCCGGTGAGTTTTTTAAAAGCGTTCTGCAGTTTTTCCGAAAGCCCTTCAAAGGCCATGATTACGCTTCCTCCTGATCCAGCAAAGTGTCGATCATGCGGCGGGCGGCCAGCAGATGCGGCAGACTGCCCTCCGACGCTTCCACCATCGCCAGTTCTTTCCGGCAATCCGTCAGCCCGGCTTCCATCGCCCGGAACCGCCGAAGCAGCCCCAGTTTTTCTTCCAGGCCCTCCAGCTGCCGCTGGGTGCGGTTCACGGTGTCGTGCACGCTTTGGCGGGTGATGGAAAACTGAGCGGCGATTTCCGCCAGGGAAAGATCCTCTTCCCAATGCAGACGGGCCATTTCCCGCTGGTTTTCGGTGAGCATGCTGCCGTAAAAGCTCAGCAGCCAGGAAAGCTGCACCTTTTTCTCCATCGCCTCCAACGCATCCTGCGCCATGACGCCCTCCTGTCAGGCTTTTTTCCCTGACAGCGTTCTATTATACACGGTTTTGCGATGCTGTCAAGCGTTTTTCCTTTACAGGCATACATTTTCTTTCCTTTTTTCCTTTCCTGTGCTATGATGGCGTGGGAGGTGCGCGAAAATGTTTAGAAAAATGGTGCGGTTCAGGCAGCAGCTGCCGCAGGAAGAATGCCTGGATATCCTGAAAACCCAATTGCGGGGCGTGCTGAGCGTTTCAGGCGACGGGGGCTATCCCTACGGCCTGCCCATCAATCATTATTACTGCCCCGAGGACGGGAAGCTGTATTTCCACAGCGGCCAAAGCGGCCACAAGATCGACGCCATGAAGCGCTGCGATAAGGCGTCCTTCTGCGTATACGACGAGGGCTTCCGAAAAGAAGGCGAATGGGCGCTGAACATCCGCAGCGTGATCGTGTTCGGCAGGATCGAAATGGTGGAAGATCAGGCGAAAGCCATGGAAATGGCCCGGCGCCTGAGCCGCAAATTCACCGATGACGAAGCCTATATCGACCGGGAAATCGCCCGGTCCGGCCCCCACACCCTGGTTTTCGCCCTCGTTCCAGAGCATATGGCCGGCAAGCTGGTGAACGAATCCTGACCGCCGGCTTTTCATCAATCGTCCGCGCAAAAACAAGCGGGTTTCTATTGCAAAATGATGGAAAGAACGGTATAATAGGCACCACAAAGGAAAAATTTCATCATTGGGAGTGAGCGCTATGCCAAGGGCCGAAACGGGCAAGGAAAAAAGGTTTACCAAGAAAGAATGGAGCTGGATCATGTACGACTGGGCCAACTCCATTTACGCCACCAACATCATGGCGGCCATTTTCCCCACCATCTTCGTTTCCATCGCCGGGGACGCCGGGGACATCTGGTGGGGCTACGGCACGTCCATCGCCACGTTCCTGGTGGCTGTGCTGGCGCCGCTGCTGGGCGCGGTGGCGGATTTCAAGGGCATGAAGAAAAAGCTGTTCACGGCTTCGGTGCTGGTGGGCGTGCTGTCCACGTTCATGATCGCGCTGGTTATGAACAGCTGGCAATGGATGCTGGTGGGCTACATCGTCAGCCACATCGGCTTCTCGGCCTCCTGCCTGTTCTATGATTCCTTCCTCACCGACGTGACCACCGACGAGCGCATGGACAAAGTATCCTCCTGGGGCTACGCCATGGGCTACATCGGCGGCAGCACCATTCCTTTCGTCATTTCCATCGCCGTGCTGCTGGTTTTAGGCTACGGCAATCCCATCGCCCAGAAGTTTTCCATCCTGATCGTCAGCGTGTGGTGGCTGGTGTTCTCCATTCCCTTCCTGAAAAACGTGGAGCAGACCCACTACATCGAGCGCACGCCGGAGCATTCCGTGGGCCAGATTTTCCGCAATATCGGCCACACCGCCAAGGATATTTTCCAGCGGAAGGGCCTGTTCCTGTTCGTGATCGCCTACTTCTTCTATATCGACGGCGTGGGCACCATCATCAGCATTTCCACGGCCTACGGCGCGGTGCTGGGCCTGGGCAGCGTGGGCATGATCCTGGCCCTGCTGGTGACGCAGATCGTGGCCATGCCCTGCTCCATCCTGTTCGCCAATTTAGCCGCCAAGATCACCGCCCGAAAAGCCCTGGTGGGGGCCATCCTGGTGTACACCTTCATCTGCTGCGTGGGCTTCTACATGGGCTTCTCCCTGGAACCCCACCAGGACGCCTATAACGCCGCGCTGAAGGCGGAATACACCGAACAGCTGAAAGACCTTACCGATCAAGACGCCATCGCCCTGCGCGACGCGGGCGCGGAATACTTTACCGATAAAGACGCGCAGGAAAAGCTGAACGCCGAATTCATCAAGCTGACCAAAGAACAGCAGACCAATCCGGAAGTGGATCGCGTGCTGCATACCTTTACCCTGTTCTTAGGAAATAACGCCGTAACCATCCAGAAATTCCAAAGCGCCGTTTCCTTCTCCACCATCCTGTTCTGGTGCATGGCGGCGCTGGTGGGCACCGTGCAGGGCGGCATCCAGGCCGTCAGCCGCAGCTACTTCGGCAAGCTGATCCCCAAGGAGCGCAGCAACGAATTTTTCGGCTTCTTCGATATTTTCGGCAAGTTCGCATCCGTGCTGGGCCCGGTGCTGTACGCCACCATCGGGGCCTGGACGGGCCGCAGCAGCTTCGGCGTGCTGGCGCTGATCGTGCTGTTCCTGATCGGCGTGGTGATCCTCACCGCGGGCCGGAAGGAGCTGGACGCGCTGGAAAGCGGCAAAGCGTAAGAAAGCAGTTTTTTCTGGGGGAAACCGTTCTTTGGAGGCCAAAGAACGGTTTCCCCCAGGCCCCTTTCCAAGAAAGCCAATAAAATGTACCTTTCTGAATGTACTGCCGGAAACGCGGCAGTCTTTTTTTGTGCGCGAAAAATGCCGAACGATTTTTGCCCCGACCGCATAAACCCCCTTTTTTCGCGGAAGGATACAGGGGGAAGGGGCCAGAATGATTCCATCCATGTACTTTCGGGAGGGATGGAAGATGGAATTTGAACGGCGGCGGGACACCCTGACGGTGCGCATCACCGGCGAACTGGATCATTGCAGCGCCCAGCCCATCCGGCGGGAACTGGACGGGCTGATCGCCGATCCGGGGGTGAAAAAACTGGTGCTGGACGTAAAGGATATGGCGTTTATGGATTCCTCCGGCATCGGCGTGATTTTGGGGCGCTACCGCACCCTGGCCCTGCGGGGCGGGAAGGTGGCGGTGAAAAACATGAATCCCCAGGTGAAAAAGGTGTTTCTTTTATCCGGCATGGATCAGGTCATTCAAATTATGTGAGGGAGAAAACATATGAAGATCATCAATGAAATGAAGCTGGAATTTATGGGCGTGCCGGAAAACGAGGGCTTTGCCCGGGTAGCCGTCAGCGCCTTCGCCGTGCAGCTTGACCCCACCCTGGACGTGCTGGCCGACATCAAAACCGCCGTCAGCGAAGCGGTGACCAACGCCATCGTGCACGGCTACGCCGACGCGCCGGGCGGCATTGTCACCGTGGCCGCCGCCCTGCGGGACGACGGGGTGCTTTCCCTGGAAATCACGGACAGAGGAAAGGGTATCGAGGACATCGCCCAGGCCATGCAGCCCTTTTTCACTACCCAGCCGGAAAAGGAGCGTTCCGGCATGGGCTTTTCCGTGATGCAGACGTTCATGGACCGGGTGACGGTGGAATCGAAGCCCGGCGCGGGCACCACCGTGCGCATGCAGAAGCGCCTGCGGGAGGCATAGGGTGAGCCTGTATACCTTGGCGCAGGCGGGGGACCCGGACGCTCTTTCCACGCTGGTGCGGCGGCACATGCCCCTGGTGCAGGCCCTGAGCCGCCGCTTTCCAAGCCCCGAGGACGCCTTTCAGCAGGGCTGCGTGGGCCTGGTGACGGCTATCCGCAGATTTGAGGAGGACCGGGGTTTCGCCTTTTCCACCTACGCCGTGCCTGTGATTTTAGGCGAAATGCGCAGGGCCATGAACCGCGACGCCGGCTGGCGCACCCGGGCCAGGCTCCGGCAGGCCCGGGATTACCAGGAGCAGCAGCTCCGGCAATTGGGCCGCATGCCGACCATCAGGGAGACCGCCGCCCACGCCGGGCTGGCCCCGGAGGAATTGGCCATGCTGCTGGAAATGGAAAAAGGCCCGGTTTACGATGAAACCGGGTCTCTGCTTTCTTCGCTTCCCGATCCGGGCGGCGAAACCTGGCTCTTGCGCTTCTGCATCCAGGATATCCTCTCCCGCCTGCCGGGGGAGGAAAGCTGGCTCATCCGCCAGCGCTACCTTTTAGGCCGCACGCAGACCGAGCTGGCCCAATCGCTGCATATCACCCAGTCCCGCCTTTCCCGCCGGGAAACCCGCGCCCGCGCCCATTTCAGGCAGGCGTGGCAGGAGCAGGAAACGGCGCGGCAGGATATGAAAGGGACGCAATAAATCAGAGTTGAGAGCGGAGAGTTGAGAGTTGAGATAATATCGTGTCAAAAGGTGAATCCTGCTTTGATTGACGAAAAAATCTCAACTCTCTGCTCTCAACTCCCAACTCTCTCGCTGCTTGAAAGTATCCCTCAATTCATCGAAACCCATTCTCTGTCAGCTTATCCAGCCACTGTCCGCATCCTTCCAGAATATCGGCGCAGGCCGTATCGAAATCGCCGGTATACCAGGGATCGGCGATATCGCGGGGGGCGGGGCTGTGTTCCAGCAGCAGATGGATCTTCCCCTTGGGGTCGCCGCCGCAGATGCGGCGCATGCTGTTCAGGTTGCGGCTTTCCATGCCCAGCAGCAGATCAAAGGCGTCGTAATCTGCCCGGGTCATCTGCCGGGCGTACTTGCCCCGGCAGTCAAGGCCCAGAGATCGGAGCTTCCTTTGGGCGGGCGGGTACACGGGATTGCCGTGCTCCTCGTCGCTGGTGGCGGCGGAAGCCACGTAAAATTTCCCGCCCAGGCCCCGCTTTTCCGCCATGTCCCGAAAAATGAATTCCGCCATGGGACTGCGGCAGATATTGCCTAAGCAGACGAACAGTATTTTTATCATTTCCTTGATTCTCCCTTTGCACCGCAACAATTCCCGAACAAAAACCTATTTCAGCCCTCTGCTTTGCACCCACGACAAATAATGGCGCTCGTCGTCCAATTCATATGCATAATCCTTCACGGGCTTATGGCTGTCGATCGTCTCAATCGCCTCTGCCAGCACCGCATCCTTTGTTTTTCCGGCAATATCGATCATTGCTTCATTGGGAAGCAGCGCTCTGTTCATGATGACGGCATTGGCCCTTTTGACGTAATCGGGAATATACAGACCGCCCTCATTCTGATTTCTGCGCTCCATTTGCCGCCTGATTTGGCCGGGATCACTCGATACAAGCTTTATCGTAATGTAATCATATCCTTTGAAAATGAGCGGCAGCTCTCTCGTTCTGATATCGTCAAAATCCAGAGCCAAGATGTTCCGCAGGCCCTTATCATGAAAAAATCTCAGCTGCAGCAATACGTTTTCCCAGCACAATTGCTCTTCATATACGCCCGCGTCCGGCACGTCCCCGGGAATCATAAACTCGGGGACCATGTTCTGCTCAAAATATACGCCGCCGTAATGCCTGTACAGCGCCTTCGCCAGCGTAGTTTTTCCTACAGCACTGGGACCGATAAGAAAGATATAATCCATATCCGTATGCGCTCATTCCTCCGCAAGGGGCTGGATCAGCCTGACGCCGCGCTTGGCCACGTAATCGATGGGCAGCCAGTATTCCAGCCCGCCGTATTCATCGGTTTCAAAGTACCACCGGGCCCCGGGCAGATCGTCCAGGGACAGGGCGGCGCGGAAGGCCCCGCTGCGGGTCTGATAATAGGGCGCGGCATTGACGATGCGTTCAAAGGTGGCGCTGGGCGCGGAATCCGCCACGCGGATCATGGCGCCGTCCTCCGATTTTCCGCACACCATGGCGATGTGGCCTCTGGCGATGGAAAAACTGAAATAAACTCCCTGATCCAGCAATTGCAGGATCTGTTTTTTATCGTTATAAAGCGTTTTCCGGGTGGTGAATCCGAAATCCCTGGCCGCGGTGTTGATCAGCAGCTCGTTGCTGGTGCCCTCGCCGGGAATCAGGCAATAGGCGTACTTGACCGCCAAATTCGCAGGCAATATTTCTTCCTCCGTATGCCCCATGCGCTGCAGGGCGTGGGACAGGGCGAAGATGGCGCAGCCCGATTTGCCCAAATTGCTGTGACGGTATTTCTTATCGGCCCACCAGCCGTCCTTCTGGCTGTACACATCGGAAATGCCATCCTGAACCGGCAAGGACTCATCCACCGTAAAGGCGGCTGTCTTCGTTCCGGTCAGGCCCTGTTCGTCGGCGGCGGTGACGGCAAGGGTGTATTCCCCCGCCTCCCGGGGCCGGTACGCGGCGGTGAAATGCTCTCCCGGCTCGCTTTCCGCAATCGTTTTCCCGTTCAGGCTCAAAGTATATTTTGTCCGGCAGTTTTCCCAGGCAGCCACGGAAATATCCAGCACTTCCCCCACCGCCAGCACTTCGGCGCTGAGCGTAAGGGTCATCTCACCCTCCGGCAGGGAAGCGGACATTTTGGGCGGCACGGCAAAGCCGGTATAATCCTTAAGCAGCGCCGCCTTTCCCGTTTCCGCGTCCACCAGCGCTCCGTATACATATTGATCCTCCGCAGTAAAGAAGCCGCAGCGGTAGGCGTTTTCCTCCGGCTGGACGGCACAGTATACGTTCGCTTTTCCAAACGCCTTGAACTGCCTGGTCAGGGCCTTTTCCGCGGCGGCGGCGGCTTCCATGGGGCCCAGGGACCCTGCCGCGCCTGCTTCGTCCTCCGGCCCGGTCAGCGCAATGGCGGACACGGAAACCCATCCGCAGCCACCCTCCGCCATCACAAGGCAATGATCTTTTTCGATCAGGGTGACGGTCACCGGCACGCCTGCCTTCAGCGCCGCAAGGATCTTGCCGTCCTTTGCGGGCGCGTCCAGCAAATCGCAGTCCGCCGCTGCCCTGCCGGGCTCCGCCATCCAATCCTGTTCTCCCGCAGGTTCCTGATACTGAAAGCTGAAAGACCCGACTGACGTCCATCCCTCCGCGCCATCCGCCCGGATATGCGCCCAATCCCCCTCCACGGCGAGCACTTCCACCGGACTTGCGCATGAAATGGGCCGCAGAACGGGCGCGGTGTCCGAAGGCGCGCTCCGCAGCAGCGCAGCACCTCCGTCTGAATATACCGTCTGGCCCGGAAGATCAGAGGGCAGCTTCAAAAACGCTGTTTTCACATAGCCTGTTTTTTTCTTATATATGATTTTGCTCCATTCATCCCCGATTTCCTCCACTTCCACCAGGGATCTATTGGGCACGGACTCCACCAAATTGGATTTTTCATCCGCTTTTTTCCGCATATTCAGCGCGCCTCCCGGCGTGACCACCCGGGCCGATTCGCCTGCGGCCGCGCAAAAAACGCACAGCATTCCCAGCAGGACCGCCAGAAAAACCAGCCGCTTGTCTTGTTTCCCGTTCATTTCCTTGCCTTCCTCCTTCGTACACGCATTATCTTACCACAAGTACGGCGGAATTTCTACCTTCACAGTGATTTAACATTTAATACTGCGCTTGCATTCCAGTTCCTTCTATGTCATAATAAAGGCGCTGTAAACAAGGGGAAAAGGAGCTGACGAACGTGGCTGCCGGTATCTGGGTGAGGCTGTTGAAAAAGAACCGTATCGAGAAGGATATCACCGTGGCTTGCGCCCGGGGAGACTGGCAGGAAGCGCTGGCCCGGGCCTGCCATGAACTGGACGTCGGCAAGCCCTTGGTGCTGCCCCGCCATGAACGGGATTGGGAGCAGTTTTCTCAGGCGCGGTTTTTGAAGGAGCATTTCGTGGAGGACGTGCCCTTCGACCGCATGGAAGTGGAATTCATCGACCCGGACCGGAAGCGGAAGCAGCCGGGCATTCTGTAAATTGGAGAAAAATCATGCAGATCAAATTTTTGTTTTTGCTGGCCCTGCTTTTCTGCTTCATCGCCGTTTCAGCGTCAGCGGATATCGTGTTCAGCGAGGTCATGGCTTCCAACGGCGTGTATACCGATGGGGAAGCCTATGATTGGGTGGAAATCCACAACACGGGCAAAAAGACCGTGGATTTAAGCGGCTGGTATCTTTCCGACAGCAAAAAGAATCCCGCCAAATGGGCCTTTCCCGAAAATACCACGATCAAGGCGGGGGCTTATATCCTGGTTTACTGCACCGGGGAGGATATGAACGCCGGGAAAAACGGCGTGTATTACGCCAACTTCAAAATCTCCGCCTCCGGGGACAAAATGATTCTGACGGAACCGGACGGGGAAACCCGGGCGGCGTATCTCGACATTCCCGCCCAGTACGGCAACATGTCCTGGGGCCTGCCGGAGGGCGGGACCGAATACCTGTATTTTGAAGAAGCCACGCCGGGAAAAAAGAACCCCAAAACGGCCTATGCTGCCCGGACCGAAGCCCCGGTGATTCTGACCGCCGGAGGTTTTTACGACGCGGGCGTAACAGTAAAAACACAGGCCGGGCCGGACGCCGTGATCCGCTATACCACGGACGGCTCCACCCCCACGGCAAAATCAAAGGCGTTCCCGGCGGAGGGGCTTGCGTTCAGCAAAACCGCCGTACTGCGGGTGCGGGCCTTCGAGGATGATAAAGTCCCCTCCCCCACGGTATCGGCTTCCTATTTCGTCGGGCTGGAACAGCCTGTACCCGTCGTTTCCCTGATCACCGATGAAAAATACCTGTTCGATAAAAAGACCGGAGCCCTTGTGAAGGGGACCAACCCCGATTATCCCAACTACGAACGGGAATGGGAATACCCCGTGAACATCGAATACTTCAATGCCGAGGGCGCGCTGGAGATCAGCCAGATGGGCACCTTCACAGCGGCGGGCCACTCCGCCCGGCAGAACGCCCAGAAATCCATCGCCATCTACGCCCGCAAGGCATACGGCCCGGACCGGTTTTATTTTGACCCTTTCCCCAACCGGGATTACGGCAGCTATAAATCCCTGCTGCTGCGTTCCGCCAATTCAGACGCTTTTTCCACCCGGCTTCGGGACCCGGTGATTTCTTCCCTGGCGGAGCCCCTGAACATCATCTATCAGGACGCTTTAGCCATAGAGGTTTACATCAACGGCCAGTATTGGGGACATTACAACCTGAGGGAAAAGATCAATAAGTATTTTGTGGCCCAGTGGGAGGGTGTGACGGACGAAACGGAAATAGACAGCATCGACATTCTGGCCCGCACCGGCCGGGACGAGTTCGTGCAGAACGGCAGCAACGAAGATTGGCTAGCCCTGTGCGATTTCTGCAAAACCAAGGATTTGAACGACCCGGAAAATCTGCAATACGTGCTTGACCGCCTGGACGTGGACAGCCTGTTCACCCACACGGCCTTTGAAATCATCATCGGCAATAACGATTTTACCAACGTGCGGGTGTACCGGGTGCCGGGAGGCAAATGGAAATACCTGCTGTTCGACGTGGAGGCGGGCTTCCTGTCCATGGAAGCCGGGCCCATGAATTACTACATCAAAAAGGTGAGCGATAAGATCCAAGGGTTCCGCCACGAGCCTCTGGCGGCGCTGCTGAACGTGCCGGAAATGAAAGCGGCTTTCCTGACGCGGTTTGCGGAGGTACTGGAGCTTTCCTTCCAATGGTCCTGGGTGGAGGCCCGGTTCGCGCCCTGGGAAGATGCTCTGGAAACCCTGCTGCCCCGTCACTTGGAGCGCTGGCCCCATTTCACGATGAAAGCGTGGCGGCAGAACGTAGACGCGGTGAAATATTACGCCCGGATGAGGCCCGTGAAAATCGTGGCCCTGCTGCAAAAGCACATGAAGCTCACCGACGCGGAGGTGGAGCAGTATTTTGGGGAAACCCAGAGGCTGCTGGAAGGGCTGAACATACTCAAATGACAGCGCTGGAAACATTGAAGGGCGTTGGGAAAACCCGGCTGGATACCCTGGCGAAAGCGGGCGTCCATACCATGGCGGACCTGCTGCTGACCCTGCCGGCGCGCTATCAGGACACGTCCACGGTCACGCCGCTTTCGGAAGCGGCCCCCGGCATGGAAATCTGCGTTTCCGGCTATCCCAAGGCCGCGCCGAGACTGAGCCGCTTTCACGGCCTCACCTCCGTGACCCTGCGCCTGTGCGACGAAACGGGGGGCCTGCCCATCGTCTGGTACAATCAGCCCTGGCTGCAGACCCAGATCGGCCCGGAAACGCCCCTGACCCTCTATGGCCGGGTGGACCGGGACAAGCAGGGCCGGGTGCGCATGGTCAGCCCCCAGATCGTGAAGGAGAGAGGCATCATCCCCGTATACCGGGCTTTGCCCGGCATCCCCCCCAAGGTGATGCGGGATATGATGCGGCAGGCCCTGACCCAGCTGGAGGACTGCTGCCCTGAAACCCTGCCGGATATCCTGCGCCTCAAATACCGCCTGTGCGAGCGGAACTTTGCCCTGCGACAGGCCCATTTTCCGGAAACCAGGGAGAATTTAGCCATCGCCCTGCGGCGTGTGTCCTTTGAAGGGATGCTGCTGTACCAGACCGCCGCCGCGTCCCTGCGGGGAGAGCGGGCCAAAGGGATCGTGATCGACGTGCCGGAAAAGGCCGCGGACGCTTACTGGTCCTCCCTGCCCTTCCCGCCCACGGGAGCGCAGCGGCGGGTGCTCGAAGAAATTGCCGCCGATTTAGCCGCTCCCTCCGCCATGGGCCGCATGATCCAGGGGGATGTGGGCTGCGGTAAGACGGCTCTGGCATTCGGAGCCATGGCGCTGACGGCGCAGGCCGGATTTCAATGCGCCCTCATGGCCCCCACGGAGATTCTGGCCCGGCAGCATCTGGAAAGCGCCAAACGGATTTTGGAGCCGCTGGGCATTGCATGCGGTCTGCTGATTGGCGGGATGAAAGCCAAAGAGCGGCGGGAAGCGCTGGAAAACATCGCCTCGGGCCAATGGCAGGCAGTGATCGGCACCCACGCTCTGATTTCCGAAGGGGTGGAATACAAGCATTTAGCCCTGGTGGTGACGGACGAGCAGCACCGCTTTGGCGTACGCCAGCGCCGCCTTTTGAGCAAGAAAGCCGCTGAAAGCGAAGCCGCCCCCAACGAATTGGTCATGTCCGCCACGCCCATTCCTCGCACCCTGGCCCTGGTGCTCTACGGCGATTTGGATTTATCGGTGGTGGACCAGCTGCCGCCGGGCCGCACGCCGGTGAAGACCCGCCTGGTGCCGGAAGAAAAGCGGGAAGGGCTGTACGATTTCATCAAAAAAGAAGCGGCCAAGGCTCGGCAGACCTATATCGTTTGCCCCCTGGTGGAGGAAAGCGAGCAGATCGACGCCCGCAGCGCCCAGGAAACCTATGCGGAGCTTTGCACGGGCCCCCTGTCCAGCCTGCGCCTGGGCCTCACCTTCGGGGAACAGGACGCCGCCGAAAAAGAGGATACCATCCGCCGGTTTACCGCCGGGGAAATAGACGTGCTGGTGTCCACCACCGTAATCGAGGTGGGGGTGAATGTGCCCAGCGCCACGGTGATGGTGATCGAAAACGCGGACCGGTTCGGCCTTTCCCAGCTTCATCAGCTCCGGGGCCGGGTGGGCCGGGGGGCCGAGGAAAGCTGGTGCTTCCTCATGGCCGCGCCCAACGAACGGCTGAAAACGCTGTGTGAGACCAACGACGGCTTCAAAATTGCCCAAAAGGATTTAGAGCTTCGAGGGCCCGGCGATTTCCTTGGCACCCGGCAGCACGGCGACACCCTGATCCCCGGCATGGCCTTGGGATCGGACGTGCAGATGCTGGAGGAGACCTCCAACTGCCTCAAATGGCTGCGCTCCCCCGGCTATGAGGAGGAATGGGCCATGGTGAAGGAAAGCGCTCAGGCGGCGTTCAGCCGGGTGACGGACGAAATCGCCATGAACTGAATTATAAAAAACGGAAAGCGTATGATGATGAAGAAGATAGATTTCGATTGGGGCATTCTGCTGCTGCCGCTGGGTTATCTTTTGTTTGCCGCGGCGCTGTTCATCGGGTTCATGCCCGAAGAACAAAAGACATATCCCACGGCGGCGGAGGTCCGCGCCGCATTCAGGGAGCACTTTGCGGAATTTGACCAGACGTCCCGCGTTCTGTGGGAAAATCCCGATTATTTTGATTACCTGTATGAAAAAAACAACGTGCGCGGACTTTTGCTCACGAAAAAGAACGCGCTGGATAAATACAGCGGCGGCGGATACCTGACGGAAACGGACTGGGACCGGCTCAAAGCTCTCTGTGAAATCATCCAGCCGTATGAAATCGCCACACGCAGATATGATAACGTAAACGCCATTGAATGGGTGTTTACAGTCCAGGAACCGGAAGGACAACCCTATTCGGTGAACGTGTATTATGTCCGCGTAAGGAACGCCCCGTCGCCCGAAAAAGAACGGGATGTTTCGGAAGAAGCGCTTTCCTATTTGGGCCGGTACGGCGCGCTTTCCCCCATAGAGGGAAAGGAATTCTGGCATGAATCCGTCATCATTCCAAATACCAATCTGGATAAAAACCTAAAAGTGAAATTTTCGGAATAATGCTCCGTGCATTTTTCTTGATGGATCAGGACCGTTTTGACGCTGACATCGCGGAGTGAAGGGAGGAAAGCCCATGCTGCAAATCATCGGCGGCAATCAGGAAGCCCTGCGGCGGGAACTGCTGCGCATGGCGGCCCCCGGCGGGCGGATGATCGTGATCGTGCCGGAGCAGTACACGTTGCAGACCGAGCGGGAGCTCATGGACGGGCTGGACCTGCCCGGCTTTTTCGATCTGGAAGTGCTCTCCCCTTCCCGGCTCACGGAAAGGGTGTTCGCTCTGGCCGGTTCAGACGGGCAGGTGCGCATCGACGCCCGGGGCAAACAATTGACCTTAGCCCGCGCCCTGCTCAAATGCAAAAAGGACCTGAAATACTATGAAAGCGCCATCGACCGGCAGGGCTTTATCGAGCGCATTGGCACGCTGATTTCCTCACTCAAGCAGGCCCAGGTGACCCCCGAGGCCCTGCGCGCTCACGCGGAAGCCATGAAGGAGGGCGCCTCCAAGGACAAGCTCATGGACCTTTCCCTGCTGTACGCGGAATACGAAAGCCGCCTGTCCGGTCAGTTCGTGGACGGGGAGGACGTGCTGGAGGACATGCTGCGCCGTCTGCCGGAAAGCGGCGTGGCGCGGAACGCCCGGGCGGCGGTGTACGGCTTCGACACGCTCACCGGACAGCTGAACCGGCTGCTCCTTTCCCTGGCCCGGCAGTGCGAGGACCTGCGGGCACTGGTCGTGCTGGGACAGGATGAAGCCTTTTCCCCTGTGCGGGACAGCGTGAATCGCCTGATGAAGGAAGCAGGCGAGGCGGGCATTTCCTGCCGCCTGACCCTGCTTCCTTTCGATTTTTCGGGGCAGGCAGCTCCGCTTGCCCATCTGTCGCGGGAATATCTGCGCAATCCGCCCAAAGCCTGGGATGGGGTGCCGGGCGGCCTGCGGCTCTTTGCTGCCCCCAACCCCTTTTTTGAAGCCCACTTCGCCGCCCAGGAAATGCTGCTGCTCCACGAGCAGGGCGTCGGCTTTGGCGACATGGCCGCAGCCATAGGCGATCCCGGCTTTTCCGGGGTGCTGACCGCGGTGCTCAGATCTTACCGCATCCCGGCCTACGTGGCCCGGAAGCTGCCTATCGTCACCCATGGAGCCGTGCGCTTCCTGCTGTCTTCCCTGCGGGCTGTGGCGGAGGGGTACGACGCACAGGAAATGATTGCCGTGATCAAATCCGGCTACGCACCCATTACGGAAGAGGACGCCTGGCGTTTGGAAAACTACGTCCTTTCCTACGGCGTCCGGGGCAAGCTGTGGCTTTCCCCCTTCACCAGGGGCAGCGCTCAGGAATGCGCCGATCTGGAACCTGCCCGGCAAGCGCTGATCGAACCTTTGCAGGTCCTGCGTCAAGCCTTCAAGGACGCGGAAAACGCGGGGCAGGCCCTCGCCGCCGTGTACGATTACCTGACCGCCGCCGGGCTGTACGAACGGCTCACCGCCAGGGTGGACGCGCTGCTCGCCCACGATATGGCGGCGGAGGCCATGCAGAGCCAGCAGGTGTGGGAAGCCTTGACGCAGCTATTGTCCCAGGCCCATGCCCTGCTCTCCGACAGCCGGGTATCCCCCCGGCAGCTTTCCTCCTGGCTGGAAGCGGGGCTGGAGGCCTGCAAGCTTTCCTCCCTTCCGCCCACGGCCGGGGCGGTGGTGTGCGGTCAAATTGGCAATCTGCCCCTGGCCCGGCCCAAGGCGCTGTTTCTCATGAACCTGACAGACGGCCTGCTGTCCGCCCCCAATCCCGGCCTGCTGACGCCTCAGGAACAGGAGGAAGCGGAAAAAACCTTGCACGCTTACCTTTCCATGGACCAGGACGGCCAGGACGAATTAGCCCGGCTGGACGTGTGGAAGGCCCTGTCCAGTGCCCGAGCATACCTGTATTTGTCCCGCGCCCAGGCCACCCAGGACGGCGGGGCCCTGCGGCCCTTCGCTGGGCTGACGCAGATCCGCGCGATCTTCCCCGGTCTGGTGGAGGAAGGGGGCGTGACCCAGCGCGGCGCGGCGGCCTTTCCCCTGGCCCCCCGGCCCGCCTTGGACGCCCTGGGCATGAAAATGCGGGAAGGACCGCTGGAGGGTGAATGGAAGCAGGCGTGGCGGTATCTGAGCCAATCGGAAGAAACAAAAAAGGAGGCCCAGGCATTGGTTTCCGCTTTCCAGCCGGAAACCGGAGCGCCGCCCCTGCCCCCGGAAGTGACCCACGAGCTGTTCATGGAACGGGTCATGTCGGTGAGCCGGCTGGAAAGCTTCGCGGTGTGCCCCTACAAGCATTTTGTGGACCAGGGCCTCTCCCCCAAGCCCCGGAAGGAATGGACCCTGACGCCCATCGACGCGGGCAACTTTTATCACAGTGCTTTGGAGGGCTTCACCCGCCTGCTGCCCACCATTCCCCACTGGCCCAAAATTGACAGAAAAACCTGCGACGCGGCGGTGGATCAGGCGGCGGAACCGCTGTTTCAGCAGCTTTTATCCGGCGTCATGGGCGACAGCGCCCGGATGCGCGCCCAGGGGGAAAAATACCGCCGGGTGCTCAAGCGCGTAGCCTGGACCTTTACCCGCGGCGCGAAGCAGAGCGCCTTCACGCCCCAAAACGCCGAGGTCCGGTTCGGCTATCCCGAGGGCATCCCGCCCGTACCGCTGGTATTAAAGGACGGTTCAACCGTCTATGTGCGGGGGATCATCGACCGCATCGACCGCTACGAGGGCGACGAAGGCGTATACCTGCGGGTGGTGGATTACAAATCCGGCGCGGAAAAGCTGGACCCCGCCCGCATCTATTGGGGAGCGCAGCTTCAGCTGCTGCTGTATCTGCAAGCTTCCCTGAGCCAGGAGGACGGGGCCCTGCCCGCCGGGGCCTTTTACATGCGGGTAGCCGATCCCCTGCTTCCCGACAAGGAGGATACCGCCCAGGTGGAGGACGCCCTGGCCCGCGCTCTGTGTCTGCGGGGCGTCGCCCTCAGGGACGCCGCCATCCTGCGGGCCATGGACGACGGCACGCCGCCCCTGACCCTGCCCAAGGTGCTCACCGCCGACGGGGCCTTTGATCAGCGGGCCATGCTGGCTGATCTGGAGGACCTGACGGGCCTGATCCGGTACGCGGGGGATATGGCCGCTCAGTGGGCCGAAAGAATGCGGGCGGGGGAAATCGACGCTTCGCCCCTTTGCGATCAAAAGCTGAAAGGCCCCTGCGAATACTGCGATTACGCCGCCATCTGCCGCCGGGACGTGTCGCGCGCGCCGGAAAACGCCCGGACCATGCAGGAAATGCGATTTGATGACCTGATCGAAAAAATCAACCGGCCCGAATCCCAAAATGATGGAAAAAAGGATGCAAAATGATGGGATTTCAGGTATAATGAAGGAGAAGTCGTGCGATCCTTTTGATTCATTTATCAACGGGAGGAAACCCTCATGATGAAAAAACGGCTGAAAGCCTTGCTGTTTGTCCTGATCCTGCTGCTGGCCCCCCTCTGTGGCGCGGAGGCGGATGAAAAGGAACCGCATCTGATCCTGAACGCCGTGGCCCGGTATCCAAAGGAAATCTATCCGCTGGACATGATGGGCAAAACGGAATCAATTTCCTATCTGCTCACCGTTACCAACACGGGGGACGCGGCCTGCGCCCTGCGGTACCTTCGCTTTCTGGTTGGAGATGACTGGGACGCTGAAGCTTTCCGAGATACAGTGCTGGAAGCCGGCCAATCGGTCACCTTTCTCCACGATCAGCGGTTTTCTCCGGAGGATGTTCTCCCCGGTACGGAAAGAGAAGGCATTTTAGGGGAAGCGGAGATCGAATTCACGGTCATCGGCGGTGAAACAGGCGAATATGTTTCCAACATAGCGCGCTTGTCCCACGCTATTTCCGCGGAGCCCGCTGTCGGCCTTCCCACCCTGGGGGCGGAAATGGTGCAGGTCCAGCTGAAGGTGAATGGCGCGTCGGTGCACCCCGCCGGGTATCAGGCGGGAGAAAAAATCAACTATCAGGTTCAGGTGACGAATCTGTCAAGCCAGCCCCTGCCCGCTCTGCAGCTGGAAGAACTTCGCGGCGGTGACGCGGAGGCCCGGCAAATCACGGTGATCAACGGTTTGGCCTCCGGCGGGCAGCAGACGGTGACGTATACCCATACCGTGAACGAGAGCGACCTTTCCCAAGGCTATCTGTACAGCGCCGTATCAGCCGCCTGGACTGATCCCGCCAGCCGGGAGATCTTTGCGAGCCGTTCCGCGCCCAGAGTGGTCATGACCCTGCGCGGCGCGGCCGCGCCTCAGCCTGTCGGCGAAGGCATCCAATTGACCGCAAACGCTGTCAGCATCCCCGCCAACGGCGCGTATTACGTACCCGGCGAAACGGTGCTGATTTCCCTGCGGGCGGTAAACGCCTCTTCTTCCGCCCTGAATCAGGTCAAACTGCTGGATTTGTCGGACACCGGCGCCGGTCCCCTGGCGGAAATCCCCTCCCTGCTGCCCGGCGAAGAAGCCGCGGCGGAACTGGCCTGCACCGTGACCGAACTGGACGCGCTGCTGGGCGGCGTTCGCCGCGCCGCTGCCGTTCAGGCCTCGGATGTGTATGGAAACCGGGAATTGTCCTTGAGCGATCTTTTATCCCTGCCCGTGGGGCAGGCGGAAACAGCCGCCGCTGTGCCGAACGTGCACCAGAGCCTGACCCTGGTTCAGCGGGAAATCAGCAGCCCCGCTCAAGGCGGCGCGTACCGGGCGGGCGAAACCGTATCTTACGAAATCATCGTATTCCATGTTGCGGGTGAAGGCGCATGGGATGTCTCGGTCCGCGATATATTGGCCGATGGCCCTGTGGACCATGCGGACCGGCTGGAGCCCGGCGATTTTGCCCGCTTTACCTTCGATCATACCGTGACTGAAGCGGAGGAGCAGGCGGGCCGGGTGACTGCCTGGGCCTTTGCCACGGTGGAACGGGACGGCAGCTTTCTGGGCATGAGCCGCGCGGCAGCGCCGTCAATCAGCCCCGCCGGAAACGGCGAATCGGTTTCAGCGGACGGCTTTGACCTGCCGCTTTCGGGGGACGGCTGTTCCCTGACCCTGCTGGCCAAAGGCTCCAACGCCGCCGAATACAGCCAGCATTCCTGCGCCCGGCACGCGGAAATATCCAAAACAGTGAATGATCTGACCGCCGCGGCGGAAACGGAGGAAGCTTTGCTCTCCGCATGGGAGCAGGCCGCCGCCCTTTGGACAGAAGAACTGGAAGCCCTCTATGACGATTATTTCGCCGCTGCCTCAGGCGCGGCCCGCATGGCGGTGACACAGGAAAGGATCGCCAGCCTGGAAAGCCTGAAAACCCTGCGCGCCCTGATGGATCAGATCTATGCCGAAACCCCCGCCCAGGCTGCCAGATGCGCCGCGGAAGAAGCCATGCGCCGCTGCCTCCAGCTTTGCGCTGATGGACACAGCGCCCCTAATGAACGGCCGGACAGCGTGTTCCAGGCCGGTTTGGGCAAAATCGTCAGCACCAGCGCGGCGGATACCTGCGGCCGCATGACCTTGTTCACCCAGGATGAAACCGTGCATTACCGCGACACCCTCTGCGCTGCCCACAGCATGGTGGAGGAAGCTGCCGAAGTGCTGCTGAAAAGTGCGGAAAACAGTCAAAGCGCCCGTGACCTGTGGTTTTCCGCTCTGCGTACCAGCCTGAATGAACGATACGAAAAGGGCGGCGAAGAAACGCGCGCCGCCGTCAGCCTGTATCTGCTGCGCATGGATCAGTATCTTTCCGCCCATGCCGAAACCCTGGCACTGCTGTATCCCGACGATCCGCAAACCGCCCGGGAAGCCACCGCTCAAAGCGTCATGCGCGCCGTCCTGGCCCTGTGCCGGGAAGCGCTGGACTGATCGAAACAAACTGAAAAACCGCTCCGCTGTCATCGATCATCCTATGACGCGGCGCGGTTTTTTCGTACCTGTATCTCTTTGAAACAGGAAAATGGGTCTTTCCCGGCAGTCCTCCCGGTTCACGCTGAAATCAGCCCAGACGGCGTTTCCCTCCATGCGCGCCTTTCCCGCCCGGCCCGGAATACCATACAAGCCGGGCCGACAGCGGGAATCCAGCATGGCTGTTTCCGTGCCAAAGCCCTCCCGCGCCGCTCAGCTTTGTCAAACGAGCGCTTTCCTCCAGAGTGAAAGGCAGGCTCCCGCCTCTCTGTACAAGAAAAAGCAGGCCATGAAGCCATAGCCTGCTTTAAATGCGGTGCAATTCTTACACCAATTCGATAATGACCATTTCGGCCGCGTCGCCGCGGCGGGGGCCCACTTTATACATGCGGGTGTAGCCGCCGGCGCAGTTCTTTTCCTGGTTGCGGGCGCGGTACTTGGGGCCGTATTCCCGGAACAGCTTTTCCACCACGGGATGCTTGTTGTCCTTGGTGCGGTCCTTATAGTCCCTCTTGCTCTCGTCGTCCTTCTTGACTTCCTTGATATCGTACAGGTAAGCCATCATCAGGCGGCGGGCATGCAGCTTGGAAGGCAGGTCGTTGGTGAAGGTCTGCTTCACGATCTGCTTCTT
>JAEEGL012835821.1_pt1 | contig 19949 bp, 13 predicted proteins | sample 9134231 | NCBI WGS metagenome assembly JAEEGL01 (sample SAMN16246548, study PRJNA631951) | gut metagenome | biome: gut microbiome; feature: rumen; material: fiber-attached | host: Bos | place: Iran: Karaj | collected 2018-10 | reverse complement strand
GTATGACAGGCTGATCCCGGTCAACATCAGCACTGAATAGCAGGGAAGCCGCGTTGAGGTGAGCTCCGGACTGAGCCAGGGGAAGGACGTCTGGTTCGTGATTTCTCTGCAGGATACGGAAGGGAAGTACAGCGAATACAGCCTGGATCCCTCTTTCACGGACGACATCGACGAAAACTGTTCGCGCTGGTGGATGAGACTGTATCATGACAGGAAGGAAAACCGGGACATCTATCTCATGGGCCGGGATCTGGAACGGGAGATACAGCCCGGAGACCGTAAGGCGGCAGTGGGCGTTTCAGATATCCGGATCATAGAGGAAAAAACAGTTGACCTGGTTCCGCTGCTGAAGCAGTACGGAAAAACGGAAGAAGGCGTCAAAGCTCCGGCACTGGAGGGAAATTATGATCCGGATGATCCGGCTGTGCCGGACGACGTGAAGGTCCTGGATTATAAACAGCCGCTGGATCATGTCCTGTTCAGGGATCTCTGCCTGACCGGGATCGGCTGGATTGACAATCAGCTGCATATTCAGTTCCATAACAGGGGCCGCGATTTTATCGAAATGGTCAACGGCAGAGGCAGCGCCTGTTCGGTATGGTTTGATCATTCCGTTTCAGGCAGGACCTATGAGGAAACTTCTGTCGGTTACAGTCCGCTGCAATGGGACGGGGACAATGACGGATGGTCCGACTGGACTGAATTTATCGTCAACTGCAGTCCGGACGAGTCAGACAATCTGGAAATGAGTGCCCAGGTCTCCGTCACAAATGAGATTATGGAGGACAACTGGTGTGTGCAGATCCCGCTGAACCTGATTTGCCCTGCTGCCAATCCGGAAAAAACCGGGGACAGGAATGATGATACCGCAGCCGCAGCGGAACCGGGGATTGAGATCGATGAAATCCATTTTCCGGAAGACGCTTTCCGGGAACAGGTAAAGCAATATGACGCAGACGGAGACGGGAGACTCAGCGAAAAGGAAGCGGAATCGGCCATTGATATCGACGTGCGTGGCAAAGGCGTGAAAACCCTTAAAGGCCTCGAATACCTGACCGGGCTGGAATACCTTGAATGCAGCGAAAACCTGCTGGCGGAGCTGGACGTGAGCCGGAATACCGGGCTGAAGTATCTGGACTGCGGTTACAATCAGCTGACAACGCTGGACGTGAGCCGTAATACCGAACTGCGGGACCTGAGCTGTATTTTCAACCATATTTCGGCGCTGGATGTGAGCAAAAATACAAAACTGACGGATCTGAGTGTTTCAGCCAACTTCCTGACCGAGCTGGATGTCAGCCATAACCCCGGTCTGAAGTGGCTTGTCTGTCCATGGAACCACCTGACCAGGCTGGACGTGGGCTACAATCCTGAACTGAAGAATCTCAGCTGTGCCGGAAACTGGCTGACCGAACTGGACCTTTCCAACAATCCCATGCTGGAAACGGTGTACTGCCCGGACAACAGTATTACCTCTCTGGATGTCAGCCATTGCCCCAAACTTGTGAAACTGGTCAGTGAGCAAAAGGCGTCTGAGGTAACGGCTGAACTGGCATGGATCACCGGAGCGGGAGACGATGTCAGCTATCTGTATACGGACACGTCTGTAGAGCTGTATACGAAAGGTTCGGAAACAATCAATACTGAAGACGAATAAATTCAGGGATACAGAACAGCGGCCTGCCGGATTTTGCCGGCAAGCCGCTGTTTTTCTGTTTTATCGTTTGCTGTCCGCTGACATGAACTCCGTCATCCGTCTATGAGGCTCTTCTCCGTAGCCGGATCAAACAGGTGCATAACCTTTGCAGGGAAGGTGATGTACAGCTTATTTCCGAAGGTCAGGCTGTCGCGCTGTTCCTGAGTCAGGTCCACGGTGGGAAGGCGGACGATGATCTTGTCCTCGTTTTGGCTGGACAGGTGCAGATGGAGCTCGCTGCCCATCATTTCGTTGACGTCGATGGTGCACTCGATTGCATTTTCCGTCTTGTCGAACAGAACCGAGGTATGTTCCGGACGTACGCCCAGGATGATCTCCTGAGAACCGACACCCTTCTGGGCCAGCTTTTCATTCTGCTGTTCGTTCAGCGGAATCTTTACGCCGAGGATCTCCACTTCATAACCGGCCGCGCCTTTGACCAGGCTGGCTTTCAGGAAGTTCATCTGGGGGCTGCCGATGAAGCCGGCCACGAAGAGGTTCACAGGCGTATCGAACACTTCCTGGGGCGTGCCGACCTGCTCGATGAAGCCGTCCTTCATGATGACGATCCGGTCGCCCAGGGTCATGGCTTCCGTCTGGTCATGGGTGACGTAGATGAAGGTGGTGTCCAGCTTCTGGCGCAGGAGGATGATCTCCGCGCGCATCTGGTTACGCAGTTTGGCGTCCAGGTTGGACAGCGGTTCGTCCATCAGGAAAACCTTGGCGTTCCGGACCATGGCGCGGCCGATGGCTACGCGCTGGCGCTGGCCGCCGGAAAGGGCGCGGGGTTTCCGGGTCAGGTATTCGGTGATGCCCAGGATCTGGGCGGCGTTGGTAACCCGCTCGTAGATCTCATCTTCCGGGACTTTCTTCAGCCGCAGGCTGAAAGCGATGTTGTCATATACCGTCATATGCGGATAAAGCGCATAGTTCTGGAAGACCATCGCGATGTCCCGGTCCTTGGGCTGGAGGTCGTTCACGACTTCGCCGTCAATTTCCAGCGTGCCGTCGGAAATGTCCTCCAGGCCGGCGATCATACGGAGCGTAGTGGACTTGCCGCATCCGGAAGGTCCGACGAAGACCACGAATTCCTTGTCGGCGATCTCCAGGTTAAAATCATGGACTGCCGTGACTTTATTATCATAGATTTTTTTGACGTCTGTCAGTTTTACGCTTGCCATTTTATTATTCCTCCCCTCATTATCCTTTCACAGCGCCGCCGGTAACACCTTCCACGTAATACTTCTGCAGGAACAGGAAGAGAAGCGTTACGGGAACGGCCACCAGTACACCGCCTGAGCAGAACATGGTGTAGTTCTTGTTGATCTGGTCCGGCGTCAGCCAGTTGTACAGACCGACCGCCACGTTCATACCGGCGGAAGCGCCGAAGGAAATGTAGCGGGCAAAGACGAAATCGCCCCAGGGACCCATGAATGCCGTCAGGACCGTATAGATCACGATGGGTTTGGACAACGGCAGGATGATTTTTTTCAGCACCTGGAAACGGGTGGCCCCGTCTACCCGGGCGGCCTCGTCCAGCGATTTCGGGATGGTGTCAAAGAAGCCCTTGGATACATAATAACCCATGCCGGAGGAGGCAAAATAGACCAGGATCAGGCCGGGGGTGGCGTTGGCCTGGGTCAGCCCCAGATCCTTCAGCACGCGGTAGAGGATAATCATTGTCAGCATGCCGGGGAACATGCCCAGGATCAGCATGAACCGCATCAGCGGCTTCCGCATCTTAAAGCGGAAGCGGGAAAGCGTATAGCTCATGCACAGGACAATGACCGTCTGCAAAAGCGCTGTACATACGGCAGTTATAAAGGTGTTCACATACCAGCGGGGGAAATCCGTACTGAACAGGTTCACGTAATTATCAAAACCCCACTGTTTTGGAATCACATAACCCACCTGCCAGGTACTCTCCACCCGGAAGGACTGCAGCATGATACAGAAGAAGGGGATCAGCCAGATAATGCTGATGGCAATCAGCAGAACATAGATCAGGGTGTTGCTGATTGCCCTGGAGGCCCGTAATCCCATGTGACGTTTCATGCTTGTCTCACTCATCACTGGAAATCCTCCTCATTCTTAATACTCGGCAGCACATTGTAGACGATCAGGGAAATGAGAGCGACCACAATGAACACGAGGATACCGACGACCGATGCCAGGTAATACTTGGATTCGGCTCCGGTGGTGATTTTGAACAGCCAGGTGATCAGCAGGTCGGTATATCCTACCGAGCCTGACGCCGAGGAGGCTGCGGGATTGGTAGGAGCACCTCCTGTAAGCAGATAGATCACGTTGAAGTTGTTCATGTTGCCGGTGAAACTTGTCAGCAGGTAGGGGCCCGTGATGAACAGCATATACGGCAGGGTGATCTTTGTGTACTGCTGCCAGGGATTGGCGCCGTCGATCCGGGCAGATTCATACAGATCCGCAGGAATATTCATCAGGATACCCGTGGCAATCAGCATCAGGTAAGGAATACCGATCCAGATGTTCACCACGATCACTGTGATCCGGGCCCAGGTCGCGTCCTCCCAGAAGGGGAGCGCTTTATCAATCCAGCCCATTCCCATGAGGAAACCGTTTACAATGCCATCCTTGGCGAACATCTTGCTGACATACAGAAGGGAAATAAACTGGGGAATGGCGATGGTCATGACCAGGATGGTGCGCCATACCTTTTTCAGGTTAATTCCCTTTTTGTTGATGGCCATAGCCACGAACATGCCCAGGAAGTAGTTTGTGAAGGTGGCGAAGAATGCCCAGATCAGCGTCCAGGCCAGGATTTCCCCGAAGGTTGCCGCATAGGACTGCGTTCCGCCGGCGGACGACCAGGACAGCATGGTGTTGAAGTTGTCCAGCCCGACCCAGGTGAACAGATTGCTGGCATATCCATCGTGGGCGCCGTCATAATTGGTGAATGCGACGAGCACCATGAAAAAGATGGGCAGGACGGTGAATACGATAATGCCTGTCAGCGGCAGGGCCAGCAGGGTCTTGTGGAACTGGTCATCCACTACGCTGCGCAGGTCGTCTTTGGCGCTCTTCAGCTTTTTGCCGGATGCCAGGATCTTTTCCGCGGTCTTGTTCTGGCGGATGTTGACCCGCCAGGTATAGATGAACGCGATGATGAAAAAGATCGTCAGAACGCTGTAAAGCAGGATTTTGAAAGAGTTGTCGTTATATGTGGTGACATAGGTATCGAATATTTCATCATAGACTTCAGAAGGCCCGACCTTGCCCAGGGACGGCATCATGCTCAGCCAGTAGGCGCCGGCCATGATCATATATCCGATGAATACGATCTCAAACAGCAGGAACAGCAGTCCCCGCAGGATCTGGCCGCGTGCCAGGCAGCCGAAGCCCATAACCAGGTAGCTGACTTTTGTTTTCCAGTCGCCATGAATAAAGGTGGATACAATGTCTTTGGCTTCACGGCCGATTGCCATGAAGACGTTTTTGATCAATCCCCACAGTTTGATGAACAGCTGAGCAACACCTTTGGGGATCGAGGAGAAAAAACGCCCGAGCTTATAAAGCATCTTCTGCCATTTATTCAGGCGGAGGAATTCCAGATCACTGTATGCTTTCATGCCCTTGATCCGCTCCTTTTACAAGAACGGCCGGAACCAATCGGAATTGGCTCCGGCCGTCCGGGTTACCGATTGCCGGATTGGTCAAATCCGCAATTCGGAAGTGTTACTCTGCTTTTTCCAGGGAGATCGTGGTTGCCGCTTCGTCGAACACAATATAGTAGGTGCCGGCTTCCTCAACCTTGAAGTTGTCGCCGCCATTACCGTAGCTGACATCCCAGCTCTTGCCCTGGCGGACCTTGAATTCAACGCCGGCTTCCATCGGCCAGGCCTGTTCGGTCTTCCAGATGCCGTTGTCACCCTTGACCATGGCCAGGTCGGCGGTCCAGGTTTCCTTGCCGTCGCTGTAATCGGTGAAGAAGAAGCCGTCTGCCTCGTTGTACATACCGATAACGGTCCAGGCTTCCTTTTCAGCGGAGCTCATCGTGAAGACGGCAGCCATCTTGTTTTCATAGTTCTGCAGGACCTGCTTCAGGCCGTCTTCATCATCCGCGGCGACGGGCTGGATTTCTTCAGCAATGACCTTGCCGATATCCCACCAGGAACCATGGATCGCGCTCTGGATCACGCTGAATTCACGCTGCTCGTTCACAACCTTCAGGGTCGGATCGTTCTTCACAGCTTCTTCAGCCTGGGCTTCCAGGTTGGCGGGACCCCAGCCGACAGCTTCGAACCGGTCCAGAGAGCATTCCTTGCCGGTCAGGTACTGCGCAAGCTTATGGAGGGCAGCTGCCTTGGCGTTATTTTCCTGCGGTTTCACACCCATGAGCTTGAATCCGAAGTAGCTCTTCAGGTGGTAGTCAGTTCCGTCCACGTTGAAGGAAGGAAGATCCGCGACACCGTAGTTGTCGCCCAGGATCTTCTGCGCATCCTTGGAGTACCAGATACCGGACACAACGATCGCGGAATTGCTTTCAAACGCGGAAACTTCGGAAGTGGAGTTCCAGGCGTCGGAATCAACAATCTTCTTCATGCCCTTTACGGCAATCAGGCCTTTGTCACTGTTGTATGTGTCATCCACGCTGACGATGGAACCTTCATCGTCGGTGAGCCACTCGGATTTGCAGCCCGCGCCGAAGAAGAAGCAGGAGTTGTACCAGGCGTTCTTCAGGTCGAAGGAGAAGTATTTGCCGGCTTTTTCACAGTCCTCAACCAGCTTTTCGAGGGAGTCGACATCTTCATCCGGAATAACGGACTTGTCATAGAACATGAAGAAATCGTTGTCGGCGGAAAGCGGATAAGCCCACATGGTTCCGTCGCCGGTGGTCACAGCCTTCACGGCGCCTTCATCGGTGTTGGCGACGACCGTTTCGGCAGCCTTCACACCGAGCTTGGCCAGCGCCTTGGCGGTCAGCAGGCGGGCGAACTGGTCTTGCGCGAAGCAGTAGATGTCCGCGCCGGCTTCCACGTCGTTCACCATGTTGGTGGCGGCTTCGCCTTCGCCCTGGGACTCAACGACGAATTTGAATTTGATACCGTCTTCGTTGGTTTCGTTGAACCGTTCGATCTGCTGTTCAGTCAGGTCCTTGATCTTGTCAGCAACCCAGACCTTGATCTCGTATTCGCCGGCCAGGCTGGAGGCGGCAGCGAAAGATACGAGAGACAGCAACATGGCTACGGTCAACACGACAGCAAGCAGTTTTTTCATTTGGGATACTTCCTTTCTATTTTTTTGACAGGCAAACAACAGCCAAAGGCTGATACCAGAGGTTGTTCGTCTTGCGCTGTTCAATTTCGGTTACATTTTATCGCCAAGGCTTTGATTTTGTCAACAGTAAATTTTTGTAAAACCATTGATTTTACATAATTGGTATCGTTTTCAATATCTTGTGGTCAGGAAAGCGTTTACTGTACAGAATTAAGCATTGCGTCGTCAATTTTTCCCCAGGCGCCGTTTCCGGTTCCCTGGCATTTTACATAAATGCCGACCGTCACGACAGAGCCGGAAGGATGGTCGAATTCAGGAATCACACCTTCGTTCCAGCTGTTCCATCCGGTGATCGGAATCTGTTCCGACCGGGCGGTTTCACGGCCGTCAATTTTCACATACGCATAGATATCCGTATCCCCGCAGTCTCCGCCCATAACAGACAGCGCAAACCGGAATTTTCCTTCCGGCAGGTCTGTGACGGTCTGTTCCAGCGTGAATTCCACGCTGTCCCGGGCCGCACTCCAGAAGTGCATGTGCTTCGTTCCGGTCAGGGAATCGGCTTTCTTGTCTTCAACGTACAGTTCGTCCGCATGCTTCAGATCGGTGAATACCCAGCCGCGGCCGCCGTCTTCAAAGCTGTAATCCTGAAGGTAATTATAGTCGACCATGGACACGCGGCATTTTACTTCCACGCCACCGGCGTCCCCTGTGATTATGTACTGCGCGGGGCCGCTTTCATGCATGGCCTGTTCTTCCGCTTCAGTCAGGTTCCAGGTGACCGGAACCGGCTGCCGGCTGTCGTCGGTCATGACGGCGTTTACGGTTTCCGGCAATACAAGGGGCATATTCAGGTCGCAGATCAGTTCCGGCTCTTCCAACGCCTCCGGAACCGGCTCCGTTTCGTTGCCCGTCCGCATCAGGCGGAAGACCTTCAGCGATTCCAGCGGATGTCCTTCCGCGTCGAAGAAGGCCTGGTTGTCTACGGCGCTGCCGCCGTACCATTTTCCGGCGTCGTCCGGATCATAGACCGCGGCGTAGCTGCTGGCCCAGCCGGATCCGTATTTTTCCCATTTCTCATGGTTCTCTTCCCAGCTGTCTGTACCGACACTGATCCAGGCGCCTTCCCAGTAGCAGACGCCGATGCCGGCCGGGGTGCGGTTGACGACCGTGTCCGTGATGTTCCGGATGCAGTTGGCCTGACCCTGGGGCGAGAAGGGATAATCCTTCACAATGCCCCCGCTCCCGCCGATGGTGTTTGCGGAGAAGTCGGTATCCTCTTCCGTATACGCATAGGAAGTCTCCATAACCATGACTTTCTTGCCATAGGTTTCGGCGATCTCGGTCATGATCGCCGAGAGGTTGTCCAGGGACCCGTGCCAGTAGGGGTAATACGAGGTGGCGAACACATCATACCGGATCCGTCCGTACTGTTCATAATATGCCAGCTTTTCGGCATATTTCCGGTAACTGTCCGCGCTTTCGGGATTCGCGAAATGCACGGCGATCAGCGCATCGGGATACACTTCCCGCACGGCCCTGGCGCCGGCGTCCATCAGGTGGGCGATATCGCTCCAGGCCTTCTCGCCGCTGAGCATGCCGTTGGTTTCATTGCCGACCTGCACCATGCCCACGTCCACGCCGGCCCCTTTCAGCCGGTTCATGCAATCCAGCGTGTATTCGTACAGCGCTTCTTCCTTCTGCTCGGAATCCATGCCTTTCCAGGCCCGGGGGACCATCTGCTTTTTAGGATCTGCCCAGAAATCGGAATAATGGAAGTCCACGATCAGTTTCATACCGCAGGCGGTTGCCCGCTTTCCAATCTCAACGGCTGTGCTGATATCGCAGTTTCCGCCGCCGAAACCATGGCCTTCGTCATCAAAGGGATTGTTCCAGACCCTGACGCGGATATGGGTAATGCCGCTGTCTGACAGTAACCGGAAGAGATCGGCCTCACGGCCGTTAAAATCATAATATTTCACACCGCTGGCTTCCTCCGCCAGCACAGAGGAGATATCCATGCCAAAGATGAAATCATCCGGCAGGTTTTCAACTTTCTTCACATACAGCGTATCGGAAACGGTCTCCGCTCCGGCGTTCAGTCCGGGCAGCAGCAGGGAAACAACCAGGATCAGTGCGGATAATACCCGTATGTTCATTGACTTCCTCCTTGTCTGTCTTCAGCATGGTCAGCAGTTCGGCGGCCCGGTATGCCAGCCCGTCCTCCAGGTGGGGAGAGCCGGCACCGGTGTACAGACGGTATGTTTCATCGGGCTGATACAGGATCCATGTTCCGGCAACGGATATTCCGGCCCCCGGTTCGTAAACCGGAATGCTTTCTTCATCCGGAACAAACCAGTCCGCGAACTGTTCCCTGTCGCTGTCCGGAACGATGAAGAGATCCGCGCCCATCAGCTCCGCCGAGCCGAACATGGCATAACTGAAGGGATGGATCTGCACCATCCGGATCGGATCCGGCAGCTCCTTTTCCAGCCGGGCTGCCAGCTGCGCTTCATTCCGGACGGTTCCGTCCACATAGATTGTGATTTTGTGCGCCGGATCCGTATCCGTGACCTGATAGAACACAAAACTGCCGAAGATTACCGACACCAGGGCCCAGATGCCCAGCAGGGGGATCAGTTTCGCCGCTTTCCGCATCCGCGCCGGGGAACTGGTTTCCGTGCGTTTTCCCTGCCCTTCACCGAGGATTTCCACCCCGGCGATATAGCTGTGGGCCAGCGCAAGACGCACCCGGCTCCCGTCCGGCGGCATCCGGGGAACCCAGTTCTCGTCCAGGTTCAGGCGTGCCGGTTCTTCCCGGCCTTCATCCAGCAGCACCTTCCGGATCCGGATGCTTTTGGGGATCCCGACGGATTCGTGGGTCAGCGTCAGATACCCTTCGCGGTATTCCTTTTCACCTTCCCGCAGCATGTCCAGATGGGCAAGCTGCGTCCGTGATTCCCTGATCCCCAGCTGCCATACCGCAATACAGATCCAGCCCGACAGGGCTGTTACAGCAATGAGCACCGGATGCATGATCCGGGCATTTTCCGTGCGGATCAGCAGGCAGATGACAATGAAAGCGGCTGCCGCGGCTGCCGCCAGGATCCGGAATACAGCAGTCAGTTTCCGTTCACGGTTCCTGAGCGCGGATCGGTCTTCTTCCGTACAAAACCATTTCATATATACGGTTCAATCCTTTTTGTTTACTGACTGCAATATAGCATTTTTTCATTCTCTTGACAACCTGCGCCTGATAGTCCATGATACAGGAGAAGGCTGCAGAAAGAAGGGAATACTGTATGAGACGGATTGGATTGTTTTTATTGGTGCTGTTCCTGATTTGCGGTGCCGCATCCGCAGAGGAGAAAGGCCTGGACATGGAAAACAACAGCCGGGTATTCTATGAGATCTTTGTCGGTTCGTTCTCTGATTCCAACGGAGACGGAGTCGGCGATCTGCGCGGAATCATCAACCGGATGGATTACCTGAACGACGGGGACCTGTCTTCCGGGAAAAGCCTGGGCATTGAAGGAATATGGCTCACACCGGTGTTCCTTTCCCCTTCCTATCATAAATATGACGTAACGGATTACTATACCGTTGATCCGCAGTTCGGAACCACCGAGGATCTGCAGGAACTGATCGCCCTGTGCCATGAACGGGACGTCAAACTGATCCTGGATCTTCCGCTGAACCATACCGGAGCGGAGTGCGAGTGGTTCAGGCGTTTCCGGAATGCCCACCTGATGCATAATACGGAACAGGAATACTATAACTATTATACCTGGATCACAGACGGGGATCCGATTCCCGCCGGCAGGCATTTTTCCAGGCTTAACGGGACAGATGTCCTGTATGAGAGCAATTTTTCCGATTCCATGCCGGAACTGAATTTTGACAATGAAAAAGTCCGCAGCACAGTCCTGGACGTGGCGGCTTACTGGCTGAACCTCGGAGTTGACGGATTCCGCTTTGACGCGGCGAAATACCCGTATTACGGAGAACATGACAGGAACCAGGATTTCTGGCTGTGGTATATGGAAGAACTCAGGAAGATTAATCCGAATCTCTATACCGTTGCGGAGGTCTGGGACGGGGACGCGGTTGTCAACCGGTATCTGAACGCGTTTAACTGCTTTCACTTTTCCACGGCCATGGCGGAGGGGCTGATCGCAGAGACAGCCAAGGGGGCGGATGTGAACCGGTTTGTCAAAGCTACGCAGCAGTATCTGGACAATATTCACGCCATTAATCCGGACGCAATGAATATTCCGTTTATCGCCAATCACGACACAGACCGGGCAGCCGGATACCTGACAGCCGCCAGCGGCTGCATGCAGATGGCCGCCAATCTCTATATCCTGTCTCCCGGATCACCTTTCATCTATTACGGGGAAGAGATCGGGCTGAGGGGAGCCCGGGGCGGAGCCAACACAGACGCCAACCGACGGCTGGCGATGTTCTGGGGCGACGGGGATACAGTACAGGATCCGGTCGGGAGCGACTATGACAAATCCAAGTTCTCTTCTGTGGCGGACCGGGAGAAATCCGGCGGATCCATCCTGTGGCATTACCGGAACCTGATTAAAGTCCGCCGCGAAAACCCTGAGATCGCGCGGGGCGCCTATACCGCTTTGTCCTTTCCGGACACAAAAGCCGGCGGGTTCCTTTGTGAGTGGAACGATTCCGTGGCCGGCGTTTTCCACAACACGACGGAGGGCAAAAAAGTACTGGACCTGACCCGGGCGACGGACCATTCCTTTACGGAGATCTGCGCGGTGCTGGAAGCAATCCCCGGAGAAGGCGGAGCGACGCTAGAGGACGGAATCCTGACGCTTTATTCCCAGACCAGCGTGGTGCTGAAGTAATTCATAATTCACAATTCACAATACATAATTAGTTATGATCGGAATCTGATACTTTATTCTGGACAGTTCAGGAGGAGCGGAGATGAAACAGGCGATCAGGATCGTATTCTTTGACGCGAAGGACTATGACATCCAGTCCTTTGAGCGGGCACTGCCGGCATACCGGGAGGCGCATCCGGACCTGCCGGACTGTGAGATGAAGTTTTTCGATACCCGGCTGAGCATGGATACGGTGAACCTGGCAAAGGGCGCGGACGTGGTCTGCATCTTTGTGAACGACATGGTGGACGGTGCCCTGGCGGAAACGCTGGCGGGCATGGGCGTGAAACTGATCGCCCTGCGCTGCGCCGGCTACAACAATGTGGACGTGGAGGCCTGCTTCGGAAAGATCCATGTGGTCCGGGTGCCGGCCTATTCCCCCTACGCGGTGGCGGAGCATGCCGCGGCGCTGCTGCTGACCTCCATCCGCCGGATCCACAAGGCATATATCCGGACGCGGGACTTCAACTTCAGCCTGAACGGGCTGACGGGCTTTGACCTGCACGGTAAGACCGTGGGCGTGATCGGCACAGGCAAGATCGGCGCCTGCTTTATCGATATCTGCCTCGGGTTCGGCATGAAGGTGCTGGCCTTTGACAAGTTCCCGAGCGACAGGCTGAAGGAGAAGGGCGTTGTTTATACTGACCTGGAGGAGCTCTGGAAGGAATGCGACATCCTTTCCCTGCACTGCCCCCTGACGGACGAGACGGCCCACATGATCAACCGGGAAAGCATCGCGAAGATGAAGAAGGGTGTCGTGATCCTGAATACCTCCCGCGGAGGCCTGATCGATTCCGAGGACCTGCTGGAGGGGATCAAGAACCGGCAGGTCGGCGCGGCCTGCCTGGACGTGTACGAGGAGGAATCCAGTATCTTCTTCCACGACTTCTCCGGGCATATCGTGGAGGATGACACGCTGGCGCGGCTGATCTCCATGCCGAACGTCATCGTTTCCTCCCACCAGGCGTTCCTGACGCAGGAGGCGCTGGCGAACATCGCGGACACGACCCTGGACAACATCCGCACCTTCCTCGCGGAAGGCACGAGCGTGAACGAACTGTGCTACAAGTGCGGCAGGCTGCAGCAATGCGGCGGGAAGCCTTCCGGGAAGTGCTTCTGACCGGCCTTGAATATGAAACACCGCCTGTCCTTGCCGGACAGGCGGCGTTATTGTTTTTTCGGGAAATCAGCCGTTTCCGGCGCCGGTGACGGTCACGCCCTTCAGGCGCGTGACCGCGGGGATCAGGTGGCAGTTGTACTGCCGGCTTTCCTTCGAGAAGCGCATATCCTTCGCGAGTTCCGCCATATTTCCGGAAACGGAACCGCCGCATACAGGGATCACTTTGCCGTCCCGGTGCAGGTAGGCCAGGCGGATCTCCCCGGCAATATCCCCGGTGATCTCATCCACCTGGAAGTCGGAGAACTCCACCACCTCCAGGTAATCGCCCGTCCGCAGTTCCGCTTCGGTTTCCGTGCCGCCGGAAACGGCGAAGTTATACACGTCGAAAGAGGAATCCAGCTTCATATACTGGCTGAACTGCCGCCTGCCCCAGTAGGCGGCGGCTTTTCCGCAGTCGATCAGGGTCAGGTCCCGGATCGGCGCGCCTTCATTGTCCCAGGTCGTGTTCCAGGAGGAGTTCGGCAGGGTTTTGACCGCACGGATCGTCAGGTTGTCCGGCCCGACGGTATCGCCGGTCTTCCAGTCGGACATGCCCCGGTACACCATCGTGGTATCCAGGCGGGAAACGAAATAACAGTACAGTTCCCGTGCGGGATCCGTGGAGAAAACGACGTCCGCCGTACCCAGCGCGGGCGTGGGTTCCGCCGCCAGCCGGTCGCGGCCGTAAGTCAGCGCCTCGGTCAGCTCTTTGGTAAGCTGTTCAGGATCGCAGGTGCCGGACTTGAGCATCCGGTACAGTTCGATCTCATGGTTGTCCTTGCGGGCGTTGACGACTGCTTCCACCATGGAGGACGGATAGACGGAGGTCACGTCGATTCCCTCGCTGTTCAGGAAACGGCGCCGGATTTCGCTGACAAAGATTTCGTAGCTGTTCAGGTTTTCCGTTTCCGTTTCGGGCAGAGACCGCATCGCGCGCAGAAAATCACCGCAGACCGCCTTCATATCCAGCGGGGCGGTTTCGGCCGTTTCGGCCTCTGCCGGTTTGTTCAGGGTGTAGAAGGGATTTTTGACATAGGAAGCGTCCCGGCACAGGCCGTCCACGGTCTTCCGCATCTCTTCCTCCGACGCGTCGGGGGCAATCTGCGCGGACGCGGAGCCGAGGAACTGTCCGTCCTCCAGTTTTTTATACACTTTCACGGAGAAGGAATCCACGGCCTTGGTCCGGTGCTGGTCCAGCCGGTGCCGGACAAAATAGAATTCCCAACCCCATTCATTGATATCAGCAACCTCCCAGGCGTCCGCGCCGGAGGATTTCAGAATGCTGAGCAGCTGCTCCAGGTGTCTGTCCGCCATATTATCCCAGCCTCGCTTTCGTTTTCAGGTAGGGGCCGCCCTGGGCTGTTTTGACCCATTCCTTGTGGCCCTTGCCGCAGTAGCCCGCGCCGTCGGTTTTCCGGTCCCCTGAAAGCATGGAAACGGCGCCGAGCAGGTCCGGCACATATCCGGTCATCACCAGGGGAGAGACCACCTTGCCGGTGAGCTTTCCGTCAATAATCTCATAGCCGCGGTCGAGGATGCACTGGATGCCCCAGTGTTTGGGATCCTCCATACCGGACTGCATACCCTCAAGCAGGTAGCCTTTTTTGACTGAGGCGATCATCTCTTCCAGGGTGCTGGTGCCGGAGTCGAACATGGTGTTGGTCATGCGGGTATAGACCTTGTGGGAGAAACTTTCACGCTTGCCGTTGCCTGTTGGTTTTACGCCGAGGCGGACGGCGCTGAGCGCGTCGCAGATGCCGGTCCGGAGAATGCCGCGGTCGATCTCCGTCACATCCCCGGCCGGGGTGCCTTCATCGTCAAAGGCATAGGAACTGGTATCCTCCGCGCAGAGCGCGCCTTCATGCATCGTGACCAGATCGGAACCAACGCGTTTCCCGATGTATTCCGCGCCGAGTGCGCGGCCTTTGACGAACATATCCATTTCCACGCCGTGGCCGAAAGCTTCATGGGCGATCAGGCCGGTGACTTCCGGGCTGGTGATGATTTCATATTCCCCGGGAACGACCCGTTCCGCCGTGGACAGATCTTTCGCGATCCGGAGCACTTCGGGAATCTTGTTTTCCAGGGTGTCGAACAGCTCCGGACCGAAACGCTCGGAACCGGAAGTATAGGCAAAGTCGGTCTTTTCTTCACCTGCCACCAGGGCCGCGGCCATGCTTTCACTGTAGACATAGGACTGGCGCAGGTCCCGGTGCTCCGTCAGGAACATTTTGCACACATGGGTGGAGGAAGCGCGGACATTGAAGTCGATCAGGTTCAGGCCTTCGGCTTTGCCCTGTTCCATGCCTTTATCGGAAATCGCGGTGAGCCTGTCCACCAGCGCGGAGATGTCTTCGTCTTCCGGCATCCGGCCCGTTTCCATCTCCGCGAAGATTTCCAGGGGCTCATCCGGCAGGGCGTCCGTTTCATAGGGTTCCGCGCCGCACTCCCGCAGGAGGGACAGCTGTTCATCCAGCTCCGCACAGATGACGGAGCAGGTTTTTTCCGGTTCCGCGGGATCAAAACCCGTAAAGGCGGATTCGGCATACAGGCCGTCGCGGTACACCCGGACGACGGTGCCCCGTTCGGTGCAGAGGGTGTTGCGGGTGACGGATTTCGCCCGCTGCGAGATGGCGACCTGAAAACCCACGGTGTCCGTGGACAGGACGGAAACATAGTCATACCGCTGCCGCAGCAGGGAGATCAGTTCCTTCAGCCCCGGCGCGATCCGGGACAGGTAAGGGGAAAACGGTGCGTTCATGGAATCCCTCCTTGTTTATTCCTTTATAATATATGCCAGCGCCAGGTCAAAGGTGTTGCGCAGGCCGTCGATATGCGTGCGCTCATAGCCGTGGCTGTTGGCGGTGCCGGGGCCGATGGCGGCATGGCGGATATCATATCCGGCCAGCACGGAGCCGTCCCCGTCGGATCCGTAGTGGGGCGTGAAGACATCCATGACATAATCCACGCCCGCCTTTTTCGCGGTTTCCCGGATCTCCGCGGTCATTCCGCTGTGGTAGGGGAAACGGCTGTCCTTCGCGAAGATCGAGACCTTATGCTCGTCGGAATTCTGGTCCGGACCCGTCGGCGCGATATCGATGGCCAGGATGTCCTTCACCCCGCCGGGCAGCCAGGTTGTGCCGTGGCCGATCTCCTCGTAGCAGGCGAAGTAGGCAATCACTTTACGTTTCAGCGGCAGGTTTTGTTCCGTTACAGCCTTCATCAGGTTCAGCAGGACGGCGGCGCAGGCCTTGTCATCAATGAAGCGGCTCTTGATATAGCCGCCGGACAGGGTGCAGCGCGGATCGAGCGCGATGTAGTCCCCGGTCTCCACCCCGAGCGCGCGGGCATCGTTCGCTGTTTTCACCGGATGGTCCAGCACCACGCAGACGTTGGTACGGAAATCCCCGAGGTTGTCGCGCAGCTCTCCTTCCGTCACATGGATGGAAGCGGGGGTGCGGCAGACGGCGCCGGTCAGGACTTTTCCTTCGCCGGTGTATACCCGCACGTTCTCCGTGACGCAGTAGAAGGGATACAGGCCGCCGACCGGGCAGACGTTCAGGGTGCCGTCGGGATTGATCCGGCGGACCATGAGGCCGATATCGTCCAGGTGGGCGGTGATCACCAGCGGGTCGCCTTCCCCGTCCAGGTCTGCCAGCACGCCGCCCTTGTGGGTGAAGGAAGGCTCAAAACCGAGTGCGCGGATCAGTTCCGCCGCTTTTTCCTGGATTTCCCGGTACTGTCCGGTGGTGGAATCCACCGACAGCAGCTGCCGGAAAGCCTCAAGGGTATAGGATTCGTCAAAATAACTCATAAAAGAACCTCTTCTCCTGTCTGATCTGTTTCCGGAACGACCCTTTGACAATTGTACGCCTTGTGCGGAATTTCGTCAAAGCACATCCTTCAAATTGTATTTTTACTGTTTTTTGGGGTGCCTGGAAACCCCGAAACCCTATAAATCAAAGGACAGGACACAAGATATATGATTGTATACAGTATGCATTTACCGGCAACGTTTGCAATTGAAAATGCAATATGTTAAGATAGCACAGCACCAATTGAAGAGGTCGCAGGCGCAACGGGGCGTTCGCGCTTCTTTCTTTATCCGTATTATATCGGGCGGGTCCCGAGTAATAAAATTTTTAAAGGAGGCTCCCAAACTATGAAGAAACTGTTGGCTCTGCTGCTGACGGCGTGCATGCTCCTGAGCGTGGCCGCTGCCTTCGCAGAAACCGCTGCCGAGGACATCCCGCTGGTAGTGGCAATCGAAAAACTGTCTGAGAAATTCAGCCCGTTCTTTGCGGATACCGGCTATGACCAGGATGTGGTCAGCGCCACCCAGATCAGCATGATGACCACCGACCGTGTCGGCGGTATCATCTACAACGGTATCGAAGGCGAGACCATTTCCTACAACGGAACGGACTACACCTACTACGGCACCGGCGACCTGACCGTCAAATATGACGAAGCTACTGACGTCACCACTTACGGCTACAAAATGCGCGAAGGCCTGAAGTTCTCCGACGGGGAACCTGTGACGATCGACGACGTCATTTTCACCTATTATGTGGTGCTGGATCCTTCCTACAGCGGATCCAATACGCTGAGCAGCTACGACATCCTCGGCCTGAAGGCCTACCGGACCCAGATCCCGGAAGCCAGCGTGGATGAAGTTTCTGCGATCGCGGACGCTGTCAAGAATGCTTTCATCGCAAACGGCGCTGACTATAAAGTGGCTGAAGGCGACATTTTCACCCAGGAAGTGTACGATGCTTATGCCTCTGCTGTCACAGATACCTGGAACACAGACCTGCAGGGCATCGTGGACTATGTCTTTGAAAAATACGCTCCGGATTATGCTGAAAAGTATATCGGAAAGACCTATGATGAAGTTGCCGCTTCTGACGGCCTGAAGGTCTATCTGGCCGGCGAACTGTGGGGCTTCTCCACGGGTGTTGAAGTTCCCGAAGAATGCACCCTGGCTGACCTGTTTGCTGTTGCTTCCCAGAAGTACGGCGGAAGCTTTGACGCTTACCTGGCTGCCGGCGAATCTGCCACAGGCACTTCTGCGGATGGCATCAATACTGATCTGATGTCCGCCGCGGCCGCTGCCGCCGGTGTCGATACCAGCGCAGGCGTTCCGAACATCTCCGGTATCAAGCGCGTTGATGATTACACCATCGAGATCCAGGTGAAGGGCTTCAGCGCTCCCGCTGTGTACTCCATCCTGGGCCAGCAGATCACGCCCATGCATTACTACGGCGATCCCGCCCAGTATGACTATGCCAACAACCAGTTCGGCCATCCCTTCGGCGATCTGTCCGTTGTGCAGAGCAAGACCGCGACGCCCATGGGCGCCGGCCCCTACAAGTTTGTGAAGTACGAGAACCGCGTGGTCTACTATGAAGCGAACGAGAACTATTACCTCGGCGCTCCCAAGATCAAGTCCTTCCAGTACAAGGAAACCACTTCCGCCGAAGTGCCCACCGCGGTGCAGACCGGTACTGCTGACGGCGGCGAGATGACCGGCAGCAAGTCCAACTTCGAGATGCTGCGCTCCTTCAACGACAACGGCGAAGTGACCGGCAACATCGTGACCACCTACTCCGTTGCCAACCTGGGCTATGGCTACATCGGCATGAACGCTGACACCGTGAACGTCGGCGGCGAGCCCGGCAGCGAAGCTTCCAAGAACCTGCGCAAGGGCCTGGCCACCATCCTGGCCGTGTACCGCGACACCGCGTTTGACAGCTACTACGGCGACGCCGCTGCTGTCATCAACTATCCGATCTCCTCCACCAGCTGGGCTGCTCCGCAGGCCACCGATGAAGGCTATCGCGTTGCGTTCTCCGTGGACGTGGACGGCAATCCCATCTATACCGCCGATATGAGCGCTGACGAGAAGTACGACGCCGCCAAGAAGGCCGCGATCGGCTTCCTGAAGGCTGCCGGCTACACCTTCGACGAAGCGGAAGGCAAGTTCACCGCCGCTCCCGAAGGCGCTTCCATGAGCTATGAAGCCATCATCCCCGGCGACGGCACCGGCGACCACCCGTCCTTCGCGATCCTGACCGACGCCCGTGAAGCCCTCGGCTCCATCGGCATCGAGCTGAAGATCAACGACCCGGCGGACTCCAACGTGCTGTGGGATGCCCTGGATGCCGGCACCCAGAACCTCTGGTGCGCTGCCTGGGGTTCCACCATCGATCCTGACATGTATCAGGTCTATCACAGCTCCAACATCGTGGGTAAGGGCGGCAGCGACAGCAACCACTACCACATCCAGAGCGACAAGCTGGACGAGCTGATCCTGAGTGCCCGCCAGAGCTCCGACCAGGCTTACCGCAAGGAAGTCTACAAGGATGCCCTGAACGAGATCATGGACTGGGCGGTTGAAGTGCCTGCCTATCAGCGCCAGAACATCGTCATTGCCAGCACCGAGCGCGTGAACATCGACACCGTCACGCCCGACGTCACCACCTACTGGGGATGGCTGAGCGAAGTGCAGCTTCTGGAGATGAACGCGACCAAGTAATTCATTTGGAAACGTAATAAACCGGAAAAATGATCCCTGGCCGGTTTCTGTCCCTCGGGGCGGAAACCGGTCAGGGAAATTCAGCATTTCCGAGAGGATACGAACGTGTGGAAATTTATTGTTAGACGAATCGGCCTGGCCATTATCATCATATTCCTGGGGTCCTTTATTGTCTACGGCGTCATGCGCGCCATGCCCACCAGTTTCGTGGAAGCCATGGCCCGGCAGCGGGCTGCCGCGAGCGCGACCACCGGCGGGCCGACCTATCAGGAGTGGCTGGAACAGCTCAATGAATCCTATCATATGAACACTGACATCGTCAGCGGCTTTTTCAGCTGGCTGGGCGGCGTCGTCAAGGGGGACTTCGGCGTCAGCTGGAAGTACGGCGTCCCC
>JAEEGL010349361.1_pt1 | contig 19949 bp, 14 predicted proteins | sample 9134231 | NCBI WGS metagenome assembly JAEEGL01 (sample SAMN16246548, study PRJNA631951) | gut metagenome | biome: gut microbiome; feature: rumen; material: fiber-attached | host: Bos | place: Iran: Karaj | collected 2018-10 | reverse complement strand
CTTTGCTGACATCGCGGCAGAGCTCGGAGCCGAGGGGATACATCTTCCGCTCGCAAAGCTGAGGGAGCTCCCCGCTGAGGTGAAGAGCCGGTTCAGTATCATCGGCGCGTCGGTCCATTCTCCCGAGGAGGCGGCGGAGGCGCAGTCCCTCGGAGCAACGTACATAACAGCGGGACACGTTTTCCCGACCGACTGCAAAAAGGGACTTGCTCCCCGCGGACTTGATTTTCTGAAAAAGACCTGCGCGGCAGTCGGAATACCGGTCTACGCGATAGGAGGGGTATGCAGCGGGAATTACAGCCTTGTGCGCTCGGCGGGAGCCGCCGGAGCGTGTGTTATGAGCGGCTTGATGACCTGCGAAGACCCCGCAGGATACCTTGAAAGATTCAGAAAGGAGAGCGACAGCGAATGAAGTTCAAACCGGAAATGCTCACGCTCTACGCGATAACGGACAGAAACAGTCTTAAAGGCAGAGACCTTGCCGGGCAGGTAGAGCTTGCCTTACAGGGCGGCGTTACGTGTGTACAGCTCCGCGAAAAGGATATGGACACGGAAGCTCTTGCTGAAACGGCGAAGCCGCTTGTCGAGATATGCCACAGATACGGCGCACCGCTCATTATAAATGACAACTACAAGGCAGCGCTGATGAGCGGCGCCGACGGAGTACACGTCGGCATAGAGGACGCTCCTGTTGCCGATATAAGGCGCATCGCAGGAGAAGACTTCATCATCGGCGCGACAGCAAAAACAGTCGGGCAGGCACGCGCAGCCGAAAAGGCGGGAGCTGATTATCTCGGCGTAGGAGCAGTATTCCCGTCCCCGACAAAGACTAACGCGATAAGGATAACTCCGGAGCAGCTCCGCGAGATAGCGTCAAGCGTCAGGATACCGATAGCTGCGATAGGCGGGATAACGGCTGAAAACGTGAGCGAGATAAAGGGCTGCGGATATCGCGGCATCGCGGCAGTATCGGCGGTATTCGCCGCAGAGGACGTAAAAGCGGCAGCGGAGCTCCTCAGGCGCAAGGCAGAGGAGGGGATAGGTCTATGAAAACGGCACTGACTATCGCCGGAAGCGATTCCTCCGGCGGAGCAGGCATACAGGCGGACATCAAGACCATGACCTGCAACGGCGTATTTGCAATGAGCGCGATAACAGCTCTGACAGCTCAGAACACGACCGGAGTTACAGGAGTCCTCGACACTCCTCCGGAATTTGTTGCGGCGCAGATAGACGCAGTATTCAGCGATATCCGACCGGACGCAGTAAAGATAGGCATGGTGTCCTCGGCAGCTATAGCTGAGGTGATAGCCGACCGTCTGACTTACTGGAAGGCTGAGAACATCGTCGTGGACCCCGTCGCAGTCGCAACGAGCGGCTCGAAGCTGAGCAGCGGCGAAGCCTATGAAGCGGTGAAGAGCCTGCTTTTCCCCATGGCGGCATTGATAACTCCGAACGTTCCGGAAGCGGAGCTTATATCCGGCGCAGAGATACTCTCAGCCGATGATATGGAGCGTGCAGCGATGCAGATAACCGACAAATACGGCTGTCCCACGCTCTGCAAGGGCGGACACATGATAAACGATGCGAGCGACTTTTTATGCTGTCCGGACGGCACGTCGTACTGGTTCAAGGGCGAGCGCATCGACAATCCCAACACGCACGGAACAGGCTGTACGCTTTCGAGCGCGATAGCCTCCGGACTTGCAAAGGGACTGCCGCTCCCGCAGGCGATAGAAGCCGCAAAGGAGTACATATCCGGCGCACTTGCGGCGATGCTCGACCTCGGAAAGGGCAGCGGACCGCTCGACCACGGCTATCTGCTCCGCAGATACACCGACAAATAAAACCATACAAATGCAGGGAACGCCGCCCTCGGCGTTCCGATAAAATAAACAAATCCAACCACGAAAGGAAAAAAGCCAATGAGAGAATACAGCACACAGATGGAAGCCGCAAAGAAGGGCATCATCACTCCCGAGATGAAGATAGTAGCCGAGAAGGAGCACATGGACATCGAAAAGCTCCGCGAGCTCATCGCAAAGGGTGAGGTAGCTATCCCGTGCAACATCAACCACAAGTCGATATCGCCCGAGGGCATCGGCACAGGCATGAGGACGAAGATAAACGTAAACCTCGGCATATCCGGCGACAAGAACGACTACGACATGGAAATGGACAAGGTCGACATGGCAATAAAGTTCGGTGCAGAGGCTATCATGGACCTCAGCAACTACGGCAAGACCAACACATTCCGCAAGGCACTTGTTGAGAAGTCGCCGGCGATGATAGGAACAGTTCCTATGTACGATGCTATCGGCTATCTTGAGAAGGACCTTCTCGAGATAACAGCTCAGGACTTTCTCAAGGTAGTACGTGCTCACGCTGAGGAAGGCGTAGACTTCATGACTATCCACGCAGGAATCAACCGCCGTGCCGTTGAAGCGTTCATGCGTGACAAGCGCAAGATGAACATCGTATCCCGCGGAGGCTCGCTCCTTTTTGCATGGATGATGATGACTGACAACGAGAACCCCTTCTACGAGTATTACGACGAGGTGCTCGACATTCTCAGAGAGTATGACGTAACTATCAGCCTCGGAGACGCGCTCCGTCCTGGCTGCATCGACGATGCAACAGATGCGGGACAGATATCGGAGCTCATCGAGCTCGGCGCACTTGCAGAGAGAGCATGGGCAAAGGACGTACAGGTCATGATAGAGGGACCCGGACACATGGCAATGAACGAGATAGCAGCAAATATGCGTCTCCAGAAGCGAATCTGCCACAATGCGCCGTTCTATGTGCTCGGACCTCTCGTAACTGACATTGCACCCGGCTACGACCACATCACCTCAGCTATCGGCGGAGCTATCGCAGCTGCAAACGGAGCTGACTTCCTCTGCTACGTAACTCCTGCAGAGCATCTTCGTCTGCCGGACGCAAACGACGTAAAGGAGGGCATCATGGCGAGCAAGATAGCTGCTCACGCTGCTGATATAGCAAAGGGCATACCGAATGCGCGTGATATCGACAACAAAATGGCAGAAGCGCGTCACGCTCTCGACTGGGAGGAGATGTTCAAGATATGCATCGACCCTGAGAAGGCGAGAGCATACTACGAGAGCACTCCCGTATCCGAGCGTCACACCTGCTCGATGTGCGGAAAGATGTGTGCAGTTCGTACGACGAACATGATACTTAACGGCGAAAAGGTAGAGTTCTGCTCAGAGAAATAAGAATACGAAAAGCCCCATGACGATTTGTCATGGGGCTTTGATTATTTTTTCAGTATAAATATCGAGAAAACGATGATCCCGGTCGCGGAAAGGCTCATCAGGAATCCGACTGAGGCGATTACGCGGCTGAACTTGTAATTCTTTGATTTAACGCTGAGCATAGGTATAAGACCTGTAACGAGTCCGATTATCTCGGGGATTATGAAGATTCCGCAGGAAATCATAGCGATGATACCGCAGACGAGGGAGATAACGGGGAGTATGTAGCCGCTCACTTTGTTTTTGGCGTACTGCTCGGCGGCTTTTCCGAGGGGCTTGGTATCAACAGATTTCGCAGCTGAACTGACAGCGGAGGTGACCTTATTGATAATAGGAGCAGGGTCTGCCTGATTATCAAGAGCCTCGATATCGGAAGGAGTCGCCTTTCTCAGACGGCTTGAAGCTGTCATTTTGTTATTGGGCACGGACATATGAGCCTTGTCGTTGACCTCTTTCGACTTGATACCGAGCTCATTTTTCATATTGTGGAGAAACTCCTCGGGATTGCCATCGAGCATGGGATCGTAGTGGTGTACAGCGTCGAGAGGCTCAGTGTGACCGCAGTAGGGACAGATAACGAGACCCTTTTTTCTGTCGATAGTCATGTCAGCGGTACAGCCCGAGCATTTTGTATTAATGGGATTTGCCTGACGTTTTTTCTGCAATTCAGCGGCAGCTTTGCGGATCTTGTCTTCTTCCTGGAGCATAGCGCGCTTAGTCTGCTCCTGTTCGAGAGCAAGCTCCTTTTGTCTGTCGAGGTTACGTTCGTGGCTGTCGATAGCCTTGTTGACTGCGTTGTTGGCGGTTTTAGCCAATGCGTCGATAAGGAAGGGCTCCAGCTTCATATTATCACTCCAATATGTTGATACAGATTCATAATAATAGTTTATGCCTGTATATTATAACATATAATGCAGAAAAAGGCAATAGGCGCGGGGAAATAATCTTTTATGCGATCTCTGTTTAAGATATGGATAAATCCGGACGATATATACTATTTGTATAAATAGTTGATAGAGCACATATCGTTTGATAGTCCGACTATATACCCGTATTAATAATTTATCAACGATATATTCACAAACTATTGACAAATCTGAACCGAAGTGTTATAATAAAGTTAATACAAAATGTATTTTCACAGGCTTAGGAAAATGATTTGACTGACATTGGGGGTGTTGTTATGATCAAAATAAAACTCAAAGGCTTCACGCTTATCGAGCTCATAGTAGTTATCGCTATCATCGGCGTACTTGCTGCGATACTTGTGCCCACCATGCTTGGATACGTGAAGAAGTCGAAGCGCGCGGCTGATGTATCTGCTGCAAAGACCATCCATACCACGGTCATGAATCTTCTCGTCAGCGATGAGGCTATCAGCGATTCATTCTACACAGACGGAAGCAATGTTTCTGCGGCGGTATCCAAAAAGGACGACCTTTCCGGACAGTCATACGACCTCGTTGTTGCTGCATATCTTGACGGCGGCGCAGGCACTGACGGAAAAGGAAGCATCTGGACTCCTGCCGATAACGGCGTCAAGGATTTCAGCGATGCTGTCAATAAGGAGCTTGGCTACAAGGGAAATGATTCCAGCATCAAGAACAAGATAAAGATGAGATCAGATGTCAAGAACAAGAAGTTCAACCGCTGGTACGTCTGCTACAGAAAAGACAATCCCGACACCATAGAGATATGGATAGGCGACGGAGCATCGTCACCGGGCGATCCCCTGAAGTGCTTATATGCTCAGGTAACTAAAACTGGAAAGTGATAATAACCAAAAATTGCGGCGTCTCCCTTATGGGAGACGCTTTTTTGCTAAGTTTTGCATAAAACGTGCTGTTTGGATTGACATTTTTTTGGCGTTGTGATATCATAATTCATGACAGAGAAAGAAATTGTCACGTACGCGTATGAGGTGAAAACATGAAAAAAATAATTTCCGCAGTATCCGCTCTTGCATTGGCAGCGGGTACAGTGCCGTATCCGGCATTTGCCGATGATACGGCAAAAGAGACACAAAAGAAAGTAAAAATAATGTGCATCGGCGACTCCATCACAGACGGATATGTGCCGCAGTACGAAGGCTCTTACCGCAAGTTCATCTACCACGGGCTGACAGAAAAAGGCTACGATATAGATATGGTAGGCGCAAAAGGCGAGGGCTACACACCGACCTACACCGACGAATCAACAGGCGAGAGCTTTGAGTTCGACAACGGCAACACCGGCTACAGCGGATACGCGATATCGGCTTATCCCGGCAGAAACGGCATACTCGAAACTCTTAAAGAGACCAACTGCCTTGCTGAGACAAAGCCGGATATCGTGACCTTACAGATAGGCACGAACAACATCATCGACAACCACGATATGGACGAGAATCTGAAAGACCTGGAAACTCTTATAGACTACATTCTCGCCAACACACCTGAGACTACGGCGGTATTCGTAACAACTATACCGGAGCTCGACCCCAACCGTCCGGAGGTATACGACTGGTTCGGCAATTACCGCCACTCCGCCGACTGGCAGACCCGGTACAGCGACGAGGAGGCTCTCGCAAGCATAGAGCGAACATGGAAGATATACAACGCAGACCTTGTGGCTCTTATTAATAAAAGAGCGATAAACGATGCTATGAGCTCCACCGCGTCAAGGCTGCATTATGCAAGGATAGACGAAGTGGTGACCGACGTGAAAACTCAGCTCTTCGACGGCGTACACCCGAATAACGAGGGCTATAAGGCAATGGGAGCCTACTGGGCGGATATCCTTGATAAGTATTTGCAGGGCGAAACTCCGCAGGTGCCCGCTCCGGTAACTACAACGTCGACCTCAACGGCTCCGGAGACCTCCACGACGACCACATCAGTCATTCCCGAAGAAACGGACATTATCGTATCCGACCTTGTAGCATTCAGCCAGTATCTTTTAGGCGATAAAGCTGTTGCTGAAACTCATGCAGGACGTCTCGCCTCCTACGACCTCAACAAAGACGGAGCGCTCGACGCCTTTGACCTTGTAAACATGAGAAAGCTCATCATTTCCAAAGCCGGCAGACCGGGCGGCTGATATTAAGGCAACACCGCACAAAGACCGCCTGACGTCTTTGTACTGAATCTGCTTGGATGTTTTCCGTCGTCTTGCACAGAAATCCCTTGACATACGTCAGTATGTCTGTGGAATTTCTATACAATCTGACGAAAAATCTCACGGCGCATCTTCAGCACAATCTTTGTGCGGTATTGCCTTAACACATAATTTTCACAGGACATTCAGATACATTCCTGATTATAAAGAAAACTTTAAGATTATTTTAAGACACGAATATTATAATAACATCAGAAAAACACGAAAGGAGTTGAAAGCGGCGCGGCAGGGATACCCCCTCTCAAAGCCTTTGACGCAGTCGCGATGTTATGGCAATAAATACTTTTGCAAGAAAAGAAATAAAATTCCTCCTTGACATGAAGCAGTATGAGAGTCTCATGGAGGAGATACACAAGTATATGGAACCCGACAAGTTTTGCGTAGGCGGCAAAGAGTATGGAATATACAACATCTACTACGATACACCCGACGATTTCCTTATCCGCGAGTCACTTTCAAAGCCTTACTACAAGGAAAAGATAAGACTCCGCAGCTACTACTCGCCGGCATCGCCTGATTCTCTTGTATTCCTCGAGATAAAGAAGAAGATAGGCGGCATCGTGACCAAGAGAAGAGTATCGATGACACTCGCCGAGAGCAGCGAATATCTCGCAAACCGCACAAAGCCCGAGTCGAAAAAGTACATAACGACTCAGGTGTTCAACGAGATAGACGCCTTCCTCGACCATTATCCGGTATTGCCCAAGCAGTACATCAGCTATCAGCGCGAGGCATTCTTCGGCAAGGATAACAGCGATTTCCGTCTTACCTTCGACAGGAAGATAACCGACCGCAGATACGACCTCGGACTTGATTTCGAGAGCTACGGCAACCAGATAATCCGCGAAGACCAGCGCCTTATGGAAGTAAAGGTATCCGATTCGATGCCCGAATGGCTCATAAACAAGCTTTCAGAGCTTCAGATATACAAAACGAGTTTTTCTAAATACGGCAAGGCATACATGAACCACATCAAGGAAGAGGTAGCCCAGAACAGCCGTATATACATCTCAGGTATATCTATGGTCAACCACAGCATTTTTATGAACAGGAGCGTATGAAATGGTATCAGCAGTAAGTTTATTCGGAAATGTATTATCTAAGGCGAGCGAAGATGCCTCGAGCATCTTCACTGACAGCTCGTCAGGAGTGTCGGGGATAGGGGCAGGACAGTTTTTCCTCTGTGTCGGAGCCGCACTTGTACTCGGATTCCTCATCAGCCTCATCTACATCATCACTCACCGCAAGGAAGGCTATTCGCAGAGCTACGTAATGACGATAATCATGATACCTGCGATAATCGCACTTCTTCTCGTGCTCATCAATTCCACAGCCGGAGCGCTCACGCTCGCCGGAGCATTCACGCTTGTCCGCTTCCGAAGCGTCGCGGGCGACCCGAAGGATATAGCATACATCTTCTATGCAATGGCAACAGGCGTTGCCTGCGGAATCGGCTATATCGGATTCGCGCTTGTATTCTTCCTCGTAATGGGAGCAGTAATGTTTGCCCTTTCCGAGTTCCGTTACGGCGTTACAAATTCACGCCACATGACGCTGAAGATAACGATCCCCGAGAATCTCGACTATCAGGGAGTTTTCGATCCGGTGCTCAACAAGTACACTAACTTCCACAAGCTCAGAAGAGTAAAGACCACGAACTTCGGAACACTTTTCGAGCTCATCTATGCAGTTGACGTCAACGAGGACATGGACCAGAAGAAATTCATCGACGAGCTCCGCGCCCTCAACGGCAACATGACGATAAACCTTGTATTCTTCAAGTACGACGACAAGATCTACGAAACCTGATCATGTGTTTGTCACCCTCTCTATAAAATGAAAATTGTCAGATCTATTAGGCGGGTCTGACAATTTCCATATATAGGCAACACCGCACAAAGACCGCCTGACGTCTTTGTACTGAATCTGCTTGGATATTTTCCGTCATCTTATACAGAAATCCCTTGACATGCGTCAGTATGCCTGTGGAATTTCTATACAATCTGACGAAAAATCTCACGGCGCATCTTCAGCACAATCTTTGTGCGGTATTGCCTATACACTTCTGCACGGTATGAAATAATTACTTTGACAATCGGCGCATTTTATTATATAATAAATGCGAAGGATCATTCCCCGAAAGGAGAGCTGAAATGAACAACAGGAAAATACTCGCGCTATTAGCGGCAATGACGATGATGATACCCGCGGCATCATGCGGAACCGACGAGGAGGCTATCGACACCTCCGGAGACACATCGGTCTCCAGCGAGACTGACGAAGCCGCTCCCGACAGCATTGACACGGAAAATACGGCAAAGACCACAGCTTCCGGAAAGGACAGCAAGAAGTCAGACAGCAAGACGACAGCTTCATCAGGCGAGAGCAAAAGCTCCGGCACAGCTACAGCCAAGAGCTCCGGCGGTACAGCGGGAGAAAGCAAGACAACGTCAGGCGGAAGCTCAGGAGGGGAGAGCGGCTCAGGCGGTTCATCGTCAGGGGAAAGCTCGGGAGAGGGCTCAGGCGGCTCAGCGTCGGGAGGAAGCTCCGGAAGCAGCTCAGGCGGCTCATCATCGGGCGGAAGCTCAGGAGGCAGTTCGGGCGGTTCATCGTCAGGCGGCGGAAACAGCAATTCCGCGGACGACCCTGCTGAGGAGGAGACGTCCTACGACGCCGAGATAAAGTTCAGCAGCAAACCGAGCGTAAGCGGAAACAACGTGAAGACAAGCGGCTCGGTAGTTACCATAACTGCCGGCGGGACCTACCGCATCACGGGTTCGAGCTCGGAGGGACAGATATGTGTAGACACAGCGACCGAAGAAAAGGTAAAGATAGTCCTTGACGGCGTAGACCTTACCTGTTCGGGCGGACCTGCCATCTTCATAAACGAGGCTAAAAAGTGCATCGTCGAGCTTGCTGACGGCAGCACGAACAAGCTCAGAGACACGAACAAGGACAAAATAAACGACGGAGTAATTTTCTCGAACGACACGCTGAGGATAAAGGGCAGCGGTAAGCTTGAAATAAATGCCGGCAACGCCCACGGCATCGCGAGCGATGACGATGTCATAATCGAGGGCGGTACATACGAGATAACCTCCGTAAAATCGGGCATATTCGCTCACGACGACATCACAGTCAGCGGTGGAAAGCTGACTGTAAACGGCGGTACCAACGGCATAAAGTCGAAAGGCACAGTCAACATAAGCGGCGGTACACTGCTCATTTCGGGCGGCACCAAGGAGGAAAAGAGCTCGATATACGCGGGAACAGCCCTGAATTATACCGGCGGATACGTCTATGCAGCCGGAAACAAGGTGACGGCGCCTGCAAATTCGTCGAATCCGTATGCTGTATTTGCGCTCGCGAGCGATTTCACGGACCCGTGCAGGCTGAGATTTTATATAGACGGCACCGAGCAGGACGAATTCCTCGACACCAAGAACAAGTTCCGCTGCGTGCTTATGATGACTCCGGAGCTGAAAAACGGCACCGAGGTCTGCGTATCGCTGAACGATAAGCAGGTCGGCAGGAAAAAGCTTTCTGAAACGAAAAATGTGATAGATATTTCACTGAATTAACTATAAGCCGCCGTGAGTTTTCACGGCGGCTTTTTTGCGCATTTTTGAAATAACCTGTGCATTATCTGTAAATCGTTTATGAACAAGGAATTGTATTAACTTACTATGAATAAAGTCTTTATAACAAACAAGTTCATAAAAAATTAACAGTAAAAATACATAAAAAGCGGGCTAAAGTACACTTTTTTGAAGTTTGGTGTATAAATATATATTGCAAAGAGGAGGGTTTTGCAATATAATAAATACAGCATTTGAAGAAAATTAGTATTCAGTATCAAGTACCCTCCCCTCTCATGTGCTTGATACTGGATATTAATTCAACTGCTCGCCATAGAAACTGATTATGTTTTTTAAAAAAACTAATCCCTTTCATTTGTAATTTTTTCATGTTTTCTATTCTCAATAACTTATTTTAACTTTTTATCTATGGCACGGTCCACAGTGCTAAGACGAGAAATCGTTCGGACCGCATCGCACCTCGCAAGAGGTGCATTTTTTTGCATTGTGAAATTTGCGTGAAAAATTAATAATTTGCTTGACAAGTTATTAATCTCATGCTACAATATTTTCAAAGGAGGCGAGCAGGTTGAAAAAGAGCATCTACAGTCTCGCACTGTCGGAAAATGTCATCAGGGCAGTCGACGAGGCAGCGTATAAGTGCGGCATGAGCCGCTCTGCAATGATAAACCGGATACTCGCGGAAAAGCTTGAGTGCGATACTCCGGAAATGCGCATGGAGGAGATATCCGATTCCATGGAGGCTATTCTCGGCGATATTGTGCAGGTCGAGCGTCAGAGGTCGGCGATGCTGCTGGTCGTGAAGAGCGTTCTCGAGTACAAATACCGTCCGACTATCAGCTACAAGCTCGAGCTTGACCGCGTTCCCGACGAGTATATAGGCACTCTGAGGGTCGGGATAAGGACTCGCAGCGAACGGCTTATCGACCTTTTCAACAGCTTTTTCCTCTACTGGATAAAGTTCGAGAAGGGGAGGTATGCGCAGATGGGCAGGGCTTGTCCTGCTTGCGAGCTGAGCTCAGGCAGGTATTCACGCAGACTGTATAAGCCGGCGGATATCATTGTCGAGGACGACGGAAGCGCTATCGGTGAGTATATAAGGGCTCTTGACCGCGCTGTTAAGGCGTTTTTTGCGGATCCTTCCGGATTCGGAGCGGTCGCTCCCGAGCTGGAGGAACGAACTGCACAGACCCTGAGCCTGTACAGAATTTAGATTTGAACAGTGTGGGACGTCGAGGACGCCGTTCCATACAGAAGTTTTCCGGTAACCATACTCATATGTGCCAGCGAATGAAATCAGAGTATATCTTTTGTACAAAGCGAGGCACGAACGGCAACGTGAAAGGAGAAAGTTATGAATGCAGAAAAATATACACAGAGATCTATCGACGCAGTAAGAAAGGCTCAGAGTATCGCTGTTATGCAGTCTAACAGCGTTATCGAAGCGGTTCATCTTCTTGCGGGTCTTCTTAAACAGGAGAACGGACTTATCCCTCAGCTCCTTAAAAAAATGAATATCGACCCCGATATCTTCGATTCCGAGACCGATAAGAAAATAAATATGCTCCCAAAAGTAACCGGAAGCGGCAGAAGCTCCAATATCGGCATTTCAGCCGAGTGCGACCGTATCCTCACTACTGCTGAGGGCATAGCCGAAAATATGAAAGACGAGTTTGTCTCGGTCGAGCATATCATGCTCGCGCTCATAGACTCCAAGGACAGGGACGTTTCGGCTCTTGTGAAACAGTTCAGCATCAGCCGCGACCGCTTCCTCAGCGCTCTTATGGAGGTCCGCGGAAATACCCGTGTTACCAACGAAAACCCCGAAGATACGTATGACGTCCTCACCAAGTACGGTCAGGAGCTTGTCGGTCTCGCGCGCAGAAACAAGCTCGACCCCGTTATCGGACGTGACAGCGAGATCCGCAACGTTATCCGTATCCTCTCACGCAAGACCAAGAATAACCCCGTCCTCATCGGTGAGCCCGGCGTCGGCAAGACTGCTATCGCGGAGGGCCTTGCTCTGCGTATCGTCGCAGGAGATGTCCCCGACAGCTTAAAGGACCGCAAGGTCTTTTCGCTCGATATGGGTGCTCTCGTAGCAGGTGCAAAATACCGCGGCGAGTTCGAGGAGCGCCTCAAAGCCGTTCTCAACGAGATAAAAAACAGCAACGGTCAGATACTCCTCTTCATCGACGAGCTCCATACTATTGTCGGAGCGGGCAAGTCCGACGGCGCTATGGACGCCGGCAACCTCCTCAAGCCTATGCTTGCACGAGGCGAGCTCCACTGCATCGGCGCGACTACACTCAACGAGTACCGCCAGTATATCGAGAAAGACCCCGCTCTCGAGCGCCGTTTCCAGCCCGTTATGGTCGACGAGCCGACCGTCGAGGATACCATATCTATCCTCCGTGGCCTCAAAGAGCGTTACGAGGTCTTCCACGGCGTTAAAATAAGCGATAACGCACTCATCTCCGCGGCAGTGCTCTCCAACAGATACATCACCGACCGCTTCCTCCCCGACAAGGCTATCGACCTCATCGACGAGGCGTGCGCTACTATCCGCACGGAAATGGACTCCATGCCAACTGAGCTCGACGAGATCAACCGCAAGATGATACAGCTCCAGATAGAGGAAACTGCCCTCAAAAAGGAAAACGACAGCATCTCGCAGGAGCACCTCGGCGAGATACAGAAAGAGCTCTCTGAGCTGAGAGAACAGTTCAATGCTATGAAAGCAAAGTGGGAGAACGAAAAGAACGATATTTCGTCCGTTCAGAAGCTCCGCGAGGAGATAGAAAAAATCGGCGGCGAAATAGAAAAGGCTAAGCGCGAGTACGACTTCAACAAGGCGGCTGAGCTTGAATACGGCAGAATGCCGGCTCTTAAAAAGCAGCTCGAGGAAAGCGAGCGTCAGGCTGAACAGGACCTCAAGGGCGAGCGACTTCTCCGTGACAGAGTTACTGAGGACGAAATCGCTAAAATCGTCTGCCGCTGGACCGGTATCCCCGTTGCCAAGCTCATGGAGGGCGAGAAGGAGAAGGTCCTCAAGCTCGATGAGCTCCTCCACAAGAGGGTCATCGGTCAGGACGAGGCTGTTACCAAGGTCAGCGAGGCTATACTGCGTTCGCGTGCAGGTATTCAGGCTCCCGACCGTCCTATCGGTTCCTTCCTCTTCCTCGGTCCTACGGGCGTCGGCAAGACCGAGCTCGCAAAGGCGCTGTCAGAGATACTATTCGACGATGAGCGCAATATGATACGTATCGACATGAGCGAATACATGGAGAAATTCAGCGTCAGCCGCCTCATCGGAGCGCCTCCCGGATATGTCGGATACGACGAGGGCGGTCAGCTTACTGAGGCTGTTCGCCGCAAGCCCTACTCCGTTATCCTCTTCGACGAGATAGAAAAGGCTCACCCCGATGTGTTCAATATCCTCCTGCAAGTCCTCGACGACGGACGCATAACCGATTCTCAGGGCAGAACGGTCGATTTCAAGAATACTATCATTATCCTTACCTCTAACCTCGGAAGTCCGTTTATCCTCGAGGGTATCGGCTCGGACGGCGAGATAACCGATGAGGCAAGGGGACAGGTAGAAGCTCTGCTGAAACAGCAGTTCCGTCCCGAGTTCCTCAACCGTCTCGACGAGATAATCTTCTATAAGCCGCTCGCTAAATCCGAGATAATGGGCATCGTTGACCTTATGCTCGCCGATGTTCAGAAGCGTCTCGACGATAAACACATTCGTATAAATATCACCGAAGCTGCCAAGACTCATATCGTGGAAAATGGATATGACCCCAACTTCGGCGCTCGTCCGCTCCGCAGATTTATACAGCGCAAGGTAGAGACTCTTATCGCTAAAAAGATAATCGGCAGCAATGTTTCTGCCGGCGATACTATCACTGTTGATGAGTACGGCGGAGAGCTTATCGCCGAATAAGCTGTTAACAGCGTGAAACAGCCGTGAAACAAAGTAACGGAAAATAGCCAAATACTATGGTCGATTTCTATAAAAACGGGGGCGATAATGCCGTAGAATCGGTCGAAATGTCATTTTTCCCCAAATTCCTTGACAAATGCAGTTAAAGGGTATATAATGCAAGTATAAAATTTAAAAATATGGAGGATACAAATATGACAAAGACTGAACTTATCAGTGTTGTTGCTGAGAAAACTGACTTCACTAAGAAGAACGCTGAGGCTGCTGTAAACGCAGTTGTTTCCGCTATCACAGACGCTCTTGCAAGCGGCGAAAAGGTTTCTATCGTTGGTTTCGGTACTTTCGAGGTCCGCGACAGAAAGGAAAAGCAGGTTATCAATCCCCAGACTAAGAAGATGATGACTGCTCCCGCTTCTAAGGCTCCCGCTTTCAAGGCTGGTCAGGCTCTCAAGAACGCTGTAAACAAGTAATCCAACGGAGGTATTTTAACCATGGCTGCTATTAAAAAGGATGTAAATGCTGCTGAGACAGCAACAGAAGTAAAGGCTGCTGCAACCGCAGAGGAGAAAAAGGCACCCGCTAAGAAGGCTGCTGCTAAGAAGACAGCTGCTAAGAAGCCCGCTGCTAAGACTGCTGAGAAGAAGACAGCTGCTAAGAAGACTGCTGTAAGCGAGAACGTTTTCGTTCAGTATCTCGGCTCTGAGATCACTTCTGCTGACCTCATCGCTAAGGCTAAGAAGGCTTCAGGCGTTAAGTCTCCCAAGACTGTTAACGTTTATGTTAAGCCTGAGGAGAACAAGGTGTACTACGTTGTTGATAACAACGCTGGCAGCTTTGACCTCGTTTGATCAAAATATAATATAAAACATTAAAGCCGCAGTTTTTACTGCGGCTTTTTTTGTGTTCACAGGCGGATAATATCCGCCACCTATAAAAGTGTCGATATTTCAGCAGAATTACGTGAAAATGCCGTTGTTTTGCTGGCAAAACAACTCACAAGACTTTGTTGCAAGGGAAAAACTCTATCTTGCAGAGTTTTTCCCTCTTTTTCGGCATTCCTTTTGAAATGCCGAAAAATTCACCCATTTCAGAGCGCTTCTAAGGCTATATGTGGGACGCTGTCCCACGCCCTGCCAGAGGCGCTGCCTCTGGACTCCGCCAAAGGGACATAGCCCCTTTGGAATCCCGATATTATATCAGCTCTGTATATTTGCACGGTATTGTATCGGCGTCATGCCCACTACTGAGCTGAATTGGCGCAGAAAGTATTTGCTGTCGAGATATCCGCATTTTTCCGATATCTCTATCACGTTCATCGTCGTCGTCGAGAGGTAATACTTCGCCTTCGCTATCCTCGCGATTATGCAGTCTTTATGGAAGCTTATGCTGAAGCACTGCTTGAATACGCTCCGCAGGTAGCCTGTGCTTCCCGGGAAGAGGTCGTGCAGCGAGTCGCTTCCGAAGGTCTCGTCCGGATGATTGTAGATGTAGCTGCGTATATCTGCCATTTCCTTGTAGTGGCTGATGAACTTCTTCTCGGACATTTTGCGTATCAGCTCATCGGCTTCGGCTGTACACTGCTCGTATATCTCGTTATACGGCACTCCCGAGCACTTCTTCGCTACGCATACGAACGAATTGGCGCCGCAGTATTCCATATACTTCTTGTGCTGGAGCAGTATCGCGGATATGCAGTCCGCAAGCATTTCCGGCTCGGCACTTCGCTGTACTACGCAGACGAGCGTGTTGTCGTTGATGCGTCCGCAGAGGTCGTGATTTCCGCTGAATTCGTCTATGGCGCGTGATGCGTCGATTATCGCCTTTATCTTTGCGTCGGCGTTTGAAGCTGCTACAGACTCGTCGAACAGGCATATCTTCATGAGTATGAAGTACATTTCCTTGTTGCCGTGCAGGACTGCTGAGCCGTATGCCTTTTTGAGTCCGTAGTCGTTGAACATACCCGTGAGCGTGTCACGCTGGTCGGAGAGGTTCTGGCAGTTCGTCAGGTAGCGGATATCGTTCTTCATTCGCAGAAACTCGAGACTTATCGAGATGGACTTTATCCAGTTGCGGAAGATGTCGTCGTATGTATCCGGCTTTTCATAGCGCAGTACGATGTGTCCGAACAGGCGCTGTCCGAAGAATATCGGATTGAAATAGTATGCCGCCGGCGCCGGACTGCGTGAGAATATCTCGGAGAAGTTGAAACGGTGCATCTCGAACGGAGCTGTATCTGACCACGGCATCGCCTCGCGGCAGGTCATGAGGTCGGACTCCTCTGCGTTCGGCTCGTACCAGTTGGCGTAGAGACACATGAATATGTCGCTTACGTCGCGTATGAGCCAGTGGAATTTGGCGATTATCTGCACAAATTCGTTCAGATTCTTCGATTCGGTTATTTCCTGGTCGAGCGAGCTGAAAAGATTCCAGAATTCATAGTCCTTCTTGACCTTTTCTGCGTCGAGCTCTTTGTAGTATTCGTGGTCGTCTCGCTCGCACGGACAGCTGTTGCCGCTTATGAGCTTGCCCTTGGGAGGCATGAACTCGGGCATTTCTGTTCCGTTGAGACGGGCGTGGATGATTTCCATAGCGCTCCTGCCGAGGTCGGCACGGTTGCGTTGGTATGTGGTGAGCAGCGGAGCATGAAGCAGGCGCTTGTCCACATTTTCATAGCCGATGATGCTTATATCATCGGGGACGTTTATCGGGCTGTTGCGGAAAGCGTCGAGCATACCGTATGCCATGTAGTCGTTTGCACATACTACTGCCTGCGGCAGCGGGAGCTGTCCTTCAATGTAGCGTTTGGCGAGTTTCTCGCCGGAATCCATCCAGAACGTGCCGAAGTGTATCTTGTTCTCGTCGATGGGGATATCGTGGGCGGCAAGTGCCATGCGGTAGCCGTCCGCGCGTCTGTGTGATGCTTCAAGTGTGTCATATCCGGACAGAAAGTCGATATTTGTGAAGCCGTGGTCTTCGATGAGGTGGCTCACGATCTCATACATATCGGTCTCGTCGCTGGTGTTGATGAATGTGAATCGCGGGTCGCCGAATTCTGCGAGATATGCTCCGAGTATCAGCATCGGGATATTTTTATCCTTCTGATACATGAATCCGGCTATTTTTTTTCTTATTTCTTCGTTGATGAATGACTCGGACAGCATTATTATCGCCGATATCTCATCTGAAAGGATAAGGTCGTAGATGCGGTTTTCACAAACAAGTGAGTTTACGTGGACATTCGGATTATAAATGTTGGAGACAACTGCGGTATCGTACCCGTACTCCTGTGCCTTTTCGATGATCCCGTGCAGTATCTGCCGCTGTTCGATACTGTTCGCTTCAGCGGCAACGACACAGATTATTGGTCGCTTAGGCTTGCTCATATTCTGACCTCCGGTCGTTCCCCTTTTCAGGCGATCCCTCAATGCCTGATAGGTAAAATATTTTCCAAATTTCCTACCCAAAATCATTAAATTTCCCTAATACTAATTATAATAGAAATGAAGTATCGTGTCAATAGAAAATTGCTCAAAAAACATGAAAATTCAGTTATTTTGTCCACCATTCCTACGCATCGTGGGTTTACAGGCGCGAAATGTTAACTTATAATGAATATATCATATGTAAAATGCAATTAATATGCAGTACAATATGTCAGGAGGAGTAAAGAATGGGTATGTTTAAGAGGGCAAGATCGATCGCAGCTGGTGCGATCGCCGGCACTATTTTTATTGCCGGACTCTCCGCTTTCCCGGCGGACAATGGCACTCAGAATTTTGAAGTTAACGCTGCAAGTGCCTGCACTATCAATACGAACAAAATTTATCAGCGGATTCGCGGCTTCGGCGGTATGAACCACCCCGAATGGCAGAGCTATAACGCTCAGAACGGCGCTCCCGGAGATATGACTGCTGCTCAGGTGCAGACTGCTTTCGGTAACGGCGACGGCGAGCTCGGTCTTTCTATCCTGCGTATCTTCGTCAGCGACGACAAGAACGCTTGGAAAAACGCTATCCCCACGGCTCAGAGAGCTCAGAAGCTCGGTGCTACTGTGTTTGCGACTCCGTGGAACCCGCCCGCTTCAATGCGTCAGAACGGCTCAGGCGGTCCTACAGGCGGTCAGTACGTGCTCAAGCAGGGCGCTGAGGCTCAGTACGCTCAGCACCTCAACGACTTCATCAAATACTGCAACAGTCAGGGCGTAGAGCTCAACTCCATTTCAGTTCAGAACGAGCCTGACTGGTCGGGCGAGTGGACTGCATGGACTGCTGACCGTGCTGCAAGCTTCATTGCGAACTATGGTCCTACTGTTACAGCAGGAACCAACACAAAGATGATGTCGCCTGAGAGCTTCAGCTACAACAAGAGCTTCTATAACGCTATACTCAACAATTCAAAGGCGTTTGAGAACTGCGATATGTTCGGAACTCATTTCTACGGCACTCAGCGCAATTCTATGGATTTCCCGGCGCTTGAAAACTGCGGCAAGGAAATATGGATGACCGAGGTTTACGTTCCGAACAGCGATAACAACTCCGCCGACAGATGGCCGGAGGCAGTTGCCGTTTCAGAGAATATCCACAATGCCCTCGTTGTCGGCAACATGAACGCTTACGTCTGGTGGTATATCCGCCGTCAGTACAGTCCTATCTGGGATTCCGGAAAGGTATCAAAGCGCGGCTACGCAATGGCTCAGTTCTCGAAATATGTACGTCCCGGCGATGTCCGCATCGACGCTACAGAGCAGCCTAACAGCAATATCCTCGTTTCCGCTTACAAGCACAGCGATACTCAGGTAGAAATTGTCGCTATCAACAAGGGAAACACCGAGGTAAATCAGGACTTCAACATCAGCGGCAGAACTATCAAGAATGTCGACCGCTACAGGACCTCCGGAAGCGAGAACCTCGCTAAGACTCCGAGTATGTCAGCAAGCGGCTCTTCGTTCAATTCGCAGCTCCCCGCAAACAGCGTTTCGACTTACGTTGTAACTCTCGAGAGCGACGGCAAGGAGCTCCCGCCTGACACAGACGGTCCGATAACAAGAGACCCTATCACTCCCGACGCTAACGGTTACTACTACCATGACACATTCGAGAGCGGCACTGACGACTGGGAAGCAAGAGGCGGCGCTTCTGTTAATACCGGCGGAACAGCTTACGCCGGAAGCAAGGCTCTTACAGTTTCCGACAGAAGCAGCTCGTGGAACGGCGCTATGAAAACTCTCGATTCGCTCACTTTCAAGAGCGGCGAGGAGTACAGCTTCAGCGTTGTTGCTGCCGGAAAAGGCAATATGATGCTCTCTCTCGAGTATACTGACGCTTCAGGCACAACTGCTTATGCTCATATCGCTAATGCAGAATCCTCAGGCGATTACGTTCAGCTCGCTAACGCTAATTATAAGCTCCCCGAGGGCTCAGGCTTCAAGCTCTATGTTGAGACTGAGGACGGCTCAGGCGATTTCAGCATCGACGAGGCTATCGTTGCTAAGGCTGGCACTCAGATAAGCGGTCCTAAGGCTGTGACTATCACTTCCGGCGATATCAACTGCGACGGCGTTGTCAACGCTTTCGATATGCCTGCCGCAAGAAAGGGTCTCATCGACGGTCTTTCCGGCGCGGCTCTCAAGGCTGGCGACGTTACTAAGGACGGCAAGTATACTATTGCTGATACTGTTCAGATAATGGAATTCATTCTCGGTCAGAGAAAGGAATTTGATGTTGTTGAGGCTGGTCCCAACGATGATCCCGGCGAAACAACAGGTCAGCACCTCTCAATGAAGGACTTCACTGCAAAGGTTGCTTCCAATATCGCTGAAAAAGAACCCGATTCCGCAAACCAGCAGAAGGGCGGCGTTACCTACGGCGAGATACAGAACAAGACTTACTATTCAAATACCTGCAAGAGAAACAAGAAGTACAACGTTCTCCTGCCTCCCAACTACGATAAGAACAAGAAGTATCCTGT
>JAEEGL013819965.1_pt1 | contig 19950 bp, 16 predicted proteins | sample 9134231 | NCBI WGS metagenome assembly JAEEGL01 (sample SAMN16246548, study PRJNA631951) | gut metagenome | biome: gut microbiome; feature: rumen; material: fiber-attached | host: Bos | place: Iran: Karaj | collected 2018-10 | reverse complement strand
GCGCCGATGCCGGAGTTGTGGAACTTCACTGTCGTTTGCGGGAAGGCGTCTCTCCACCACTTCGCGACTATGTTCGCGTAGCGCTTGTTCTCAGCGGAGGCGTTGCCGCCGTGGGTTATCGAGCCGCCGAGCGTTACGACGCTGATCTTCTCGCCGCGGGCGGCCTTCTGCATCACCTTCGCGATGCGGGAGCTGCCGTCGGCGGAAACGATCGCGCGGTCGAGCATCGCCTGAGTCACCGTCGCGGCGGTCGCGGCGGCGTTCGGGGCGAAGGAAAGTTTCACGCCCGTCTTGCCGAAGGAGCCTATCATTCCCATGGAGCTTCTCATAATGCCGAGCGCGTCCTCCGGACCTACGCTCCCGTCGTTCCAAACGTCAAGCACTTCTTTATCCCCCTCTTCATACGCGTACAGTCCCGCCGCGGCGCGCATGGTCAGCAGCGCGTCGGAAACGGTCAGCGCGCCGTCTTTGTCGACGTCGCCTATAAGCGAACCGGCGACGGCGGCGGCGGAAAGCGGGAGCATTCCCGCGAATATCGCCGTCAGCATCAGGACGGCGAGCAGAATTGCGGTAAACTTCATAATATCACCTCTGAGCGTTTATAACTCATTTTACCACGATTATCGCGGCGTGTCAATTCATAAGGCGCATTTTTTCATATAACAAAAACGGGCCCGCGGGGAGCCCGTTCCGTTATTTATGAAAGCATTATGCCCGCGAGGGTGAAGTTGCCGCCGCTGCCGGTGAAGGTGACGACGTGCTCCGCCTCCTCGTCGGTCTTGTAGACGGTCTCGTAATAGAGGTGGTCGCCCCAGCCGTCGTTGAAGTTGCCGTCGACGGTCGCGACGAGGACGCCGTCGACCTTGACGTCGATCCTGCCGGCGTTGGGGTCGGTCTTCCAGCGCATATAGAGCAGGTTTATCTCCTTGCAGGTGACCGTGAAGGTCAGCGCCTTGCCCTTCTTCGTCGTCAGCCACGCGCCCTTCAGATGGTTGAAATGCGAGGTCTGATAGTTCTTGTTGACCGTCCAGACGCCGAGGCTGTCCGGCTCGAGCGTGCCGCCCATATAGAGCTTGGCGTCCTTATACCGCTCGCCGTAGAGCGCCTCCGGCACGGCGGGCACGACCTTCGACAGCTTCGTGTATTTCTTCTTGACGGAGTCGAGGTAGGAGCGGATGAGCGAGGCGTATATCTCGTGCCCCTTGTCGGTCGGGTGCGCGTCGTCGGTGCCGAAGTCCGTCCAGATCATCGCGTGGGAGGCGAGCAGACCGTTGACGGCGTTCGCGCCGCTGATCATCGGCACGCCGTAGTGATTGCCGATCGGGATCTCGGTATTCTGCATCGTCCAGCCGCTTTCGCAGACGGTGAAGAACATTATCACGGCGGCGTCCGGGCACTTGGTCAGCACGTTGCGGACGATGCCCTCGTAGTAGGGGTAGTCCTCCATGGTGTCGTTGACCGAGAACTCGACGATGACGAGGTCTGGATCCTTCGCGATCACGTCGTCGCCCATGCGGTGGACGCCGAGGATGCTGCTCGTGCCGCTGATGCCGACGTTGTGGTAGTTGACCTTCGCCTTCGGGAAGTTCTCCGTCCACCACTTATAGGTCAGATACGCCCAGCACTTCTGCGAGGTGGAGGCGTAGAGTCCGTAGGTTATCGAGCCGCCGAGCGTGACGACGTTGACGGTATCGCCCTTCGCGGCGCGTTCCATCACGCGCGCGAGGCGGGCGGTGTTGCCCGCGGAGACGAGGGTGTTGTCGAAGATCGCCTGAGTCACGCCGTGCTTCTTCGCGACGGTGTTCGGCGCGTAGGTCACCTCGACGCCGTCGTAGCCGAAACCGCCCGTCATGCCGAGCGAGCAGCGCATTATGCCGACCGCGTCGTCCGCGCCGACGGCGCTGTCGCCGGTCACGTCGTACACCGGCAGGTCGCCGGCGGAGTATTCGGCCAGTCCCGCGGCGGCGCGCATGGTCAGCAGCGAGTCGGAGACGGTTATCTCACCGTCCCTGTCGATATCCCCGATCAGCGCCTCCCCCGCCGCGACGGAGCGCAGCGGAAACGCGCCCGCTATAAGCGTCGCGGCAAGCGTGAACGCGAGCATGATTGCGGTGAATTTCATATCGGGCGTTCCTCCTTTAATGAGCTTTTATGAAGCGAAAGCGGCGCGACGCGCCGCTTCGCAAGCCTTTATTCGTCAGGACATGAGCAGTCCGGAAAGCGTGAAGTTTCCGCCGTTGCAGGTGAAGGAGACCTCGTGCTCCGCGGGTTCGTCGGAGTCGAAGATATGCTCCTTGGCGAGGTAGTTGCCCCAGCCGCCCGCGAACGTGCCGTCGAGCGTGGCGAGCTTCACGCCGTCGACGCTGACGTCGACCTTACCGGCGTTCGGATTGTTCTCCGGCAGGTATCTCCAGAAGATGACGTTCAGCTCTCTGAAGGTCGCCTTGAACTTCAGCGCCTTGCCCTTCTTTTCGGTCGTCCACGCGCCCTTGAGGTGATAGAAGGCGCCGCCGTTGGGCTCGGCCTTCCACGCGCCGAGCTGAGTGGGCTGGATCGTGCCGCCCATCCAGAGCTTCGCGTCGTCGTAGCGGTCCGTATAAAGCGGAGCCGCCGGGAACGCCGGGATGACCTTGGAGAGGCGGTCGTACTTCGCCTTCACGCCGTCGAGATAGGAGGTGATGAGCGAAGCGACCATCTTGTGGCCGAGGTCGTTCGGGTGGATGTTGTCGGGCGAGATGTCGGTCCACTTGATCGTGCCCGCCTTGAGCAGCGGATTCGTCGCGTCGCGGTAGCTGATCATCGGCAGCTTGTAGTAGTTGCCGATCGGGATCTCGGTCTCCTGCACGTTTCCGCCGGTCTCGTTCTGCATAAAGAGCATCAGCACAGCGGTTTCGGGATCGTTCGCGAGCACGCGGCGGATGACGCCCTCGTAGTACTTATACTCGTCCGCCGCGTCGTTGACGGCAAATTCCACTATAAGGAAGTCGGGATTCTTTTTCAGCACGTCGTCCTCGAGGCGGTGCACGCCGAGCATACTGCCGGTCGCGCCGATGCCCATATTGTAGAAGTTGAAACGTCCCTGCGGGAAGTTGGCGGTCCACCATTCGTAGGTGCGGTAGCCGTAGCAGAGGCGGCTCGTTGAAGCGGACGAACCGGCGGTGATCGAGCCGCCGAGGACGACCATATTGATGCGCTCGCCGTTCGCGGCGCGCTGCATCACCTTCGCGAGCTTGGCGGTGTCGCCGACGGAAACGATAGAGTTATTTATCGAGGTCTGCGTGTACTTGCAGTCGAGCGCGTCCTGATTCGGAACGAACGAAAGCTCGACTCCGGCGTATCCGTAGTCCTTATCCGTTATGCCGACGGAGCTGCGCAGCAGGCCGAGCGCGTCGTCAACGCCGACTTCGCCGTCGCCGCTGACGTCGTAGACGGGAACGTCGGACGCGCTGTACTGCTTCAGTCCCGCGGCGGCGCGGAGCGCGCCGAGCGAGTCGGAAACGGTTATGTCGCCGTCCTCGTCAATATCGCCTATCATCGCTTCCGCGGCGGCGAGCGTATTCATCGGGAACATACCCGATATCATCGCGACCACCGGAAGCAGCATAAGAAACATAGCCATAATTCTCATATACATGGGTGATATCCCTCCATTTCACCATTATTATATCACCCGCCCGCGCTTATGTCAAGACGCGGCGAGCAATATATCAGCGATATCGGCAGGCGTTTCGGCGACGTAATCCGCCTCCGCGAACTCCTCCGCCGAGCCGTAACCGTAGAGCACGCCCATCGAGGCGAGCCCCGTCTGCTTCGCGCCCTCGATATCGTAGCTGCGGTCGCCTATCATGACCGCGCCGCTCCTGTCGGAAACGCCCGCGGACGCGAGCGCGTACTCGATGACGTCGCGCTTGGAGGTGCGCGTTTCGTCCAGCGTGCTGCCCGCTATGACGGCGAAGAACTCCGCCAGCCCGAAATGCTCGAGTATCTTTATCGCGAAGGGCTCCGGCTTGGAGGTCGCGACGATGAGCGTCACGCCCGCCTCCTTCAGGCGGCGCAACGCGTCCGCGACGCCTTCGTACGGGAGGTTCTCGAACATCCCCCTCGCGACGTAGTACTCGCGGTAGACGCTTATCGCCTCACGCGCCTGTGCGTCGGAAAGCCCGCAGCGCATGAAGGAGCCGTGCAGCGGCGGCCCGACGAAGAACTCCAGCTCCGACGGCTCCGCTTCTACGCCGAAGCGTTTAAGCGCGTAGGCCGCGGCGTTCGTTATGCCCGGCGCGGACTCGGTCAGCGTGCCGTCGAGATCGAAAAGCGCGTATCCGTATTTCATTCCGTAACCCCCCCGCTTGCAAAAACACCGACCGGAAAACCGGTCGGTGTTCGGTAATTCGTTTGCTTATTTGACCATGCCGGCGACTTCGGCGGCGAAGTTGTCTTCGCGCTTCTCAAGGCCTTCGCCCTTCTCGAGACGGACGAACTCCTTGATGCAGACGGGAGCGCCGAGCTCCTTGGCGACGTTCTTGACGAAGGTGTCGACGTTGATCTCGTCGTCCTTGACGAACGCCTGCTCGAGGAGGCAGATCTCCTTGTAGTACTTCGCGATACGGCCCATGACCATCTTCTCGGCGATGTTCTGGGGCTTGCCCTCGTTGATCGCCTGAGCGAGCAGGATCTCCTTCTCCTTCTCGATGAACTCCGCGGGAACGGAGGCCTTGTCGAGGAAGGTGGGGCTCATGGCCGCGATCTGCATCGCGACGTCCTTAGCCATGGAAACGCACTCGGGCTTCGCAAAGGTCGCGTCGTCGGCGTCGAGGTTGACCATGACGCCGATGGTGCCGCCGCCGTGGATGTAGGTCACGACGTGACCTTCGTAACGGACGAAACGGCGGATGGTGAGCTTCTCACCGATGGTGAGTATCTTTTCGCGGAGAGCGTCGGTAACGGTCATGTTACCGCCGTCGATCGTCATGGCGCCGAGCGCCTCGACGTCGGCGGGAGCGTTCTTGCCGACGGTGGCGGCGACGGCCTTGACGAACTCCTGGAAGCCGGCGTTCTTGGCGACGAAGTCGGTCTCGCTGTTGACTTCGACGAGCGCGGCGACCTTGCCGTCCTCGGAAACGTAGGAGCCGATGATGCCTTCGGCGGCTATTCTGCTGGCCTTCTTCTCGGCGGCGGCTATGCCCTTCTCGCGAAGGTACTCGATAGCCTTCTCCATATCGCCGTCGGACTCGGTGAGGGCCTTTTTGCAGTCCATCATACCGCAGCCGGTCTTTTCTCTGAGCAGTGCAACGTCTTTCGCAGTGAATGCCATAGTATTATTTCCTCCTATACATAGTCGATACCCGACAGTATTTCATGTCGGGTATCCCGAACTTATAAATTACTCAGCCTTGTCTTCGGCCTTGGGCTCCGCCTTCTTGGTGGTGCGGCGGGCGGGCTTCTTCGCGGGCTCTTCGGCTTTCGCTTCTTCGGCCTTGGGCTCTTCAGCCTTGGGCTCCTCCGCCTTCTTGGTGGTGCGGCGGGCGGCGGGCTTCTTGGCTTCCTTGGCGACGAGGGTGGTCTCCTCGCCGATTATAGCGGCCATAAGGGGCTTGTCGGTCTTCGCGGCCTTGGGAGCGGCCTTCGGCTTCTCGACCTTGACCTTGTCTTCTTCAGCCATTACGAAGGGGACGGCTTCCTTGGCTTCGCCCTGAGCGACGGACTCTTCGGGAGCGGCCTCCGCCATGGAGGTGCCCTGTCTGCCCTCGAGGACGGCGTTGCCGATGATCTCGGAAATCAGCTTGACGGCTCTGATGGCGTCGTCGTTGCCGGGGATGACGTAGTCGACGGCGTCGGGGTCGCAGTTGGTGTCAACGATGGCGATGACCGGAATGCCGAGCTTCTTGGCTTCGGCGAGAGCGATGTGCTCCTTGCGGGGGTCGACGATGAAGAGCGCGGAAGGCAGCTTCTTCATGTCCTTGATGCCGCCGAGGAACTTCTCAAGCTTTTCGATCTCGAGGTTGAGCTTGATGACTTCCTTCTTGGGCAGCAGGTCGAACGTGCCGTCCTCCTGCATCTTGCGGAGGTTGGCGAGGCGGTCGACTCTGCGGCGGATGGTCGTGAAGTTGGTGATCATACCGCCGAGCCAGCGGGCGTTGACGTAGTACATGCCGACTCTCTCGGCCTCTTCCCTGATGGAATCCTGCGCCTGCTTCTTGGTGCCGACGAAGAGCACGGTGCCGCCGTTAGCAGAAAGCTCGCGGACGAAATCGTATGCTTCTTCGATTTTCTTGACCGTCTTCTGAAGGTCGATGATGTAAATGCCGTTTCTTTCGGTGAAGATGTACGGAGCCATCTTCGGGTTCCAGCGTCTGGTCTGGTGTCCGAAATGGACGCCCGCTTCCAGCAGCTGCTTCATGGATACTACTGTTGACATAATTTTTCCTCCTTGGTTTTCCCTCCGCCGCACCTACGTTTTGCGACCGGAAACGGCTCCGGCACCGGCAAAACCGCATGCGGCGTGTGAATTGCTGATATATATTATCACAAACCCGCCCCAAATGCAAGAGTTTTTTTCGGAAAATCGTCATTTTTTTGCGTTTCCGCGCTATTATTTTCAGCGGAGGTGTGAGGATATGCAAAAGCTGACCGAGCTGCGCTGCAAGGAAGTGATAAACCTGCGCAACGGCGAGCGTCTCGGCTTCGTCGGCGACCTGCGGATCGAGTGCAAGACCGGCAGGATCGCGGACATTATCGTGCCGACCGGCTCGCCCCTGCCCTTCTTCAAGCAGGACGAATACGTCATCCCGTGGAACGCGATTGAAAAGATCGGCGAGGACGCGATCCTCGTCGACTTCGACTGCCCGCCCCGCCCGCGGAAAAAGCGCCGCTGACGCGGCGCTTTTGAGTTATGAGTTTACAGTTATGATTGCCCTTCGGGCAAGTTATGAGTTCGCCATCGGCGAACGCTGCGCCGCGTCGGCGACACCTCATCCGTCTCGAAGGGCTTTGCCCTTCTCGACACCTTCCCCTCAAGGGGAAGGCTTAATTACACGCCACTCTTCGACGAGGCGGGGCAGGTCCCACGACGCGTTCGCGGGGCTGGTCGACGGCAGGCGCGTAAACACGACGCCCGTCAGCGGAAACGCGAAGCGCGCGAAAAGCTCCTCCGCCTTCGCGCCGTTGAAGAAGACGCGCCTGATATTCAGCTTCGCGATAAGCCCGCCGACGTCGTTGGGTATGACTTCGCAGATGCTCGCGTCGGCGGCGCCCTCTATCTCGCAGGAGGCGCAGACGTCCCAGAGCGCGACGCGGTTGCGCAGCAGGAGCGCCTTCTTATCCGCGACCGTCTCCGGCGTTTCCTCGCCGAAAACCTCCGCGAGCACGCTCCAGAAGCGGTTGTTCGGGTTGCCGTAATAGAAGCCCGTCTCGCGCGAGAGCGGCGACGGCATCGTGCCGAGCACCAGCACGGAGCTGTTTTCGTCATAAACCGGCGCGATCTCGTGAACGACTTTTTCCTTTTTCCTCTTAAACATAACTACAACCCCATTTTCGTGAAAAGCAGCCAGCAGACGCCGTAGACGACCGGCTGGTGAAGCAGGTAGAAATACACGCTGTTGCGCCCGATGAACGACAGCGGCTTTATATCAAGCCCGCCGTATTTCAGGTCGTACTCCTTCTCCTTCAGCCACCTGCCGAAGAAGTGCCCGGCGAGGAAGGCAAAGTAGTACGGTATCATCGGGTAGAAATCGCCGGAGACGAAGTCCCGCGTGACGAAGCCGAGGAAATACAGATGCTTTATCTCCACCTCGACCGGGAAGACGAACACCGTCGCGAAGAAGGCCGCCATTCCCACCGCCGCTCCGAAAAGCGGATGCACCTGCGCGTGGAACGGGCGCATCAGCGCGACGACGATCATCGAAGCGCCGATTAAGCTCAATATCCCGTAGCGCACCGTCATTTCCGGCGTCACGAGCGCCGAAAAAAGCGTCACTATCAGTCCGAAGATGAAGACGATTATTCCCCTGCGCAACGGGTTGCGCGAATAGTTAGTGCATATTCCCGAGAGAATGATGAAGCAGACGGCGAAGAAATCGCGCAGGAAAAGCACGAACGGCGCGTCCACTATATGCAGGAAGCCGAAGTCCTTGCCGAACACCCAGTAGAGATCGAACGCGGTGTGGAATATGATGACGAGTATCATCATAAAGCCGCGCAGCGTATCGTAAAGCGCGATGCGCGAAGGGTCGGCGCGCTTGAAAAAGATGCCGTTTTCCATCAGACGTTGAACCTGAAGAGTATCACGTCGCCGTCGCGGACGACGTATTCCTTGCCCTCGCTGCGGTAGAGCCCCTTCTCGCGCGCGGCGGCGATGCTGCCGCAGGCGACGAGGTCTTCGTAGGAGACTATCTCGGCGCGGATGAAGCCGCGCTTGAAGTCGGTGTGTATCTTCCCCGCCGCGTCGGGCGCCTTCGTGCCCTTCGTGATCGTCCAGGCGCGGACCTCGGGCTGACCGGCGGTGAAGTAGGATATGTAGCCGAGCAGAGCGTAGCACTCGCGGATGAGGCGGTTGAGCCCCGACTCCTCAAGCCCTATCTCCTCGAGGAACATCTTCCGCTCCTCGGGGTCGTCGAAGTCGTTGAGGTCCTGCTCCAGCTTCGCGCAGACGGGGATGATGCCCGCGTGCTCGCGCTCCGCGGTTTCGCGCAGGGCGCGGTAGCCGGCGTTGTTCTCGATGCCGCCGGCGAAGTCCGCCTCGCTCATGTTCGCCGCGTAGATGACCGGCTTGAGCGAAAGCAGCGACACCGTCTCGATGACGGCGCGTTCGTCATCCGTGCATTCGAAGCTGCGGGCGGGGTTGCCGTCGGAAAGGTGCTTCTCGAGGCGCTTCAGCAGGTCGTATTCCTTCTCGAACTTCTTGTCGCCGCCCTTCAGCGCCTTCGCGGTCTTGTCGATGCGGCGCTCGAGCACCTCGAGGTCGGCGAGGATAAGCTCGACGTTTATCGTTTCGCTGTCCGCGACCGGGTCGACGGACGCGCTGACGTGGGTGATGTTCCCGTCCTCAAAGCAGCGGACGGTGTGAACGAGCGCGTCGACCTCGCGGATGTGCGAGAGGAACTTGTTGCCGAGCCCCTCGCCCGCGGAGGCGCCCTTTACGATGCCCGCGATGTCGACGAACTCCACCGTCGCGGGAGTCGTCTTGACGGGCGAATACATTTCCGCCAGCTTGTCCAGACGCGCGTCCGGCACGGGCACTACGCCGACGTTCGGCTCGATCGTGCAGAAGGGGTAGTTCGCCGCTTCCGCGCCGCCTCCGACGAGGGCGTTGAAGAGCGTTGATTTGCCGACGTTCGGCAGTCCGATTATTCCGATTTTCATATTTTCACATCCTCGCAATATTTGCACAAATATATTATATACCCGTTTAACGGAAATGTAAAGACGCGGTTTTTAACTATACCGCGCTTTACGCGCTGCATTTTTAATATTTTTTCCAATATTTTTAACTAATATTTGAAAAAATAGATTATAATAGAAGGTAGTATGAAAGAAGGGATAATTATGACAGAAGATTTCAACAGAGATTACCCGACGCCCGAAAGCTATGAAAATCCGCAGTTCTCCGCTCCGCAGGCGGAGGCGCCCGATACCCCCGTTCAGCCGCAGCCCGCTCCGGCGGAGCACAACAGCTACGTCTGGACCGAAGCCGCACAGGATAAGAAAAAGAAAAAGGAGCACGGGCGCGGATACGCCTTCGGCGTTTCGCTGCTCGCGATCCTGATATGCGCGGTGCTGGTGCTCGCCTCCTTCGGCGTCGTGCACATTGTGCAGAACGCCGGCGGCAGCAGCACGGCTCCCGAGTCTTCGACGGAAGCTCCGGTCGAGCAGAAGACCGGCTTTGACCTCAGCGGCCGCACAGAGGCCGACGAGATCTCCGTCAAGGACGCCGCGCAGAAGATACGCCCCGCGGTGGTCGGCGTCGTCAACTATAAGATGAACTCGCTGACCGCTTCCGGCTACGGCTCCGGCGTCATCATCAACGCCGAGGGCTACGTCGTGACCAACTACCACGTCATCGAGGGCGCCGACCGCGTCAAGATCGTGCTTTACGACAAGAAGGAAGCGCTCGCGAGCATCGTCGGCTCCGATCAGCAGACCGACCTCGCGGTGCTGCAGATAATCGAAGACGATACGATCAAGCACAGCGACCTCGTTTACGCCACCTTCGGCAACTCCGACGAGGTGCAGCTCGCCGAGACCGTCATCGCGATAGGCAACCCCGGCGGCCTTGAATTCGCCGGCACCGTCACCCGCGGCATCGTCTCCGGCATCAACGTCAAGACCGACCTTTCCGGCAACGTCAAGCTGATACAGACGGACGCGGCGATCAACCCCGGCAACTCCGGCGGCCCGCTGATCGACCTCTACGGCAACGTCATCGGCATCACCTCGCAGAAGATAGTCGACACGCAGTATGAGGGAATGGGCTTCGCGATCCCCTCCAACACCGTCAAGCCCATCGTCGACAGCATAATGACCTACGGCTACGTGCCCGGCAGGCCGATGATCGGCATCAGCGGCAACACGATAGACGAATACGTCGCCTACTTCAACAACGTGCCGCGCGGAGTGCTGATAACCTCCGTCGACGCCAACACAGACGCCGCCGCAAAGGGGCTGAAGAAAAACGATATCATCACCTCCATCGGCGGAGTCACCGTCAAGACCATGGACGAGCTCAACACCGAGAAGGAGAAGTATTCCGCCGGCGACACCGTCGAGCTCGGCATCTACCGCTATTCCGAAGGCCGCTCCTTCACTGTGAGCGTCGTGCTCTCGGAGTACAAGCCCACGGAAACGATGAACTGATCCGAACGCGCCCCGACAGGGTTTTCATTTTAATTCCTTCCTATGCGAAACGCCGTCCGAAAGGACGGCGTTTCGTTTTATAATTATTTTTCGGGTTCGACATTTTTCGGCATATTTCCGCGCTTGTCCGTGATATAATGCGTACATCGCAACTCCCTTCATATACCCTTTGACTTGCCGCTCACGTGGCGGCGCCCGCCCGCAAGGGCGGTTTCTTCTCCGACAAGGCCGACCTGCATATCGGCCATAGCCGAAAGGCAATAAAAGAGTCACCCGCGTTTGAACGTGCAAGCGCGGGTGACGCTCTTTTATTCTTAAAGCGAATCGACCAGCTTCGCGGCAACGCGAAGGATCGCAAGCGCGTCGGCAACCGTGATTTCCCCGTCGCCGTCGGTATCGCATATCGCAACCATATCCGGCGTCGCTTCAACGAGCTTCGCCGCAACGCGCAGCGCGGAGAGCGCATCAGCGACAGTGATCTCGCCGTCACCGTCCGCATCGCCTTTTGTTACGATGCTGCCGTTGACCGTGACCTCAAACGAATCGGAATACCCTTTATACGAAACTTTGACGGTCTTTTTGCCGCCTATGTTGCTGCTGAATCCGGAGATCGCCACTTCTTCAGATGCGGAATTATCATCAAATACGATCCTATACATACCCGCAACCGAGATCAGATACGCCGTTCTGACCGTACCGTTGTTATAATTCACGTTGACCTTGCAGCCGTTGATATTGAGCGCTTCACCGGCTTCGTATTCGGTCTTGTCAGGCGCGGACGTGATCGTTATACCGGACACCGCTTTTGCGGCAATCGTCACGTTGAACGAAGTGCTGAATCCGCCGTAAGTTACGGTTATCGGGCAAACGCCGGGTTTGCTGTTATCAAATCCGCCGATGTCGATCGGTTCAAGTACGCCGGTATCTGTAAATATTACTTTATAACCACCCGCGAAAGCAAGATACGCTTCTCTCGTCGTGCTATTATCGAAATAGAGTGTTATTACACCGCCGTCAACGTCGAATTTGTCTTTGCCCTCGAGGTAGGATGTCTTCGTCGGTAGCGTCGTTACCGCAATGCGTGAAAGCGTCTTCGCGATGATCGTAATGTCAAACGTATCAGTAAAGCCGCCGTAAGCAACCGTAAGCGTCTGAACTCCAACAACCGTGTTATCAAATCCGCTGATCATATCGGCAGTCATTGCGATGACTTTTGAAGTGTCGTTATTGTAATACAGTGTCACCTTACCGCCCTCAACAGTAAAAGCATCTTTCGATTCAAGATAATCTGTTTTTGAAGGCAGCGCAGCAACTGCAATACCCGTCAACGTCTTGGCGATAATCGTCACATCGAACGTTGCGGTAAAGCCACCGTAAGTTACCGTCAGCGTCTGTCTGCCGACATTCGTGTTATCGAAACCCGTGATCATCTGCGCCGTCATCTCTATAATTTCGGAAGTATCGTTGTTATAGAGCAGCGTGACCTTACCGCCGACAACCTCGAACGCATCCTTGCCTTCGAGATACTCGCGCTTGCTCGGCTTAGCATAAACAGCGATTCCTGCAAGCTCCTTGTCGACGATAGTAACGTCAAAGGTCACGGTCTTGCCGCCGTAAGCAACCGTCAACGTTTGCTGACCAACCTTGGAATTGTCGAAGCCGCTGACCATGTCAGCAGTCATTGCAACAACCTCAGAGGTATCGTTGTTATAGTATAGCGTGACCTTGCCGCCTGCGACGTTGAGCTCTTCCTTGCCCTCAATATAGCTTGTCTTCGTCGGTAGCGTCGTTACCGCAATGCGTGAAAGCGTCTTCGCGATGATCGTAATGTCAAACGTATCAGTAAAGCCGCCGTAAGCAACCGTAAGCGTCTGAACTCCAACAACCGTGTTATCAAATCCACTGACCATGTCAACGGTCATGTCGACAATTTCGGAGGTATCGTTGTTATAAGTGAGCGCCAGTTTGCCGCCGGTAACGTTGAGCTCGTCTTTTCCCTCAAGGTAGCTCGCCTTGGACGGCAGAGCCGTCATCGCAATACCCGTCAGCGTCTTGGCGACGATTTGCACCATAAAGGTAGTTGTGAATCCGCCATAAACCGCCGTAAGCAACTGTTCGCCAATCCTGGTGTTATCGAAGCCGCTGACCATGTCGGCAGCCAGATCGAACTCATCGGAGGTGTCGTTATTGTAATACAGCGTGACCTTACCGCCTGCGGCGGAGAAGGTCTCCTTGCCTTCGAGATAACTCGTCTTAAACGGCAGCGTCGTGACGGCAATCCGCGCAGGAGATTTCGCAACGATAGTGACATTGAAGGTCGCGGTCTTGCCGCCGTAGGTTACCGTTAGCGTCTGTTGCCCTACCTTTTTGTTATCAAAACCGCTGACCATGTCGGCAGTCATTACAACAACCTCAGAGGTATCGTTGTTATAATACACGGTGATGCTGCCGCCCGCAACGTCGAGCGTTTCCTTCCCCTCGAGATAGCTTGTCTTCGCAGGAAGTGTCATAACGGAAATGCGTAAAACAGTCTTTGAAACTATCTCCACCCTGAAAGTCGTTGTCTTTCCACCATAGGTAACCGTGAGCGTCTGCTCGCCAATCTTTGTGTTATCAAAACCGCTGACCATATCTGCGGTTAAATCTATCTCGTCTGTAATACCATTCGGATAATACAGCTTGATTTTACCATATGCCGGATCAAACAAATCATCCTCTGCTACGTATATAGTCTTTTGAGGCAACTGCGAGACTTCTATCATAGTGAACGAATCTGCGGATACAACCGTAATTCTAAACATTGCAGTTTTAGCGCCATATGTTACCGTGAGCGTCTGCTGCCCGACCTCACCGTTATCAAAACCGCTAATCATATCGGTTGTCATATCAATCGTTTCTGTCTCATTGTTGTCATAATAGACAGTAATCTTGCCTCCGGAAACGTCAAGCTCTTCTTTGCCTTCGAGATATGCCGTTTTTGTCGGGAACGACGCTATCTGGATGCGCGATACTGTCTTCGCAACCACTAATATCCCAAACGCAGCTGTCTTCCCGCCATAGCTAACGGTCAGCGTTTGCTGCCCGACCTTCGTATTATCGAAGCCGCTGATCATATCCGCAGTCATATCGATCTCGTCGGTTATTCCGTAATCGTAATACAGCTTGACTTTTCCACCGGTAACGTCGAGCCCGTCTTTTCCCTCAAGATATTCAAGCTTAACGGGAAGAACCGACACTTCAATATGGATGAAGCTGTCACGCGCGACGACGAATACGTCAAAAGTATTGCTGAATCCGCCGTATGAAACCGTAAGTACTTGTCGCCCTAAATCATTTGTGTTAAACCCACTGATAATGTTTTCCGTCAACGCTATTGTTTTAACAGTATCATTATCGAAATATAGTTCAAGCTCACCACCTAATAAATCAAGACTATCGCCGGAAATATAGTATGTTTTATCCGGTACTTTTGTAATATTAATACCAATCAATGTTCTTGAAATAACCTCGATTTCAAATGTCGTTGTTACGCTTAAATAAGTAACGGTTAGGGTCTGCGTACCCGGAAGTGTGTTGTCAAACCCGCTAACCATATTTGAGGTTAAATCTATTGTTCTAACGGTATCATTATCATAGAAAAGCTTTACTTTTCCTCCAGTAACGTCAAGTTCATCCTTCCCCTCAGAATATGATAATTTTGTCGGAAGCGACGACATATTGATTCGTTTCAACGATTTAGCAATGATAGTAATATAAAATGTCGTTCCGCAATTATTATATATTACAGTCAGCTTTTGTTGACCAACAATACTATTATTGAATCCGCTAGTAACCATATCTAATGTCATATCAATTGTATAATTCGTATTATCATTATAATAAATAGTGAGCTTGCCCCCCGTAACATCAAGCTTATCTTTCCCTTCAAGATACGTAGTTTTTGTTGGCAAGGTCGATACAGAAATGCTATCAGTACCAATAATTGTATGCCTCCATCCATTCGACACTGCATAGTTATACGCATATGTGTTTTGATAAACTTTCAGCGTCAAGTCTGAGGACACATTATAACCAAACGCATCTTTGTGTATATACTCTACGCTGGCCGGAATTGTTACATCGCTTAAAACTGAACAACCAGAAAACGCATACACTCCAATATATCTAAGAGACGTTTTGAATACTATTTTTCTTAAATATTTACTACACCCAGAAAAAGCTCCGCCTGCAACCCCGACCAATGAATTAAATGTACAACTTTCATATCCAGCCTTATCTTTAACTCTTATAAGCCAATTACCGATATAAAATAAACGGTTGCCGCTACTAACCCAATTATCATAAATCTTTGTATTTGTAAACACATCTTGTCCCACACCTTGGACGCCATCCGGTAAAGTTACGCTCGCCAATTTGGTGCATCCATTAAACGCCCAATCACCTACTGTAGCCCCATCTGGAATAGAAACACTCGCCAGATTTGTGCAGTATTGAAATGAGCAACCAGCAATTTTTTCCACATTGCTTGGTATGTTAATATATGTCAGCCCGTCGCACCCCTCAAAAGCATCGCCACCGATTTCTTTTAATCCTTTCCCCAACGTTACACTCACTAAGCTGTCTTTATTGTGAAATGCGCACGTCCCAACGGATGTAACACCATCTTCTATAATAAGGCTACTATAGTTAAGACCATTCCAAGGAGCGCGTTCGGTCAGTGTTACTCCGTTAATAGTAATTATATGTCCATCAGCTGTATAGTTGTCCATACGCCCAGAGCCTTTAATTGTAAGTACTCTATCTGCAAATGTCCACGTTAAACTCGGCCCACACGTACCACTTTCAGCAGTTGCGGCGGATACGGTGATAACCCCCGTTGGCAACAAAGCGACGGAGATTGCTATAACGATTATTATACAAATACTCTTTTTTATATTTCGCAACATAAGTATTCTCCTTTATCCTTCACACTTATATGTATAAATCTCTTCATTTCCCCTAAGATACACCTTTTCAATAACATGATTACACCACGGACAAACATAATAAGATTCTCTCTTTTCGTCGACATTTGACGGATAGCACTCTATACGCTTAATGTACTCTTTCCCGCATTCTTCGCATCTTTTTATTGTATCATCGTGATTCATTGTTTATCCTCCTCTACGATTATTACTTATTCTTTTGATCACTAATGCTGCGACGCAGTGTCTCTTCAAAACCTTTTTTAGTAAGTCTATAATGATTTACAGAACGATCTTGCATAGCGGTAAACTGCCCTTCTTCACATAGTTCTTGCATTGTCTTATAGAAGTATTCTTGAGGTATTCCCTCTCTCTCGATAAATCCGGTATAGTTTTGAAACTTCCACACTGCATTCCCGGACAATCTGAGTGATTCAATCTCCGTATAAATTTTTATCTTGACATTTTCGATGATTATGCGTTCTTCTTCAAATGTCATATTATTCACTCCTTTTAATAATTTTTGAGCAATAATATTATAGTCTCTTTAACGACTATTGTCAAGATAATGATTATATTCTATCATTATATTTGTAACAAGCGTTCGGGAGGCGAAATGATGATCACATACGAGCCGTTTTGGAAGACTCTCAAGGTCTCCGACGAATCCACTTATACGCTGATCAAAAAGCACAATCTCTCGAGCTCCACGATTGACAAGCTGCGCAAAAACAAGCCTCTCAACACCACCACAATCAACGATCTTTGCATCATATTCAAATGCCCCGTTTCAGACATAATGAAATACGTTCCGTCGGACGCCGATCAGAGATTGTAACGTCAAGCGGAACGTATGTTTATATATACAATGTGCCGGTTTCAGCCGGCGTTTTTTATTATGAGGAATTGCGGATAGTTTAGAGTTTAGAGTTATGATGCCGCTGACGCGGCAGTGATGAGTTTGCGGCGGCACCGCGAACGCTTTTTCTCCCGCTGTCGTTTTTGCAATTGCAAAAACGACAGCTCCCCTTGCACAGGGGAGCCGGTCACATTTTTTATATCGCGTTTCAGCCGAGCAGGACGCCGGCTATGCGGGCGGCGGCGTTGCCGTCGCCGTAGGGGTTCGCCGCGGACGCCATACGCGCGTACTCCGCTTCGTCGTCGAGCAGGCGGCGGAACTCCGCGTAGACGGCGGCCTCGTCCGTGCCGACGAGCTTCAGCGCGCCGGTGGCGACGCCCTCGGGGCGTTCGGTCGTGCGGCGCAGGACAAGCACGGGCTTATTCAGCGCGGGCGCGTCCTCCTGTATGCCGCCGCTGTCGGTCAGCGCCAGGCAGCAGCGCGCGAGCATATTGTGGAAATCGAGCACGCCGAGCGGCTCAGTGAGCTTTATCCTGTCGCAGCCCTCAAGCGCCTTCGCGGCCTCGCGGACGTTCGGATTGAGGTGGACCGGATAGATGAGCTTGACGTCCGGCGTCTCCTCGACGGCGCGGCGCACGGCGGAAAAGATATTCGCGAAGGGCTCGCCGAAGTTCTCGCGGCGGTGCGCGGTCATCAGCACGAGGCGGCTCCCCCGCGCCCAGTCGAGCAGCGGGTGCGAGTAGTCCTCGCGGACGGTCGTTTTCAGCGCGTCGATCTCGGTGTTGCCGGTGACGAAGACTCGCTCCGCGGGCACGCCCTCACGCAGGAGGTTCTCCTTCGCCGTTTCGGTCGGGGCAAAGTTATAGTCCGCGACTATCGTCACGGCGCGGCGGTTGAACTCCTCCGGATAAGGCGAGAAGATATCGCCGGTGCGAAGCCCCGCCTCGACGTGGCCGACCTTTATGCGCTTGTAGTAGGCGGAGAGCGCGGCGGCGAAGGTCGTCGTGGTGTCCCCGTGGACGAGCACAACGTCCGGTTTCTCCGCGTCGAGCACGCGGCCCATGCCGGAAAGCACCTCGCGGTTTATGTCAAACAGCGTTTGCCCCGGGCGCATTACGCCGAGGTTTATATCCGCGCCGACGCCGAACGCGTTCATCACGTCCGCCAGCATCTCCTTATGCTGCCCCGTGAGACAGACGCAAACGCCGCATCCCCTGCGGCGCAGTTCGATTATCACGGGACACATTTTGATAGCTTCCGGCCTCGTACCGAAAGCGGCAAGCACCTTCATTGGCGTTCCTCCGGTTTCGCTTTTCAGCGGCTGAAAATCACACAAGGGCGGACGAAACCGTCCGCCCTTGTGAAATGTGTGGTTGGAATCAAGCGACCCAAACAGCGTAAAGGACTATGGTAGAGTCGCCGATGGTCACGCTGTCGCAGTCGTTATAAGCGACAGCGCCGCCGGAAGTAAGCGACCAACCGCCGAAGGTGTAGCCTTCTTTGGTGTATTCGCAGGCGGGGAGTTCAACGACCTGACCCTTGCTGAGGTTCTTGATCGGGTTCATAAGTCCGTAACCGCCGCCGGTGCTGAACAGGATCGCCTTCGGCTTGGGATCGGGATCGACCGGAGGATCGGGATCGACCGGGGTCTCTCCCGAGTCGTCCGTCCAGATCGCGTAGAGTACGACGGACTTCACGCCGATGGTGAATTCGGCCTCGTCGGCGTATTCGACCTCGCCGTCAGCCGCGGTGGACCAGCCGGCGAAGGTCTTGCCTTCGCAGACGTAGGAAACCTTGTCGAGGTTGATGGTCTCGTTGACGTTCAGCTTGTGGGGAGTCATAAGACCGGTGCCTCCGTTGGGGCTGTAGATAACGGCGATATTGTTCTGTTTCCAGACCGCGAAAAGCGCGAGATCGGAGTCGATGGTGACTTCAGCCTTGTCGGCGTAGACGACTTCGCCTTCGGCGGAGGTCGCCCAGCCCTGGAACTTGAAGCCGCCGCGGGTAAACTCGTTGGCGTTCAGCGCGGTAGCTGCGCCGGTCTCGACTATCTGATCTTCCATCTCGCCGTCGCCGCCGTTGGCGTTGAAGGTGACGGTCGCCACGAGCTGCTTCCAGACCGCGTAAAGCTTGAGGTCGGAGTCGGTGAGCGTGACTTCAGCTTCGTTGGCGTAGACGACTTCGCCGTCGGCGGAGGTCGCCCATCCGATGAACTCGCTGCCCGCTAAGATGAACTCGTTGGGGTTCAGCGCGGTAGCGACGCCGGCTTCGACTTCCTGATCGGCCATTTCGCCGTCGCCGCCGTTGGCGTTGAAGGTAACGACGAATTTATCGGCGTCGGCCCAGATGGCGTAGAGCGGAAGCTCCGCTTCGTCGCCGGTGAGGGTTATCGGCTCGGTGCCGTCGTAGACGACGGGACCGTCGGGGCTGGTGCCCCAGCCGACGAATCTGCTGCCGGGCTTGTCGAATTCGGGGGCCGGAAGCTCGGTGGGTTCGCCGGCGTTGATAACGACGGGATCCATATCGCCTTCGCCGCCGTTGGGATCAAAGGTAACGGTGGTGGTGAGCTGCTCCCAGAGGGCGAATATCTCATCGCCGTACTGAGTCATGAGCAGATCGCTGCCGATGGCTGCGCCGTCTTCGGTCTCGGACCAGCCGGCGAGCTTATAATACTCTCTGGTCACGTACTCGCCGTCGCCGAGCTCGTCAAGGATGCTGAAGCCGAGTCTGGCCTGCAGCTCGTCCTCGCCCGTCAGCGTGCCGCCGTTGGGGTTGAGCTTGAGCGCGGTGGTGACGTAGGCGTACACCCAGTCGTTCTCGTCGCCTCTGTTGGTGACCTGAACGCCGAGGACGCATTTGCCGTTAAGCTTGAGAGGAGTGAGCGGAAGCTCCTTGGCAAGCGCTTCGCCGGACAGTATGTCGGAAGCGTAGAAGCCCTTTGAGGTAACCTGAGCGTTCTGCCTGCCGTTCGTGGGGTCGGAGATGTCGTCGACGTTCTGGTAGACGTAGAACATGACGTATTCTTCTTCGCCGATGTTCTGCGCCTTCGCGTTGGCGGCAATAGTTCCGACCTCGGCGCCGTCAGCGTAGGTGTAGACCGCGCTGAGCTCCGAGACGGACTCGGAGGTCGGCACGGTATCGGCCGCGGCGAAAACCACCGCGCCGAAAAGCACCGACAGAGCTATGCACGCCGAGAGGAAGAACGAGGCAAGTCTTTTGCCTGTTTTCATTTTCATTGCGTACCTCCTCGAATTAAGCAACCTGGATGCCGGATTCGAT
>JAEEGL016437422.1_pt1 | contig 19951 bp, 13 predicted proteins | sample 9134231 | NCBI WGS metagenome assembly JAEEGL01 (sample SAMN16246548, study PRJNA631951) | gut metagenome | biome: gut microbiome; feature: rumen; material: fiber-attached | host: Bos | place: Iran: Karaj | collected 2018-10 | reverse complement strand
CATATTATGGGTTATGCAGAAGGATTATATTCTTATGACACAACTCAATTTGCAGATTTTTCAAAATATAACTGTGATTTATTTGATGAAGAGGTAAAGGCAAAGGTGCATAAAGAACAATTTCCGAAGGACCTTGAAAAAGCTTTTGATTTAGGAAAAAGATTAGTTGGAAATGTTATATAGAAATTCTTCATTTATATTTTTTAAACATTGCAATTTATAGAAAGTGTATAGAAATCTGAATATTTATGCAATCATACTAAGTAAAGATATGAGATTACATATCTTTCCTGCAGTAGGGGTATCGTTCATGTGTTCGTAATAAAAAGTTTGAACTTTGCATCATATACTCCGCCATTTAAAAGAGAGAGTCCTTATGGACTCTTTTTAATTACCGAATCTTATAATCATAATTTATTCTGTTTTTTCAAATTTGCTAATTAAAATCGGAACAATAGTATTCCAAGCATCTGCATTAGGGTGGTTATCGTTTAAAATCTTATATTCTTGATTATTTAAATTAATGCCCAATTCTTTATTTGATATTATGATAAATCCGTTTTTCTTAAGTTCTTCTTCAATTTCAATACTTTCCAAATCATCAAATAATAAAATAAAAAATTTTACATCTTTTCCCCAATTTTTTTCTACTAATTTTTTTGATTCAATAAGATAAGAATTGAATCTTTTAGCTTCATTTATATTATAAAATTTAAATTTATTGAAAAAGTGCCAGGACAACTTATTTGAAATAAAATGATGAACTAAAAATTTATCTGTAAAAAAAGTTCTTTTTTTAGGTATAAATCTATTATTTTTTTGTTTATAAAAAATGGAAAAACAATTATCATAATTTAAATTTACCGGTGTTACAACTCTGTGTAATTGATTTGACATATATACATATATTATAATTTCAGGTTTTGGAACAATTTTATAAAATTCCGGATTTTGGAGTTGAAATAGCATATGTTGAACACTCCAAGATGGTTTTGCTCTATTATAAATTGGTCTTTTGGTATATTGTCCCAGTTTAAAAGATATAGTTTCATCATCTTTTAATAACCAACCGTATGCAAAAGAACAGCCAAAAATTAAAATTGGTTTTTCTTTTGAATCTATGTTCTCAACAGGTCTGAAATCATTGGCATAAATAATATTATTCATAGTTTGAGAATAACTAATATCTCTACTCATAAATTGACAATATTGTTTCCATATTGAATAAATATTGTCAACATAAAACTTTTTATATGAAATACTAAAACAAAAGAAATTGATTATAAACAAAAACAAAGTGATTAGAAAAATATTGAAAAAAAATATTAAAAGCTTATTTTTCATACAATGATTAAACCTAATTTTCATTTGAATTAAAAATGCTAAGATAATTGAAATAATTAATATTATATATAAAATAATTTTCACCGTAATTTTCTATGTTAATATCGGGAAAATGTTTTAGTAATTGATTTTTAAAATATATTTTCTTTTCTTTCGTTAAGGATTTATATTGATAATACATTATACATACATATGCATTTATATAGCTTTGTTCTAATTCTTTATATATATTTTTCATTTCTAAAATTTTTTTTAATTTATAAAAAGAAATTATGGGACATAAAGGATATTTATTTCTGTTTTTAGATATAGAATCACTATTTTCAAAATTATACTTAACTAATTTTTCATCTACTGTTGTAATTTTATTTGCCAAAATTAGAGATAAAAAAGTGAAATATACATCATTGGTATTCCTTAAATTAAGAAACTTTATATGATTATTAATTATGAAATCTTTTCTGTAAAGTTTATCCCAAGCTTGTCCCTGAGTAAAATTAAGTATCCAATTAAAATCATTACGATTAAAAATATCTTTTTCAGGTAATAGATTTTTATCTATACTCCTGCTAATTGTATCTAGTATTTTGTTATTAACATAAACTATAGAATCACAAATTACAATGTCACTTTGTGTTTCAATAGCTTTATTATACATAATTTCTAACATTCTATTTTCAAAAGAATCATCAGAATCTAAAAAAATAACATATTTCCCACGGGATAAAGCTAATCCTTTGTTTCTTGCACTTCCTGCCCCTTTGTTTCTTTGCGAATAAATTCTTATATTTCTATTTTGTTTTGCAAATTCCTTTAATTTCTTCAAGGACTTATCCGTAGAACCATCATTAATACAAATTAATTCGAAATTTTTATATGTCTGGTTTAGTATATCTGGTATGCTTTTTGACAAATACTTTTCAGCATTATAAACAGGCATAATTACCGAAATTTCCGGTTCTCTAATTGGTGATTTATCATAATTATAATAGTTATAAACTAAATATAAAATTAAACTTATTATAAAAAAAAATGATAATAATATGGTTTTAATAATTTTATTCATCAAAGATTATTTCCATTTAATTTTTATGTTTATAACTATTATATAATATTCCATAATATAAGTAAAAAACCATTTAAATATTTTTAACTCTTTTGTTTTCTTTAAGTTGTTAACGAAAAGATGGATTTTTAGTATCAATATATAATAAGAATAATTCACGAATTAAAATCTGAAATATATAAAAGGATTGTATGTTCCTGCGGCGATAGAAACGGTTGATAGAATAAAGATAAATAATAACCAAAGGTTTACGCAGGCTTTTGCGATTTTATTTTCAATATAAATCATATTTTTAAACAGTGGCATACAGCAGAGGAGTGCAAAAGCAAAGACTACTATTTCCGTTGTATCAATATAATGGCTGATATGATATGCCGACGATGAAACCTCAAATGAACCGAACATACTTGCAAGATATTTCATAGCATAATTGAGGTTGTCAGCTCTAAAAAATACCCAGCCGATTGTGAAGATTAAAATACAGATTATATGCCTCAAACCTTCAATATAAAAAGGATGTTCCTGTTTTTCAAATTCTTTGACATTGAGAATTTTCTCTAAAATTATAAAAAATCCGTGCCAGATACCCCAAAAGATGAAATTCCAAGCTGCACCATGCCATATACCCGTCAATAGGAACACAATTCCCAGGTTTTTGCAGGTTTTTGTCAAACCTTGTTTGTTTCCGCCGAGCGGAATATAGACATACTGCTTAAACCAAGTGGATAACGAGATATGCCATCTTCTCCAAAATTCCGTAATTGATTTTGAGATATACGGATAGTTAAAGTTTTCAAGGAATTTGAAACCGAAGATTAGTCCCAAACCGATTGCCATATCGGAATAACCTGAAAAGTCAAAATAGATTTGGAATGTATATGCAACTGCACCGAGCCATGCCGCTCCGTGGGTAAAAGTATCGGGGCTTTGGGAGAATATGCTGTCTGCAATTGCACCCAAAGTGTTTGCAATTAAAACTTTCTTTGAAAGACCTATAATAAACCTTTTAACACCTATATTGACCTTTTCAAAATTGACTTCTCTTTCTTCAATTTGCTCTGCAACATCGTGATATTTGACGATAGGACCTGCAATCAACTGTGGGAAAAGGCATATATAGAGTGCAAGTTTATATACATCTTTTTGAACTTTAACTTCCTTTCTGTAAACATCAATGATATAAGAAAGTGCCTGAAAGATATAGAAAGAAATACCGATTGGCATAATGACATTTAACGGGTCAATGTTTGAACGGAATAAATGATTTATGTTTGTGATTAGAAAATTAAAATATTTAAAATAAAAGAGGAAAGAGAGGTTTGCAATAATTGTCAAAATCAAGATTACTTTTGGCGAAAAAACGTTGTAAACTCTATTTAAAATATTTTCTTTTGGTTCTTTGTTAAAAGACTTATCAATTGCAATTGCTCCAATATAGTTAATTATAATTGTCATAAGCATAATAGCGAGGTACTTTGGCTCACCCCATGCGTAGAAAATTATGCTTGCCATAAGTAAAATTGGGTTATGCAGTTCTTTCTTTGACATTAGATATATGAACAAAAGAATAGGTAAAAATAAAAAAATAAAAGTCATTGAAGAAAAAACCATTACTTTTTCTCCTTCTGCCTGAATTCATTAGGATATAAATTTAATAACCCTTTCAGATAGGTTGTGTACATGTTAATTATTATAATATCAGGTTTGTATTCTTTGATTGTTTCTTCATATGTTTCAAAATACATATATCTGTCGTTGTCATAATACCTTGCAGTATATTTGAAACTGTATGGTAGAAATTCAACAAGGTTGCCTGCAAAAGAATTTCCGATAACCATAACTTTTTTGTCCAAACCGTCAGGATAATAAAATTGATTATCATTTTTTTCATTTTTACCTTTTTCAGGAATTGGGGCAAAATGAGCATCCGTTTGTAGTTTGTCGTTGTTTGGATTTTTATAATAAAGATATGGAGTGTCCAAAATTTTTTCTGCAAAGGAATCGGGTAAACCTAACATTCTATATGAACGACCGTTGTCAAGCTCCTTGTTCCAGCTTGAAGAAACTCTGTTATCATAATATTTTTCCAATGAACTTTCTTCTAAGATAGGAACATCAGGAAAATCTTTCTTAATTTCTTTCATTAATTCCAAATAGCCGACATAAGCTCCCTTTTTTGTCCAATGATGGTCGGTTTTAAAATAGACCGGAGTTTCTTTGTTTGCTTCTTTCATAGCTTCTTTTGGATAGATTAGAGGTGTTTTCGTGTTTTTTTGTATATATTCAATGGCTTCTTCTGCTGAATCAGGTTTATTCCTTCTTTCGTTTTTAATCTGAAAATCAAAGAACTCTATTTGTCTTGGTACAATAAGGATATATAATTTTATGTTATTATTGTCACAAAAATTTTGTAATCTGTTGATGTTTTTGCGATATGCTTCAAGCATTTCAGGTGTCGCTTGACCTTTTGGACCAAAAGCAGAGCCGGAATCCATAAAATTATACTTTTTATAGAAAGTGATTTTGTTATTTCTGCAAGTATCTTTGCTTAAACTGTAGGCTATAATGGTATTTGCTTTTATAAGGTTTTTTCTTAGAGCAAATCTGTCGTTGAACCAAGAATCAAAATCTTTTCCATATTTAAGATTTATTTTGTTGTTTTTAATGAATTGGGCTTTTTTTGCTAAATTCCGTCTTTCAACATCCGATTTTTCCGCTTTTGAAATGTGTGATGCTGGAATACAAAGCAGGATGAAGAATATCAGAAGGAAGATAATATCAAGCCTTGAATGATTTTTGACAGTTTTGAAGTCAGCAATATAATCCGTGATTTTGTATGAAAACAAAAATGAGAGAATCATAATGGAAATGAAAATCAAAACAGGAGCATGATGCCAGATATTGTATGTACCAATCATAGCAAATACAGTCAGTATAATTGATATAATCGCTCTTCTCTTCATAAATAATATATTATCACAAAAAGTATTTGCAAATTAAAAAGCCGGTTTTTATAACCGGCCCTTAATGGGGGAATTTAATATTTCTAAAAAAGTTTGGTTCGCTTAACCGTACGGTTCGGGGTTCTCATAATTCACGCTTTAACGTGCTTAGTTTTTATTTTATATATATTTTATATATTCCCCGTATATGTGTTTTTTAACATGAACTTTAAGAAAAATTACGCAGGCAAAATAAAAATTTACCGTAACAGCTTTTACGGTTTAGTTTTAGGGTAGCTAAAATTAAATTAAAATTTATACGGAAATTTTTTCTCCGATAACCTGATTAATGCAGTCAATGACCTTTTGGGGCTGGATTTCATTGATGTCGTTATCCATCATGTGACCTAATGCTCCATCAGCACTGATATATTTATTGACATTATCCGGATAAACGTAATGGACATGAGATTCATTTTTAGGATATGGCTGGAAGGTATTCATATAACTCCCATTTGAGATACAAACTGTTGTAACACCAAAGTCTTGAGCAATATGAACGGTTCCTGTTTCGTTTGCAACAAGCAGTCTTGAAGCTCTGATATAGAACATGGACTCTGATATCGTCAAATACCCTGCTTTAACAATAACCATGTCAGGATTTATGCATTTTTCTTTAATCTCAAGTGCCCTTTGGTATTCTTTGCTTGTTCCCAAGATTACAACAGGCATTTTTAATTCGCTTGTTATATAGTTTATGATTTTCGCAAAATTTTCCTGTGAATATGTCCGTTTTGGTGCACGTGCAAATGGCGAAACTGTTACGAAATCGGATTTAAAATCAACATCTTGCATTTCACTGAGCTTCTGAGGGGTGGGCAATTTTTCTCCTAAGAGCTTTTCGAAAAATATTTTTTCCCTGTCCCAAACATATATGATATCGGAGCCTGTATCAATAACTTCCGTATATTTTTTTAAAGCCTTTTCGGTATAATCTTTTTCTTCAATTAAATTCTTTCGTGAAAAGAATCCCCAATGTGCGATTTTTTCATCAGCCTTTATATTTTGGATTAATTCTTCCAAATAATAATTAACTTTGCTGTCCACTGAATTAATGATTACATTAAAACTATATTTTTTTACTTCTTTTAAAAACTCTGCCTTTTCTTTCGGATTTGCTTTCCTGATTGTAATGTATGCATTGACATAATCTCTGTCATATTTTTTTGCGAGTTCAATCATTTGGGGTGTACCCATCAAAACGAGTTTATACTTCCCATATTTTTTGCTGTTTTTTATACATCTTATATAAGGTCTTGTGAATAAAAAGTCTCCGATGCCGTCTCCTCTGAAAAGGAGGATAGTTTTTTTTCCGGTTTTATTGCAAAGTTTTGCGTTAAAAATCGGATCTTTTATTTTGAATGTAATTTTCATTCCAAAGAGACAAATTGTGCAGGTTGCCAAAGATGAAAGTACATATTTCATTTCATATGAAAAAATCTTTTTTAATAATCGTTTAATCATAACTATTGATACACTAATTCTTTTAAAACAAGATAGGTTGTATTTTATCATGAAAAAAAATTTCTATCTACATCAATTTATGATATAAACATTAACCATCATTATCTCTGATATATAGAAGATAAGGATTAAAGTGTGAATATTCGGTTTCGGGAGTTATTGAACGTAGAATTTCCTGTAATTCCTTAAATTTGGGGTGGCCTTTTTTCCATACTTCTAATGGTTCATCGGAGTTTGCAAGATTTCCGCCCCAATCTCTGCACATCCAAAAAAGTGCTATGGCATTGTTTTTGCGTGCAAATTCACAAAAATCGGGGATATTTGTATAATTTTTTGATGAAACAACAAAACCTAAATAGAGTTCGCTGATTTTTTTCTGTTTTTTTAACTCTGCCATCCATCTTAAATTTTCATACATCTTTTCAAAATTGCCGTGTTTGACCACTTTTTCATAAGTTTCTCTGTTTGATGCGTGGATTGAGAACATAACTTTATTTATTTTTCCGTTTATTCCAAGCTCTTTGCAGTTGTATTTGTCGCACAAAATACCATTTGTCATAAGGTTATATCTTAATTTCGGGTATTTTGATGAGGCTTTTTGAAGAAGTAAACGGACATTTCTGCTTCCGAACGGGTCAGAGGTTGTACTGACTGTTAGTTCTTCTGCATCTTTAAGCATTGGGAGATACCATTTGTCGATTTTTTCGTTGAAGCTGTTAAGTTCATCATCCGTTAATTTCGCAAGATTCTGGCGGCACATAATGCAGTTGACGTTGCACTCCCAGTCAGGTCCTAAACAAACCATTTTTGGATATCTCTTTTGAATAACTGAAAAATCAATCTTTTTTTGAGGAATAATTTTTGAGTTAAAGTTAGTTTCTTCTCTGCAGGCATTCGGATTACAGAAAAGATACGATCCATTCAGTATATTTTGTCTGATTTTCTGTGTTTTTTCACTGTTCCAGATTTCACCAAAACTCTGTTCATTCAAATTTCCAATTTGTGATTCAGGGGAAGTATAGCAGTCCGGGCATAAAAAAACCCTGCCGTCATGGTATACATAGACCTGCGAGAACACGCCGGTGCATATAAATTTTCTTTCTTTATTTTGTCTGGATAAAAACTTCGTCAAAAAACTCATAACTTTAATTATATCATTCAATATTTTTTTTAGGTATAATCTAAACGAAATTGATTAAAGGGATTAAAAAATGGAATTGTATGATTTGCTTGAAGAATACGAGAAAACGCACGAAAAGGTGCTTGAAGAAAAAATCAAAAATGCACTTCTTCCCTACAAAGATGGCGCAATAGGTATTGCTCAGATTAATCCCGTAATCGGTGATTTAAAATATAACGCAAAAAAGATTGTTGAATATATTAATTTTGCTCAGAACATAGGGCTTGAAACAGTTATCTTTCCTGAACTTGCATTAATGGGTTACCCGATTGAGGATGTCATTGACAGGCATCCTATTATTGTTGAAGAAAATATAAAATGGTTAAAAGAAATTGCTAAAATTACAACAAAAACAACCGCACTTGTCGGGTTTGTCGAACCAAACAGTAAAAGCGGAAAGGAATATTTCAATTCCGTGGCCGTTTTAGAGTGCGGTAAAATAAAAGAAATAGTCAGAAAATCTTTACTTCCGACATATTGTGAATTTAATGACTGCAGATATATTGAGCCTTCTCATATAGCAGGAAGTCATAGCGGAGATACTCTTTGCTGTTTTGATAATTCAGTTTCCAAAGACAGTGCAAAAGCAAGTTTAATAAACGGGAAAAAATATGCGATTACAATCTGCGAGGACTGTTGGAATGACAGAGAATTCTTCAAAAATAATAACCTGTATCGTTCAAATCCTCTTGATGAACTCAAAAAGGATAATCCTGATGTGTTCATAAATTGTTCCGCATCACCTTCAAGGAACAAAAAAGAACAATTAAAAAGAAATATGTTCTCATTTTTGGCTAAAAAGTATGAAACACCGTTTGTTTATGTAAATCAGGTCGGAGCGGTTGATAATATCTCTTTTGACGGGGCAAGCAGAGTTTATGATAAGAACGGAGAACTTATTGCTCGTTTGAAAGCCTTTGAAGAACAGTTTTTGATTGTTAATATAGATAAAAAACTCGGAAAAATCTATGAGATGTTTAATGATGAGCCTAATTCATCAAAGACATTTTCATTAAATTATGAGGATGACTTAGAAAGAACGTATAGGACAATCATTCAGGGAATTCGTGATTATTTCGGGAAAAACGGGTTTAAACGTGCAGTTTTGGGACTTTCAGGAGGACTCGATTCAACAGTTTCTGCTGTATTACTCGCTGATGCGCTCTCCAGTAAAAATGTTTACGGCATCAGTATGCCTTCAACCCTGACAAGCCAAACAAGCAAAAGCGATGCTAAACAGTTAGCTGACAATTTGGGAATAAACTATACCGAAATTCCTGTTAAAAACGTAGTTTCATCTGTTGATAATGAACTTCAACCTTTGTTCAAAGAGATTGAAAATAATTGGAACTGCAGATATAAACAGTCTTTCACAATGGATAACATTCAGGCTCGTGCAAGAGCAGTATTCTTATGGTCAGTCAGCAACGAGTTTGAGGCTTGTATTCCTATTGCAACGAGCGATAAATCAGAACTTTATATGGGGTATGCAACAATCAACGGTGATATGTCGGGTGGTTTCGCACCGATTGCAGATGTCACAAAGACAAAGCTTTTTGCACTTGCAAGATGGCTCAATAAAAATAGAAAAGTTAAAAATGCTATTCCGGAAAGTGTAATTTTAAAGCGTCCGAGTGCAGAACTGGCTATTAATCCTAAAACAGGCAAAGCCCTGCTTGCGGAAGAAGCTCTTATGCCTTATGAATTTCTCGATGAAATTATATGGAGAGTTGAAAATAAAAAAGAAAACTACTATGATATGCTTGATTCCAAGTTTATTTATGAGAAAGAGCACCCCATTTCAAAGGAACAAAAGTCAGAGTGGCTTGATAAATTCTATTCAAGAATGTCAAAAGCACTATATAAATGGTCAATAGTTCCGCCTTCAGTGATTGTTGACTCATATTCAATAAATAAAAATGAATATCGTCAGCCGATTACAACCTCAAGAATAAACTATAAACGCTCAAAAGAGAGCGAAATTGAAGGTTTAGTTAAATCTTTTTAACTATTTTTGATTTTTACGATATAATATTTTTGTTGTTTTTTAAATTAGGGTAGAAAATGAGAGCGGTTGTTTTTGATAATGAATTAAAATTGGTGAAGGACTTTGAAAAGCCTGTTGCCCAAAAAGGTGAGGCACTTATTAAGGTTAAATTAATCGGAATATGTAATACCGATTATGAAATCACAAAAGGATATATGGGTTATAAAGGAATTTTGGGTCATGAATTTGTCGGAGTTGTTGAAGAAATCAACGATGATGATAAATCACTTTTGGGAAAACGTGTAGTCGGTGAAATAAATCTTGGTTGCGGTGAGTGCGAATGGTGTAAAAAAGGTTTGGCTCGTCATTGCCCGAATCGTCAGACCTTGGGGATTTGGCATAAAGACGGTTGTTTTGCCGAGTACGTTACACTTCCTTTGAATAATCTTCTTGAAGTTCCCGAAAATGTTAAAGATGAAGAAGCAGTATTCACCGAGCCTTTGGCAGCTGCACTTGAAATTTTGGAGCAGCTTCACATAATGCCCTGCCAAAAAGTTTTGGTTTTGGGTGACGGCAAGCTCGGACTTTTAACGGCACTTGCTCTTAATGCTTCAGGTCTTGACGTAGTTTTAGTAGGTAAGCACCAAAACAAACTTGATATTGCAAAAGCACAGGGTGTAAAAACAAAACTCCTGAGTGAGTTAGACATTAAAAAAGAATATGATGTTGTTGTTGAGGCAACAGGTTCTCTCTCAGGATTTGAAACCTCTGCTGCTTTGACTAAACCCAGAGGTGTTTTAGTTTTGAAAAGTACAATTGCAGCTTCAAAAGAGTTTAATCTCTCAGGACTTGTAGTTGACGAAATAACGATTTTAGGTTCAAGATGCGGTCAGTTTAAGCCTGCTCTTAAATATTTAGCGGATAAAAAATTAGACGTAAAACCTTTGATTTCAGATGTATTTGAACTCAATGATTCTATAAAAGCATTTGAGCGCAATAAAGATAAAGATTCTGTAAAGGTTTTGGTAAAGGTGGAACAGTGAAACTTAATAAAAGAACAATTGCAGTCAGTTTAATAACCCTTTTTTTCGTATTTTTAGCCTTTAAAGATATGCAGTTTGGCGAATTTGCAAAATCTATACACGAAATAAACTATAAGACCATCTGGCTCATAATTCCAGTTTTGATTATTTCAATGTTTGCAAGAGGAATCAGGCTAGACTATTTGCTTTCGAAGAAATCAGGTCTTTCTGTTCCCGAATTAACAGGTGTTTGTTTTGCGGGAAGTGCACTCAATATTTGTTTGCCTGCAAGAGCCGGAGACTTTTTCAGAGCCTATTATTTAGGTACAAAAAACAGTTCTGATAAAGTCAAAATATTTGGCTCAATTGTTTTAGAACGTATTTTTGACGGACTTTGCGTTCTGGGTCTTTTGTTTATTGGTATAATGTTTTTTAGTAAAAACGAACTTGCAATGCAGCTTTGTACTTCCGCTGCAATAATGTTCTTAGGTGCTCTTGTAGTAACAATCATTCTTTATAAATTTAATAAAACCGATTATGTATGTGAAGTTTTAACGAAATGGGCAAAAAAATTCCCCGAAAAGTTTGCAAATATTTTGATTAAAATAATTTCATTTTTTAATAAGTTGTTAAATTCATTCATTGGCGGATTTGAGATTATTAATTCTCCAAAAATGTTCTTTATGGTTGGTTTTTGGAGTGTTATTATCTGGTCGCTTGAATGTCTTGAATTTTATGTTACGGTCAAGAGCTTAGGATTAAATGTCGGTTTTTCAGTCACCTTCTTTATTTCATCATTTATTGCTTTAGCCTCTGTTATTCCGTCGGCTTCAATATTTGTCGGTCTTTATCAGTATGCAACAATGCAGGCAATGGCACTTTATGGAATCGCAAAAGAGCCTGCACTGGTTTTCGGTATCGTCCACCCATTTATTCAGACAATGACTTTGGCTACAATCGGATTTATATTCCTGTTTAAAAACGGAATTGATTTACAGCAAATTTCAGAAAAGGCGAAAGAAAATGAGCACAACACCGAAGGGTAACAGACTTCATATCGGAATTTTTGGAAAAATGAATGTCGGAAAATCTTCCGTGATGAATGCTCTGTTGCATCAGGAGATGTCTATTGTTTCGGATATTGCCGGAACAACGACCGACAATGTTGAAAAAACAATGGAAATGCTTCCTTTGGGACCTGTTTTGTTTATTGATACGGCAGGACTTGATGATGTCAGTGAATTAGGCGGGAAAAGAATCGAAAAAGCAAAATCGGTTATGGATAGAGTTGATGTTGCTCTTTTAGTTTGTGATGAAAAAGGCTGGAGTGAGCTTGAAATTTCTTTATTTAATGAGTTTAAAGCCAAAAATATTCCTGTTGTTGCTTTAATTAATAAATCTGATATTAACCTAATCAGTGCTGAAAAATTTGAAGAAATTAAGAACTATACTCCTTATGTAATAAAAATTAGTGCAAAAAATAAGACTGAAACAGCTGATATAATAAGAAAAGAACTAATTAAAACTGCACCTGATGACTTTATTAATCCTGATTCTCTTGTTGAAGGGATAATTGAAGAAAATCAAACGGCTCTTTTAGTCACACCGATTGACAAAGAAGCACCCAAGGGCAGAATGATTCTTCCTCAGGTTCAGATGATTCGTGCGCTTTTGGATAAAAATTGCAAAGTTGTTGTGATTAAAGAGGATAAAATAAAAGAAACACTTTCTGAACTCAAAAATCCGCCAAGTATTGTTATTACAGACTCTCAAGCCTTCAAGAAAGTCAATGAAGATGTTCCCCAAGATATCAGACTGACTTCTTTTTCCATTCTTTTTGCAAAACAAAAGGGTGATCTAAAGAGCTTTATTGAAGGAGTGAAAGCAATTGACACCCTCAATGATGGGGATAAAGTTTTAATATGTGAAAGCTGTACTCATCATAACATCGAAGATGATATTGGAACGGTAAAAATACCTAATTTAATAAAAAAGAAAACCGAAAAAGACATTATCTTTGAACGTTTTTCTTCACATGAATTTCCTCAAAACATTGAAGAATATAAACTTATTGTTCACTGTGGAGGTTGTATGACAAACCGCAGAGAAATTCTTTCAAGAATTGAAACTTCAAAAAGCAAAGGTGTTCCGATAACCAATTACGGAATTGTTATTGCCTATTGTCTTGGGATTTTAGGGCGGGCATCAAAAGATTTATCCTGTTAATTTCTTTGTTACATAATATTACAAAAATAATTAGATTTATGTTTTCATGATAAATTTCAGCCTCAAAAAATACTTTCAATAAATAAGAGAGAATTTTAGAGGGTTAATTTATTATGAACATTTCAGCATTGCTGAAATTTTTAGAGGGAAATAGTATATCTAAAGACAATTTTGTTGACGGTTTTAAAACTGTTCAACAGGAAGGTAACTATTTATCTGATAGTATTTTTGCAGAAAGTTATACAACAAGTGAATTAGAAAATATTTTTGAAACATTTGACGTCAACAGTGACGGACAAATTGACCAAAATGATAAATTAAAGGGTTCAATGTTCTCAGAAGAAAATATGTCTGAGAAGGATTTGGAATTATTAGTTAAAGAATTCAATGATATGTTGGCAGAAGGGCTTTTGGGCTCTGTTGATTCACTAACAAAAACATTTTCTACACAAAGAAAACATCGTTCATCTAATGGTTCAAATGGTAACAATGGCGGAGACAGCCCTGATGTCACAAAATCAGAAGATTATTCTAAAATGTCGGCCGCAGAACTTACAAGCAAACTATCGGATGCTCAGGGTACTTTAGCAAGTAATCAGGAACTTTTAAATAAAATTATTGACGGCTCTGATGCAACATTAGCTGCTATGAAAGAAAATGTTACTACCGCTGAAGAACAATATCAGAATATGCTTGAGCAGGTTGCTCCTGAGCTTGCGGAAAAGTATAAAACCGCAAAAGATGATTTAGACCAGCACAATCAAGCTATAGCCGATAAAAAAGTTTCAATTAATGAGACTCAGTCGGAAATTGATTCTTTGACATCATCAATTGCAAATCTTGATAGTAATATTGCTGCTTATAACAGTGCAATTTCAGAATTAGAAGCTGCAAGAGGTCAGGAAAATGCACCTGATGATTTGGAAGCAAAGATTTCTGAAGCACGCAGCAAACGTGATGCAGCACAAACAAAACGTGATGCTGAACAACAAAAATTAAATGCAGCCAATGAAAAACTGAATACTTTGAACGGGGAATTGTCAGACTTGGAAAGCCAAACTTCTGAAAAAGAACAGGCTGTTCAGACAATTGAAGCAGAAATCAATAAATTAAACAACTCAGAATTAACAAATTTAAAACAAGCTGTTATAGATGCTCAAAACGAATACGATACAAAACAAGCCGAAATGAAGACAGCGGCTCAGAGTGCAATTGAAACTTCACAGGCTGAAGTTAATAAAATCCAGAGTGCATTAAATGACAGGCAGGCAAAGGATATTCAGAAAGATTATTCTGTTTTGGATATCAAGAATGCCGAAAAAATTTATGAAACTTTAGGTTTAGAAGCATTAGGTCTTAATAAAGATGTATTTATGCTTGCTATGGAAGGTTATAATAATCTGGAAGACAAAGGTAACGGATTTTTAGGTATTTTTGATACTACACAAAGTGCTGATAAAGAAAGATATTACTTGCTTGATCTCAATAATTTTGAATTGGTAGGCAGAAGCGTACTCAAAACAGGTTCAGGCAATATGGATAACATACAAACTGCAAACAGAGATGGCTCTCACGCAACTCTTTCCGGATTTGAAATGGTTGGAAGTGAATACTATTCAAGTTCTATGGAGAAAAATGCAATGAGATTAATTGGTCTTGAAGACGGAATTAATGATAATGCATTGGCAAAAGGAACTGTCGTTCACTACACGACAAACAACTCAACTTGGGGCTGTAAAGGGTTTACTCCTGTTATGAAAAACGGAAGAATTGATCAGGCTGCAACAGAGGAAAAAATGCACAGATTATTCCCTGAGGGTGCCATCATTTTTACAAATCCTACAGACCCAAGGTATAGAGAATTCAGTGAGTTAGTTTGATTTTAAACTTATTAGAAGCTTGAATTATAACCGTTAATTGTTTTATTGTAGATATGCTGGCAATTGCATCCGAGAGATTCAGGTCTTCCTACTGAACTTTCAACGCTTACACCTTTTTTAAGAGGGTTAATATCAGCTAAGTTTGTTTTTTCAAGTTCTTCGGCATCTTTAACAGCATCTATAAGCTGAGCGATGTTTGTTTTTGCATCGTGGCCTGTATGGTATGTCTTATAGATGTTTCTTGTACCTGCACTGTTTGCAACCAGAAGTACAAGCCCTTTTGATGTGCTTGATGTGATAACTGATTTATTTAGTTCTGCAGCTCTTGCAACTGCTTGATAGAGTTTAGCTTCTTGCTTTTTAGAAAGTGGTTCGCTGCGTTGGAGAATTATGTCAACAGCGTTTGAGTAGATGTGTCCAAAAGACACTTTGGTAGAATTATTAATTGGTGATATAAACATAATATTTTTCCTTTCGGTTTCTATAAAGATGAAAAATAAATTTTTTTGCGTATAGTTTTCACAAAGATATAAAACTTTAAAGATTGTTTGAAGGATATTTTTTTTATCATATAATTTTTGTATGTTCAAATATGATGTCATAGTAGTTGGAGCGGGACACGCAGGTTGTGAAGCGGCAATGGCGGCTTCAAAGCTTGGTGCAAAAGTTTTGCTCGCTTCTTTAAATTTGGACAATATTGCACTGATGCCGTGTAACCCTGCAATCGGAGGACCTGCGAAATCCTGTCTTGTAAGAGAAATTGATGCGCTTGGCGGAATGATGGGAATTGCAGCCGATGCTACCTATATGCAGCTCAAAATGCTGAATTCTTCAAAAGGTCCTGCTGTCAGAGCTTTAAGGGCGCAATCGGACAAGAAAGAATATATGCGCTATGTTCGTCATCTTCTTGAAAAAGAGGATAACATTTCTTTGAAGCAATGTATGATGACGGAATTAATCGTTGAAGATAATATTGTCAAAGGGGTTAAAGATGAATTTGGCTTAGAATATTTTGCTCCTTCAATTGTTCTTACAACTGGAACCTCACTTGAAGCAAGAATTTGGGTTGGTTTAAAATCTCAGGAATTCGGGCGTTTAGGTGAAGCAAGTGCAAAGGGGCTTTCGGGTTCACTCATTAAACACGGATTTAAAATCGGCAAATTAAAAACCGGAACGCCATCAAGAGTTGACGGAAGAACAATAGACTTTTCAAAAATGGTTGAACAACCAGGGGATAAAGACCCATATTTCTTCTCGTTTTTGCCAAACAGACCTGTTCGTGAACAATATCCCTGCTTTTTGACAAGAACAACAGATAAAACACACGAAATTATAAGAAACAATCTTGATAAATCCCCTCTTTATTCGGGGTTAATCCACGCAGTAGGACCGAGGTATTGTCCGTCTATTGAAGATAAAGTTGTTCGTTTTGCGCATAATCCCTCTCATCACATATTTATTGAGCCTGAAGGCAAAAATACTTATGAAATGTACGTTGGTGGTTTCTCAACGAGTCTGCCTGCAGAAGTTCAGATTGAAATGCTTCATTCTCTTCCGGGCTTAGAAAATGTTCATATAATTAAGCCCGCCTATGCTGTTGAATATGATTATGTTCCTGCTGTTCAGCTTGAACACTCGCTTATGACAAAAAATATCAAAGGACTCTTCTGTGCAGGTCAGATAAACGGTACAAGCGGATATGAAGAAGCTGCTGCGCAAGGATTAATTGCAGGTATTAATGCTGTCAGGTATCTTGATAATAAAGAATTTTTGACACTTTCAAGAGATTCTTCTTATATCGGAACTCTGATTGATGATTTGGTTACTAAAGATATTGATGAACCATACAGAATGCTCACTTCGAGGTCAGAATATCGTTTGATTTTAAGACAGGATAATGCAGATATGCGTTTGACCGAAATCGGGCATGAAATCGGACTCATTGACGATAAAAGATTTAACGACTTTTTAAATAAGAAACAAGCAATAGAAGCAGAGCTTGAAAGAATTAAAAAGGATAAAATTACCTGCAGTGATGAGGTTAATCAAAAACTTGAAAAGTACGGTGAAAGTATAGACAAAGGTTTCAGGATATCTGAACTTTTAAAACGTCCGAATATTAATTATGAAGTCTTAAAAGATATACATAAAAAAACTGCAAATTTAAATCTGCCAAAAGAAATAACTGATGAAGTCGAGGTCAGAATTAAGTATGACGGCTATATAAAACGGCAGCAGCAGCAGGTGGATTCAGCTGACAAGCTTGAAAAAATCCATATACCTGACGATATTGACTACTCAAAAATTCAGCATATTTCAATTGAAACAAGAGATAAACTGATGAAGGTCAGACCGAAAACGTTAGGGCAGGCTACGAGAATTGGGGGTGTTAAGCCTGCTGATATATCTGTTTTAATGGTTATTATTGAATCATACAGACTTAAAGAATATTCAAACTCGGCAAAAGAGTAGAAAATGGATAATTTTTCAAATATCAAAAATGGGGAAGCTGATTTAAAGCTTAAATCACTTCTTAAATATAAAAAATCCTTTGAGGTGACAGGGCTCACAAATCTTGCAAAGGAGTTTTTGTGTTCGTATTTTATAGAAAATTCAAAGAAAAAACTTCTCTTTATCACAGATAGCGAACAAAATGCACTCAGGTATAAAAGTGACTTTTCTTCGCTTTTTGATTTTTCTTGTTCGATTTTTCCCTATCAGGACGGCTCTTTATATGATTTAAACAGAAAAAATGAATATAAATATTCAGACCAGTTAAGGGTTTTGAGAGGAGAAGAAATACCTGATTTTCTTATTGCTCCTGTAAAATCAATGTTTGAGAGATTTCCAGCTAGAAAATTTTATGAGGAGAACTCCTTAAAAATTAAGGTTGATGATGAAATAAACTTTGACGAACTTCCTAAAATTCTTGTGAAATTAGGTTATAAACGCTCAACAATGGTTGTTGATGTTGGGGAGTTTAGCATAAGAGGTGATATTATAGACATCTATTCCCATAAGGAAAAACCTTTCAGGATTGAACTTTGGGGTGATACCGTCACAGATATAAGGATTTTCGATAATAAGAATCAAAGAAGCATTGAAAAAGTTAAAGAAGCAGAAATCTTGCCCCTATATAAATTTATTTTGAATGATGAAAACTGCTCAAAATTTAAAAAGGAATATGAAAAATCAGATAAAGAGCTTGCCTCAGAACTCATTGAGGAAATTGAGAACGGGAACTATTTTGAGGGAATTGAATATTTTGAAACCTTCTTTAACCCTGATTTAAAACCTTTAGTTGAACTTTTAAGTGATGATTATATCATTGTTTTTGATGATTATACAAAAATTAAATCCAAATATGAAACAATAGAAACCGATTTGGATAATTTATATAATGAAAACCTGACAGGCGGTTTGAGTTTACCTTTGTCAAAACCTAAACATTATAAACTGAGTGAGTTTTTAACCTTAATTTCGGATAAACAAAAGGTTTATTTTGACAATTTTATTGATGATAAAACGGGTAATCTTATTGATTTCAGTACAAATTTGGTTCCGGCCTTTTCATCGGATTTTAATAAAATAACTTCATTTATTCAAGAATACAGAAGAAAAGGTTACTGCGTTGCAATTGCAACGGATTATAAGACAAGAGTTGCACAGCAACTTGATGAATATGAAATTCCTCATAGCGAAACCGCTCTTTGCTCAGATACAGTTTTAATTCGTGACAATCTTTCAATGTACGGGAGTACAATTGATGATTTTAAAACGGTAATCATAACTGATAAAGAGCTCTTTAACAAACGCTCAAAAGATATTACCGCAAGAAAGACATCATATACAAGAGAGAGCAAAGATTTTATCGAAAGTATCAATGATATTCAAATTGATGATTATGTTGTTCACTCAGTCCATGGAATAGGACTTTTTAAAGGGCTTTCAAAACAGAGTATTGACGGTGAGGAAAAGGACTATTTAACCATTGAATATTTTGGCGGTGATAAACTCCATATGCCGGCAGAACAGATAAATATGCTCTCACGATACAGGGGTTCAGGAAATGTCAAACCTGCTCTTACAAAAATGGGCGGAAATGAATGGGTAAAAATTAAATCAAGGGCAAAATCTGCAATTGAGGATATAGCACAGGATTTAATCAATCTCTATGCTATGAGAGAACTTTCCGAGGGCATTGCTTTTGAGCCTGACAGTGTATGGCAGGTTGAAATGGAAGATGCTTTTGAGTTTACCGAAACGCCTGACCAGATGAAAGCTATTATTGCAACAAAAGCCGATATGGAAAACAATAAACCTATGGACAGGTTAATTTGTGGTGATGTCGGTTTTGGTAAAACAGAGGTTGCGATAAGAGCGATTTTTAAGGCTGTTATGTCATCAAAGCAGGTTGCCTTTGTCGCTCCTACAACGGTTTTAACACTTCAGCACTATAGAACAATTGTCGAGAGATTTAAACCTTTTCCGATTAAAGTTGCGATGCTCTCAGGTTTTCAGACATCAAAAGAACAAAAGGAAGTTGTTAAACAGTTGATTTTAGGAGAGGTTGACGTTGTAATAGGTACTCACAGACTTCTTCAAAATGATATTGCCTTTAAAAATTTAGGTCTTGTTGTCATTGATGAGGAGCATAAGTTTGGAGTTAAGCACAAAGAAAAACTCAAACAGTTAAAGAAAAACATTGATATTCTGACGATGTCTGCAACCCCTATCCCAAGAACACTTTATATGTCACTGTCAGGGATAAAAGATATTT
>JAEEGL016432478.1_pt1 | contig 19951 bp, 17 predicted proteins | sample 9134231 | NCBI WGS metagenome assembly JAEEGL01 (sample SAMN16246548, study PRJNA631951) | gut metagenome | biome: gut microbiome; feature: rumen; material: fiber-attached | host: Bos | place: Iran: Karaj | collected 2018-10 | reverse complement strand
TCGCGCTCGCCTCGATTGCCGCGGATTTCTTTGGCTTGAAATGAAGTTTTATGCGTTTAAGTCAAAAGATTACGTTCCGCTCGCCGCGATCGTCAAAGAAACCTTTGACTTGAAATGTAATTTTGCGCGTTTAAGTCACAAAACGTCGCCCCGGTCGAATCGATTGTTGAGGAATTCTTTGACTTGAAATGAAGTTTTGTGTGTTTTAGTCATAAAAGGCGCCCTCGGCTTTCTTCCCCTCATCTTCCGACCACCACCGCACCGTCTTTGTCCGTGCGGTGGACGGTAACCCCCGCATCTTCCAGGATGGCAAGTACCTCCCGATGAGGATGACCGTAAATGTTATTTCGTCCGCAGGATATGACCGCAAGGTCGGGCTGAATAAGGTTAAGGAATTCCTCCGATGTCGATGTCCTCGAGCCGTGATGCCCTACCTTAAGGACAGTCATTTTCTTTGTGGCTTCGGATCGGGAAAGGATATCGGGAAGTGCCTTAACTGTCTCCCGCTCCGCTTCCGTTCCGGCATCTCCGGTCATATATGCCCTGAATGACGGGGTATCGAGAAGAAATACCATTGAAGTCTCGTTCCGTGAGTCTTCCGCCTCATTCGGCCACAGGCAGATCAGCCTGCTGTCTTTATCCCGGAGTTCGATCTCATCGCCCGCCTCCAAAAACTCCACTTCGACATTTTTGGTTTTTGCAAGCACAAGGAGTTCAAGGTAGGCTTCTCCCTGTTCCCGCACCTTAGGAAGAATAAGTTTCCTTATCCCGATATTCCCGTTATACCTCATCGCATAATCAAAGCGGTTTTTATATACATTCATATTCTCCAGTATCTCTGTTATGCCGTTTATATGATCTGCATCGGTATGCGATACGGTCGCTTCGCCGATCAGTATTATGCCCTTTGATCGCATATAGGGTGAAAGGACATACAGACCTGCGCCGCTTTTGCTCGTGCTGCCGCAGTCAAAAAGCACGGAATCGCCATTTGATATGTATACGGCGCAATCCCCCTGACCGACCGAAAGGAAGGCCATTTCACGTTTCGGGTGTGTAAGGGACAGCAGGATAACAAGCGCAAAGAGTGATACTGAAGTCACACCTCTTGTCCTCATCTTATTTTTCATATTCTTATCCTTACGGAGCACAAGCGCCCCGAAACCAGCTATTATAGCGCCGTATATTATGATGATCTCCCATACTTCCGGCTTTCCTGTAAGTATTCGGGAAAACGGAAGGTTTGATGTAAAAAACGAGATCTTTTCAAATACTTTAAGGATCAGAACAGCTCCGCCTCCCGCAACCTTCCCCAAAACGGGCGACAGGCATCCGAGGAGGCCCGCAGTTATCCCGACCCCCAGAAGCGGTGCTGCCAACGGTATGACAACGGCATTTGCGAGAAAAGCAAACGTCGGGATCTCAAAAAAGAAAAACGCGGTGACCGGCATTGTGAAGATCGTTACAAATGTGCCGAAAAGAACAGGTATGTCCGCTTCCATCGCGAAAAACACACCGATGATCGCTGTAAATGAAAGAATAAACGAAGGGTCAGAAAGCGCCATCGGCCAAAACATGAGTATCACGATACCCGATAAGGCGATGCCCGACGGCATATCATAGTGTTTTCTTACAAGTTTCCCCAAAAGAAGGACAGAGCACATTATGCCGGCTCTTACAGCGGATACCGGTGCGCCAGTGAACACGATAAAGAAAAGTATGAAGATAAAGGTCACAAAGGTCGCGCCGCGCTTTCCAAGGATTGATTTTTTAAGTATCCTCCAAAGCCCCAGGCAGAGGATCGAAACATGAAGCCCCGAGACTGCAAGTATATGGCTTATTCCCGCGCCTTTATAGAGGTCCTTGGTTTCATTTGTTTCGTAATCCCTGTCTCCGGTTATCATCGCGATCATTATGCCGCCGTCCGCTTCCCCGAAGATCTCAAGAAGGCTCTCTTCCAGCGCTGTCCGCCATATGCACAGCAGTTCCTTAAGAACATAAACTGCTTTTTGGGTGTTCTCATTCCCAAGTATCCACACCTGCCCCGCATATATGTTCGCGTGAATATTCTCCCTGAGACTCTTGGGCACCGGATCGTATTCTCCGGGGTTTGAGGGCTCTTCGACGAAATAAAACCTCCCGTATACACGGATCACTGTCCCGCATTTTATGTTTTCCGAAATATCCGTATATATCCGGCATCCTCCGCCGCTCCGTTCGATATTTTCATAATATCCTTTGACAGCCGCATCCCCAAGTGTAAGTATCTGTGTTCCGTTTTTTAAGTCCCTTCGTTCCAAGGTTCCCGAGACCACTATCTCTTCCTCACCATTCTCAAATACTTTCTCATATGCCGCCCTTCTCTCGTATGCCCTGTTTATGTTATTCCGGATCAGCACAAAAGAAAGCACAAAAACCAAAGGCAGAAGCGCAAGTAAAAGCGCAAGGCTGCCGTAAGCACGCTGTTTGAAAAATTTTGAAAATCTTTTTGGGGATCTTTCCGAAAAAAGAAATAACAGAAATAAGAAAAGGGCATATGCGCCCAAAGCCATACCCGCAGCCGGCCATCCGGATCGCGACAGGGCGATCGCGATAAGCACGGCCGCAAGATAGGCAAACATCGGTCTTTTTATCATTTTGTTCCTTTTGTTTTATAGACAAGGGGCATCTTTATCGTAAACAGCGTGCCTCCGAGTTCGGAGTCGGAGACCTTTATGCTTCCCCTGTGCATAAGCACGACTTCCTTAACGATGGAAAGTCCGAGGCCGGTGCCGCCGGTCTCTCTGGATCTTGCCTTATCCACCCTGTAGAAGCGGTCAAATATACGTTTTTTCGCGTCCGCGGGTATGCCTACGCCCGAATCCTCCACCTTAAGCACAAAGTATCTGTGATCGGCGTTTACGGAGCATTTGACAGTACCCTTGTCCTTGTTGTATTTGATCGCGTTTTCCACGAGGTTTGTAACGACGAGTGAGAATTTCACCTCATCCACTTCTGCTATCACCTTGCGGAAGCTTTCGAACGTCATCTCTATCTCGCGGTTCAGAGCAAGCGGCTTAAGCTGCCTCATGCAGTTCTCGACAAGCTCGTTCACCGAGATAGGTGCAGGGACAACAGCCTCCTCTTTCTTCGTGATCTTAACAAGGGTAAGGAGATTGGATATTATCTTGTTTTCCCGGTCTATCTGGGAATTAATGTCTTTTAAGAACTCGACATACATTTCCTTAGGAGCGTCTTCCGCCGAAAGAAGCGAATCTGAAAGCACCTTCATCGATGCCAGCGGTGTTTTTAACTCATGCGAAACATTTGAAACAAACTCATCTCTTCTCGCATCTATCTGCGACATCTCCTCAAGCATGTCGTTGATCGCGTCCTGAATGTCCCAGACCTCCGATGTTCCGTTTATCGCAAGCTTCTTGTCGTGATGTCCTTCCGAAACTCCGCTCACATCGTCCGCAAGCTTCTTTAACGGAAAAGAGAGCCTTGCGGAGAGCCATATGGCAAGTCCGACGATAGTAAACAACATCGGCAGGAGAAGTATCGGCAGCTGTCTGTAATATATCTCCGTGAGTTCCTCGCGTCCCGCGCCTTCGCTCAATGCAGACATGGTTATGCCTATCGCGGTGGACGCCGTAACAGCCGCGGGTATTATTCCGAACAGCAGCATGTAGAGCATGGTCTTAAACTGTATGCTGTTAAGTTTTTTCAGTATTCTTTTAAGCCTCAAAGTAGTATCCTATTCCCCATTTTGTATGAATATAGACCGGATTTCCGGGATCCTTCTCGATCTTTTCGCGCAGTCTTCTGATATGCACATCCACGGTCCTTTCGTCGCCGTAGAAATCCTCACCCCATACGGAAGTCAGGAGTTTATCCCTGTCATATATCTTGTCGGGATTTGAAGACATCAGATAAAGTATATCGAATTCCTTCGCCGTTAGTCCCGCATCAACGCCGTTTACAAGAGCGCGCTTGTTCTCCGGATCGACGGTGAGTTCCCCGAATGTGACCGTATTCGTGACCTGCTCCTCCTTTTTGCCGGAACGCCTGAGTATCGCCTTTATCCTTGCCTTCACTTCCACAATGTTAAAAGGTTTCGTCACATAGTCATCGGCGCCGTATTCAAGTCCCATTATCTTGTCCATATCCTGGTCCTTTGCGGTAAGCATAATGACCGGCACGTCCGAAAACTCCCTTATCTCCCTGCAGACATCATATCCGTTCATCCTCGGGAGCATAAGATCCAGCATAACAAGGTCATACGCGTTCTTTCTGACCTTTTCCAGCGCTTCCTCTCCGTCATAGGCGCAGTCCACTTCATACTCGTCCTGCTCAAGAGAAAACCTTATCCCCTTTACTATAAGTTTTTCATCATCGACAACCAATATCTTTCTGCCCATATCATCCTCATTCCACGCATATGAGATCTTTGATCCTGAGATACATCGAATCACCGATCCCGCTCACGTTTTTTATATCCTCCGTCTTTTCAAACGGCCCCACCCTGGTCCTGTAGGCAATAATATCCTTCGCCCTGCTCTCGCCTATGCCCGGCAGGGTGGTAAGAGTCTCAGTCCCGGCTGTGTTTATGTTTATAAGTATGTTGTTCCGATTTTCACCATCACCGGTATCGAGCCCGGTTCCGTCGATCCTGTCCTTTACGGAAAGCAGCGCTGTTTCCCCTGACGACGGGACATATATCCTCTCCCCGTCCGCAACTATCCTCGCGAGATTCAGCCATTCCCTGTCGGCGGTTTCCGAAAAGCCTCCGGCAGCCTCAATTGCCGTCACGACTCTGCTGCCCTTCTCGACGCAAACGACTCCCGCTTCCCTGACGCTTCCGCATACGTGCACCTTTATATATGTCTTCGGGGTTACAGTCGGAGAAACAGAAGGCACGCATACACTCGGAGTTTCGCCGGCAACAACTGTTTCATCCGCTTCTCCTTTATAAAAAAATGCGTACCATAGACCTGATAGAATTGCAAAAGCAAGGATCGGAACAATAATTATCTTCTTTTTCAATGCACAAACGACCTTTCTGTCCGCGCATCTGTCCGCAAGGGTATTGTATATGAAAAAAAGGCAATAATCAACTAAAAAATCTTTACACAATTGTTACGTTTGACAAAAGTTTTACTTGACAGAACGGGGCATTCGGGTTATTATTCTTGGGTATGTTTTAGAGGAACGTCCGTGTCCGACTCTTCTAAAGCCGTCATGCAGAACGAATGAAGAAATAATTTATCGGAGGTATTTCAGAAATGGCAAACATTAAGTCCGCAAAGAAGAGAATTGATGTTATCGAAACAAAGACATTAAGAAACAAGATGATCAAGTCCAAGGTTAAGACTTTGGTTAAGAAGGTTGAAGCTGCCGTTGCCGCTAACGACAAGGCTGCCGCTACCGCTGCTTTAAACGTTGCTACAGCAGAGATCGCTAAGGCAACCGCTAAGGGAATCTTCCACAAGAACACAGCTGCAAGAAAAGTTTCCAGACTTACCAAGGCTGTTAATGCAATCGCTTAATTCAAGCACTTCAGGGGCCGCATTGGTATGCGGCCCTTTTTCTTGTATTTGGGCATTACGCAAAAGAAAGGATATGGCATGAAGACCACACCAGTAAAAGGAACAAACGATTATCTGCCTTCCCAGACAAAGCTCAGGGATTATGTTCAGAGAAAGATATTGGAAGTATATGAGGCATCCGGCTTCGAAAGGATAACCACCCCCGTGATCGAGGATATGGAAAACCTTAACAAAAGTGAAGGCGGCGACAACCTGAACCTTATGTTCAAGATCATGAAGCGAGGCGACAAGCTTGATGAGGCGCTTGCGCAGTATAAGGAGAACGGACATGAGGATCTCGCCGATCTCGGTCTGCGTTACGACCTTACTCTTCCGCTCACCCGTTTTTATGCCAACAACAGAAACAGCCTTCCCTCTCCTTTTAAGGTAATACAGATCGACCGTTCTTTCCGCGCCGAGCGTCCCCAGAGAGGCCGTCTCCGTGAGTTCATCCAGTGTGACATAGACATACTCGGAAGCACCTCCAAAAACTGCGAGGTCGAGCTCATCGATACAACAGCGAAGGCTCTGCTTAACATCGGCATATCCAATTTCAAGATCCGCATAAACGACAGACGGATACTCAGGAACCTTATCCTGGCAGCAGGCTTTGATGCAGCCGATTCCGACTCCGTATGCATATCCTTCGACAAGGCAGACAAGATCGGTATGGACGGCGTAAAGGCCGAGCTTCTGGGCAAAGGCTTTTCAACATCTGCCTGCGACAGATTTATTGAAATGATGTCCAAAAAGCCGTTCACCCTTGATGACGCCGCTTCCTATCTCGAAGATAAAGAACCCGTTGATTCGGTCAGAAGCATCATTGAGAAGATCGACGCCCTTAAGGACGGCAAATACGAGATCGAATATGACTGCTCACTTGTCCGCGGACAGGGTTATTACACAGGCACCGTTTTCGAGATCGAATCCCTTGATTTCGGCGGCTCCGTAGGCGGTGGCGGAAGATATGACAACCTGATCGGCAAGTTCATCGGTGAGAACGTTCCCGCCGTCGGTTTCTCAATAGGCTTTGAGAGGATCGTATGCATCCTGAACGACACCAACTTCAGGATCCCCGATTCCAAGAAGAAACTCGCTGTCATATATCCGGCTGAGGATGTGGTAAATGCGATAAAGATCGCAGATACCTATCGTAAGGAATATGACGTTACTCTGGTCGAGAAGATCAAGAAGCTCGGAAAGCTCTTCGGAAAGCTTCAGGAAGCAGGCTTCTATGGATGCAGGATAATAGACGAAAACGAAGAAATAAAGGTTTTTGAATAAAATACAAGCCCAATACCGGCTCACCCGGCATTGGGCTTTTTCATTTCATTATAAGAATTTGGATAAGGTCACGCAGAGTTTCTCGAATTCCATAGGCTTCGCCATATGCTCATCCATACCTGCTTCCTTTGCTTCATTAACAGCCGAAACAAGCGCGTTTGCGGTAAGCGCCACGATCGGTATGCTCTCCGCATCCTTCCGCCTCATCTTTCGGATCAGTCTGGCCGCTTCATAGCCGTTCATTATAGGCATCTGTATGTCCATAAATATGATGTCGTAATAGCCTTTTTCGGAAGCCGTGAACATATCCACGGCATTACGTCCGTCATATGCTCTCTCAACCTCCATCCCCGTCATCCTGATAACTTCCGCGGCTATCTCTGCATTGAGGTCGTTGTCCTCGACCAGAAGCGCTCTCTTTCCGGTGAAGTCCTCGCGGATATCTTCCTCACCGAGGGTATTTTCCGATCCGTCTTCCTTATCGGAGATCAGGAAACTTAAGCGCAGGATGACTTTTGTTCCCTTTCCGAGCTCGGATTCAACGGACAGCTCTCCTCCCATCATCGAAACAAGATGCTTGGTGATGACCAGTCCCAGTCCGACTCCGTTGTCAACCGCTCTTGTCTGGAGCGACTTGACCGCAAAGGGTTCAAAAAGGTGATCCAGCAGTTCTTTTTCCATACCGCCGCCGGTATCGGTGAATACAGCCTCGTATCTTGCAATACCGTTTCCGCTGTCCTTCTCCTCGACCGTAACCGAAATGTTTCCGCCCTTGGGCGTGAATTTAACGGAATTTGATACAAGATTTGTAAATATCTGCTCAAGTCTCGTGAGATCGCCCTCGATATGCATGTTTTTGAGGTTTATCTTTTCTACCTTGAAATTTACGCCCTTTTTCTCTGCCTTATCGCCGATCATTGCGGCAAAGTTATCGAGGAAATCATTTAAGTCAAAGTCGCATACGTTGAGTTCTGTCTTGCGCTCCTCGATCTTTTCTATGTCGAGTACCTCGTTTACTATCGCAAGTACATATCTGGCCGCTTCCCTGATCTTTTCGAGATCGTCGTCGACCTTTTCCTTATCATCGGCATGGCCCTGTGCAAGCGATACAAGTCCGAGTATGGAATTCAGGGGATTTCTCACGTCTTCGCACATACCGGAAATAAAAGCGCTTTTCTCGGCGTTGCTGTTAATGGCGCTCTCATATGATTCCCTGTAATCTTCCATCATCTTCTTGGACTTTTTCTCGTTTGTGATATCTCTCGCAAATCCAAGTATACCGATGATATTGTTGTTATCGTCAAAAATAGGATATTTTGATGTGGACAGGATGCATTTCATATTGCGTCCGGTTATCCTGCCTTCTTCAAGTGAATCCACTATGGGTTCACCCGTAGTAAGAACTTTGTAATCTCCTTCTCTCAAAGCATTTCCAATGCTTTCATTACGCGTCAGTTCTATGGCATCAAAACCGACAACTTCGTCACCGTGAGCATATCCGAAAAGCTGCGCAAACCCGTCCGATGCCGCAACATAAACCGAATTCTCGTCCTTCACAAAGATCATGTCGTGGGAATTCTTAAGAAGTGAATCAACCAAAGCCTTCAGTTCTTCATTTTTGTTCCTGAAATTTCTCATTGCTTCCTCCTAAACGTGTACATTTAATTTTACCCTAAATAACGCCCGAAGACAACACTTTTCTCGAATATTTAGCGAAAATATACGCAATTATCAGACTATGTTTGTGCCGATATTCTTCTGTCGTTTCATGAAGAAAAGACCGGTCCTGAGACCGGTCGGATATCTTAATTCTTTTTCTCGATATATTTCTGAGCAACAAGAAGCTCTGCGGAAAGAACAGCTCCGCCTGCTGCGCCGCGCTTTGTGTTGTGAGACAGGCCGACGAACTTCCAGTCGTAAACCTTGTCCTCGCGGAGACGTCCGGCAAATACGCCCATGCCCTTCTCAAGATCGCGGTCAAGCTTTGCCTGGGGACGGTTTTCCTCTTCGAAATAGGTGATGAACTGCTTGGGAGCCGAAGGAAGATCCAGTTCCTGGGGAAGTCCCTTGAAGTTCTTCCATCTCTCAAGGATCTGCTCCTTGGTGGGCTTCTTCTTGAAGTTTACGAATACAGCCGCCGTATGTCCATCCGAAACGGGAACACGTATGCACTGTGTCGTGATAACGGGTGATTCTGCCTTGACGATCTGACCGTTTTCAACCTTGCCCCAGATCCTTAAAGGCTCCTGCTCGCTCTTCTCTTCCTCGCCGCCGATGAAGGGGATAACGTTGTCAACCATCTCCGGCCAGTCCTTAAAGGTCTTTCCTGCACCGGATATAGCCTGATATGTGGTAGCCACAACAACCGTGGGCTCAAATTCCTTAAGAGCGTGAAGCATGGGAGTGTAGCTCTGGATGGAGCAGTTGGGCTTAACAACGATGAAGCCCTTCTTTGTTCCGAGTCTCTTCTTCTGGCTCTCGATAACTTCGAAGTGCTCGGGATTGAGTTCCGGAACGACCATGGGAACATCGGGAGTCCAGCGGTGAGCGGAGTTATTGGAAACAACGGGTGTTTCCGTCTTCGCATATGCTTCCTCGATGGCCTTGATCTCGTCCTTGGTCATATCGACCGCGCTGAATACGAAATCGACCTGGGCAGCAACCTTCTCAACCTCATTTACGTTGAGAACAACCATTTTCTTAACCGCTTCGGGCATCGGAGTAGTCATCTTCCAACGGTCGCCGACCGCTTCTTCATAGGTTTTTCCCGCGCTTCTGGGACTTGCCGCAACCGCGACAACTTCAAACCAGGGATGGTTTTCGAGCAATGAGATGAACCTCTGTCCTACCATGCCGGTAGCGCCGAGAATTCCGACTTTAAACTTTTCCATAGTGATCTCCTTCTTTCCCGCTGTTCACAGACAGGTTTGTTTACTTTATCGTATTAATGCGTGACATTGTAGCACAACCGTCTTATCATTGCAAGTAGATATTCAATAATTTTTCCAGCGCCTCGTAGTTTTCCGCGAGATTGACCTTATCCCTGACCTTTGAGGCTCCGGGAAAGCCCGCCATATACCATGCGACATGTCTCCGCATTTCTCTGATGCCGATGTATTCACCCTTGAAATCTATCTCCATGCGCGCATGTCTCAGCGCCATCTGTATCCTCTCGTTTATGGTGGGTTCGGGCAATAATGTGCCGTCCTTTAAGTATGCGTTTATGCGGTTGAATATCCAGGGATTTCCCTGCGCACCTCTCGCCACCATGATGCCGTCCACTCCGGTCTCATTCAGCATACGTTCGGCATCCTGCGGTGTATATATGTCTCCGTTTCCGATAACCGGCACCTTAACAGCCTCTTTGACCTTTCTGATGCAGTCCCAGTCTGCCTGCCCGAAGTAGTAGTCCTCTCTGGTGCGTCCGTGTACGGCTATGACCTTTGCGCCGCCCGCTTCCGCTGCCAGGGCGCATTCAACGGCATTCTCCTCGCCTTCTTCAAAGCCCTTCCTTATCTTTACGCTTACGGGCTTTTTCGTGGCATGCGAAACCGCGCTCACTATGTCCTCTATAAGGGCGGGATTTTTCATAAGGGCCGCACCCTCACCGTTATTTACGATCTTCGGTACAGGACAGCCCATATTGATATCGAGCATATCAAAATCATACCCTTCTATCATAGCAGCTGCTTCCGCCATTACCTGCGGCTCGTTTCCGAAGAGCTGCAGCGCAACGGGCTTTTCGTTCTCGTCTGTCGTGAGGAGTTCTTTTGTATTCTTGTTGTTATAGGTGATGGCCTTTGCGCTCACCATTTCCGTATATACGAGGTCTGCTCCGTTCTCCCTGCAGAGGACACGGAACACCATATCCGTAACGCCGGCCATGGGACCGAGTACAACACCGTTGATTTTCAGATTTCCAATCTCAATCATTTCTTCGTCTTAAGGTAGATCAGCCAGAGTCCCTTCATCGTAAGGTCTCTGTCGTAGATCTCTATGGCATCGCAGTTTTCGGAAATAAGCCTTCCGAGGCCGCCGGTCGCAACCACCTTGATGTTTTCAAAACCGGATTCTTCCTTTATCTTTCTGATTATATATTCCGTCTGTCCTATGCAGCCGTACACGAGGCCGGCCTGCATGCTCGTGACCGTATCCTTTGCAAGTATGGAGGGCGGAAGCTCTATCTCGATCTCGGGAAGCTTCGCCGTGTCGTTCCAGAGGGCATTGGCCGATATTCTTATGCCGGGGCTCGTTATGCCCGCTACAAAGGCTCCGTCCGCCGTGATCAGATCGTAGGTTGTTGCCGTGCCGAAATCGCATACGATAACGGGTCCGCCGTGAAGTTCATATGCCGCGACCGCATCCACTATCCTGTCCGTACCGATCTCCCTGGGGTTTGCGGTCCGTATCATAAGTCCGGTCTTTGTACCCTCACCGACGATTATCGGCTTCTTGTTCAGATACTTGATCAGACCGTTCACGAGCGAGTGCATAACGGCGGGAACAACGGATGCTATGATGACATCCTCTATGTCGGACATCTTAACATTGCCGTTTCTCAAAAACTCCCTGATCAGAAGTCCGAATTCATCGGAGGTCCTCTGCATCTTCGTCGTCATTCTGAAGGAGGTCTTAACCTCCATTTTATCCATAATTGCGCAGGTAATGTTGGTATTACCCACATCGATCGCAAATAGCATATATTTCTCCTGTTCCCCGCCGGTCTATCCTATATATCCGCGTGAAAAATAATAGACAAAGGCAAACAATATTATGATGCCGAGAAGGATCATGGACATGCCCATGGTCTTCTTTTCCTTATTCCGCACCATCGAAAGCCCGTTAAAAACGTTCATAATGCTCCCGAGCACGATAACGGCACAGATGCTTAAGGCACTCCTTGTCAGCGAAAAAACCAAAAGGGCAACCACCATAAGGATGCCCATTATTATATTCAGTATTTCTTTGACAAGTCCTTTGTCATGTATGAACCTGTTAAATCTTTTAAACATATATCAAGCTCCGAGAGTCGCTGCCATTACCGCCTTTATGGTATGCATCCTGTTCTCTGCCTCATCGAACACAACGGACTGCGAGGATTCGAAGACCTCATCCTCAACCTCGAGTTCGGTCAGGCCGAATTTCTCGCCGATCGTCTTTCCGATCTCAGTCTTCAAGTCATGGAAAGCAGGAAGGCAATGCATAAAGATCGCACCGGGTCCGGCATTCTTCATTATCTGCTTTGTAACCTTGTAAGGAGTGAGCTCCTTTATCCTCTCTTCCCAGATCTCGAAAGGCTCGCCCATCGATACCCATACATCGGTATAAATGATGTCAGCGCCCTTTGTTCCCTCAATCGGATCCTCGGTAAGTGTGATCGTGCTTCCGCTTGCCTTTGCAAACTGCTTGCACTGCTCCACGAGAGCGGGTGCCGGGAAATACTTCTTAGGTGCGCAGGCAACGAAATCAAGTCCGAGCTTCGAGCATACGACCATAAGGGAATTGCCCTCGTTGTAACGCGCATCTCCCATATATACGAGTTTTTTGCCCTTGAGCGAACCAAGGTGCTCCCTTATCGTGAGCATATCCGCAAGCATCTGTGTGGGATGGAATTCGTTTGTAAGACCGTTCCATACGGGAACACCCGCATATCTTGACAGTTCCTCCACGATCTCCTGACCGTAGCCGCGGTATTCAATGCCGTCGAACATTCTTCCGAGCACCCTTGCGGTGTCCGCTATGCTCTCCTTCTTGCCGATCTGAGAGCAGGAAGGATCCAGGTATGTTACGTTCATACCGAGATCGTGAGCCGCAACTTCAAATGCGCAGCGTGTTCTTGTGGAAGTCTTTTCGAAAATGAGCGCAACATTCTTTCCTCTTAAGGTGTCGTGCAGAATGCCGGCCTTCTTTTTCTCCTTGTAATCGGCTGCGAGATTTATGAATGCGAGGATCTCCTCAGCCGAGAAATCAACCAGCTTGAGGAAGGATCTTCCCTTTAATCTTTCCAAAACAGACATATAACCCTCCTTTAATATAACACTCCGTCCTTTGCTTTGATCGTGACAGTTCTCTCAAATTCCGTGGTATCGGTGAAGTAAACCGTGAAGCACTGGGGACTTCTGCCCTCGCTTCCGAACTTGCCCGCAACGAAATCGTGGCCGTTGAATGCAGGTCCGACTTCGATCGCATAATCTCCTCTTGTGGCGGTGACCATGCCGTCCTTTGCGATCATGCACTCCCCCGCAAGTCCTTCTATGTTGAAGTGCTCGTTTAAGATCGTTGCGCCCGCATCAAATGCAAGTTCAAGGCGGAGAGGCGCTCTGTCTATGCCCGAAACTTTGATCTTAACCTCGAGGCCGTCTTCAATCTCTTTTACCCTTACATCGAAGTTCATATCCGGACCGGTGAGTTTGTTTCTCGTGTTGGCATTGTCCATCTTCCACCAGTCCGTGGTTCCGCGGTACTCGCCGAAGGGCAGATAATACCAGCCCTGCATGGTCTGCTTAAGAACATATGTTCCGTTTTCCTTTTCGAGGGTTGCGCTCTTAAATGCCCTGTGCTCGCAGAAGCTTGCACCGATCTTAAGGCTCAGGCAAAGGTCGCCGTTCTGGAACCATACAAAATTGGTCGCATTGTTGATTATCGTATATGACCAGTTGTTCTTTCTTCGTCTTACGATGCCGGATTCCTTGTAGAAAGCATCGTATTCCGTCTCATATCCGCTTCCGTCGTATTCAAGATTGATGAGATCGGGATTAATCATATAGTTAATGAGGAACTCGGGATAGTGATCCTTCTTCACATTCAGGTCCATAATGTAATTTGCGGCCTTCAGGAATTTTGCATTGTTCCTCTTTTTGCCCATATAGAGATATTCGAAATAATAATCTCTCGGATAGATCTTCACGCCTCTGTCCTGACGGGTCGAGTTGTTCGTGAATATCGAATCGTCGGGCTCAAGATATGTGAGCATCATATTCAAGTTACGCTCGGCACAGTCGATGTATTTCTCCTCGCCCAGGATCTCTCCCACGGTGATCATCGCATCATTGTTTATCCTGTTGTAGTTTCCGGCGGATCTCTCCGCATATTCTCCGTCTTCGGTGCAGTCTATGCCCTCTGCGAGATATTCGTCCGCCCTGTTCTTAAACCTGTCTTCTCCGAACAGCTTCCAGCATTCCAGAAGGTTTGATGCGATCGCCCATCTGTGGTTGGGTGTGTGGAAACCGCCCTCTGTCATACCGTTTGCGCCCGCATATACGATATCCTTAAGCTTCGGTGCAAATTCGGACGCTCCGGGAGCATCGGGATTCTTAAGCACATATTTATAGAAGGGAAGTATCCTCTTTATGCAGAACGCTGTGTCCGGTCCCGAGAAGAAGTTACAGTCCACAAGATCGAAACAGCCGTTCGGTCTCTGCTCTCTCTTAATATAGTCAAGGCCGATGAGGATGGCTTCCTTAAGCGCGGGATCCTTATATAATGAAGTCTCGCTGTTCATATATACGGCAGCCATGTTCACGACCCTGTAGATCGAGAATTTCGGCTGGATAACGTTTCTTCCGTCGGGGAAACCGCCGTATTTGACCGATGATCTGTCCTTTATCTGGAAACGCATCGATCTCTTTGCTCTATTTTCTGCATCCTTTAACAGCAGTTCATAATGTTTGCGCATATTGACTCGCCTTTCTTAAAAAAGCCAATCTTTCGGAATGGCTTTGCTATTGCATATATGTGAACAGTAGGCATTTTAGCATAGATAAATACGCTACTCAATATCAAAAATATAAAAAAGTTGTGTTATTCGGGAAATTATTGTAATATATAATATTACATAGGGCTGAACATAAGGGAGGATCCATGACGATATCGGATTTTACGAGGGGACAAAAGGTAAAACTTGATATTCGTGCTAACAAGGCCAAAGGAAACTTTGATGCGGTCGTTGCCTTGACTTACAAAAACATACTTCTTCTTGAGCCTATAGTCCTTGACGGAAAGATAGTAGGCTTTCCTCAGGATTATACCGCTTCACTGACCGTGATAGTCAAGGATATCTGTTATGTCTGGAATGGCATACAGATACAGGCCGTTTCCTTTAAGGGCCGCCATTTTCATGCAATAGAGCTGAACGGGGATGCCGAGGTCATAAACAGACGCAACAATTTCCGCGTTTCCATAGGCGAAGTCATGAACGTGGTATATTTTACCGAATCGGGGCCGAGGCCCCACCATGCGCTTATCAAGGATATAAGCGAAACAGGTTTTGCCTTTATTTCAACAGAAGAATTTGACATCGGCAGAATGGTACGTCTTAACGTCCTTCTGCCCGATAAAACACCGCTTGCATTAAGCGCAAAGATAGTGAGGAGCCAGGAAGGTCCGAAGCCGGGAGAAATGCTTTACGGCTGCCGTTTTTCGGAGAAGAACACAAAGCTCTCCAACTTCCTCATGCAGCTTCAGCGCGAGAAGCAAAAGAAGAAGACGGGCATGGGCTCCGGCCTGAGTTCCTTCTCCGGCGGAAGATTCAGAACTGACTGAAATACAGTTCACTGTAGAAGCCTTTCTTTGCCATCAGTTCTTCATGGTTACCCGTTTCAACCACATTGCCGTCCTTCATTACAAGGATGACATCGGCGGAACGGATCGTGGAGAGACGGTGGGCGACCACAAAGCTGGTCCTGCCCTCCATCATGGCATTGAAGGCTTTTTGTATTCTTATCTCCGTTCTTGTGTCTATGGACGATGTAGCCTCGTCCAGGATCAGGATCGGAGGAGTTTTCAGCATGACTCTTGCTATGCATATGAGCTGCTTCTGCCCCTGGGACAGTTCGTCGCCGTTTTCGCTGAGAACGGTGTCGAAGCCCGCGGGCAGTCTTTTTATGAAACTTAAGGCATGCGCTTTTCTTGCAGCCTCTTCTATCTCGCTGTCGGTCGCATCGGGAGAATTCAGGGCGATGTTGTCCCTTACCGATCCGTGGCGGATCCATGTGTCCTGAAGCACCATCGCTATATTTTGTCTCAGCTGCTCTCTGGACATATCACGTATGTCACAGCCTCTCAGCACTATCTTACCTTCGTTGACATCATAAAACCTCATAAGAAGGTTTATGAGAGTTGTCTTTCCGCATCCGGTGGGACCCACTATCGCGATCTTCTGTCCTTCTTTAACGTTCAGGCAGAAGTCCCTGATAAGAGGCTTTTCGGGTGAATAGGAAAAGCTTACGTGATCGAATTTAACTATATATTCTTCCTTTAGGTCTTCATTCGCATAAGCATCAAGACAGTCTTCCAGTTCATTTTCCTCAAGGAATTCAAAGACTCTGCCCGCGCATGCGAAGGCATTCTGGAACTCGGTGATAACACCCGAGATCTCGTTAAAAGGCTTAGTATATTTTCCCGCATATGCGAGGAAGGCCGAAAGCTGGCCTATGGATATGCCGCCGTTTACAGCAGCGACAGCGCCGAAAACGCCGACTCCCGCATATACGAGGCTGTTTACAAATCTTGTTGAAGGGTTCACGAGTGACGAATAGAAGATGGCGCGAAGCGAATACTTTGCCATACGTTCGTTGATCTCGTCAAACTTTCCGATCACGCTCTCCGACATTCCGTATGCTTTTATGGCCTTCTGGTTTTCTATGTTCTCGTTTATGAAAGCGGTCTGCTCGCCTCTGGTGCCGGACTGCTTCCTAAACATCGAATAACTCCTCTTGGCGATGAATGCCGAAACAAAAAGAGAAAGAGGCGTTACCACAACCACGACGGCGGTGATCAGCGGGTTAAGTCTCAGCATAAAAACAAGCGTGAGCACGATCGTAAGGACACCCGTGAAAAGGTTGGTAAAGCCCATCAGAAGGCCGTCGGAGACCTGCTCCACATCGTTCGTGATACGGCTTAATATATCGCCGTGAGCGTGAGAATCGAAGTAACGCACCGGAAGACGGTTCATCTTCTTAAAAGCATCGTTTCTGATATCAAGTCCCACCCTGTATGCGGTGCGGTTGTTGCATACACTTAAAACCCACTGCGAAACCGCTGCGGCGAGTATGCATATGCCCATCTTTACAAGCACGGAGGTCACTTTTGACATATCCGTCTTTCCGTCGCCCAGGCAAAGATCGATCAGATCACCCGTGAGCACGGGTATGTACAATGTCAGCACTACCCAGAGCGCCGCGAGTATGACCGAGAGCGCAACAAAAAAAAGATGCCTATTTATATATGAGAAAAGTATTTTTGTTGTCTTTTTATTGTTCCTGTGTACAGCTTTCATATATTTCCTTATATACAGAATTGGTTTCAAGCAGTTCCTTATGAGTGCCGATACCCGCCACTCTGCCGTCCTCAAGCACTATTATCCTGTCTGCGTGGATGACGGATGCCGTGCGCTGCGAAACGATGAATACGGTCATATCCTTAAGCTCCGAGAGCGCCTCCCTGAGCCGTCTGTCCGTCGCATAATCGAGTGCCGAGGAGGAATCGTCAAGTATCAGTATCTCGGGCTTTCTGACAAGCGCTCTCGCTATCATAAGGCGCTGCTTCTGTCCGCCCGAAAGATTGGTGCCTTTTTCCGAGACCTTTTCATACAGCCCATTCGGCTTATCCATTACAAAATCCAGTCCCTGCGCCGTCCTTAAGGCATTCTTCACATCCTCTTCCGAGGCTTTCGGATTTCCGAAAGCCACGTTTTCCATGATCGTACCCTTGAACATATAGTACTTCTGGAAGCAGAATCCTATTCTCCGTTTCAGATCGTCGGGATCCCAGTCCGCAACATTTTTGCCGTTCACAAAGACGCTTCCCGATGCGGCGGGATAAAAACCGGGGATCAGGCTCACGAGCGTGGTCTTGCCGCAGCCGGTACTTCCGATGATTCCGATGGTCTCGCCCTTTTCCGCCTTAAAGGATATGTCCTCCAGCGAATAATCTCCCGCTCCGGCATATTTCATATATACATTTTTAAACTCTACGGCTGTCACCGATCTCAAATACCTCCGATATCCTGTTGGCCGAAGCCAGAGACTTTGTCATAAGTATGATCAGATCCGCAAGCTTGATCAGCTCGACAAGAATCTGGGACATATAGTTTACCACAGCGATGAGTTCGCCCTTTGTAAGGATGTTCTCATCGACCTCAACGGCGCCGTTGTAAAGGATCGCTATCAGCGCAGCATTAACTATGATAAAGGTGATGGGATTTAAAAGAGACGATATCTTCGATGAAAAGATCGCGCCCTTTGCGTAGTTTTCGGTCTCCTCTTCAAACCTTGCCTCTTCTTTTTTCTGCATGTTAAACGCTCTTATGACCCTTATGCCCGAAAGGTTCTCTCCGGCGGTCAGAAGGCTTTTGTCGAGCGCCTTCTGCACCCTTGAATAGAGGGGCACGGTTCCGAGCATGATGCCGAATACGATCGCTGCAAGCACGGGTATCGCTATAACAAAGAACAGGGCGCTCCTGTGATCCACGGTATATGCCATAACAGCCGCTCCGAATACAATAAACGGCGACCTCAGAAACAGCCTCAGCGTCATATTTATGCCGGTCTGGAGTTTATCCGCATCGGCGGTCATACGGTTTATCAGCGTGGCGTTTCCGACTTTGTCGAGATTCGAAAAATCAAGAGTCTGGATATGCCTGAAAAGGCTTGATTTCAGGTCCTTTGAAAACCCAACCGCTGTCCTTGCCGCAAAAAACTGGGCGGTCAGAGACATTACCAGTCCTGCCGCTCCGAGTCCCACAAGGATAAGTCCGTGTGTCCATATATAGTTTTTGTCCGAATGCTCTATGCCCTCATCTATGATACCCGTCATAACCAGCGGAACAAAAAGCTCAAGTATTGCCTCGAACATTTTGAACAACGGCGCGAGTATCGCAAACCCGACATAGGGCTTAAAAAATCTCATCAGTTTCTTCATTTTATCCCAGCCATTTAGTCATAACGTCTCTCAGCCTGTTCAGATCTACCGGCTTTGCAACATGCTCGTTCATGCCCGAATTCTTTGCCTCCTGCACATCTGCCATAAATGCGTTGGCAGACATTGCGATGATCGGCACGGTCTTTGCATCGGAAAGAGGCAGCGCACGTATCGCTTTGGTGGCATCGTAACCGTTCATAATTGGCATCTGAATATCCATAAAGATGATATCGTAGTAGTCCGATCCTCTTTCGGAAACCATTTCCACGGCTTCTGCACCGTTGGTGGCGCACTCAACGGTTATGCCTGTCATTTCGAGAAGTTCCTTCGCGATCTCGGTGTTCAGTTCGTTGTCCTCAACCAGCAGCGCTCTTCTGCCACGGAAATCGTTCTCCTTGAATTCCTTGATCTCCTGCTCCTTCTTCTCGGGCTTTTCATCTCCGAGCATCTGATGCAGGGCACCGACAACCCTTGATTTGAAGAGAGGCTTCGAAATGAATGCCTTGACGCCGAGACGTCTTGCTTCTATCTCTATGTCCGTCCAGTCATATGCAAACACCGCAAATACAGGCGAATTCTCTTCTCCGAGTTCTTTTGTGACCGCTTTGATCGCCTTCAGGCCGTCAACCTCCGGCATCTTCCAGTCGACAAGCGCAAGTTTGTACGGATCGTTGTTCTTTGCTTCGCCGAGTATCATATCTATCGCTTCCTGCCCGCCGTAAGCGCTGTCCGCGCGCATACCCATGCTTGTGAGCATGGTGCGGTTGTTCTCGCAGGATACTTTGTTGTCGTCAACAACAAGTATATGTATGTCATGGAAGCTGTTGTTCTTCTCTTCTTCGCTTTCAACGATCTTAAGGCAGAATGTCGCCGTGAACTTTGTGCCTTTTCCGAGAGCACTCTCCGCCTTGATATCGCCGTTCATCATATTGATGATGTTCTTTGCGATCGCAAGTCCGAGACCCGTTCCCTGAACGTTCTTTGTCTTCTCATTGTATTCCCTGGAGAAGGGCTCGAACAGATGGGTGAGGAATTCCTGAGACATACCTATGCCGTTGTCCTCAATGACGAATTCGTAATAACCCATACCGTTCTTGATGAATTTCTCAAATATGGATATCTTGATACGGCCGTGTTCGCCGGTATATTTTACGGCGTTTCCGGTCAGGTTCAGGAACACT